>Ga0137415_10004582_pt1 | contig 13672 bp, 14 predicted proteins | sample CZODoug3_1_1_16f_FD_183082 | JGI IMG/M metagenome (GOLD analysis project Ga0137415, IMG submission 183082) | Vadose zone soil fungal communities from Angelo Coast Range Reserve, California, USA - CZODoug3_1_1_16fungal (Hybrid Assembly) | ecosystem: Environmental > Terrestrial > Soil > Vadose... | reverse complement strand
GTGACAAGCTCCCACGCTTCGTCCCGGGTGGGTGTGGTGGTCACAGAACCTCCTTGAAAGCGTTGAGCAGCTTGTCGTGCTGATCGCGCGTGCCGATCGTGATCCGGATCCAGCCCGCGATCGGCTCACGATCGTAATGGCGGACCAGGATCTTGCGCTCGCGCAGCGCAGCCACAACCCCTGCCGCGGGCTTCGGCGGCTTGACGAAGACGAAGTTCGTGGCGGACGGCACCACCTCGAACCCCATCTCGGCCAGCGCGCCGGCCAGCTCGCGCCGGTTGCGCAGAACTTCGTCAACGAGCTTCCGGTGATGGCTCTCGTCTTCGATCGCAGCCACCGCGGCGACGATCGCCAGCCGGTCGACGTTGTAGGAATCCTTCACCGAATCGAGGCTTTCGATCACGTCGCGCGGCCCGAGCGCGAAACCGATGCGCAGCCCAGCCAACCCGTATGACTTGGAGAACGTCCTCAAGAGCAACACATTCTCGTGGCGTTCCAGCAGGGGCAGAGCCGACTGAGGGGCGAAGTCGACATAAGCCTCGTCGATGACGACCACTCCCGAGGACGCGGCGACCGCCGCCTCGATGTCCGGTTGCGCAAACAGCGCGCCGGTTGGCGAGTTGGGGTTGACGATGAACTTTAGCGGCGCGGGGTCTGCGCCAAGGCCCGGCGGGAGCTCCGAGAACTCTTCGGTGGGATGGTTCGACGGAGTCACCTCATGAATTCGGCAAAGCGGTTCGAGCAGTGGGTAGGTCGGAGTCGGATACGCGACGCTGTCGCCTGCGCCGGCGAAGGCGCGGAAACACAGCTCGATCAGCTCATCACCCCCGTTGCCAACCGCGACCTGCGAACGGTCAAGGCCGAAGTGGCGCGCGATCGCCTCTCGCGCCGGCGCGGCGGTCGGACTTGGATACAGTCGGAGGGATTCGTCGGCCGCGGCCTTGATCGCCGCGATCACCTTCGGCGAGGGAGGAAATGGTGACTCGTTGGTGTTGAGCTTGACCCATCCCTCGGCGTCTGGCGGCTGTTCGCCTGGGACGTAGGGCTGGAAGCCGCGGAGCGCTCTTCTTACGACGCTTTTCGGCATTCGAGCAGAAAGGTTTCGAGCGCCAACCGAGGGCTGACGTTTTGCTCGAGGTAGCCGAGGGTGTCGTACGAGAGCTCGAGCAGCCGCGCCCAGCGGCCCTGCTCGCGGCCACGGCTCGCGAGCATTCGCCGCCGCAGCTCGAACTGCCAGCTTGCGATCGCAAAAAGGGCGGGATCCTCCTGGTCGCCTTCGCTGCGTCGCCACCCCATCTGCTCTGAGTCGAGCTGCGCGGCGAGGTGCAGCGGCACGTCCGCCGGCGCGCCGAAGATCTCCTCCAGGCGACGAGTCCACTCGTGATGGAGCTCGATCACGCTCTCATCCTTTGCCCTGCGCACCGCCCACCCGGGGCGTCCGCCCGACAGCTCGGCCAGCAGCCTGGCCCTCTGGGCTTCGACCCCGTGGGCCACCAGCAGCTTCTCGATCTCCGGCGCTGGCACAGGATGAAAAAACAATCGCTGGCATCGCGACACGACTGTGGGGAGCACCACGAACGGGTTGAGGCTCGGGCTGGTCAGGACGATCACGCGGTGCGGGTGCGGCTCCTCGAGCGTCTTGAGCAGCACGCCCTGGTCCTGGTCACGGAGCCTGCCGACATTGGTCACCAACGCGACTCGCCGCGTCCCGACGGCGGGTTTGAGGTCCAAAAAAGCTTGGAGCGAGAGCTCGTGAAATTCCGGCGGCTTGTCTGGCAGCAGGCGAATCTCATTGATCGAGAGCGGCTTGATGCGGTCGTCTTCCCAGTAGTCGGGATGTCGGGTCAAAGGCGCTTCGGGCAGGAGGGCTGCGGCAAGCAGGCGCCCGCTCGTCGACTTGCCAAGGCCCGACTCGCCGACGAAGAGATACGCGTGCGCCAAGCGACCTGTCTTCAGCTGTGACCGCAGCTGGTCCAGCGCCTGCGTATGCCCGACGACGCCGCTAAACGAATCCCTCACGGGACCTGGTGCGGTGCCGCGCGGCTTGCCTTGATCGCTCTTTCTCGCTCCAGTCGTTGTGCGCGGCCCTGCAGCCAAACCTCTCGAATACGTTGGAGGGCTGTGAGGTTGGTGACGATCGCGAGCAGGAAGACGACGACATAGAGCACCGCGCCGCCGAAGATCAACCCAACCACGGTCACGACGACACGCTCCGGTCGCGCAAAGAGTCCTGTCTCGCACGTGAAGCCGAGGCTCTGCGCCCGCGCTCGTACATAGCTGACGAGGAACGAGCCGGCCAGCGCGGCGAGCGTGCCGAGGACAAGCCATCGCTGCAGCGGCCCATCGACCGAGAGGAAGTAAGCCGTCAGCCCCAGGTAGATCGCGCCCTCCGAATAACGGTCGAGAGTCGAGTCGAGGAAGGCGCCGTAGGGATAGCTCGCTTTCGTCGACCGCGCCAACGCGCCGTCGAGAATGTCGCACGTCCCGGCGAAGATGAGGACGACGCCGGCCCATCGCAGGTGACCGAACGCGGCCAGCCCAGAGGCCAGAAACGTCAGCGCAAGACCGACCACGGTTACCTGATTAGGGGTCAGTGGCAATCGGCCGAGCGCCGAGACGATCGCCTCGGCGCGCCGTCGGACCCAGGCCTCAAACCGCGTGGTGAACACCTGTCACCTCCAGTGCGGTCGCCGGCCTGGCCGAAACCGCCTCGCGTGCCTCTTCGTAGACCTCGACGACCTCCAGGGCCACGCGATCCCATGAGTAGCGACGCGCTTTCTGCACTGCGTAGTCGGCCAGGCGGCGGCGCAGGTCGGCGTCGCGGGCCAGGATGACCAGCGACGCGGCGAGCTCGCGCCAGTTCTTCGGCTGCACCGTGATGCTGTCCCGACCTGGCTCGAGCACCGACATGTAGCCCGGCACCTCGGTGGCGACGACAGGCAGACCGGAAGCGAGCGCTTCCAGCAGCACGATGCCAAAGCTCTCGGCCCCGGTCGCGGGCGCGCAAAAGATGTCGGCGCTGTTGTAATAGCGGGGCTTCACGCTTTCCGGGACGTACCCGGCAAGCACCACGTTGGGCAGCCGGTGACGCGAGATGAAGGACTCAACCCTCCCGCGTAGAGGTCCATCGCCGACGATGATCAGGCGGCTGCGCGGAACCCGGTCGATGATGGAGCGATACGCGCGAAGCAAGTCGCCGAGGCCTTTGCGCTTCTCCAGCCTCCCGACGAAGAGGATGTTGACGCTGTCATCACGCAGGTGGCGGATCGGGGCAAGCCCGGGCCGATACACGTCGAGGTCGATGCCGTTCGGGATCACCCGCATCGGGAAGCCTGGGAAGTAGCGGTTCACGAATGTGCGCGCCGGCTCGCTTACGGCGATCGCACGGTGCAGGTGCGTCAGGTATGGCTGCAGCAGCGGCCGGCCGTAGAAATAGCCGACGTTGGAGTGGGCGAAAGCATGGAATGTCCCGACGTTGGCGGTGGTCGACATCCGCAGCATCGTGATCGGCAGCGCGGGCATCAGCGGCTCGTGGAAGTGGAGGATGTCGAACCGCTCCTCCTCGATGATCGCCGCCACCTTGCTGGCAAGGTGAAAGCTCAGCGTGATGCGCGCGACCGACTCGTTGACCGGGATCGCGATCGGTGTGCCGATGCGGTAGAAGCGCGCGCTGTCGAAGTCGACGTCGGCGCGGCTCGACGGAGCGAAGATGCGCGTCTCGTGCCCGAGCTGCTGCAGGCGAACCGCCAGGTGCCTGACGTGGTCGTTCACCCCACCAGGCGAGGCAAAATCGTAGGGCGAAACCAACCCAACTCTCATCGGATGTACATCATGGCGAGCCCGCCCAGATGCGATGCGGGACGTGCCACTGCTCCGGGTGCTGCCGGATGAATCGCTCGATCTGGACCAGGAGCTCCTGCGTGGCACGCACCTGGTCGGCGCGGGCGTCGCCGGTCGACCTCGCGTAGACCGGCGGGGCGGTTTCGACCTGGTACGTATCGTCCGGCAATCGGTAAACGCACACGGGGAGGAGCGGCGTACCGAGCCGCAGCGCGATCGCCGCCGGGCCCAGCGGAATCGGCGCCGGCTTGCCGAAGAAGGGCATCATGTGGCCGGTGCCGGTGATGTCCCGGTCGATGGCCGTGATCACCATCTCCTGCTCCTTCAGCGCGTCCAGTACTTTGCGAATGCCCCCGTAGTCGAGGGTCAGCACGCTGATCCCGAGGCGCGCCCTGGTGTCGCGATACCACTCGAACAGGGCGCGCGGCTCGAGCTCCTCGGCGAAGAAGCTGACCGGGGTGAGAGTCGCCGACCAGATCGCGGCCGCCACCTCGTACGAGCCCATGTGGCACGAGACGACGAGCACTCCCTTGCCCACGCTGCGCGCCTCCTCGAGGTTCTCCCATCCATTCACCTTCAGCTGCGGCCGCATGGCCTCGACCCGCGCACGTGGCAGCTGCATCAGGTCGGCGTACGCCTTGGCGTGATTCTGGAAGTTCAGCCACGAAAGACGGCGCAGCGCGGCAGGGTCGTTCTCCAGCTCCGGGCACGCGACCTTGAGGTTGAACTCGAGGCGCGGGCGAGCGAGGGGCGAAAACAACCAAGCGAATCTCGCCGCGACCAGGGCAAGCGCGTACGCCCACGAACGGGGCAAGCGGGCCACCAGCGACTGCACGACCCTGAATGCGCGCCACTCCCATTCGCCCATCCCTCAACGACTGAACATCGGGCGGAACGCGAACCACTGGTCCGGATGTTCTTTGATGAATTCCTCGAAACGGTCGATCACCCTCTGCATCACACCTTCTTTCGTTTCGCCGTCAGGCCAGGTCAGCGCCGGCTCGATGTGCACGTGGTACCGATCGGGCTCAGCCGAGTACTGATATGCAGGAACAATTGCTGCGCCGGTCTTCAACGCAAATGCGGCGGGGCCGCCCGGAACGATCGCGTGATGGCCGAAAAATCGCACGGCCACGCCAGGTCCCTGCTCGAGGTCGCAGAGAAGCGCCACCACTCCATTCGCGTGCAGCGCTTCGGTGATGGCCCTCACCGCGGAGCGACCGAGGGTGACGACGTCCATCCCAAAGCGTTGGCGGGTGGCGATCACGGCGTCGTTCAAGGATCCAGGAAACCGCTCCGCGACCGCCAGGACCGAGTAGCCGAGCGCGGCGGCGTACGAGCCTGACATGTCCCACGAGCCCATGTGCGGCAAGGCCATGATCACGCCGCGTCCCCTCGTTAATGCCATGTCGATGTGCTCTCGGCCGTCGTTGGACATCTTCTCGAGCACCTCGCTCGGCGAGAGGCTGCCGAGGAGGAGGAAGTCCATCAACATGCGACCGTAGTTCTGGAAGGCGCGTTTTGCGACACGCGCGACCTCCGGGTCGCCGGGCTTGCGTCCCAGCGCGGCGGCGTAGTTCTCCAGGGCGGCGCGGCGCTGTGCCGGGCTCAGCCAGAACCAAGCCGTGCCACCCGGCGCAGCCGCCGCGTGCCGCACCCCGGCCGGCACCGCGCGCAGCAGGCGCGCGCCAGCCCAATAGGCAGCCCCGCCCAGCGCGACCCTGCCGCGCAGTGTGCCGGGCTTAGCGGCGAGCAGCTGCGGCTGGTTTCGCGCGGGCGACGCGGCGGTCGCGGCCATTGACTCCCGCCTTCTCACCTTCGATGAACTCCTCCACCAACCGCCTCGCGTCGTCGTCGCTGTACTGCACCGGTGGCGACTTCATGAAATAAGAGCTCGGGCCCTCGAGGGCTCCGCCGATGCCGCGGTCGAGCGCCAGCTTGGCGCAACGCACCGCGTCGATGACGATCCCCGCCGAGTTGGGCGAGTCAACAACCTCGAGCTTGACCTCAACGTTGAGCGGGACGTCGCCGAACGACCGTCCCTCCAGCCGGATGTACGCCCACTTGCGGTCGTTCAGCCAGGGCACGTAGTCCGACGGCCCGATGTGGACGTTGTCCGCGCCGATGTCGTAGTCGAGCTGCGATGTGACCGAGCGGGTCTTGGAGATCTTCTTCGACATGAGGCGTTCGCGCTCGAGCATGTTCAGAAAGTCGGTGTTGCCGCCGAAGTTGAGCTGGTAGGTTCGCTCGAGCTTCACTCCGCGGTCGCGGAAGAGACGTGTCAGGACGCGGTGCACGATCGTCGCTCCGACCTGTGACTTGATGTCGTCGCCGATGATCGGCAGGTTCTTCTCGAGAAAGCGCTTCTGCCAGTAAGGCTCGCGCGCGATGAAGACGGGGATGCAGTTGACGAATCCGACGCCTGCCGTCAGCGCCTGCTCCACGTACCACTTCGTCGCCTCTTCCGACCCGACCGGAAGGTAGCTCACCACGACGTCGGCCTTCGTCTTCTTCAAGATGCCGACCACGTCGGACGTCTCGCCCGGCGCCTTCTGCACCACTTCGGAAAGGTACTTGCCGATTCCGTCGTGAGTCATGCCGCGCTGAACCTTGACGCCGGCCCTCGGAACGTCAGCGAACTTCACTGTGTTGTTCGGCTTGCTGAAGATCGCCTCCGACAGGTCGAGACCCACCTTGTTCTTGTCGATATCGAAAGCCGCGACGAACTCTATGTCGCTGACGTGATAGCCCCCGAGATTGACGTGCATCAGGCCCGGTACGGATTCTTTGGGGGAAGCGTCGCGGTAGTAGTGCACGCCCTGGACCAGCGAGGAAGCGCAGTTGCCGACCCCTACGACGGCCACACGTACTTTCCCGTTGCGATGACCGTTCTTGTGACTGGTGCTCACGCCCGAACCTCCTCACGAACTTTCATTTCTTTTGTCATTCCGAGCATCTCGTCCAGGCGCTCTCGAAAGCGCCTGATGTTTTCCACGTCCAGCGAGCAGTAGACCTGCCTACCGTCGCGCCGCGTCCTGATCACCCCGCCCAGGCGCAACGTCCGCAGGTGCCAGGAAATGCGCGGCTGGCTCATGTGGAGGTAGAGGGCAAGGTCGTTGACGTTCACCTCGCCGAGCTGCGCCAGGCGCTCGAGGATGCGCAGGCGGGTGGGGTTGGCGAGGGCCAGGAAGTGGTCCGGCAGCTCGTTGCGCGGGTTCTGGAGAAACATAAAGGTTGCTTTATGGAAGTCTAATACATAAAGGACGGCTTATGTGTGGCCAACCCGGCGGAAGCGGGCTGCGCGGCCTTTCTAGTTCCTCTTGACCAGGTCCAGGAACTCGGCCCGCGTGCGGGGGTCACGCCGAAACGTGCCGAGCATGCAGGACGTTATCATCCGACCGCCCGGCGTCTCGACCCCTCTCATCTCCATGCACAGGTGGCGCGCCTCGACCACCACGCCGACCCCGCGCGGCGCCAGTGCCGCGTCGAGCGCCTCTGCGATCTCTCTCGTCAGCTGCTCCTGGATCTGCAGGCGGTGGGAGAACACCTCGACCAAGCGCGGGATCTTGCTGAGCCCGACGACTTTGCCTTTCGGCAGGTAACCGACGTGGCACTGACCGAAAAAGGGCAGCATGTGATGCTCGCAAAGACTGTAGAAATTGATGTCCTTGACCACGACCATCTCGTCATAGTCCTGGTCGAAGACCGCGCCGGCGATGACATCCGAGGGCTTGACTCCGTAGCCGTCGGTCAGCTCGCGCATCGCGCGCGAAACCCGGTCAGGGGTGTCCTTGAGACCCTGCCGGTCGGGGTCCTCGCCGAGCTCGACCAGCAGTGACTCGACAAGGTCCGCGATAGGGTCATTTGGCTTGACCCTCGGTGTCGCCACGTCAAGCATCCTCACACAATTGACGCATGGATGCGATCGCTGCGGCGCAGGCGCTGTCCGAGATCGGATACCTGCTGCGGCAGGATCCGAAGGAAGTATTCCGCGCCAAGGCCTTCTCAATGGCAGCCTGGTCGTTGGCGCTGCAGCGTCCCGACCTCGAAGCCCTGCACCGGGAAGGACGGCTGACGTCGATCGAAGGGGTCGGTGCGGGCATCGCCAAGGTGCTGGCCGAGCTGTTCGAGACCGGTGACAGCAGATACCTCGCCCGCCTTCGTGAACAGATGAAGCAGCCCGCGCGCAGTGACGAGTCGGAGCTGGATTTCACCGAGTACCGCGGCGACATCCACTCCCACACGGACTGGAGCGACGGTCGCGCGACCATGCTCGAAATGGCGGAGGCCGCGCAGGCGCTGGGCTATGAATATCTCGGCGTGACGGACCACTCGCCGCGGATCACGGTCGTGCACGGTCTGGACGCCGAACGGCTGGTCGCGCAGTCGCGACAGATGTCCGAGGTCCAAAAGAACGTCGACGTCAAGCTGCTCCAGGGAATCGAGGTGGACATCCTCGAAGATGGCGCGCTCGACCTCCCTGACTCGGTGCTCGAGATCCTCGACATCGTGATCGCCTCACCGCATGTCAAGCTGCGGCAGGAGCCGGCAGCCATGACCGAGCGAATGCTGCGCGCGGTTTCCCATCCGCACGTCGACGTGATCGGCCATCCCACCGGACGCAGACCAGGATCGAGAGAGGGTGCGACCTACGACCTCGAGGCGGTCTTCAAGGAGGCGGCGCGGCACAACGTCGCATTAGAGATCGATTGCGACCCGGCGCGAATGGACCTCTCGCCAGAGATGGCCAGGCTAGCGCTCGAGCTCGGATGCATTTTCACGGTCGACGCCGACGCGCATGCTCCCGCGGAGTTCGCCTATGTGCCGATGGGGTTCTGGATGGCGCGCCGAGCTGGCATCCCTCGCGCCCGGATCCTCAACTTCCGGCCGATCGATGAACTTACGATGGCCCTGCAGTGACCCAGGTCGGGATCATGATCGAAGGCCAGGAAGGTCTCAGCTGGCAGCGTTGGCGTGCGATCTGCAAAGACACGGACACCCTCGGCTTTGCCTCGCTGCGCCGCAGCGACCATCTCATCTCGCTCGCGGGTGAGCCAGAACGCGACTGCGTCGAGTGCTGGACGTCGCTCGCGCTCGCGGCCGAATGGACGAAGCGGATCGAGTTCGGGCCGATGGTGAGCCCGATGACCTTTCGGCTCCCGTCGGTGTTGGCCAAGATGGCCGCGGCGGTCGACGCGCTTTCCGGCGGAAGGCTTCTCCTCGGCGTCGGGGCCGGTTGGAACGAGAACGAACACAGGATCTTCGACGTCCCGTTCTTCAGTGAAAGGGAGCGGTTCGAGAGGCTCGAATTCGGCATCACTACCATGCGGGAGATCTGGTCGAAGACGAACCCGAAGCCTGGGCGCAATCCGATTCCGCTTTTGATCGGAGGAAGGGGCCCGAAGCGGACCATGCCCCTGGCCGCGCGCGAGGCCGCCGAGTGGAATTTTTCAAGGCTTGACGCAGATGAGTTCCGCCAACTGAGCCGGGTCCTGGAAGAGCGCTGCCGCGAGATCGGCCGCGACCCCTCGACGATCAGGCGCTCCGTGATGGCGACCTACATCATCGGCCGCGACCGGGACGAGCTGCGTGAGCGGGCGCTCAAGCTGGGCGACGTGATGACCAGCTTGAGAGGCAAGAGCGCCGACGAGATCCTGCAGACCATGCGAACGAGGGCCTTCGTCGGCACCCCGGAGGAGATCGCGGAGCAGATGCGCGAGCACGCCAAGCTCGGCGTCGACCTGTTCATGCTGCAGCACTTCGTGCTCGATGATGCGGACGCGCTTCACCTGCTGGCAGAAGAGGTCCTGCCGGCGGTGGCCTAACGTAGACGAGTGTCACGACCCCGAGTTCCGCGGCAGATTCGCGTCATCGGCGGCCGGAGCCAAGGAAAGGGTGGCGCGGCTAGGAGCGCATCATAGATGCGTGACGACGCGGCGCCGGGCCCCTTGACGCAGGCTTCAGCGCCGCAGGCGCCCGGCCGCCCAGGACGCGAAGATGCAAGGAACTCGGGGGCGTGACGCTCTAAGTGGATTTCGACCTCAGCCCGTCCGAGAAGAAGTTCCGCGACGAGGTCCGCGCCTGGCTGAAGTCAAACGCACCTCGCGATGACGATGCCTCCGGCGACATGAAAACGTTCATCGAAAACCGGCGCGCCTGGCAGAAGAAGCTCTACGACGCCGGTTACGTCGGCATGACCTGGCCAGAGGAGTACGGCGGCCGGGGTCGCAGCTTCCTGGACCAGCTGATCTTCAACGACGAGATGATCATCGCCCACGCTCCGGATCCGATCAACGTGATCGGTCTCGGCATGGGAGGACCCGTCGTCATCGCCCACGGCACAGAGGAGCAGAAAAGGCGATATCTCACGCCCCTGCTGTCGGCAGAAGAGATCTGGTGCCAGGGCTTCAGCGAACCGAACGCCGGCAGCGATCTGTCAGGCCTGCAGACGCGCGCTGAGGACAGGGGCGACCACTATCTCGTCAACGGGCAGAAGGTGTGGACGACGCTCGCCCACGTTGCGAAATGGTGCATGCTCCTCGCCCGCGAGCGCAAAGAAACAAATCCGCGCGACGGCCTGACCTATCTGGTGGTCGACATGGAGAGTCCGGGCATCGAAGTCCGCCCGCTCGTCCAGATCACCGGCGATGCCGAGTTCAACGAGATCTTCTTCAAGGACGTGAAGGTGCCGAAATCCCAGATCCTGGGTGAGGCCGGACAAGGGTGGGCCGTCGCAATGACGACGCTCCTTCACGAACGCGGCACGCTCGGCCTGGCGCTTGCGACGCGGGCCCAGATCACGGCGTCAGAGCTTGCCGAGCACGCTCGCAAGATCGGCCGCGGCTCTGATCCACTTGTCCGCCAGAAGATCGCTCAGCACACCATCGAGGCTCGCGCGTTGCAGCTGAACGGATATCGCGCCGTGACGGCCGTCAAGCGCAACGGCATCCCCGGCCCGGAGGGATCGATCCTGAAGCTCATGTGGTCAGAGCTCAACCAGCGCATGACCGAGACCGCGTTCGACATCGCCGGGCCGGCGTCGCAGGTAGGCGACGGCAACGGTTGGAAGTACCAGTTCCTCCGCTCGCGTGCGAACACGATCGAGGCCGGAACCTCGGAAGTGCTGCGCAACATCCTTGCCGAAAGGGTGCTCGGATTGCCGCGATCCCGGTAGCCTTGTCCCAGTGACCGCTGTCGCCTCCAAGGCGGCGAGCACAACAGCCAAAGCAGGCCTCGACCGCGGCGTGATGGCTGTGTTCGCCGGCCTGATGCTTGGCTCGCTGATCGCCTCGCTGAACATGACCCTGGTCGCGCCCGCGCTGCCGACCATCGTCGCCGAGCTGGGAGGGCTGGCCGACTACAGCTGGATCCCGATCTCGGCCATGCTCGCCTCTACGATCGTGGTGCCCATCGCGGGCAAGCTCTCTGACATTTACGGGCGCAGGCCGCTCTACATGACCGGGATCGTCGTCTTCGCCGCCGGCTCGATGCTGTCGGGGCTCGCCCCGAACTTCTGGTTCCTGGTGTTCGCCCGTTTCGTCCAGGGCGCGGGCATGGGGTTCATCATGCCGCTGTCGCAGGCGATCATCGGCGACATCATCTCGCCCCGCGAGCGCGGCAAATACCAGGGCATGATGGGCGCCTCGTTCGGGCTTGCTTCCATTGTTGGCCCGGCCGCGGGGGGCTACATCACAGAGCACTTCTCCTGGCGATGGCTGTTTTTCGTCAACGTCCCAATCGCAGTCATCACTCTCGTCGTCATCGTGCTTTACATGCACGTCCCCAACCAGCGGCGCAAGCACGCCATCGACGTGTGGGGAAGCGTGACGCTTTCCGCCGGTATCACCTGCGCCCTGCTCGCGACGGTCTGGGGCGGCACGCAGTATTCGTGGACCTCGTGGCAGATCGTCGGCCTGTATGCGGCGTCCGCCGTCTTGCTCACCACATTCATATGGGTCGAGAGGCATGCGCCCGAGCCGGTGCTGCCGCTGCGCCTGTGGAAGAGCAGCATCTTCACGCTGTCGAACATCGCGAGCGTCGGCGTCGCGATGTCGATGTTCGGCGCGATCTTCTTCCTGCCCGTTTTCGTCCAGGGCGTGATCGGCAACAGCGTCACCAGCTCCGGCGCCATCCTCGTGCCGATGCTCGTGGCGATGATCGTGACGAGCGTGGGGAGCGGACAATTCATCTCGCGCACGGGCCGTTACAAGATGCCGCTCCTGGCCGGGCTCGTTTCGATGGGCGCGGGCTACTACATGCTCGCGACCTTCAGCGTCCAGACGACAGACCAGTCCACGATCGTCGCCATGATCCTGATCGGGCTCGGCCTCGGCGTCACGATGCAGACGTACACGCTGATCGTTCAGAACTCGGTCAGCCGCGAGGACATGGCCGTGGCGACATCCGCGACGCAGCTGTCGCGCTCGATCGGCGCGGCAATCGGCCTGGCGATCCTCGGCACGATCCTGACCCAGGGCATGCAGAGGTCGATGGCGAAGTACCTGCCGGCTTCCGTCGTCCACCAGCTGCAGGCATCCGGCAACGGCGCGACCGCGACGGCGGTGTTCGACCCGGCGCAGCTGGCCCACCTGCCGGCGGCGATCGCCGCGGGCATCCGCCACGGCCTGGCCGACGCTCTGCACCCGGTCTTCCTGGCCGGCCTGCCCATCATCGCCATCGCCTTCATCGCGACGTTGTTCATCCAGGAAGTGCCCCTTCGCGAGACGGCTCACGTCGCCGCCGGTCGTCGCACGAGCGCCTTACCCGAACCTGAAGAAAGCTCTCTGATCTGATATCCGCTTGTCTTGCGGCGGCCGGCAGGACAGAATTCCGCACGTGAATTCAGCGCTTCGCGGCGAGCAGCGGACGGTATGGGTGTTGTGGGCGGCCGCGGCCGTGGTCGCCGTCGGAGGCTTGATGCCGTTCGTTTTTGGCGGGACCTCGAGCCGGATCGACGTCGTGATAGTGCCGTTCTGGGTCGGGGCCGCCGCGCTCGCGGCGTGCGCGGTATTCCGTTCGCAAGGCAGGGCACCCATCGCAATCCTCTATTTCCTGGCCGGACTGGCGATTGTGTACGGACTTCTGTCAATCGTCTCGCTGCCTGTGCGCCTCGCGGTTCTCGGCACCTGTCTAGCTGCCCCAGCGCCCTGTCCGACTGGGCTCCCCCGCCCGCTTACCGATGGCGAGAACACCGGGCTGGGGGTTGCGGCCGCGTTCGGACTGATCGCGATCTTCCTTGGCTTTTACGGCCTCGTGACTCTTTACCGCCGACCCGTGGTCGCGCCAGAGCCACCGCGCGTGCGCACAATTCCGCCGATCGCAGCTCCCAAGCCTGCCGCGACTCCCGAGGCCAAGGCGCCGGAGCCGAAGCGCGAGCCGCAGCCTGAGCCTGAGTTGCCGGCGCACGAAGAAGTAGAGCTGCCCGAGCTGCCGCCCCACGAGTCGAGCACGCCTACAACATAGACTCGGTTCGTGGACTTTGCGTTTTCGGAAGAGCAGGAGATGCTGCGCCGCTCGGCCCGCGAGTTCCTGGCCAAAGAGTGCAGCCCGAAAGTCGTCCGCAAGCTGATGGAAAGCCCCAGCGGGTATGACCCGGCCTTGTGGAAGAAGATTGCAGACCTCGGCTGGACGGCGCTCGGGATACCCGAGCAGTACGGCGGAGTGGGCACATTCCTCGACCTGATCGTCGTGCTCGAAGAGGCTGGACGAGCGCTCCTACCCGGCCCGTTCTTCTCCACGATGGGGCTCGCGGTGCCCGTGCTGATCGAAGCCGGCACCGAAGCGCAGAAAAAGGAGGTGCTCACCGCGATCGTCGATGGATCGGCACGGGCGA
>Ga0137415_10004580_pt1 | contig 13675 bp, 20 predicted proteins | sample CZODoug3_1_1_16f_FD_183082 | JGI IMG/M metagenome (GOLD analysis project Ga0137415, IMG submission 183082) | Vadose zone soil fungal communities from Angelo Coast Range Reserve, California, USA - CZODoug3_1_1_16fungal (Hybrid Assembly) | ecosystem: Environmental > Terrestrial > Soil > Vadose... | reverse complement strand
ACAGCGTACGGAAGCGGCGACGGCAGTACGACGTTCAATCTGCCGGACAAGACCGGTCGCGTTTCCGCGATGAAGGAAAGTTCTGCAACACGACTAACTTCTACCTATTTCGGGGGGACATCCACAAATCTCGGGGCGACTGGGGGTGCCGAATCTTCAACGATCTTAACAGCAAACTTGCCGGCCTATACCCCAGCGGGTTCCGTCTCTACGACCGTTACGATCGCGAATCTTCAAAGCTTCGTAAACGTGGGAAGCGGTGCAAACGGTGGTATCTCCATCTTCGGGCCTACCGCTAACCAAGGCACAACCAACTCCATCCCATCTTCAAGTTCATCTTTTAGCGGAACAGCGCAGGGCGGCACGAGCACGCCAATTAGGATAGTCCCCCCGTTAATCGTCTGCAACTACATCATCAGAGTCTTGTAAATCGGATACCACCAACGCTGCGGGTCAAATTCACGATTGCGATTTACGAGACCGTCATGGGCGGCTTGGATTAGGCAGAAAAATAACGTTATTGCGAATAACGCGCTAATCCCGTCGAGCCAATCCCGAACTGATGGATTCATACGGTTCCGCGTGCGTTGAAGCGTTGAGATTAGGCGGCGCATACTTGCTCCTACCACCTCAACCCCACAGCGAGCAACACGCGCCGCCCTTTTCAAGCTGCCCTTTTGACTTTCAGTTCAAAGCCCATCGCCTTGAGCGCTCCAAGGAACGTGCTCAAACGCGGGTCGCCATTCTCGCTCAGAGCCTTGTAAAGCCCTGATTTTGTGAGGCCGATTTCCTTGGCAATCCTGGGAAGACTTTTGGCCCGTGCGACGTTGCCGAGAGCCTTGGCAATAACGCGGGGGTCTCCATCCTCAAAGGCCGCATCGAGGTACGCGGCAATGTTTTTGGGGGAGGTGAGGAAATCTGCGCCGTCCCATTTCGTTGATTTGACCATGGTCACTCCTTTGCCAGTTCTTTAGCCTTGGCGATGTCGCGTTGCTGCGAGGACTTGTCACCACCGCAGAGCAAAATCACGACTGTCCTGTTACGTTTTACAAAATAGACCCGATATCCCGGTCCGTAGGCGATCCGAAGTTCTCCGATCCCGTCAAAATACTTGGCATCGCCCAACAGACCCAACTCGATCCGGTCGATGCGCACCTGAATGCGCGCTTGGGCCCGCACGTCGCGAAGCTGGTTAAGCCACTTCTCGAAGACGGATGTTTTTCGTACCTCGATCATGAGTTCACTATAGTACACCACCGTGGTGTTGGTAGTCAACTATAATAGACCTAAAACGCGGTGACGGCCACCGTCTCGGGTGGCTTTTTCTTTGGGGCAAGCGATGACCGACCTTAACGCGCTTAAGCAGGCGAACGCGAGACGCTGGGCTAATGCCAAGATCACGCGCGCCAGCTTTGGCGGAGTGGCCAAGCATTTGGTCGATCCCGGCGCGAAGGCTAGATATCAAGCCGTTTCTGCCAAAACCGGCGTTCCCTGGCCTTTTATTGCCGTGGCCCATGAACGTGAGTGCTCGCAGGACTGGACCGGATCACTGGCGCAGGGCGATCCGTGGAACAGGGTTTCGGTGCATGTCCCGGTAGGAAGGGGTCCGTTCCGATCGTGGGAGGAGGGGGCGATTGATGCCCTTGCAAACTGCGCACCCTATGCCGCTCGAAACAAGGATTGGAGCATCGAAGGTATGCTGACCAAACTCGAGGAATACAACGGGCTCGGCTATGCGGCGCGTGGGAAGCCGTCGCCGTATGTCTGGTCGGGCACCGACCAATACAAATCCGGCAAATATGTTCGTGATGGCGTCTACGATCCCGACGCCATCGACAGCCAGCCCGGCTGTGCCGGCTTGCTGATGGAGATGATGGCGCTCGACCCGACCATCAGCTTCAAAAGCGTCAGGCCGCCCAATTCGGCTCCGGGACTGCCGCCGAGACCTGCGGTGATTCCGCCCGCTCCAGCTCCCTCAATCACGCATCCGTCGAAGGGGTCGGTCGGGGCTTTCATCGCCACTATCCTCTCCACAATCTTCAGAAGGAACTGAAATGCACATTCTCGTTGACGTTTTCGTCTTCGCTGCGGGCTATGCCGCTTCGGTCTATTCGTGGCCGCTCATCAAGGTGTGGATCAATGGCGTAACGGTGGAAGCCGCCAGCATGCGGGCAAAAGCCGCAGCGCTCGAAGCCAGGATCAGGGCACTCTAATCATGTGGGCGCGCATCAAGGCTTGCTGCCTGAATTCCCTGACCGTCGCGTGGGGCTATTGTCTCGCGTTCGCCGGTGCTGCGATGCAGAGCGTCGACGCGTTTGCCGATGTGATCGGCGATCCCAATTTCAAGGATCAACTCGCAGCGGCCGTCGGGGATACCAAAACGGTAGGCCGGATTCTGCTGGGTGTCTCCATCGTGACCATCATTGCGCGGCTGCGGTCGCTACGAAAGGCGAGCTGAAATGTGGATGGCGATCCTTTCATTCCTGGGCGGCCCAGTCATCAAGGGGTTGATTGATGCCTATAATGCCAAGCTCAAGGCCGGCAACGTCGACAACAGGATCGCGGCAGATCTTGCGGCTTCAGAGATAGCAGCGCAGACCGTCGAGACGAACGCGATATTGCAATATCGCATTGCCGAAATCGGACACTGGTACGAGCCCGACAAGTTGATGGGCTATTTCGTTGCGGCCTATTTTGGCAAACTCCTGGTCTGGGATAAGATTTTGGGGTTCGGCACGACCGATCCGCTGGCGGGATTTGCCTCCGTCACGTCGAATCTCGTCGTGTCATTCTATTTCGCCAAGCGCGGATTTGAAAACGTCGCCCGCATCATCAAGCGGTGAAACCGTATGCACGAGACGGAGATCAGGGCTATCGTCGTCGAGACACTGGCCGAACAGCAGCGGCTTCGTCGCGACGACATCGATGCCGTCGTTTTGAAGACCATCGCGACCATTCTGACCTCGTTTGGAATCGAGGAGGAGGATCGTAAAGAACTGCGCGCCGATTTCCAGCATTTGCGGCGCTGGCGTAAGAGCGTCGAGCAGGCGCAGAGCTACACTTTCAAGGCCGTAATCACCGTGATCGTCACCGGTTTCGTTGGCGCAGTGTGGCTCGGTGTCAAGGCGACACTCGGGAAATGATCATCGGTCGTTATGGCAAAGTTGCTGGCTTGATGCCCGCTCACACCGTCTGTGCAGGGCTGGCGATCACCCTATGTCAGGGGTCCAAAGGAACTTTGACATCGGATAGCCGGAAGTGGTGCCGAACTTGCCGCCTGCCGGCCCTTCTTCGGCGTAGCCTCGGGCAAGATAAAACCGCCGGGCCGTCTCGGTGCTCTCGAGGTGACAACCCTTGTTGCCCAGCTCAATCGCGCGCCTTTCAAGTGCCTCCAGCAACGCTGTGCTGACGCCGCGGAACCGGGCATCTGGTAAGACGTAGTTCAACGTGATTTCGCCGTTATCGGTGACGCAGCCGACGCCCAGGATGTTCTCGTCCTCGACGGCGACCATCAGCGAGTTGCCCGGTCTGATCCACGAGCGGAATATTTCCGATGTCTTGTTGCTCAGCCATCTTCCCAGAATCGTGGCGTCGTTCCTGTGGTCGGCAACGCACAGCTCCGCAATCGAGCGGCGCATGACGTCGCAGGCGGCGGGACCGTCGTCCGCGCGGGCGTTTCGAATTTCCATCGGCAAATCGTGTACCGAACAGCATCAGCCGACAACAAGAATCTCAGCTTTCGAAGGTCTGGCCGATGTACCGGATTCGCGAGGTCGACGGACAGGATGACGAGATCGCGGATACGCTGAGCGAGCTGCATCGACTGACATTCTTCGACGGCGCGCGCGTTCCGCCTTTCGATCACGGCCACTGGTGGCTCGCTTTTCACGAGAGGACGCCGGTCGCCTTTGCAGGCATTGTTCCTTCAACCCACGTCGCCAATGCCGGCTATTTCTGCCGCGTGGGCGTGTTGAGGAAACATTGTGGACGTCGGCTGCAGTTGCGCCTGATGCGTGCTTTGGAAGCGCGCGCGGGTCGCAACGGATGGAACGCGGTCGTTTCCGATACGACCGACAACATTGTCTCCGCCAACAATTTTATCCGGGCGGGTTATCGGCTCTATCGGCCGCAAATTCCTTGGGCCTGGCCAAACACCCTCTATTGGCACAAGGTCGTCTGATGAAGGCACAGCAGATGAAAGATCAATAGGGCGCATGCATGGAGTAGCCGTGCGGCTTTCAGATCCTCGCAGACTTGTTCACCAGCCCGGCGGCCAGATGGCCGCCGGGCTTTTTTTGTTTTTGGAGTCGTCCATCCTGGATTGCGGTAAGGGCGGCCGCATCAATCGCCGTTCAACGCGCGAGGGGATTGGCGCCATATCGGTTTGATCCCGGAGTACCGCGAAGGCAGCCGATCTCAACAAATCCCCAGATGGTGAGCACGAAGGCGGGCACCAGCAGGACATAGTGCAGCGCAATGCCTGCCGCGCCATCAATTAACGGTAGGTTGGCGAGATGGCCAAGCACGCCAGGTACCAGATAGAAGACCAGTAGCCACCATGCGCTCTTGTCGCGGTCGTGCAGCCGCTCGGTGTGGATCGAGAAGCCCCACATCAGCCATGGCAGGAAGAAAATCACAACCGCAACAATAAAGAGCGGGGCAGCAAGACCGGCGGCGGTCATCAGGATGACGGCCACGAGCAGGCCCGCGACGCAAAGGATCAGGAGCGACTTCCAGTATTTGGCCCGACTGATCCGCCCGCTGGCGCCAAACATGAATTCGAATAGCTGTTCCATGACGTCTCGATAGGTTGAGTTCGCGTAATTCGGGCGTGGAATTGTGTCGTCCCGAAACGGGCAACGGTTCAGGACGCGGATAACAACGTTAGCAAGCAGACCCGTCGAAGCGGCATAGGAGGCCTGTCAGGCTCCCTCTTTGGACCTAGGCTCTAGCCGGGATGTGGCCGACTATGCTTTGATGCAGGCGGCTGATGCCTGAACAACAAGCCGTGTAAAGCGGTGACCGGTGGCAGGGCTGCCGGCTGGGATAAAGGGAGGCGTGCCTTGGCAAAATCCGGCCGTACCATGCTGGCCAAGATATGGGACCAGCATGTCATCGCGCGTCTCAGCGATGATACCGATCTCCTGCATGTCGACCGTCATCTGCTGCACGATTTGGGCGGTTCGCGCGGGCTTCTCGATCTAAAGAGCCGTGGCCTCTCCGTTCACAACCCGGAACTGACTTTTGCGACACCCGACCACGCGATTTCGACGGCGCCCGGGCGGGCAGGGACCATCAAGATTGGGCAAGAGCTGTTGGCTGCCTTACGGGTCGAGACTTCAGCCAGCGGGATCCAGATGTTCGATATCGACGAGCCCGGGCAGGGTATCGTCCATGTCATCGGCCCCGAACTGGGGCTGAGCTTGCCGGGCTGCCTGATCGTATGCGGCGACAGTCATACCTGCACCCATGGCGGCCTGGGCGCGCTCGCCTTCGGTATCGGCTCGAGCGAACTAACGCATGTGCTGGTAACCCAGGCGCTGATCCAGCGCCGGCCGAAAACCATGCGTGTGAAATTCGAGGGCAAGCTGCCGCTTGGCGTGACCGCCAAGGATTTGATCCTGACGCTGATCGGCCACGTCGGCGCCGCAGGCGGCACCGGCCATGCCGTTGAATACGCCGGAAGCGCCATGCGCGACATGCCGGTCGAAGGCCGGCTCACCATCTGCAATCTCTCGATCGAACTCGGGGCCAAGATGGGCATGGTGGCGCCGGACGAGAAAACCTTTGAGTATCTGCGCGGGCGTCCCTACGCGCCGCAAGACGAGATGTGGGATCAGGCGGTCAAGGCGTGGGGTGAGCTCCCAAGCGATGCCGAGGCGGAATTCGACAAGGAAGTCGTGATTGACGTCACCAGGATTATCCCGCAGGTGACCTGGGGTATCAGCCCCGAGCACGTCATTGGCGTCGACGGCCGCATTCCCGATCCGCAGGCGACCGATGATCCGGCGCGTCGTGCCGCGATCGAGACCGCACTCGACTATATGGCTCTGACGCCCGGCGCGCCGATCGCGGGCACGCCGATCGATTGGGTCTTCATCGGCTCCTGCACCAACAGCCGGCTTAGCGATCTGCGTGCCGCGGCCGAAGTGGTGCGCGGCCGCAAGGTGGCCTCCGGTGTGCGGGCCTGGATCGTGCCGGGTTCGGAGATGGTCAAGCGCGATGCGATGGCCGAAGGGCTCGACAAGCTGTTTATCGAGGCCGGATTTGAATGGCGTGAGCCCGGCTGCTCGATGTGCCTTGCCGCGAACGGTGAAACGGTGGCTCCCGGGCAGCGATCGGTCTCCACATCCAATCGCAATTTCGTCGGTCGCCAGGGGCCACGGGCGCGTACCCATCTCGCGAGCCCAGCCAGCGCGGCCGCGGCCGCCATCGCCGGCGCGATTGCCGACGTGCGGACGATGGAGCGCTGAGCATGCCAAAACCCTTCAACAAGATGACCGCAATCGCGGCGCCGATCATGCGCAGCAATATCGATACCGACGTCATCATTCGAATCGAGCGGCTGGTCGGCAACTCGATCCGCGGCACGCTCGGCAAATGGGCCTTCGGCGCACTACGCTATCTGCCGGACGGTTCGGAGAATCCCGAATTCATCCTGAACCGCGAGCCGTATCGACAGGCGGAGATCCTCGTTACCGGTCCTAATTTCGGCTGCGGCTCGTCGCGCGAGGGCGCGGTGTGGTCGCTGCAGGAGATGGGAATCCGCGCCGTGATCGGCTCGAGCTTCGGCGACATCTTCTTTGCCAATTGTTTCCAGAACGGAATTTTGCCGATCGTTGTTGACGAGGAGATTGTCGACGGTCTCGCCGCAGAGATCGAGATTACCCAAGGCGCGGGGCGCATAGGTGTCGATCTGGAAGAGCAAACGATAACCTCGCCGACCGGCAAGCAGCATCGTTTCGAGATCGACCCTCGCCGTCGCGAAGGCTTGCTGCAGGGGCTCGATGAAGTGATGTTGACACTGCAGCGCGACGACGAAATCCGGGCCTTCCAGACCGCCGACCGGGCAGCGCGGCCATGGATCCATCTTGCAAGGAAGTCGGCATGAACGATCGTTCGAATATGGTTAAGGTCGCCGTCGTCGGTGGTGAAGGCATCGGTCCCGAGGTAACGGCGCAATCGCACCGCATTCTCAACTGGTTTGCCGCCAAGCGCGGCGTGCCGGTAACGCTGCGCGAAGCGCAATATGGCATCATCCCGTATCTGGCGACCGGCAAGGTGCTTCCCGACGATACCGTCGAGGCGATGGAAGAGGCCGACGCCATCCTGTGGGGCGCAACCGGTGGGCCCGAGACCAAGGAAGTGCCGGCGGCGGCGCGCAAGGCGGGCAGTCTTCTGGGATTGCGAAGCAAATACGATCTCTACGCCAACCTTCGTCCCATTGTTGCCAATCCGGCGCTGGCCGATTCAGCGCCGCTGAAGGCCCATGTGCTGAAAGATGTCGATTTCGTCATCATCCGCGAGCTGACCAGCGGCATCTATTTTGGCGAACCGCGCGGTATCGAAACGCTCGCTGACGGTCAGCGCCGTGGCTTCAACACCGAGCAGTACACTACCAATCAGATTCGCCGCGTCGCGCGCTCCGCCTTCGAACTGGCGCGTACCAGGAGAAATAAGGTCTGCTCGGTCGACAAGGCCAATGTGCTCGAGACCAGCGTGGTGTGGCGGGAAGAGGTGATTGCCCTGCACAAGCAGGAATTCTCCGACGTCGAGCTGGCGCACCTTTATGTCGACAACGCCGCGATGCAAATCGTCCGCGAACCGGCCCAGTTCGATGTCATGGTGACCGGTAACATCTTTGGTGACATTCTCTCCGATTGCGCCGCGATGGCGTCGGGTTCGCTCGGAATGCTGCCGTCGGCATCGCTTGGGCCGGTCGACAAGTTCGGTCGCCGCAAGGCGCTGTATGAGCCGGTGCACGGCAGCGCGCCCGATATCGCGGGCAAAGGTGTTGCCAATCCGCTCGGCTCTATCCTGAGTGTTGCGATGATGCTGCGGTTGACACTCGATCGGCCCGAGGATGCGAACTTGCTCGAGAAAGCGGTCGACGTCGCGTTGGCAGGTGGCGCGCGAACCGCTGACATCGCCGAGCCCGGTGCCAAAAGGCTTTCGACGATAGAGATGGGCAATGCGGTGCTGAGCGCGCTCGAAAAAGTCGCCGGCAGGGAGAGGAAGCATGCATGATGCCATCCGTCTCGAGGCGGTCAGCACTGACGATCCCACATCAAGTCCAGATGGAAATTTTCAACGGTTGGTTCAACGGCATCTTTGCCAAATGCATGGCGCGCAACGAAAACAATTTCAGGATCGCGACTGCGGTCACGCTGAAAAAATACCTTCTTCGGATTTCTGATCGGCGTGTCGTCCGGCTTCGCAGCGGGATTGCTGCTGGCGCTCCGATCGTCTCAGCGCCATCTTTCAACCCTTTATCACCGCGGTGAACTCGATTCCAAGGATTGCGCTTGCGCAGATTATCGTGCTCGCATTCGGCATCGAGGACACCTCCAAAGGTGGTGACATCATGGATCGTGGTCGTGTTCCTGGTGTTCTTCAACACTTTTGAGGGCGCCCGTTCGATCGACAAGGGGTTCATCAATGCCGCCCGTCTCCTGGTTGCCAGTGAATAGCAGATCACGCGCACCAGGCATGATGGTCGCTGTCATCGTGTTGGTGCTGGTGGACGTTGCGCTGTCAGCGATGATCTGGCGGGTGCAGGCGTATCCGTTACGCTGGCAGGAGTATATAATATGGCGGAGTAGCCATGTTGCGCTAGCGTCTTGATCATTAAGGATCAGGCGATAAACTGGGTGACGGTCTCGGCTGCTTCAACATCGCAACGACTGGACCGGGCGAGGAAACACCAATGGCCGGGGATGGCCGCAAGCCAGACGCAAGCCTGCCCGCGGGGCCGGATACGGACGGTTATGCCGCCATGGTCGCGCGCGCCAAGGCGCTTATTCCCAGACTGCGCGAGCGCACTTCCAAGACCGAAGAATTACGGCGCCTGCCGCCCGAGACGGAATGCGATCTCCATGACGCCGGCCTGTTTCGTATTGTGCAGCCCAGACGCGTCGGCGGCTCTGAACTCGATTACGTCGCGCTGGTTGATTGTGCCGATGCCTTGGCGCAGGCCGACGCTTCCGTGGCGTGGAATTTTGCCAACCTCGCAAGTCATCACTGGATGCTGGGCATGTTTGATCGGCATGCGCAGGACGCAGTCTGGAACAAAGACCTCAATGCACTGATCGCATCGTCCTTCATCTTTTCGGCCGGTCGGGCCACGAAAGTCGGTGGTGGATATGTGCTGAACGGCCATTGGCCGTTTTCCTCGGGCGTAGAGTCCTGCGAATGGAATATGCTCGCCAGCGTGGTTTCGTCCGAAGATGAGGCCGACGGCATCGAATATCGCATCTTCCTGCTCAACAAAAGCGACTACAAGATTAACGACATCTGGAACGCGACGGGCTTGCGGGGGACAGGTTCGAACGACGTCCGGGTAGCCGATGCCTTTGTCGCAGAGCAGATGACGGTTTCCGTGAGCGACCTCACGGGCGGCCCGACACCAGGCAGTGCCGTAAATCGGAATCCGCTTTATGCGCTGCCGGTGTTCTCGCTATTTCCTTACGTGCTGTCTGGGGTGGGGCTCGGCAACGCCCAGGCCTGTCTCGACGACTATGTCGAGGTCGCGCGGGATCGCGCTTCGACCTATAATCGCGCCAAACTTGGTGACATGCAGAGTACCCAGATCAAGATCGCGGAAGCTTCCGCCAAAATCGATGCCGCCCGCCTGATTATGCGCTCGAATTGCATCGGTGTGATGGCCGACGCAAGGCGGGGTCACGTTCCCGATCTCGCTGCCAAGACCAGGCTACGACGCGACGGCGCGTTTTCGGTCAATCTGTGTACGGATGCCGTTTCGCTGTTGTTCGCGGCGAGTGGCGCCCGCAGCCTGTTCTCGTCGGGCACGTTGCAGCGGCAGTTTCGTGATGCCCATGCGGTTAATTCACACCTCGCGTTCAATTTCGATGCGGCGGGGACCAATTATGGGCGCGTAGCACTCGGCCTGCCGTCCGAAAATCTCACGCTATAGGCCGGGTGGATGTCTGACTCACCGAAACACCCCGCCGATCCGGCCAATGAACTCGCCAGCGACAACTCGGCGATCGATCCTCGCGACTTCCGAAATGCTCTCGGGACCTTTGCGACCGGCGTCACCATCGTCACGGCGATGGCGCCAGACGGCAAGCCGTACGGGGTGACCTGCAACTCCTTTGCCTCGGTGTCGTTGAATCCTCCGCTGGTGTTGTGGAGCCTTGGGATGTTCTCGCAGGGCCTGACCATCTTCCAGAACGCCAGCCATTTCACGGTGAATGTCCTTGGCGCCTCCCAGCAGGCGCTTGCATCGCAATTCGCAAAGTCAGCAGGCGATAAATTCGCCGACGTGGCCTGGACGCCGGGGCTCGGCAATGCGCCGGTGCTTGCTGACGCCGTTGCCAATTTCCAGTGCCGCGCTGCCAATCGGTATTACGGGGGCGATCACGTGATATTCCTCGGCGCCGTGGAGGCCTACGCGTATAACCGGCAAGAGCCGCTTTTATTTGCGCGCGGCGGTTTCGGCCATTTCCTTGCCGGCGACGACGGCAAATCTTGATGAGTCGGAAAGATCAGCCCAAGCGCACCCGCGCCAAGCAGAGGCGGCTCTCCTCCGATGATCGCCGCAAGGAAATTGTCGCAAAAGCGACCGAGTTTTTCGCGGAGGAGGGGTTCGGCGGCGGCACCCGTGCACTGGCGCGCCGGCTGGGCGTCACGCAGCCGCTGCTCTATCGCTACTTTCCGAGCAAGGACGACCTGATCAAGGAAGTCTACCGCACCGTTTATCTCGATCCGCTGGAGATTGGCTGGGAGAAGCTGTTGTGCGATCGCTCACGGCCGCTGCGCGACCGGCTGCAGGAATTCTATCATGCCTATACGAATGCGATCTTTACCCGCAAATGGCTTCGCATCTATCTCTATTCGGGCCTGAGGGGTCTCGATATCAATCGCTGGTACGTGGGCATGGTCAGGGACAAGATGTTGACCCGCATTATCAGGGAATGCCGGCACGAAGCTGGGCTTGCCGTGCAAAGCAAACCGACTGCGTCCGAGATCGAACTAGCCTGGGTGTTTCACGGCGGAATCTTCTATTACGGCGTTCGCAAATATATCTATGAATCACCAGTGCTCGAGGACAAGGCGCAGATGATCCGCGACTCGCTGAATATTTTCCTCGCCGGCTTCGAGCGGATGTCCGAAGGCTCGGCCGACCGTCCGCGCGCCCCGGTGAAGGTGGCCGGATAGAGCCACGGATTATTTCTTCGCCATCTCGGCGCGATACCAGTCGCCGATCTCGCTGGCGGTCATCAGGGCCACGCCATCGTGGCCGATGACATAATCGAGCAGCGCTTCCAGATATTTGATGCGATGCGGCACGCCCGTGATGTAGGGGTGGATCGAGATCGCCATGATGCGTGCGTTCGACGCGCCTTCAAGGTACAGCCGGTCGAATTGATCGGTACAGCGCTGCAGGAATTGCTCCGAAGGCAAATGCTGAAGCGCATGGATGACGATGTCGTTGGTTTCGACCGAATAGGGGACCGTGGTTATGGTGCCATGCGGTGTGGCAATATCCTGCGGCAGGTCGTCGATCACCCAGTCCGCCAGATATTCGATGCCGTTGAGGCGCAGAAGATCGAGGGTGTCTTCGGTCTCGGTCAACCCAGGACTTTCCCAAGACCGCGGCGGTTTTCCGGAAAACTTCGCGATGGTCTCGACCGCGCGCTTGATCGCATCGGCCTGATCATCGAGCCTGTGCATAGGGCCCTGAACGAATCCGTGGCCCATGAATTCGAAACCGGCTTCGAGCGCAGCGGAAGCGACGCGCGGGTAGGTATTGCAGACACTGGCGTTCAGCGCCAGCGTCACCGGCATATTCCGGTCGGTCAGCGCCTTGAACTGCCTCCAGAAGCCGGCACGCATGCCGTATTCATGCCAAGACCAATTCGGCACATCAGGCAACAGCGGCTGCCCCATCGGCGGGCTCAGCACCGTCCGCGGCATCGCGTTCTCGATCCGCCACTCCTCGACATTGAGGATGACCCATACTGCGAGCCTCTTGCCGCCGGGCAGTGTTAGTTTCGGCCGGTCGACTTGGGCCTGGTAGGGGATGCGATCACTGAGAGCCACGGCCTGATTTCCCTGGATGAGCAGATTATTCGGTAACCTTGGAACGGTCGGAGGTGCCCGCATTGACCTGCGGTATCACCTTCTCGGCCATCAGGACCATCGACTGCCGGCCAAGTTCGCGGTCTTTCCAGTCCTTTCCGGCATAGAGCAGTGTTCCGAAACTGCCGACTTCCTCTTGAAACGACAGTAGCTGATCTGCCACGCTTTCCGGCGTGCCATGAATGACCAATTTGTCGCAGATCGATTCCAGCGTCACTTCCTCGTCGGGCTGATCGCGTCGTGTCTTGAACAGCTCGAGCCGGCCGCCGCGCTTCAGCTTGGTGAAGAGCTGGCGATAATAATAGACATACGGCCCATCCGGATCGGTCGCGTAGGCCTTTGCAGTCGCAGCGTCTTTGGCAACGAACACGCTTTTCGCGACACGCCAGTTCGCAGGCTCGGCGGCGCGGCCCGCGCGTTCGCAACCTTCGACATATTTTGGCCAGTGGCTCTTCACCCAGGCCGGCATCAGAAAATTCGCAGAGATCGGGTCCCAGCCGCGCGCGGCCGCTTCCGTCACGCCTTTTGAGAACGGCGCCACCGCCGTCACAACGATCGGCGGATGCGGCCGTTGCAGCGGCCGCGCAATGAAGCCCTGTCCGATGTCGGCAATCAGGGTCTTTTGCACCGAAACGTTCCAGAATTTGCCTTGCAGATCATAGGGCGGCTCGCTCGCCCAGATCTCGAGAACCTGATTGATGGCCTCGAGGAACATCGCGTTGCGGTCGGCGTCGAGATTGCCGAACACTTCCGCATCCGACAGCAGCCCGCCGGGACTGATGCCAAAAATCAGGCGGCCATCGAGCATGTGGTCGAGCATTGCAATCGACGCGGCAACCGCTGCCGGATGCGCATTCGGCATGTTGATGGTGCCGGTGCCGAGCTTGATCTGCTTGGTTGCAGCCGCAAGCCAGGCGATGAAGGCGATGCAGGACGTGATGTTCTCCGCCCTGTCGGTGACATGCTCGCCGACATAGGCCTCGGTGAAGCCCAGGTCATCGGCGAGCAGGAAGGCCTCGCGATCTTCTCGAAGGGATTGCCGCCAATCCTTGTCGACGGGATGGATCGGCATCGTAAAGAACCCGAGCTTCATGGTCTGCTCATCCCCGATGGCGGGTTTTTGGTTGAACGGGAACGTGCGTGGTTCGCGGCATGATGACAAGTCCAAAAGTCTATGGGGTCGAAATAATCACTCGATAAGCAATCTTGACCTTTAAAAGTTGCCGCCGTCTAATCCGTAGAAAAGCGCTGGAGATCTCGCGCCGAAGCCTGATTTGGGAGGTCACGTCGGAATGAAAGCCGCGGCTTTCGCATACGCTCGCGCGACCAGTGTCGTGAACGCGCTGGAATT
>Ga0137415_10004579_pt1 | contig 13675 bp, 11 predicted proteins | sample CZODoug3_1_1_16f_FD_183082 | JGI IMG/M metagenome (GOLD analysis project Ga0137415, IMG submission 183082) | Vadose zone soil fungal communities from Angelo Coast Range Reserve, California, USA - CZODoug3_1_1_16fungal (Hybrid Assembly) | ecosystem: Environmental > Terrestrial > Soil > Vadose... | reverse complement strand
GTTGAGGATGGCGCGGACGTTGTGATTGGGCACGGTGTAGAAGAAGTCCGCGCCATTCACGGTGAATGCATCCAGCGGGCCTTTCTTGTCGACCGAAGGCGACAGGAAATCCGGGATGCCCCAGCGCTTGGTCGGCCATGCCGAGACCACGTCATGGTTGAGCGCGATCAGCTTGCCATCCGCGTCGAGACCCGCCTTGACCTTCTGGAGGGTCAGCGGCCGTGAATAGTCCATGGTCATGTCGTTTTCGCGGCTGTAGATGACCTTGACCGGCTTGCCGACGGCCTTGGCCGCCTGCACCGCGGGAACCATCATGTCGGCGTCCAGCCGCCGGCCGAAGCCGCCGCCCAGCCACATCTGATGCATCACGACAAATTTGGGATCGACCCCGGCCGCACCCGCCGCGATCGCGCCCGAGCGCGTCGCAAACTGATTGCCGGAATAGATGTGCCAGATATCGCCCTGCAGCTGCGCGGTAGCGTTCATCGGTTCCATCGGCGCGTGGATGTTGATGCTGGTGGTGTATTCCGCCTCCAGCACCTTCGCCGCGCTGCCCAAGGCCGCTGCCGTATCGCCGTCCTTGACGAAGAACTGCCCGGAATCATCCAGCGCTTGCAGCCTTCTGGCTTCAGTGAGCAGCGACTCGCTCGACAGTTTTGCGTTCGGACCACCGTCATAGCTGATCTTCAGCGCATCCGCCGCCTTGCGGGCGTTGGCATAGGTATTGGCCACCGCCACCACCCAGCCGGTCGTGCTGCCGGTCTGGTCGTCCAGCGTCACCGCCTTGATGAAGCCCGGCACCTTCTTGGCATCGCTGTCGTCGACCGATTTGACCGTGGCGCCGAAGCGCACCGGCGGCGTGACGACCTTGCCGTAGACCATGCCCGGCAGCATGACATCGATACCGTATTTGGCGGTGCCGTTGGTCTTGGAGGGGATGTCGAGCTGTGGCACCGAGACGCCGATCATGCTGTATTGATCCGGTGTCTTGAGCTTGATCGCCTTGAGCTCGTCCGGCGTGAAGGTTTTTGTCGCCTTGCCGCTCTTGACGACATCGGCAAACGTCATCGACTTCTTCGACTTCGGATGGGTGATCACGGAGTCGCGGACCACCAGTTCCCCGGCGGGGACGCCCATCGCCGCCGCGGCGGCTTCGGTCAAGGCGATACGCCCCGCGGCACCGGCGCGGCTCATCGCATCGAAGTTCATCATCGTCGACCAGCTGCCGCCGGTGATCTGGGCGCCGAGCACGGGATCGTTGAATTTCGGATCGTTGGAGGCAAGCTGGACCCGCATGTCCTTCCAGCTCGAACCGAGCTCTTCGGAGACGATCTGCGCCATGGTGGACGCAATGTGCTGGCCCATGTCGGCCTTGCCGCAGGTGACGGTGACGATCCCGTCGGGTGCGATCGAATACCAGACGCTGGGATCGAAATTGCCACTGGCTGCCAGCGCCTGATCGACGCCCAACAGGCCGGGGACGGAGGAATAGCCGAGCGCGAGGCCTGCGGCGGCGGTGCCGACCAGGAACGAGCGGCGGCTGAGATCGGCGGGTTCGCGATCCACGGTTTTCGGGGTGATTTTCACGTGCGTGTTCATGTCGGCCTCCGGTCGCCAGCGTTGGACGCGGTGCGCATATCGGCGGCGGCGCGCATGATCGCCTTTTGAATTCGCGAATAGGTCATGCAGCGGCACAGATTGCCGTCCATATGCGCGACCACTTCATCCTTGGTCGGGTTGGAATTCCTGGCGAGCAGCGAAGCCGCCTGCATGATCTGGCCGGACTGGCAGTAGCCGCATTGCGGAACCTGCTCGGCGATCCATGCCTTCTGCAGCTGATGATCGCCCTTGGCGCTGAGGCCTTCGATGGTGGTGATCTTCTTGCCGACGGCGTCGCTGACCGAGGTCTGGCAGGACCGCACGGCTTCGCCGTTGAGGTGAACCGTGCAGGCGCCACACAGGCCGGCGCCGCAACCGAATTTCGTCCCGGTCATCTGCAATTGTTCGCGGATAACCCAGAGCAGTGGCGTATCGTTGGCCGCCTCGACGGACATATTCCGTCCATTAATCGTGAGATTAGGCATCGCTCTCCCCTTCCGGTGCATGAAGCCGCTTACGGCGGCAGCTCACTTTTGGGTATTGGCTGGCACCCACCGGGTCGATGCCAGTTGGCGCGAGAATGATACCGATCCAGTCTGGAGGCAATTCAATTTGGAATTGCTCGAAAACAATATAGTTTTTGAGGTTTTGGCTTGTGCGCTGCGGCAACGCCTTGTCACGGCTTTGTCAATCAAACTCCGTTTCCGCTGGCATCATCTTCCGTTTCCGCATTTCCCAACCGCGAATGGATCGCGCTAGGATGGGGTGCCGCATCATTGCGTGGGAACTCGGAAAAGCCGCGATGCCAAAGATCAATCGGGACGGGGTCAATATCTACTACGAGGTTCACGGCAGCGGTCCGCCGTTGATCCTGACCCATGGTTATTCGTCGACCTCGGCGATGTGGCAGGGCCAGGTCGCCGCCCTGTCGAAACGTCACAAGCTCGTGTTGTGGGACATGCGCGGCCACGGCCAATCGGATTATCCGAGCGATGCTCTGGCCTATAGCGAAGCCTTGACCGTCGCCGATATGGCCGCGCTGCTCGACGAAGTCGGCGCCGACACCGCCATCGTCGGCGGGCTTTCGCTTGGCGGCTACATGTCGCTGGCGTTCTACCGCGCCCATCCCGACCGCGTGCGCGCGCTCCTGATCATCGACACCGGACCCGGCTTCAAGAAGGACGATGCCCGCGAAGTCTGGAACAAGCGCGCCCGCGATACCGGCGACCGTTTCGAGCGCGAAGGTCTTGAGGTTCTCAAATCCGCCAGCCGTGAACGCTCCAGCGTAACGCATCGCGATGCCTCGGGTCTTGCCCATGCCGCACGCGGCATGCTGACCCAGCGCGATGCGCGGGTGATCGAACAGCTTCCCGGCATCAAGGTACCCTCGCTGGTGGTGGTCGGCGCCGACGACACGCCGTTCCTGGCGGCGTCCGACTACATGGCGGCCAAAATTCCGGGCGCACAGAAGGTGGTGATCCCGGCCGCCGGACACGCCGTCAACATCGACCAGCCGCGGGCCTTCATCGACGCGGTGCTGCCGTTCCTCGACCGCCTCGATGACAAGGCCTCGCGGAGGGCCGCATCATGAGAGCCGTTGCCGTTGCACTGCTGATCATCGCGGGCGCTGCTGCGCCCGCAAGCGCACAACATTTGCCGCCGTTCGGGGGCCCCACCCCGCCCCCCTTCACCGCGACACTGTCGAACAATACGCCGCTGGTGTTCGGCATGGATGCCGAACAGGCAACGCGCGCGCTCGGAACACCGCTCACCTACCTCAGCGGCCGCCCGGGCGAGGAAGTCTACCTCACCTTCCGCGACATCGGCGGCAGCGGATTGTTCGCGCACAAGGACCGGCTCTATCTGCAGTTCCGCAAAGGCAAACTGGCCGGCTGGAAAGGCGACTGGGGCCACAACTGGATGTGGCAGTAGCCCGCGCGGCCTGTTTCATCTTCGCAACCGACTTCATGCAACCCTCAAACGTGAATGGATGACCGGTGGGACAAGACATCAAGCTGACGGCCTCGGACGGATTCAAACAGGGCGGCTATCGCGCGGACCTCGCCGGCACCCCGAAAGGGGCCATCGTGGTGATCCAGGAGATCTTTGGCGTCAATCACCACATCCGCTCGGTCTGCGACCGGCTGGCGGAGGCAGGCTATGTCGCGATCGCGCCGTCGATCTTCGACCGCATCGAGCCTGACTTCACCAGCGGCTACTCACCCGATGAAGTGGCAAACGCCCGCAAATTCGTCGCCAATCCGGATTGGGCGGCGATGCTGCTCGACACCCAAGCCGCGATCGATGCGGTCAGGAATGTCGGGCCGGTCGGCATTGTCGGCTTCTGCCTCGGCGGCAGCGTCGCCTATGTGGCCGCGACCAAGCTCTCGGGCCTGTCGGCGGCGGTCGGCTATTACGGTGGCGCCGTGGTTCGCTTTGCCGACGACAAGCCGAAAGTTCCAACGCAGTTGCACTTTGGCGAAAAGGACGCGGGCATTGCGCTGACCGACGTCGAGACCATCAAGTCCAAGCGGCCGGATGTCGAGATTTTCATCTACCCCGGCGCACAGCATGGTTTCCATTGCGACGAGCGGGCAAGCTACGACAAGGCGAGCGCCGATATCGCCTGGCCGCGCAGCCTGGACTTCTTTGCCAAGCATCTGAAGACAAGCATCTGAAGAAATGAGACCCGTCAGGCGCGGGCCTGACCCGAGCCGGCAATGACAGTCCCTTAAAACCAGCGCTCGCCGACGAATACGGTGTCGCCCGGGCTGATCGAAGTGCCGGGCGGAACGACAAAGCGTCCTGAACCGGAAGCGTCGGTGTGGGTCAGCGTAACGCTGTCACGCCGTGCGCGCGGCGAGAAGCCGCCGGCAATCGCGACCGCGCTCTCGACCGTCATGTTGGGAACGTAAGGATATTGCCCGGGGGCTGCGACTTCGCCGAGAATGAAAAACGGACGATAGGCCTCGATCTCGACGGCGACCGAGGGATCCCGGATATAGCCGCCGCGGAGCTTGGCGGCGATCTCGGCGGCGAGCCCTGACGGCGTGCGTCCGCGCGCCGGCACCGAGCCGATCAGCGGCATGGTGATCGAGCCGCCGGCATCGATCGCGTAGGTATTGGTGAGACCTTCCTGGCCGTAGACCACGACGCGCAGCCTGTCGCCGGCGTCGAGATGGTAGCCGCCGTCGTAGCGAACCGGCTCGACCGCCGCGGCATAGACCGCTTCTGCCGGCGCCGGGGCGTAATAGCCGCGCGGGGCCGCGGCAAAGGCCGAGCGGAGCGCGCTGATGGCGCCGCCGCCGCTTGAATCCGCAACCGCGGCCGGGGCGTAGGTCTGGCCGTAAGCCATGGAATCGAGATCGCCCTGCGGCTGCGCTACCGCGACAGGGCCTGCCGTGCGCATGCAGCCCGACAATGCGAGCGCCGTCACGATGGCAGTGATCGGAAGTCGAAACGCGCGCGGAACCCGCACTGGAGCCATCCCTCAAAGCGAGACAGCTTCAGTCTTGCACCGGTTATGGTTAACAAATGGTGTTTAAGCGGCGGGGGCGGCTCCCTCGCGCCGCCTTTTGCGGCGCGAACTGAAGCAGAAAAAGCGATCAGGCGGAGACGCCGACACCGATCGGGCACCACACGCCGGTGCCGCCCAATCCGCAATAGCCGGTCGGATTCTTGGCGAGATATTGCTGATGATAATCTTCGGCGAAATAGAACGCGCCTGACGGCGCGATCTCGGTAGTGATGGCGCCGAGTCCCTTGGCCGCGAGCGCCCTCTGATAGGTCGCCTTCGATGTATCAGCGGCCTTACGCTGCGCCTCGCTCAACGTGTAGATCGCCGAACGATACTGGGTGCCGACATCGTTGCCCTGGCGCATGCCCTGCGTCGGGTTGTGATTTTCCCAGAATGCCTTCAGCAGCCGCTCGTAGGAAATCCTCTTCGGATCAAACACCACCAGCACCATCTCGGTGTGACCGGTGCGGCCCGAGCAGACTTCTTCATAGGTCGGGTTCGCCGTGTGACCGCCGGCATAGCCGACCGCCGTCGCGTAGATGCCGTCGCCGAGTTCCCAGAACTTGCGCTCCGCGCCCCAGAAGCAGCCGAGCCCGAACACCGCCTGTTCGAGACCCGCGGGATAGGGCGACTTGAGCCGGCTGCCGTTGACGAAATGGGTGACGGCGGTCGGTATCGGCGTCGCACGGCCCGGCAGCGCTTCGGCCGCACTCGGCAACGCGGTGGTCTTGCGCATGAACAACATGAACTACCTCCAGGCGGCATTGTCTGAAGCGATAGCGGGGTTGGCCGCTTTGACCTCTATATATGTCTTTTAAGTCAGCTGTGGCAGCCCAGTTCCGCCGGGCAACCGCTGGGCATGCGCCCGATCAATCCCGCGAATAGCCGATCAGCGGCTTGCGCGGCCGAAACAGGAGCATCAGCAAAATACCAACCAGGCCCAGTACGGCGAAAACCGGCTGATCCAGGATGATCTTGATGACGCTGTTCCAAAACCAGGGCGCGATGCCCTCCACCCAGGTCCGGAACGCTTGCTGGCTGGATTGATGGATGTCGTTCCAGAACTGGCCGAAGCGGGTGAAGCGCAGGTTCTGGTCGGCCACGAAGCGCGCGCCGTCATAGACCATGAAGAAGAATCCGCCGGCCAGCAGAACCAGGCCGATAAGTCGGAAGAAACCGCGGATCATGCGTCACCTTAAATCCATGTCACGCCGAAAAGGCCGTCAGCCCTTACCGGGGGCATCAGGGAAATTCAACCTCTTCAGCACCTTATCCGCCGATTGAGGCCGGATTTTCGCCCCGTTTGGCAGCTCGGAAAGCGTTGACGCTGCAGGCTGCGCCCTCTATAAGACCGCGCAATGGCGGCGGGCGAAACCCTGCCGCCGCTGTTCTTTGGACAGCCCCGCGATACGGGCATTTTCGCTCCCGCGCATGGCATCCTCAAGAACACCCTTGAATGACACCCTTGGAAAATACACCAGACCAGATCACGCGATTTGAACGGCCGGCGCGCTCGAGCCCGACCACCGAGCGATCACCGCCGAAGGATAGTTGAGAACATGGCCAATACCACTTCCGCCAAAAAGGCGACCCGCAAGATTGCCCGCCGCACCATCGTCAACAAGTCACGCCGCACCCAGATGCGCGGCGCGGTTCGCACCGTCGAAGAGGCGATCCAGCGCGGCGACCGCGATGCAGCGCTGAAGGCGATGGCGCGCGCGGAGCCGGAATTGATGCAGGCGGCGCAGCGCAACATCGTTCACAAGAACAATGCGAGCCGCAAGGTGTCGCGCCTGACCCATCAGATCGCCAAGCTCGCAAAGTGAGCTGACTGAAGAAGATATTCGTCGAGCGAAGCCCGGCTCACGCCGGGCTTTTTCATTTTCGTTTCTTCGGCGTGTCATTTGTTTCGTTGCCGTGCCGCTGATTGCGTGTCATGCTTCTTCAGTCCGTGGTTTAACGGATGCAATTTCGCGCACCGCAAGCGCTGCTCGCACGCGAGCAAGCCACGCGTTACGCTACGAAGATGGAATAGCGGCCGCTCGCGATCCGAAAATTGCCGCGCGGGAGTTACCCGAAAAAACAATCGTGAAAAACTTCGCTTCGCTAGTCACTTATCCACATAGCGGACCCAAGCGGTTGGAAAATCGGTCCTCGCGAGAGCAAACGTAAATATTTTATGAAAATTTTTTGCTATTGCACCGCGGTTTGTGACACGCGCGAATCTGTATGCTCTTTCAGAAACTTGCTTTCCAGTTTGGTAATTGCAGCGCTGCAACACCGGCGAAGAGTCGCTCGCAACCGTCGAAACCACGGATTGTCAGAAATCACGCTTAGTGCAATTGTCTTGTTGTTCGCGATGCCCAACGTTCTCTAGATCAGCGCGGTTTGAGACCCAAGGGCGGACGTGCAAATCGGCGGCGGTATGCGCGTTAGCGATGCTTTCCAAGCGATGCTAAATCGACAACTCGTAGCAATATGAGGACGGTTGAACTGTGTCTAAATTTCTCGGGCAGCGCGCTCCGTTTCCGGGCGCCTGGCACAAGAGAGATAAGCACCAACCGGCAAGGTTAGCAGCAGGGAACGCGGAGCCAGCGAACGGGTTGAGGAGCGCAGACTGAGGTACGCGGCGGCGCAGCGCTGAACGTTTCGACGATCGGTGGCGGCAGACTTAATTTGAAAACACTTGCAAGCTGATAACTCGCCGCGCCCTGTCGCGGCGGGAGGGGGAGGTAGTATGCTCTACGGAATCATCGCGGCATCCGACATACGAATTTCAAGCGATACTGTATCCGATACCTTAGATTGCATCTGTCTCCATCCCTCTGCGCGAATTCCGGAAAGCCCGTCGAGTACGCGCTGACCTCGCAGGAACACTTCTTCTCCAGCCCATGATTTGCCCAACGGCGTTTTTGCCGAACGGGAGAGCCATGCCCGGAACCGGGAAGTCCTGCTTGAGGTCGCGCCGTGGCAGGAAACAGGCACGGCGTTTTCACAACAATCACCGTTACCCTTTTTGAGAGAAGTCTTCAGGCAATGACAAATATGGAACAGGATCGCTGGTCGCGGGTAAAAGGTCGGTTGCGCACGAGCGTCGGCGAGGACGTCTATACGAGCTGGTTTGCGCGGATGGATCTGGAAGGCGTGCAGGACGAAAGCGTTCGCCTCTCGGTTCCGACCCGGTTCCTCAAGAGCTGGATCCAGGCGCATTATGCCGATCGCGTGCTTTCCTGCTGGCAGGCCGAGATGCCGGAAGTGCACCGGATCGACCTCACGGTGCGCACGGCGATGCGATGCGCGATGCCTGCAAAGGAAGCCGCTGCTCCCGTCGAAGCGCGACGCACCGAGCGGAGCGACGGCCGCCACGCGCCGGAACTGCGCGCGGTCGCGACCGCGCCGGTGTCCGCCAGCCACGATGCGCTTGGCGGTTCCCCGCTCGATCCGCGCCTGACCTTTGCAAGTTTCGTGATCGGCCGCTCCAACACGCTGGCGCATGCCGCGGCACGTCAGGTCGCCGAAGGCCGTCGCGGCGACGCGGTGATGTTCAATCCGCTGTACATTCATGCCGGCGTCGGCCTCGGCAAGACCCATCTGCTGCAGGCCGTGACCTGGGCAGGCAATTCCGGCAACGAGCGCAAGGTGCTCTATCTCACCGCCGAGAAATTCATGTACGGCTTCGTCGCTGCGCTCAAAACCCAGACCGCGTTGGCGTTCAAGGAAGCCCTGCGCGGCATCGATGTGCTTGTGATCGACGACCTGCAGTTCCTGCAGGGCAAATCGACCCAGGCCGAGTTCTGCCACACCCTGAACGCGCTGATCGACGCCGGCCGCCAGGTCGTGATCGCGGCCGACCGTCCGCCCTCCGATCTGGAGAGCCTCGACGACCGCGTGCGCTCGCGGCTGGCCGGGGGGCTCGTGGTCGAGATGGGATCGCTGGGCGAAGAACTGCGGCTCGGGATTCTCAAGTCGCGCGTCGCCGCGGCCCGCGCGCATCACGCGAGCTTCAACGTGCCGGATGAGGTGCTGGATTATCTGGCCCGCACCATCACCCATAACGGCCGCGACCTCGAAGGCGCGATCAACCGCCTGCTCGCGCACTCAAAGCTGAATGCGCAGCCGGTGACGCTGGAAATGGCCGAACGCGAGGTGCGCGACCTGATCCGTCCGCAAGAACCGAAGCGGATCAAGATCGAGGACATCCAGCGGGTGGTGGCCCGGCAATACAATGTGAGCCGCTCGGACCTGCTGTCGTCCCGGCGCACCGCGAATGTGGTGCGGCCGCGCCAGGTCGCGATGTATCTGGCCAAGACGTTGACGCTGCGCTCGCTGCCCGAAATCGGCCGGCGCTTCGGGGGCCGCGACCACACCACGGTGCTGCATGCCGTGCGCAAGATCGAGGCACTGGTCGCCAGGGATACGGCCCTGTCCGAAGAGGTCGAATCGCTGAAGCGCCAGTTGCAGGAATAATTCTCGCTTCCGCCCCCTTCGTCAGGGCCGCAAACCGCCTCCCTTCCCCCGCAAAACGTGGGGGAACGGCGTCCCGCTCCCTTGCGCTTGGGGCCCATCCGCGCCACCTTGCGGTCCCCCTGCGGGTTTGATCAAATCCTCATTTGATCCGGCTTTCCGGGTTTCTGATGCCGCGGCGCGCCTTCAGGGCCGCCCGGCTTTTCCATCTTAGGGATCAGGTGGGTATTGCAATGAAGGTCACCGTCGAGCGCGCGCAATTGTTGAAATCGCTGGGCCACGTCCATCGCGTGGTCGAGCGCCGCAACACCATCCCGATCCTCGGCAACGTGCTGATCCGCGCCGAGAATGCCAAACTGTCGCTGAAGGCGACCGACCTCGACCTCGAGGTGACCGAGACCTTGGCGGCGGAAACAGGGACCGGCGGTTCGACCACGGTGCCGGCGCATATGTTCTACGACATCGTCCGCAAGCTGCCCGACGGCGCGCAGATCGTGCTGGAGGCCGATGGCGATCGTTCGGTGCTGGCGATCCGCGCCGGCCGCTCGCGCTTCACGCTGCAAACCCTGCCCGAGAGCGATTTTCCGGATCTCGCCGCCGGCGACATGACGCACGCGTTCACGCTCGCGGCAGCCGACATCAAACGCCTGATCGATCGCACCCAGTTTGCGATCTCGACCGAAGAGACCCGCTATTACCTCAACGGCATCTACCTGCACGCGGCCGGCAGCGCCAAGGCGGCAACCCTGCGCGGGGTCGCGACCGACGGTCACCGCCTCGCCCAGATCGACCTGCCGCTGCCGAAAGGCGCCTCGGGTATGCCCGGCGTGATCGTGCCGCGCAAAACCGTCGGCGAGGTGCAGCGGCTGATCGAGGACAACGAGGCCGAAGTCGCGGTCGAATTGTCGCAAGGTAAAGTCCGCTTCACCATCGGCAATGTGGTGCTGACCTCGAAACTGATCGACGGCACCTTTCCCGATTACGGCCGCGTCATTCCGCAGAACAACGACAAGGAACTCGTTGTCGACAAGAAGGATTTCGAAGCCGCGGTCGACCGCGTCTCGACCATCTCCAGCGAGCGCGGCCGCGCCGTGAAACTGTCGCTGTCCGCCGGCAAGCTGGTCTTGTCGGTGACCAATCCGGATTCCGGCAGCGCCACCGAGGAACTCGAGGTCGAATACGCCTCCGACGCGCTCGATATCGGCTTCAATTCGCGCTATTTGCTCGACATCGCCGCCCAGATCGAGGGCGAAGTTGCGATCTTGAGGCTCGCCGATCCGGGCTCGCCGACGCTGGTGCAGGACAAGGACAACAAGGGCGCGCTCTACGTGTTGATGCCGATGCGGGTGTGAGGCGCTTCCTGTTTAGGCGCACCGCAGCTAGATTACGTCATGGCCGGGCTTGTCCCGGCCATCCACGTTTTGGACGCCGGAAGGATGTGGATGCCCGGCACAAGGCCGGGCATGACGAAAGATAGCATGCCCCCCTCGCGCATCCACCGCCTGTCGCTGACGCATTTCCGCAATTATCGCGCGGCGAGCCTGCAGGCGCGTGGCGACGTGGTGGTGCTGGTGGGCCCGAACGGCGCCGGCAAGACCAATTGCCTGGAAGCGATCTCGTTTCTCGCACCGGGCCGCGGCCTGCGCCGCGCCACGCTCGAGGACGTCGCCGACAATCAGGGCGATGGCTCCTGGGCGGTGTCCGCCGAGGCCGAGGGCGCGCTCGGACTGGCGACGCTCGGCACCGGCATCGACCCGCCCGGCCAGGACAACAATGCCACCAGCCGGCGCTGCCGCATCGACCGCGAGCCCGTGAGTTCGGCGACCGCCTTCGGCGATCATTTGCGCATGGTGTGGCTGACGCCGGCGATGGACGGATTGTTCCTCGGCGCCGCATCCGAACGACGCCGGTTCTTCGACCGGCTGGTGCTGGCGATCGACAGCGAGCATTCCAGCCGCGTCTCGGCGTTGGAGCGCTCGTTGCGCTCGCGCAACCGGCTGCTCGAAGTGCGCAATTACGACGACCATTGGTGCGACGCGATCGAGCGCGAAACCGCCGAGCTCGCCGTTGCGGTCGCGGCAACCCGCGGCCAGACCGTGACGAGGTTGGCCGCGATGTTGCGCGCGCGCGGCGACAATTCCGCTTTTCCCGCCGCCCAGATCATGCTCGACGGCTGGATGGAAAATGCGCTGGTCAACGAGCCCGCGACCGCGGTGGAGGATCGCTACCGCGAAATCCTCCGCGCCGGCCGCGCGCGCGACGCCGCGGCCGGACGCACGCTGGATGGACCGCACCTCACCGATTTGGAGGTGGTCTACGCCCCGAAGAACATGCCGGCCCGCGCCGCCTCGACCGGCGAACAGAAGGCGCTGCTGATCGGGCTGGTATTGGCGCATGCCACGCTGGTCACCGAGATGACCGGCATCGTGCCGCTGCTGCTGCTCGACGAGGTGGTGGCGCACCTCGATCCCGTCAGGCGCAAGGCGCTGTTCGATGAACTGGCCAAACTCGGCGCGCAGGTCTGGATGACCGGCGCCGATCCCGCGGCTTTCACCGATATCGGCGCCGCAGGCGATGTTTTTGACGTGGAATCGGGCCAGATCGCCGGCCGCGGCTGAACGCGCGTTACGGCGGCTTGCCGGCGGACGCCGGCCCGCCGAGCACGCGATCGATAATGGCGTTGATCAAAAACTCCGAGCCTTTTTCGGTAAGATGGACCTGATCGCTTGCCGAAATATCGCCGGCGGCGTCGCCGACGCGCGCCAGGCAGCCATTGGCATCACACAGGGCGTCATTGGCGGAAATGAATTCCGCGCCGAGCGGGACGAGTTTCGCACGCATGGTTGCGTCATACGAAGTATTGGGAACCGCTTCGTCCGAGCGTCGTGGGATCAGGCTGTGATACAGCATGAAGTAACGCAGCACTTCGTTAGGCAAGCCACGGCGCCAGGACGGCACCGAACCGAGCACGACGACGCGCGCGCTGGTTTGCTGTTTCAGCGCGACCACGGTCTCGGCAACATGGTCGAGATACTTCTCCCAGGTGCCGTGCAACACCACGATATCTGGCCGGATATTGCGCACGAGCGCCAACACCTTGTCGTTGATGGCACGGCAATTCGGCGTACCCTGGATGTCGGCATTCAGGGCGGCGATGCAGGAACTGGAGGTGAACTGCGCGATACCGAAGTCGTGGGTTTCCTGAGCCCTGCGAAGACCGGGGATGAGCGCTCCCGCGGTTGAATCGCCCCAGACCAAAACCAGTGGCCGTCGACTCCGATCGACACAAGTCTCGGCAAACGACATTTCACGGCTGAGGTCGAGCAGACATTCGTGAATCCGCCAGTGCGAGGCTTGCGTCGGCACATTGGCCATCGCGCGAATTTCCGGCGGCAGCCGAAAGTCAAAGCCGCGCCCCGAAACGACAGCGGCGCCCGCCACCGTGATCAGCGCCATGCCGGTGCACAGTGCGAGAACCTTGCGCGGGCTCGGCTGGCCAAACCGGAATGGCTTCTCGACATACCAATAGGTCGCCCATGCCAGCAGCGCGCTTGCGAGCAGAACGAGTTCACGCTCTGCCAGAGTCAAGGGAGCGAACTTGATGAGGGTGGAAAACACCAGCAATGGCCAGTGCCAGAGATAGAGCGGGTAGCTGATCAGGCCGATCCACACGGCCGGCCGGCTCGCCAGCACGGCGCGGTTGAACCGGGCATTCGGCGCCGACAACAGCAGCGCCGCGCCGCCGACCGGCAGGATCGCCCACCAGCCCGGAAACGCGCGGTGGGGATCGAGGCTGCCTGCCGCCAACACGATCAGCGCGATACCGATCCAGGCGCGCCAATCGCTCGCCGCGGCGGTTTGGCTGATCCGCCCCCAGCCGCGGGCCAGCGCGGCGCCGGCAAGCAGCTCGAAGGCGCGGGTGAACGGCAGATAGAACGTCGCAACGGGATCCGGGCCGATCAGCGCCACGTTCAGGATAAACGACGCAACGCCGATGACGGCCGCCACCGCGACGATGCTGAGCCGCAAGCGAGCGGCGAACATCAGGATCAGCGGCCAGAACAGATAGAATTGTTCCTCGATGCCCAGCGACCA
>Ga0137415_10004577_pt1 | contig 13677 bp, 17 predicted proteins | sample CZODoug3_1_1_16f_FD_183082 | JGI IMG/M metagenome (GOLD analysis project Ga0137415, IMG submission 183082) | Vadose zone soil fungal communities from Angelo Coast Range Reserve, California, USA - CZODoug3_1_1_16fungal (Hybrid Assembly) | ecosystem: Environmental > Terrestrial > Soil > Vadose... | reverse complement strand
GGAAGAGGAAAATCTTCGGGAGGCGGTTAGACGCCTTTACCGGCTCTTGTACGTCCCCTCTAGGGATGGAGTGAAGGAAATCGACATTGGCATCCCAACTTATGGCGAGAAAAAGGGGATTGATCAGGAGACTTACGAAAAACTTCGGATGGAAGGGGAAGTACTTGAGAAGATCGCTCCCTTGGTAATCAAAGAACGATATTTGAAGGAAAAAGAATACGTGAAGTTGCATCAGATTTACGATTCCATGCTGAAAACTCCCGGTGAGAGAAGGACAATTGGTCCTAGTGTCATGGAAGAGGGAGTAAAGCAAGGCGTGAAACTGGGCACCTTCGGACTTGGCGAGCTTGAAAACGGAAACCCCGTTTGCCGATTTTTCAAAGAGGATGCGGCAGTGTCTTTCAGTGAAAATGAGATTTTAGTGAAAGATAGTGTGTGCGTCGCTCAAAGACTGGCGCCCGGAACAGCGACAGCCGAGATTCCAGTAGGCCCGTTCGAGCCTGGAAAGGGAGAGGCTCAATGGTCTAAACCGCCTGAAGTTACGGAGAAAGTCATGACCGAACTTACGTTGAAATTCGGGATTCCTCGGGGGAAGGTCTCACAGATCATGGGTGTTCTTAACTTCCTCCAAAACAAGTACCACTCCTTGGACATGGAGATTACTGCTCGCGAAGGGTCGATGTCTGAAAAGGAATATTCCGAAAAGGTGAAGGAAGCCCTCAGACAATTGGGAATACACATCGAGTAACCTCCCAGATCACGTGGAGAGAAACATTCGTGCTTCGATAGCGAAATGCTCCCACGCAATAGAAGAGGTAGCAATTACAAATAGAATTAATGGCTTACAAACTTTCACCCTCTTCTCTGTCTTTGTTGAAGGATTGTCCGAGATGCTTTTGGCTCCATTTTCGCAAAGGTATCAAGAGACCCGAGCACGTGTTTCCCTCTCTTCCGGCGGGCATGGACAGGATTTTCAAAAAGCATTTTGACTCGTTCGGCGAGAGGGGACTTCTACCACCTGAGCTAAAGCAACTGAAGAAGTTGCATCCATTCGAAGACAAAGAATTGTTGAGTGTATGGAGGAACAACCTGAAGGGAATTCACTGGATGGACAAGGAAGGGAACTTGTTCAGGGGCGCGGTTGACAGCATTCTCCAAACGGGAAAGAAGCTCGTGGTCGTCGATTGCAAGACGAGAGGCTTTGACCTCAAGAAAGACACTCACGAAAACTACCGAGATCAAATGGACATCTACAACTGGCTGTTGAGGAAGAACGGGTATGAGACGGAGGACTATTCACTGCTGCTTTTCTACTATCCTGACAAAGTCAACGAGAACGGTGACGTGTTGTTCCGGCACAAGCTGGTAAGGATAGAAACTTCGACAAACAATGCTGAAAGACTCTTCCAGGAAGCGATCGAGACGCTTCAAGGCGAGATGCCAGAAAGCTCTACAAATTGCAATTATTGCAAATGGGCAAAGGATAGCTTTCTTCTGCACTAACGGCAGCTTTTCTCTCCGGTAACGGACTTGCTTTGATAAACGAACAATAGGTCTATGGATTATCGGGACAAGATTGCGAAGACCTTAGAAAAGGAACTCGGTAGGGGTAGCGCTTACATCAAGTATGTTCTTTCTTCGGACACGGGAGAGGGAGAACTGCACGTTGACGGCGAATCAATTCGCTTGCCTGCGTACAGTTTCACCGAAATGTCCGACATAGTGCGCAGTGAATTCGAGAAAAGAAACCCCATCCGCAAAACTATGCCGATAGGATTCAGAGGCGAGAGATTCATCTCGGATGACAAGGAGCTGGAGATTTACGCAACGGGAAGCGCGGGTCTCATAGAATACCGAGTCAGTCTCAGGTCAAAGGAGGGGCAGCATGGGTGAGAACATCTACGAGGACAAGGTTCCCATACTCTTCGCAAACGATAACGAGCTAAACGAGTACCAGAGAAGGCAGAACGAGAAAACCAAGAAGCTGCTAGAGGCTACCGAGTCAGAAAACGTTACAGAGTTTCTCGTCAAGCTCGTTTATGGGGAGGACTTCAATCTCCCCGTGCGATTGTTGGACACTAAAGTCGAGGCCCATGGAGAAAGGGTTCTAGAGCTGGCAAACGCGATTGAAAAAATAGACAGTTATAATGAATTTCGTGGGGGACAAGCGGCCAATGCGGTCCGATCCCTTCACAGCAATGGCTACATTATGGAAGCGAAATTTGGAAGAGAGGGCTCGCCTGTTCTTTATGTCCAACCTCCATACTGGGAGCACCAAGCCAGCAACTACGTCAGGAAAGAGGGATCCACTCCGAGAAAGTACACGGACGAGGAAAGAGCCAAAATGTACCGAACAATCCGGCATGCCCTGGACGAGACCAAGCCTGACGAACTTGACGTCGACCATTTCGGCTACGTCCGAGCGTGGTGGGATTGATTCAACAAAGCCGAGTTAGGCTCCGCTGACGGTCCTTTCAAACTGAATAGCGTGATGTTATCGCAAGAAATGTCAAAATTCCCAGCTTGTACGAAACTGAAGACGTGCCTCTTGAGAGGAAAACGATCTATCGAAGATATCAGATTGGACCGATAGGATTCTATTGGCTGATCGCTGAACTCGACCCTTTGAACAATCTGGCGTTTGGCTATGCGAATCTGAATAATGAAGAGCTGGCTGAGTGGGGTTACATCAGCGTTGATGAGCTGCTAGAAAACGGTGCAATGGAGGATAAGGAATGGGAGCCTTGTAGTTTTATGGATGCTTTGACGAAGATAGAGAAGGAGCGCAAGAAAACGGACGAGTAGGACTCTCGCGGCTATCTATGCGTAAGCTTGGTGGGGCCCAATCAAGACGTCTTACGTTCACAAGCTAATGGTCATGCCCACTTCGTATCCAAAGAAGTTCGACAGTTGTAGTCGGTGAGTCCTGGCCGCCAGAAAATACGTGATTAGTTCCTGGTAGGATCTGAAGACGTACGCCCCTTTTATTCGATAGAAGGGTTCCCTAGAAATCTCAGATTCGAACTTTGTACGTTGATCCTCTGGAGCGATTATGAACAGTCTGGCGGGTGACACTCTACTGACGTTTAGTTCACGGAGCAGTCCGTCCTTCACGTTGGTAGTATGTTCCACTTCGAAACAGGCTTGCGGAATTTCTTCTTGGAACCAGATCACGTCTATTTTTCTGATAGGCCCGAGCAACCTCTCGAAGGTGAATGGCGGGAGCTTGTCGAGTGTCGCTATCTCTCCTAGTTTGCCCTTCCTTTCCAGGATTTTGCTGTCGTATTCTTTACTTGGGTCTGCTGTGTAAGTTCCGTCGTACCCTAACAAGTTTCCCAGCTCTAGCAATATTGCTTGTGCTTCTTCATGGCTCGAAATAGTAGTCGGCAGGGTAGTCGTAAAGGAAATAGAGACTTGTGGAGAAACCTGTTTGATGAAGGGCACAGCGTCGTAGAGGTACCACATGAAGAGATCCACCGTCCAAAAGTCCACTGTCCCTGGATCGCTTATTCCCTTAACTCCAGAGTGTTGAAGTTCTTCCCCGACCAATTTCAACAGTTGATTGCACTTCTCGTAGTCATCACCGATGATCTGAACCTTGAATACTCTGTCTGGAAGAAGGTCATTCATCCCCAAGATTGGAAGGACGTTTTTCGGTTTCTCGTTCCAGAGACAGAAATCGCGCGGAAACATTATGATGAGAATTTCGGTGAGAATAGCGGGACCAAACCCTTTCACGTGTTCTTTGAAGATGTCGTACCGATTGCCTATACGAGCGCTTCCGTACAGAAGTTGTTCCAGTTCTCGTCGGAGCTTCTCAATTCCATTCTGTTGCAGAACCTGCTGAACCTTGAAATCTTTGTTGCCCCAGAAGTTGAGCGCCCACAATTGCTTTAGTAGTATTCCGAATTCCTCTTCAGTCAGTTTTGGAATATGCTCCCTGCTAAGCAGAGGGCCGACAACACGGGCCTTTTCTCCTATGACGTCAATCGTCTCCGTCCCGTCTCTACCGCCGAGCCATTCTTTGAAGCCGTCAACATGACGCTCAATCGCCTCCTTCTGCTCTGTAGCGAGTTCCATGAATAATTGATTCCTTCTTCCTAGATACTTAGCCGTTTTCTACCTGTAAAGTTTCACCTTAGAATTAGCAGAATTTTAGCTTCTTGGGTTCTTCCTTTTGATTATCCGAAAGCCAGTCGCCCATTTCATCCTAAAATAATACGTCGAGAATGAGTGCTTGGGTCAGAAATGGCAGACTTCCCTACAAGTGCGGAGCTACTGGCCTTTGCGATATCTTTCGTACCTGGGTATCTGAGCTTAAACATAGCCTCCTTTGTCGTCAAAGGCAAAACGCTCGATCTACCATGGCTCGAAAAGGTAATACTTTCTTACGTCTGGTCACTACTCATTTTCCTAGCCGTCTTCATCCCACTGAGGATAGAACTTAACGCCTCGAGCATTGCTACGTCACTGACGACAGTTTCCGCCTTCTTGGTATTGGCAGTGAGCATTGTTTTTGGTCTGATGGGGGCGGGACTATTTTACTTGGCACTCCGTTCTTTTGACGTTCTGCCTAGAGATGTAGGGAGGGTTCTTCAACGGTTGGGACTAGGTTGGCTTACGGGATATTATTTTGAGCCCGCGTCTGCCCGGTACCTTCGAGATCTCTATGCCAGCTCAGGTAGAAACGAGGTTGTCATAGAAACGCAGTACGGAAGAACATTTAGGGGAACCGTTGCTTACCTGTCGATAGAGCCAACCTTAGACGTGGTCCTCTTCGGTGAGCCGTTCCTGAAGGAGCTGGTTGGAGGCAAGTGGGAAACCTTAGAAGAGTATTCCATCCTGTTTCCACAAGGGAGCATCCGAACCGTGCAAGCGATCGGGAGGGCGCAGGCCGATGAATGAGGAGAATCGCGAGAAGAAATCACAAAAGTCGAATTCGGGTTCCGCCAATCCTACTAATTGGGTAGAGAAGGGTGCCACTGAAGTGTTGGAGCACTGGACTGGTTCCATGGTCAACAAGAAGTACCAAGCCATAGTTCAGCAACCCCCAGTTCCACCGGTTCAGCCCCCGCATCAAGCAGATCAAGTGATTCAACCAACTCAAGGTGACACTTCCACGGCTCCAATCGATCCGAAGACTCAGCAAAGGCCCGTTCAGAAGAAGGATCGTCCTTAGTTTCTACGTTCCATCTGCATACTCTGTATCTTCTCTTTTAAGCGGTTCGCAAGCTCGGGGCGTCTCTTCAATAGGCGCATATTGATAGTTCATTTCCAGCCCTGACAAGTAGAGTTCTTCAACGTCTGTTTCAACGGTTGATGAGCAAATTCCATCCCGAGTCTCAGTCTCTCCCCAAAAAAGCTTGTAATGAGCCATAGAATTTCTACAGTGAGAACCGGGTTCTGACAAGAACCGATTGGATTCTGCGTTATTCGTAGAACTCTTTTTCGGTTTCATGAGGCGTGAGACAGAACTAGAAATCTTTTTTATTCGCCGATGATCATTTTGATCTAAAATTTGCCAGAACCAAGTTTCGAAGATAGATTCGAATTCTACCGCGTAGCACTCTATCAAACCAGAGTTCAAGATATTCCCAACCTCGTGTGTCGATGTTTCTTCCCTCATGAAATTTCCCGAAAGGAAATCTTTCTCGCAGCGTCCGCTAGAATCCTGCGCGGTAACTTCTAGGAAACAAGATTGGGAAGAAAATTCAAGGGACCAAGTCCCTGGCGTAGAACTGGGAGGCGAGGGTTCTTCGTTGGGCTGGTGCTGGGTTTGGCGGCCTGGCTTGTGTCGCTTAACAATCCAGACCCGGGATTGAGTCCACAGGTCCTAACTTTGGTCGGAGGATTAGGAGGAGTATCGATAGTATTAGTGGTTCTGGGATATGTGAGAAGGAAGGCTACTCTCACACCCTTCGGAGATGGACTGGTGTTTGGGATCGCATTACTTTTCGATATTCTGCGCTTGGCTTCGGCAGGAGTGAGGTAGAAGGGATGTCGATCAGAGCCACCTTATTGGACGTGGAGGCCTTTCTTGCGGAAATCGGGGAGGCCTTATCCCTCGTCTATGTTCTCGCTACCTTTGCCCGGTAGGGGATCGCAGGAGTCATTGTCTACATTCTTGGGTGGTCCTTTGTATCGATAGTCTTTGAGGCAGTGGGGAAAGAAATACCCTCTCCTCTTAGAATCCTCTGGAAAATATTCAAGGATATCGTCGAGATATTCACCTAGGCAAATCGTTGTCGGAGATCTTCCTGAAAGGAGAAAATGCTTTTCACTTGTGCTTCCGGACGGTTGGTGTTGTGCTCGTCGTCGGAGGACCCCTATATCGTACGTCTCGCTGAAGCACGGTTCCTTTTGTCTTCAAAAAGATGACCGCCCAAAACTCTTGTCCATAGTATACGTCGACGGGTTTCTTGGAAATATTCTGGAATTCAATGGACAACCTACCTTTGAATCCTGGTGGAATCAACTTAGCTGTTGTTGAACTGCCTCGGAAGGGAAGACTAGTTAGAGGCACTATGAGTGCCACTGTATCAGCAGGCAAATCAACTCGCTCCAAAGTAGGAATGAGGACCGTCTCAAGAGGGGCGACTGTGAAAAAGTCGCTGTGCTTAGGAGCAGTAGCTTTGATTGAGTCAGTCAGAGAAAGATATGGGCGGCCCACATGTAGTCTGACTTCTGGATGCGCGACACGCTGCCTCATAACGGCCGCTTGTGTCTGGCCAGGTAGCACCAGATGTGAGTGGGCTTCCTCGTCTATGATCAAGCTCTTGTCTAGTAAACTGGTAACTTCGTTCGGCCCTCCTCTATGGAATTCGGGACTCGTTTCCGGTAACGTGTCTTCCGGCCGCCGACGCTCCTCCTGAGGACCGGGTGTCAGCCTCTCGAGGTTCTCCAAGAGTCCTTCGTAGTGACCTATTCTCTTACGAACGTAGTCAATCGCCTTGTGGACCTTTTCAGGATCAGGGTTGTTCTCAGGTCCGAGGTAGATCTGTTCAGTTCCTAGTTTGGCGTAGAGAAATGTTCGCTTCCGGAGTTTTCGCTTTATCACGCTCATGACTATATTACACCGTTTTGTCGCAACATTTATAAATAGACACACCGTTACAACCTTACGGTGTAACGTCCCTGACTGTTGCAACAAGAAGAGGGAAGAAGCATTCCAAGAAGAATAAGAGCGGTAAAAAGAACCGCACAGTTCGCATATGGTATCCTGGGTTAGGATACTTCAGCGTGATGGAAGTTTAGCGCCCATGGACAGCCATCAATCAGGGCCGGAAGCGATCGACAGAATATCCTCCAAACGATTGAAGATTGACACTATGCAAGTTCTGATTCTGGTTTTGGTTGTTACCGTTTCCACTGGCACAGCAGTCTATGCAGCATCTTTCACCTGGACTACAGCGAACCGGATACGCGTGATCGCGCCCAACCTTGGAGTCTACGCCGACGCTGCCCTGACCCAGTCCGCTCCGAGTTCTGTCGACTGGGGAACATTCCACCCAGGTGATCACACGGCGCTGAATTACTGGATTCGTAACGAGGCAAGTAACACGCTATCTCTGTCATGGACCTCGGACCTCAGCGCAAACTCCGTGACCGGATATGTGAGCGACAGCTGGTCTTGGAGTGACGGACAGACTTGGCGGAATCTGAACGGGCACAGTATTGCCCCAGGAGGAGTTCTTGCTACACAATACATTGTCACAATCTCGACGATAACGCCCGCTAGTACGTACACGTGGAGTCTGACGCTGAGCGGAGCTTAGAAAATGCCTCTCGATGTTCTAATACGAGTATTTGCCGTGCTTACAACGCAACTGTCTCTCACAGCAATCGCGGGCAGCGGTCTTTCTTGGTCGTTGGCCAGCGTTATCAAAGGAGCGCCTATACCGCTTCGAGAGTTGAAGGAGTTCGGTCAAAGTCTGCAAATCGATGCTATCAAGGCTCTCTTTCTGGTCGCAATTTACTCGTCAGTCGCTTCGTTGATAGCATGGGTCGCTGTACTATTGTCCTCGGCGGCGTGATGCGCTATGATAGGAATCGGGCTGTTGATCGCCTTCATCTATTCGCAATGTGCCTTAGAGTTCTCGCTCGGAGCCCTCTGGCACGCCTTGCCGCTCCCGCGTCCTGAGTGGAAAGCGTACGGGCCTACGCTCATGTGGGACGCCACTGTGAGTCTGTTTGCAATCTCTTCCCTCTCGGCCGTTCAGGTTCTGATGAGTTGGCTTTCCTCGATGCTCAACGAAACGTTTCCCGGACCTTTCTCTTCGTCGACAGCTTCTTTCGCATTGATTACGTCTCAACTTGTTCTTGTAGACACGACCCTTTTGCTGATCGTTGCCGGGGTCAGCTCGACCGTTGTCCTCGAGCCCGTCGGCGAGGTGCTGGCGAGAATGTTTGGTCCTGCAATCTCCGGGGTGACCACTGCGATAATTCTGTGGTCGATAATTCAGATCGTCATTTCACTGTTTCCGAGAGTATGGCTGTGGTCCTACGTTCTCGGGGTCAGCTTCTACGCCTTGCCCTTCCGGCTGGGCCGTCGGCTTGGAGCCTACCTCATGACATCCTCAATTGTAATCGCGGTGGCTCTTCCCATTCTTCCATCTCTGGCCCTAGCTTTCCAGGGTCTGATAGGATACGAGGGAGCTTTCCGAAATCTGGCAGATCTCGCATCGCAGATAACCACCAAGCCCTTGGCCGTTCCTACAATCATTGCTTCTCTTCCCCAGGTTCTGGGTACAATGATAGCGGCTCTGGTAATCTCGCTCATAGTGTTCCCAGTCGCATATCTGTTTGCCTTGTCTCTTCTGGCCCGAAGCGCCGCGAGTCTGATAGGTGGATCTTCTCCGATGTCGACTTCGTTCTTCCTTGGACCGTCAAGGCAAATTGCCAGAGGTCTGACGGATTGAGGTCTTCTAACGCTAAATTTGCTGCGGCCTGCTGCATCTCTCTTCTGCTTACAGTATTGTCGCTTGTGTCAGTCGGTGATGATTCCGATGCAGTCTTGCTTGCGGGGATATCGGTTCCCGTATTTCTCGTGGCCTTCGGCTCGGTCGCAATAGTCGAGAGACACCGAGAGGGAGAAACCTAGCATGGCGTCGATGAAGATTCTGCTACTGGCAATTGCAGTCGCTACGATCAGTGTCAGTTTGGGACAGCTACGAACTAGTTCCTCGTTTAACGGCGCGGTCGCGACAATCATCGGCATCACAGGCGCCTGTATTGGTTCAACCTCAATCGTTTTTCTGGAGCGGAAGAGGCTGGGCTTCAATGCTTACGTCAAGAACCACAGTTTTGAACAATCCCAGGTTCCCGGACTGCTTGGGATCAGGAGCCTCAAGGTCAGATCCGATTACATTTGTGTGCAAGACGAAAACGGGAGGCTCATCGTGCATTCCTACATCAGGATCCGAGACATTCCATTCCTCATCGACGACCTTGATCAGGGTAGGAAACTGCTCCTCGTTGGAAATTTTGTGCGACTTTTGGGCACGCTAGGTTTCGCGTTCGAGATCATTCCGAGGATAATTCCAATCTCATCTGAGGCCTTTCTGAGAAGCGTGGGTAAGCAGATCGAAGACCAGAAACTGGTCGCATCCAGCGAGGGAACGCTGGTCAACCCTGCCAGGCAAGCGCGAATACAGAGATTGCAAAGGATCTACGACCGCATGGCAAAGGGAGAGAGAGCCAAGGATATCGGATTCCTTGCACATGTCATGGTTGACGGGCATGACGAGACTAAGCTTCTGTCGGAGCTCGAGACCAACGTCAAGACTTTGATCTCTGCTCTTGAGTCGACCCTGGGAATCAAGGCGGAGAAGCTGAAAGGATACGAGATGTACCGGACGGTCACAGAGTTTTTTCGTGCTTCCCGCGTAGTCGTTCCCACCAAAACGTTCCGGGTCCTGACGTGGGACCTCGCCTACCTCGTTCCGCTGACCAGGCCCAGGCTGCCCCCGATCGAAAAAATGCTCAACGGGGTCTACATAGGAAGGACCTACGGTGGCATGCCCGCTTGTCTTGACTTGAACTCGTACAGCAATCCCCACGGCTGCTGTGTAGGAGCGAGCGGAGCCGGAAAATCGACTTTCATCAAGACCTTCCTGACACGTTGCCACGACCTAGAACAGATTCCGGTCATGATAATCGACTATGCGGGCGAATACAGGGACTGGATTCGATCCAGAAACGGAACGGTTATCGACATGAGTGTCGACACGATCAACCCGTTCGAACTCGGCTCTTCAACGCTTGCCGACAGAGTGAGGCAGGTCGTCGACTCATTCGACCACAACTGCGACTTCAAGACGATCAACCAGAGGAACGCGTTCGCCTACTATGTGACCAAAGCGTACAGGGAGAAGGGCTTCAACCCTACGGACAAAGAGACCTGGAAACGTGAGCCTCCGACCGTCCAGGACATCATTCACTTGATGCAACAAGACTTGGACCATCTGAAGCTGATGAAACAGGTGACGGTCCTGACTCTAATCGACCGGCTTCAAGCGGTTGCCTCAGGAGCTTTCGGAATATTTGGAAAATCGACAGTATCGATCAATGCTTTGACTCAAGGTTTCACATGCGTCGACCTGTCCAAGGTAACCAGTTCTTCCCTCAAGGACATGATTGCATGGACGGTCCTTCAGTATGTCGACTCAGCAATGAGAGTGGAAGGCACGCAGAGTAGAGTTAGACTGATCATCGCGTTGGATGAGGCGTGGAAGCTCTGCCGGAGCGAGTCGAGCCTTCCAGTGACCATAATCAAGGAAGGACGGAAATTCGGCTATTCGTTATGGGTTGCTAGCCAAGATGCGACTGCAGACCTCGCCGAGTCCATACTGGCGAACGCTGGAACCGCGGTAATCTTCCGTACTCAACATCCCAAGTATCTGAACTTCTTCAAGTCAGCCTATGGCCTCAACGAGCAAGAGATTTCCAGAGTCCAAAATCTTTCGGTAGGAGAAGCACTAGTCAAACTGAGCGACGACCCGAGGCCCTTCTTCGTCAAGGTCGAAATGGAGGAAATCGATGGTAAAAACGCTGAATCTCCCTCAAAACAAGATGTTTCGGATAATCCGAGCCAAATTCTGTCTCCTTCGACCGAGATCATGAAAGTTCTGCCTTCCATTGTTTCCGATTATGACAGCATGGACGGGGTTGAGAGAAGAATGCTGGAAGCTCTTGCGGGACCAAGGATACAGACCATACTTCAGTTGTACGAAAAACTAGCCGTAAGCGACTATCAAGCCAACAAGCACAAGAACATTCTCGTGGACAGAGGGCTTGCCACGGTTCTTTCTCTGCCAAGCGTCTCAGGAAAGGGCAGGAATCCTCAGACCCTGATCCTGACAGAGCAAGGGGCAGAAGCCGCAAGAAAGCTTGGAATCAATGTCAGCGACCTGCATAGGACGAGAGGCATACAGCACCGTTTCATCGTTCAGTGGCTTGAAGCCCAATTGCAGAGCCAAGGATGGAGAACCGTGACCGAGCATGAACTTGCGGAAGGAAGACGAACCGACATTTTGGTCAATGACAGGGTAGCCATAGAAGTCGAGATGGGCAAGAGCGAGATCGTCGAGAACGTGAAGAAGAATCTCGAGGCGGGCTTCGATATCATCGTGGTTTCCACACAACAAGCAATCTCCTCGGTCAAAGACAAACTGGCTAAACAGGGACTTGGACAAACCCGTGTCGTTCTTCCGGACCAAGTTGTCTTGTGTATCAAAGAACGACTGACTGTGACTGCGGAGGTCAGAGCTTGAGCTTTCGAGATTTCGGGAACAAAGTGGTAGTGGCCGTGGGCGCACTGGTGTTTGACAGGCGTGGAAGATTGCTTCTTGTCAAGCACGGTGAAGAAAAGAAAGGCGGCTACTGGTACGGAAAATGGATCCCTCCCGGCGGAAGACTCGAACCCGGAGAGACGCTCACGGAGGGCGCGGCCCGGGAGATCAGGGAGGAGACAGGTCTCGAGGTCAAGCTGTACGGAAAACCCATAGTGCTTGACAGGATAGTCAGAGATGGTTTGGCAGTCAAGCTCCACGTAGTTTACGTCAGTTATCTCTGCAAGCTCTCGGACGGATCTCCAGTCGCACAGTCAGACGTCAGTGTTGCGAAATGGTTCTGCTGGGACGAGATTGTTAGAAGTCGAAGTGAATTGCACGAGGACGTGCGAAGGCTGCTTGCCCAGTCCTATCTCCATGTTTAGGATGCATTTGCCATGGTCGTGGAACCGCTCCCTCGGCCCGAACAAAGAACGGTAAGTCTTGTCGAACTGAAACAGTTGGCAAAACGAATGCTTCCAAAAACGAGTTTGCTCTTGGTGATAATAACGTCAGAGCCCGACTTCTTGCCGAGAGAGATTGCTCTGGCCAAGGTGGAGGTCTTTGCCAGACTACTCCATGAAGAGCTAGATCGACAGTAGTCATTGTTCAGAGCGCGGGCAGTCTGATTATTGCTTCGTTGTTCGGGAGTTCTCTTACGTACTCCCATCCTTGGAGGATGTAGTTCCTTATTTCGAACAGTGGTACGATCTTTTGATTGTTGACACCAACTCCGAGGATTTCCATTGATTTCCTTCTCACCAGGTCTTGTAACTGGGCAGGAGACACGTTGTCCAAACTCATCTTTGAGATTTCTTGGTCGGTGTAGCCGGCAAGCCTTAGGAACTGAGCATTCATCGTTTCCAAGACCTGCTCCTTTGTCAAAGTCTCCCTTCTTCCTGTGACAAGATACTTGTCGGTGGCCTTGGCGTAGCTTTCGCGCATCTTCTCGACGACATCCTTGGAGAGTCCCTTGCGGAGTGTATACACGGCTTCGATGTCACCGACATGACCCATCCAAAACTGACGGTAGTCGCGAATTATCAGCCCATCAGTCTCGGCCATCATCATTCGAGTGTCAAAGTATCGCCTAAGGACGTAAGGTCTCCAGTCGAACCCCGCCAACCGAATCGGCTTCCTGATGATGTCTCCTACGTTGTTTGTTCGAATGTGCTTGTCCGATATGGAGAGCTGATACGGTGAGATGATGGGAGATTCCTTTGTCAGCTTTTCTCCGCGCATGATTCTCCAGACGAGCAGCCTTCGAAGGTACTCGCATCCCTCCTCGCACAGGAACGTGAAGTATTGGTTCCCGGATTTCGAGAGGCCCTTCCTCACGTTGACAATCGTCGGAAGTATGTCGAACGTGACGTCCGAAGTGCCGAGCTTCATCTCGGGAAAATCGCGTATTTTGAGCCCATCGTCGCCGAGGTAATCCCCCATCACTTCGATCCTAGTGCCTGAGAAGGCGACTATCGCGGAAGCAGTCTTCGCCTTGAGGTCGGCGGCATCCAGTATCTTCTTCAGCTCGTCGGGAGTTGGGGTGCGCTCGTCAGCCACCCTCACGAGTTCCTCGCGCCCCGGTATCCGTATCTTCTGCTTGACTTGGATGCCGTTCCAATCAAGCCATCCCTTCACGGCCTTAGAGAGATTGGACATGTAGCTGCCCGATCGCTTCTCCTTCTCCAGCTCCCCTATCATGTCGAGAATGAAGTTCGCAGCCTGCTTCCGGGTCATCTTGGCGATCTGGCTCGGGCTCTTTTTGAACCGCTTCTGGATGAAGCCCATGCGCCTGAGCATCTCGTAACCGTAGCTCTTGCTGCCTCGGGTCACATTATCGACCCACCGC
>Ga0137415_10004576_pt1 | contig 13677 bp, 15 predicted proteins | sample CZODoug3_1_1_16f_FD_183082 | JGI IMG/M metagenome (GOLD analysis project Ga0137415, IMG submission 183082) | Vadose zone soil fungal communities from Angelo Coast Range Reserve, California, USA - CZODoug3_1_1_16fungal (Hybrid Assembly) | ecosystem: Environmental > Terrestrial > Soil > Vadose... | reverse complement strand
AGGTAGCGGAGCTGCGAGTGCGCCTCCGAGCGGGGCAGCTCGATGCGCAGGACGATTGCCAGCGCGATCATCAACGCCGCCGCCACGAGGTACATGGCGCGCCACCCCCAGGCCGCGCCGAGGAAACCCGAGAGGGTACGTGAGAGCAGGATTCCAGACAGGAGACCGCTCATCACGGTGCCCACCGCGCGGCCGCGCTCGCCGGGCGAGGCAAGGTTCGCGGCGAGCGGCACCAGGATCTGGGGGACGCACGTCGCGATGCCCATGACGAGGCTCGCAGCCAGGAGCCAGGGCAGATTCGGCGACAGCGCGATCGCCAGAAGCGCGACCGAGACCGCTCCGATGCATGCGACGACGAGGCTGCGCCGCTCGCGCGCATCGCCCAGCGGCACGACGAGGAGCATTCCCAGCCCGTACCCGACCTGGGTCAGGGTCGGAACCAGCCCCACTGCATGCAGGCTCGCCGAGAAGGAGCGGGCGATCTCCGGCAGGAGCGGCTGGTTGTAATAGAGGTTCGCGACAGTCGCGCCGGAGGCGATGGCCAGCGTCCAGACGAGGCGCCGGAACGTCCGCTCGGGCGCGTGCCGCACCCCTTCAATCATGAATCAGAGATGCGGACCGCGGCTGCGCGGTTCAACTCCGAGTGTCGGAAGCGGGCGGTACCCAGCGTTTCAGTTCCTGTGGGTCACTTCATCTGCGTCCATTGTCCCGAATAATCCGGCCGACGACCGCTCGATGAGCCGGGCACCCCCTTGTTCTCGTGATTCCGCCACACGCTGGCCCAGGAATTGTCCACGCTTGCGCAAACCCCCTTCGCCGTCGCGCCCTGCATGGCCACACGCGAGCAGAACGTGTACCGGAGAAGGTGCAAACCGGCCTCAAAGGGGCTCACGTGTCGGAAGCGGCCGTTGGCGCAGCATTTCGAGGATGAGATCGCGAAATGCGGTCACCTTGTGCGGCACGTGCCGCCGGCTTGGATAGACGAGGAATACGGCGCCCGCCTGCGCCAGCCAGTCGGGCAGCACGCGGACGAACCGCCCCTCCGTGACGTCGCCGTCCGCCAGGAAAGAGAACAGCATGCCAGTGCCGCCACCCGCACGGATGAGTGCCCGCGCGACGAGCATGTCGTCGCAGTTGATCCGCGACCGCGGTACCTGGCCTTTCGGGGGCGCGGCTAGCGGCATCGGCGGTGCGCCGCGAAGACCGATCAGATCGTGGCCGGCAAGTTCGGAGAACGATCGCGGCATCCCTCGGCGCGTCAGGTAGGCTGGCGAGGAGTAGAGTTGCAATGAGAGGTTCCCGATCTTGCGCGCGATGAGTGACGAAACGGAGGCTGTCGTGAAAGCGATCGTGCTGACCGGGTATGGAGACGTGGACAGACTCGAGATGCGAGAAGTCCCCGAGCCGAGAGCCGCCGCCGGCGAGCTCAAGGTCCGGATGTCCGCCAGCAGCGTCAACGCGGTGGACTGGAAGATTCGGCGCGGCGACATGAAGGCCTGGATGCCGGTGGATTTCCCGCACATCCTGGGACGCGACACCTCCGGGGAGGTGGTGGAGGTCGGCTCGCAGGGGACGGGATTCAAGGTTGGAGATCGTGTCCTGGGTTTCGTCCGGCAAGCCTATGCTGAGTACGTCACTGCCCCGTTGGACGCTTGGGCTCTCCTGCCGGCGAAACTCGACCTGAAGGACGCTGCTGCTCTCCCTGTCGTGGCGCTAACCGGTGCGCAGTTGATCGAGGAGGCGGTGCGGCCGCGGAGGAACGACCTGCTCCTTGTGACGGGCGCAGTCGGCAGCGTCGGCCGGGCGGCGCTCCATGCGGCCACGAAGCTGGGGGCACGCGTGATTGCCGGAGTCCGGAAGGGTCAGGTGCCAGAGGCGGCGAAGCTCGGGGTGGAAAGCGTCGTGGCCCTCGACGACCCGGCCATGGTCGACCGGATTCCGCTGCTCGACTCCATTGCGGACACCGTCGGTGGTGAGACGGTCTCGAGGCTGCTGCCGAGGGTGAAGCGAGGCGGCACGATCGGTAGCGTTCTCGGCGAGCCCTCCGGCGCCAAGGAGCGGGGCCTCGTGGTTCGCGCCATCCAGACGCATGCCGACTCGAAGCGTCTCGCGGCGCTCGCGCAGGCAGTCGTCGCCGGTGAGCTGGTCATCCCAATCGGCGGACGTTTTCCACTCTCCAATGCGCGAGAGGCGCACCGGCTGGCGGAGAGGGGCGGGACAGGGAAGGTCCTGCTCACCGCGTGACCGATCGCTGCAGGGTGAATCTTCCTGATGCTGTCGCCATCTCACAGAGTGGGAAGAGAAGTGAGGCAGCAACATGAAGAAAAGAATCGCATTCGTGGCGTTCGCGGCACTGACGATCGTATTGGCGGTCAGCGCTCCTGGTCATGCAGAAGGCATTCGCGGTCACGGTTTCGAGGGTGGTCACGGCGGTGGAGCCATGGAGCACCACGGCTCTGAAGGGCACCACTTCGAGGGGCACCACTTCGAGGGGCACCACTTCGAGGGACACGACTTCGACGGGCACCACTTCGCCGGACACGACTTCGACCGGCGTCATTTCGAGGGACATGGCTTCTGGTTCGGGCCTGTCTTCCCGTACTACCCGCCGGTTTACTCGCCCAACCAGGTGGCCCCGAGCTACTGGTACTACTGCCCGAGCTACGGCGCGTACTACCCGAGCGTGACGAGCTGCCCGGAGCCGTGGGAGACGGTACCGGCTGAATGACTGGCGATCCGCTCCGCGCGCAACGCGCGACGCCGCGCGGCATCGGAGCGCAGATGAAACGACGAACGCTGGGAAAGTCGGGACTGTCGGTATCCGCTCAAGGTCTCGGCTGCATGGGGATGAGCGCCTTCTACAGCGGTCGGGACGACACGGAGTCGCTCGCCACCCTGGAACGCGCGCTGGATCTCGGCATCACGTTCCTCGACACCGCCGAAGCGTATGGCCCGTATACGAACGAGGAGCTGCTGGGCCGCTTCCTCAAAGGACGCCGGGAGAAAGTCCAGCTGGCCACGAAGTTCGGCATCGTGCGCGACCCGAACGACGCTTCGAAGGTCAGCTTCGACGGCAGCCCCGCCAACCTGCGCCGCTCGATCGAGGGCAGCCTGCGGCGGCTGCAGACCGACGTCATCGACCTCTACTACCTCCATCGAGTGGATCCGAAGACGCCGATCGAGGAGACGGTCGGCGCGATGGCCCAACTCGTCGAGGAAGGCAAGGTCCGCCACCTGGGCCTGAGTGAGGCGAGCGTCGAGACGTTGCGGCGCGCGCACGAGGTGCATCCGATCGCCGCGCTGCAGACCGAGTACTCGCTCTGGAGCCGGGAGCCGGAGGACGGCATCGTCGCCGCGGCGCGAAGCCTGGGCGTGGGATTCGTCGCGTACAGCCCGCTCGGCCGCGGCTTTCTCACCGGGCAGTTCAAGCGATTCGACGACCTGGCGCCCGACGACTACCGCCGGCAGAGCCCGCGCTTCCAAGGCGACAACTTCAAGAAGAACCTGCAGCTCGTCGACCGGGTGACGCGGATCGCGAAGGCAAAGGGCGTCACTCCGGCGCAACTCGCGCTGGCGTGGGTCCTGGCGCAGGGACCCGACATCGTTCCCATCCCGGGCACCAAGAAGCGCAAGTACCTGGAGGAGAACGCGGGCGCAGACCGGATCGAGCTCACTGCGGCGGAGCTGAAGACGATCGACGACGCGGCGCCCAAGGGCGTGGCGTCCGGCCAGCGCTATCCGCCGGCGATGATGGCGGCACTGAACCGGTAGTAGATGAAAGTCATCCTCTTCGGCGCGACCGGCATGGTTGGACAGGGCGTCATGTGCCTGGCCTTGGTCGGAGCGATGTGTGCCCAGGTGCTGCTCGCGCGGCGGCAGGATCGCGAGCTGGCGGCGCTGGACGCGCCGGCCGCGATCCCGCACGCGGCCTGAGCCAGACAGTACCTCATTGGGACGATTTGGACCCGACCGTCACCTCGCGGCCATCCCACCCGGGCTCTGCCAGTATCCGGAAGACGAAGTGGGCGAGATCAACGCGAGAGATCGGCCCTGGGGGAGCCTCTTTGGCATCCACCACCACGGTGGAGTTGGTCGGCCCGCCATCCGTCAGCCGCGTCGGACGTAAGATCACATACGGCAGGCGGCTGAGCCGGATGGTGTTTTCGGCCCGGGTGATGTCTTCGAACATCTTCTTGTGCGTCGCCCGGGTGATGACGGAGCGGAGCTCGGACACCCCCTGCGCCTGGATCGCGCTGTCGCCGGCCCCGAGCCACGAGACGAAGATGAACCGCTTGAGGGACTTGATGGCTCGCAGCTCCTGGACCAGATTCCGGACACAGGCCGTCATCACAGGCTTGGATGAGCCCATGGCAGACAGGACAAATCGGCATCCCTCCACTGCGGCCTGAATGTTTTCTCCGGACCCCGCATCACCTTCGATGAGGGTCAAGTTGTAATTGGCGCGCGTGATCTTTTCGGGATTGCGGACGAGGGCGCTCACCTCGAAGCCATGCTCCAGGGCGGTTGTGACCAGTTGGGTGCCCAACCCGCCACTCGCTCCCAGGATGGCAATGCGGCTCATGGTCAGTCACCCTCCGACCTGTTTTTCAAACCTGACATGGAGCTTAACCCAAATCAGGCAAGGCGCCTGCCTCGGGTCGATCACTGGTGGGAGGGGGCCGGCCACGACTATGCTGCTCAAAATGGAAGCCGGCCTCTGTGTTCCTTCCACGAACGACCTCGACCTCACTCCGCTGGAGTGCGACCTCGCCGATGCACGCCGGCACCTGCCCGCGGCCCGGGAAGAAGACCTCATCGGCTTCGCTGTCCGCCAGCTTCGTGCACGCCGGCGCCTGACCAATCTTCTCGCGTTCTACCGTACGAATCCCTGCAGGTTGGCGCACCTCCATCTTCTCGCCGCATCGGCGGTGGCGTTGGGACGCTTCTGCGGCTTCTCCCCCGCGTACGACGAGATGGGAGACGCGTTCATGCCGGTGACACTGGATGGATTGCCCCGCGGTGCTGCCTGGAGAGCGTACGCCGACGCCTGCGCCGCTGGCCGGCCGGTCGAGACTCGCGACGAGCTGTGGCTCGAAGCGCACTACTCGGACCTTGCCGCCGTGCGCGAGGCGGGGCTGGAAGCGCGGTTCTACGCCGAGGCCCAGGGGCGGGACGAACCGACCTGGCGCCTTCTCGCCGAGCACATGGAGATCGTGTTCGGCACCCGCCTGATGGTCCGGTCGGCACTGTCCGGAGCGCTTGCCTACGAGACCGTGGTCGCGCACACGTTGGCCGCAGGAGTGACGCGCCTCTTCCGCACCGGGTGGTGCCTCCTCGGCCGTTACGCCAGCGAAGCGATGCGAGCGCTCTTCTTGCCCGCGCGCGACCCGGCGCGCAGGATCCTTTCCGATCGCGGCGCTGCGCTCGCGTTGCTCGCCCAGACATGGTCGTCCTTCCGCGCACGGCATGTCTATCGCCGCGGGCTGCGGGCTCGTGAGCGGGGCCGCCGGGCGGAAGGGGACGCGTGGCCGCTGCTGGCGCAGGTGCTGGGAAACCAGGTCCACGAGGTCGATCCGCTCATCGTGCGGTTCTACTCGAATCCTTCCCGGTTCTCGGTCCGGGCCTCGCTGGAGCTGCACACGCTGCCCGCCCGCTTCTGGTCGCGGATGACGACGTTCCTCATCGGCCAAGGTTTGTACGAGAGCGACGGCGAGTTTGAAGCACGGTTCCGCGTCTTTCAGCGGTCCGACGGGTCGATGCACTTTTGCCGCGAGCTCGACGCCGGCGGCGTTTTGCGCGTCTTCGATTCCGACTTCGTGGTGCGCTCACACCGCGGCCGGCCCACGCTCTTCGAGGTGTTCGTGGACGAAGGCGTCGAAATCGCGATGAGCGTCATGCCGCGCCGCGGCGGCGGTCTATCGATCCGCGGCGAGGAGGTCCGCGTCCGCGGGCTGCCACTGCCCGTCCCGGGGCTGCGAGTCGAGTTTCGCTCGGAGGTGCAACGCGATCCGCAGGCAGGCGAGCTGCTGCGCATCGACGGATTTCTCTTGATGCAGCCCGATACGCGCCTGGGGCGCCTGCTCTTGCGAGGAATCCTGAGACGCCCCGAGCAACTTGCCTGCATCCACTACCGCGTGCGCGAAACCTCCACTGCCGCGGGTTGATCCTCGAGCTGCGACTCGCGGCCCCTGCCCAACCAGCTTCGCGCCGCCCCGGGCGCCGGCGGCAAGCCGAGTAACCGCCCTGCGAAAAAAACAAGAAAGCGCAGCCGGCTCCGCCTTCGCGCGCACGCCCGCTCATCGCCGGCGCACCAGAGGCGCAGCGTCTCAAAGCTCCATTCGGTCGCGAGCTGCAGGAGGCGCCGGAAGAACAGCCAGTCGAGCAGCCGTCCCAGCACGCCACGGTGCTGGTAGTCGTAGATCGTCTTGAACCAGGTGCCCCCTGGACGCACCTCGTAGAGCCAGATGCCGCGCCCATCGCGGATGATCGACTTCCAGTCGCTGGAGTCGAACTCGAACGTCGAATGACGCAGCGGCGTCGTATGCAAGTACCTGCCTACGCCCTTCACTTCGACGCCAAAGGCGACGGCAGTTCGATAGTCCATCAGGTGGTAGCCGCGCTCGTCCTTCCCGGTCAGGTACGCGATCCGGGTGAAACGGATGTCCCACGCAACGTGCAGCACCGGGTCCTGGCTCCGCTGCCAGACCAGCTCGACGGGAGCGGGGATCAGCGCCTCGACCACGATCTTTCGCTCGCGCCGGCTCAGGCGGCGCTCAGCGTGGCCGCTTGCGCTCGGCGGAACCGGAGCCAGCCCGCGAGGTCGCGCAGGAAGAAACCAAATGCGCCGATGCCCATCCCCGTCATGTAGATCCGCAACAGCGTGGGCACGGCGGGCGGGTCGAAGACCACGGCGGTGGGCAGAACGCGGTCCGGCCAGACCGCCTGCCCGACCGAAAGCAGGTACGCGCCGATCAGGAGGGAGAGCACGATGTGCATGAAGTACTCGCCCCGGGGCAGCCCGCCCTGGGAGCGACGGCTCTCCTCTTCCTCCCAGACATCGGACCACGCCACCAGGACATCGGCGCTGTAGAGCAGAAGCAAGAACAAGAGCGCGGCGCCGTGGAAGCGCAGGTTGGCGACGGCGACGAATTGTGACGCGTAGATGAAGTGCCGCGCCGTGTGCCACAGCACCTCGCGCTGGCACTCCGGGCGCTGCTGCAGCCGGCAGCGGAAGATGTGGAAGTAGAGGACGTCGAAGAAGCCGAGGTGACCAGCGAAGAGAAGGATGTAGAAGGCGGCGACCATCGGAGCCACTACAGGGGTTCTCGCATGCGCTCCGCGGCTCGCCAAGAAAGTCGCAGCATGCCCGACGCTAACCTCGAGAGAACCTCCACCAGAGGAAACCGGCGGCTGCAGCCGGGACGGCGAAGACCAGGAGGAAGATCGGAGCCTCGTCAGCGACCGAATAACCTGCGCGCGCGACGCCGACCCATAGATTCACGCCGGCCGCAATCAGCCAGATGGGAATGAAGCAGCTCGCGGCGATGGCCAATGCCGACGGCGCCCCGCCTCCGATCCAACGCCCGAAGATCAGAAAAACGCCGAGCAGCAGGAAGCCTCCGGCGAGCACCTTGATCGTGTGCATCGAGCCTCCATGTACCACGATCCCCTGATGACGCGACCCGTTCGCATTCTCAAGTATTGAATACTTCAGCAGATTCCAAATCCGGACGCGCTCCGCATTGACTTTTGTGTTCGAGCGTTGCTAGCAATTTACGCGCACACTGTAGAAGAAGGGGGCTGCGAGCCGCACCCCGGCGCGCAAATATCGATTTCGACACTTCTCTCGAGGCTCGCGGTGCGTCGGCGAGCCCGACGTTTTTGCAGTCTTCGCCTCTGAACCTGTTTCCAGCGGGTGCAGGTACCGCAACCTGAAACCGCAACCCGGACTGCCAATGCCGCACTGCCACCGCCGACCGCCCGCGCCCCCCGGCCTCTTCTCTCCGCTCGGTACCCTCCTGCTTTCGGCGCTCGTCGCCGGCGCTGCGTCAGCCACTCCCATCCCGAAGAAGCTGAGCGCCGATCTTCGTGAGCTGGCCGAAAAGAGGTCTGCGCCCGCCGCCGCCCGCGCTCTCGCGCCCAGCGCGCAATCGCCGGAAGAAGACGCAGTCGCCCTCGACCAGGAGTCCATCCGCGCGCGCGACGAGCAAGGGCGCGTGCGCGTGAAGATCCTCCTCGACGGCAGCAAGACGCTCGCCGAGCTGCAGACTCGCATGGAGGGCATCGCAGGCACCCGCGTGGCTGCCGTCAGCGACCAGTACCGCGCCGGAGTCATCGAGGCATTCGTGCCCGAAGAACAGCTGGTGGAGGTGGCCAAGACGGCCGGCGTGCTCTCGGTGGTGAGCTCGTCGCCCGCCGTCTACGACGTCGGCGAGACCACCAGCCAGGGTGTGGTCCAGCACCGGGTCGACAAGCTGCCGAATCGGATCAACGGTAAAGGGATCACCGTGGGCGTCATGTCGGACAGCTACGACACGAGGGTAAGAGCTCTCACGCATGCTGCCGACGATGTGGCTTCTGGCGATCTGCCGGGCACCGGCAATCCGCTCGGGAACACCAGCCCGGTGGTCGTCCTGGAGGACTCCCCCAGAGGCACTGACGAGGGCCGCGCGATGTTGCAGATCGTCCACGACCTGGCACCCGGAGCGCGGCTCGGTTTCGCCACGGCCAACGGCGGCGAGGTGGCCTTCGCCAACAACATCCGGTCACTGGCAGGTTTGCCAGAGGCTCCCAACGCCGTCGCCGGCTTCAAGGCTGACGTGATCGTCGACGACGTCATCTATCCGACGGAACCGTTCTTCCAGGACGGTATCGTGGCACAGGCCGTCGACGACGTGGCTGCGGCGGGCGTCTCGTACTTCTCGTCCGCGGGCAACCGACCCGGCACCATGGGTTACGATTCGCAATTCCGCCTGGTGCCCGACGGACCAGATGCGGCTGCCGGGACCAACATCAAGCTCAGCCAGGTGCCCGCCGCTCTTTACGCGGGGGGATTCCACAACTTCGCGCCCGCGGGCAGCCCGCAGGACATCGCGCAGACGATCATGGGTGGAGGAACCATCTCCTTCCAGTGGAATGAGCCGTACGATCCGACCCCGCCCACCCTCGGCGCCATCCTCGCTCAAGGGAGCGGCACGACCACTACCGCGGCGCCGACGGAAGACTTCCACTTCACCAGCACGGCTGGCCAGGTTGTAGCCATCACAGCCGATGCCGATCCGGCCAGCCCGAATCCAATCTCCGACGTCACCATCTCTCTTCGCGACCCGAGCGGCGTGGAAGTCGCGTTCGAAGACTCGACCACGAATCCTGAGGTCCTCTTCTTCAGGCTCACCGTCAGCGGCACGTACACCGTGCAGATCGGCGGCTTCCGGGGCGCCACCGGAGGCTTCGTCTTCAAGGTGCAGGAGTCCTTCGTCTCGCAGCGGGTGCTGACCGATTTCAACCTGCTGATCTTCTGGCCCAACGGCGACTTCCTCGGCGCTGTCGCGGAGGACAACACGGTCACCAATCGGCCGGTGGAGCTGTCGGGCCTCCCCAGCGGAACCTGGCAATTGGTGATTGCGCGCTCCAACACGCCCCCCTCCGGCAGCCGCGCGGCTGACCGCATCCGCTACGTCATGTTCTTCGCCGGCGGACCGCAGGAGTACTTCAACTACAACGGCCCGGTCACGTTCGGTCACAACTCCGCGCGAGGCGCTACCGGCGTAGCCGCCTACGCCTTCTACCCGCCGTTCATCCCCGAGGCATTCACCTCCCCCGGGCCGTCCACCATCTACTTCGACAAGCATAGCAATCCCCTTCGCCGGCCCGAGCAGCGGCTGAAGCCCGACCTCGCCGCGATGGACGGCGCGAACAACACCTTCTTCGGCAGCGACGACGCGTTGCAGGACGATGACACCTTCCCCAACTTCTTCGGGACCAGCGCCGCGGCGCCGCACGCTGCGGCCGTGGCCGCCCTCACGTTGCAGGCCGCCGGGGGTCCGGGCCATCTGAAGCCGAAGTCGGTCCGGCGCCTCCTGCAGCGCACCACCTTCCCGCACGACCTGGACCCGAACTTCTCGGCCGGCATTGCGAAAAACGGGCGCCACTGGGTCACCGTGTCGGCGAATGCAGACCAGAACGCGATCAGCCAGTTCGACCCGAACGTGTTCACGGTCGGGTACTTCGGACCGGGCAGCCTGGCCAGCATCACGCTGAAACCGATCACGGGGAACCAGACGGAGACGCCGACGAAGGGCATCGTCTTCGACACGCGCACAGCCGGTGGCCAGCCCTTCGTGCTGGGAACGCTCGGCGGCCTCACCCCGGCCGACATCACGTCCAGCTTCTCCGTTCCCGCGGATCCACCGGCGGCGGAGGGCCAGTTCAAGGAACTGACCGTGACCATCGCCCCGGGTGCGATGACCTCCGGCAAGTTCTTCCGATTCGGCGTCGACCGGGACGAGGCCGACGCCTTCGGGCCCGTGAATGGCGCGGCCGGAGGCAATGGGGCCGATCTGCTCGGTCAGGGCGTTCTGCAGCCAGAAGGCAAGGTCACCGGCGGCGGCGCGACCTTCGATGCAGTGCTCACCGACGGAACCCGCTTCACCGGCACGATCAAGAACCAGATCGGCCACGGCTACTCCGTGCAGGACGGCTTCGGCTTCATCAACGCGCAGAGAGCGGTCGCCGAGGCGCTCGAGCATCGCGACGACGACGATGACGAGCATGGCGACAGGGACGATCACGAGCATGGCGACCACGACGACGATTGACGGGTGGCAGGACTGCTTCCTTCACGGCTGGAGCCTTCGGCCAGCCGCAACACTTCTCAGCGGCGGAGCGCTTCCAGCTCGATGATCCGGATCTCGCGGCGGTCCGGCAAGATCCGATAGACCAGACGCCAGCCATGCACGTCGACCTGGAGCAGCGATTCCTTCATCGAGCTCCAGAAGGGGCTCGACCCAGGAATTGTGCTCACCACGTCGGCGATCTGTTGGACGGTGCGGCGGATCTCTTGCCGCGGTCCGTCCGGGACCGCGCCCAGATTGACCTCGAAATGGACGGAGTACGTCACGTGCCGACCCATTGTCCGAGGAATTCGCCTGTGACCACCAAATAGGTGTGCACCTGTACGAATTCCAGCAAGGGGAGCCGGCTAGCTAGCGCGCACTTCGGTGACGCGAAGTCTCTCTGCGTCGCAAGTGTAGAAAAATGACCAACCTCGAACGACCACGCAAAGGCGGCTGACGCGGATGGAAGCCCAGAACGCGCTGTCCGGAGGTATGCCCTCCATGCCTTCGGAGATCTCCTCCAGCCTGAGACGCGCCTCTTGGCGGACGTACACCGGAGTGGCTTCCACAACCTGGTCATCCATGATGATTCGGCGACCCATGGCAACACCTCCGAGCGTCCCTCGCGTCATCAACGATCAGGACCGGGACTACCCGGATTCAAGCCTTGACAGCCGCGCCACCTGTCCCCTGGTGCCCCTGAAGACCAACTGAAGAGACGGGCTTCTCTTTTCTCTTGCGCAAGCGGCCGGAGCGGCGTTCCGACCTCCGCAGGGCAGCCAGGTCGCCGCCTGGTTGCCGTCGATCAATAGGCCGCTTCCATGATCCCCAACAACTCCTCCTGCGAGCATCCGGGACCCGCGACCGGTCCGACTGCCTCGACCAGGTGCTCGCGGCGCAGCCCGTAGGTCGCGATGTGCTGCGGCAGACCGAGCTCCGCGATCAGCAGCTGCACCGCTGCGGCGGCAGCTTCAGGCGTCGCCGGGACTGCTCCCAAGACCGCGGCGATGCGCTGCAGCGGTTCCGGACGGCGCGTGATGAAGAAGCGCATCACATGCGGCAGGAGGAGGCAGGAGGTGACGCCGTGCGGTATGCCGTGCGTCGAACCGATGCGCTTTCCCAGCGTATGGCTCAACCCCTTCGCGGCGGGGCCCGGCAACAAGTACGACAGCCAGGCGCCAACCTGGCAATCGGTGCGGGCGGCGCGGTCGGGCGGCTTCTCCTTCACCGCGCGCAGACCTCTGGAGAGGAGGCGGAGCCCTTCGAGCGCGGCCGCGTCGGGCAGCGGGTGCTCACCCGGCGCGAGCACCGTCTCCACCGCGTGATCCACCGCACGGATTCCGGTCGAGAGCCAGAGGTCGAGCGGCGTGTACACCGCGAGCGCCGCGTCGTAGAACGCCGCCTTCGGCACCAGCTCCTGAGCGGCCACCCCCACCTTCTCTTTGGTGCCTTCGGCGGAGAAGCCGGCGGAACCCGACAGCTCAGCGACCGAGAGGGTGGTCGGCACGGCGAAGTGAGGGAGCACTGCCTTTCCCGTCAGGCGCACGCTGCGGGCCTTCGACAGGGCGTCGGGCTGCGCCAGATCGACGCCCGCTGCCAGCGACCACGCCACCGCCTTGGCGGCGTCGATAGGCGATCCTCCGCCGACCGAGAGGAGCGCGTCCGCCTTTGCCTCGCGCACCTCGTGCGCTGCCCGCGCCACCTCGCGCACCGGAGCGTGCTGGCCAATGGCTGCCGTCTTTCCGACCAGGCGTGCACCAACCACCGCCTCCACCGGCGCCAACACCGCCGGGTTGCGGGCGATGCTGCCCGTGGTGATCAGGAACACGCGTTTGACGCCCGCGCGAGAGAGCTCGGCGTCGAGCGCCGAGACGGATCCCTCGCCCCAATGGATGGTCCCCGGGTTCAGGTACTGGAACGCGCCACCCATGCTGCACCTCGGCACCCTGAAGGGGACGGACCATATCGCTTCGGGGGTCCCGCCCAAAATGGGGATCGATCAGGGCGACCCGACCTCCACCACCACCTCCGCAGGCGCGCCCGGTCGCAGCACTGCCGCCGGATTCACCGCCGGTCGCACGAACTCCAGCAGGGCCGAGCCGTCCGTGGCGCTGACGAACTCGACGCGGGCCGGAAATACCCACTGGGCCGCGCGGATGGAGGCCCGCTGCCCCGCGTGAAGCTGCTCGAGATCCTCCCGGTGGAAGTTCGCGACGATCCACACGTCGTCGGATTGCAGGATCGAGATCAGGCGGTGCGATCCGCCGATGACCTCGTAAGGACGTGCATCGATCTCCACCACCCGACCTTCGACGGGAGCGCGCACCGCCGGCCGGCCGAGCATCTCGATCAGCGATTCCCCCTGTTTCACGAGCTCGTTGTCGGCGACGAGCACCCGGCGGACCGCTCCATGGCGGCCGGCGGAAACAGGGATGACCTGGCCTTCGATCTCGGCATCCCGGGTGGTCACCTGCCTCGGCGATGGGAGATTCAGTGGGGCGGCGTTCATGGCGGGCTCCGGGTTGATGCATTGGCTCCTTTCACGCCGCGTGCCGGTTCACCTTCCCTCTGGGCGCCCTGCCGGGCTGTCGGATTCCGCAACAAGATGGCGAGCAAGATGCCGACTCTTCCAACACCTCCGCGCACATGGCCGCACGTTTGCGGCCAGCTGCTTTCTTGTCCGAAGGTCGGAGTCGGGTATCGTCGATGTGGGAGGTCCACGATGTCGATGCGGCTCTTCTTCGTTCTGCTCACGCTGGGTGGCTCGGTGTACCTTCTGTTCCGCGAACAGGGCGACCGCCGCCTGGCGATCGGAGCGTTGGCGGCCTCCTCCGTCGGCTTC
>Ga0137415_10004575_pt1 | contig 13678 bp, 13 predicted proteins | sample CZODoug3_1_1_16f_FD_183082 | JGI IMG/M metagenome (GOLD analysis project Ga0137415, IMG submission 183082) | Vadose zone soil fungal communities from Angelo Coast Range Reserve, California, USA - CZODoug3_1_1_16fungal (Hybrid Assembly) | ecosystem: Environmental > Terrestrial > Soil > Vadose... | reverse complement strand
AGGCCGTCGCGCATGGCGCTTAGTTCGCGGATCGTCGCGTCCAGCTCCTCCGCCTTGGCCGCGAGCATCTGGCGGTCGATGCGCGGCCGCCCGTTCGGCGCGAACATGAGCGCGATCTCATCGAGCGTGAAGCCGGAGGCGCGCCCCAGCGCGATCAGCGCCAACCGTTCCAGCACGCCGGGATCGAACAAACGGCGCAGGCCCCGCCTGCCGATAGAGGCGATCAGTCCCTTTTGCTCGTAGAACCGCAGCGTCGAGGCGGGAACGCCGGACCGCTGCGCCACCTCAGTTATGTCCAGGTCTCTCACCTCTTGACCTCAAGTCGACTTGAAGTGGCACAGTGCGGCTTCCACTTCTTGAAGGCAAGTAAAGGAAACCATCATGGACGTCGCGGGCCAGACCGATGATGAGCAGACGACGCTTTGGAATGGCCTCGCCGGACGCGCCTGGGTCGAGGCGCAGGAGTTGCTCGACCAGGCCTTGAAACCGTTCGAAGACCTGCTCGTCGAAGCGGTTTCCACCGGATCTGGAGGCCGGGTGCTCGACGTCGGCTGCGGCACGGGCAGCACAACGCTCGCTGTCGCGCGGCTGCTCGGAGCGAAGGGCCGCTGCATCGGAATCGACATTTCGGATCCGATGATCGCTGCCGCCCGGGCTCGCGCCGAACAGGAAACCACGCCGGCAAGCTTCATCTGCGCCAATGCGCAGATCCACGCGTTCGAGCCTGCAAGCTTCGACATGATCATTTCGCGCTTCGGCGTAATGTTCTTCGACGACTTCGTCGGAGCGTTTGCGAACCTGCGGCGTGCCGCGCAGGACGGCGCCAGGCTCCGGTTCGTCGCTTGGCGGAGTGCTGCAGAAAATCCGTTCATGACGACGGCCGAGCGCGCCGCGGCACCGCTCCTGCCGAACATCCCCGCCCGCCGACCGGACGCGCCGGGGCAATTCGCCTTCGCGGACCAGAGCCGGGTCTGCCGCATCCTGGAGGAGAGCGGCTGGGCCGAGATCGACACCCGGCCGATCGATGTTGCTTGCAGCTTTCCCGAGAAGGAGTTGCTCCGTTACCTGAGCCGGCTCGGTCCCCTCGGTCGGATCCTTCACGAGGCGGACGAGCAGACTCGCAAACAAGTTATCGAAACGGTCCGCGCCGCCTTTGATCCCTACGTGCACGGAGCGGAAGTCCGTTTTACCGCCGCCTGCTGGATGGTCGGCGCCCGGGCGCCGTCTGAATGAGCTGGAGGATGTCGCCGGGTTCGTGGTTTGAGAAGCGTACCGGACTGTCACGGACGAGCGAGAGCTCTCAAAGCGAGACATACGCTGCGTAGAGGAGGCCAGCCGACGCTACCAAGGACGACACCGCACCGACTACGTTTCCGACGTAAACGAGCTTAGCCGAGGTCGGGCCGCGAGATGACAGCCCTCTATGACCCACAACTGCCGCCAGCGGCAGTGAAAAGCAAAACGCATACGACGACACGATGAGAAAGAGCGCTACGACCCACTTGAGAGAGGCGCCGCCCCGGAGTTGCGAGAGGACCCCTGCAACCCCGAACATGAGTGCGGCGCCAATCGGAATGGAGAGGTGGGCGACGCGCCACGAGTGAATGATGTGTTCCGGTGCCTTTCGGTTCACGGCACGCCCATACGGGGCACCGCAAAGCAGGCCAACCAGCAGCACAGCTGCGCCATGAAACACCAACTGACGGGAATAAGTGTCCATTGCTGTTTAGTGCTCGCCCTGCAAGATTAATCGCCGTACTGTGCCAGAAGTTCGCAGTAGCAGAGCCTACTTGTCGACGATCCGAACTCTATCGAAGCTCCTTGCGTACGACGAGCTTCAGTCCCGACCACACGTCGGTGACCGCACAGACTTTGACGTCAACGAAACCGAGCGGCAGCGCCAACTCGCGAATCACGTCCTCAGTGATCGTGGTGGATACCTTGGATGATTTCTTCGGCCACGACACCCAGACGATCGCCCTCGGCCCTAGTTTCTTGCGCAGAGCGACCAGGGCCGTATTGAGCCCGGTGCGCTGTGTCTCAAACACGTGAACGATATTCGTCGAGGCAGTCGCGGCTGCCTCGAATCGCACGCCGGCCGGCAGGGGTTTCAGTAGATTGCGATAGTCTGCCGGCGCGCCAATGGTATGAACGGCGCAGCCTTCCTTGACGCCGAGTTTCTTGACTAGAGGCGTGCCTGAGTACCCTGCCATCGTGTGTGCTCCTGGTGCCGGGACAGAGTATCAGGCGAACTGCATCTGAAAGAGGTGCTTGCCGCGCGCTGGATTGCGCATGCTTTCGCCAATTGCTTTCTTGAAATCTTCCAGCGGATGCAGCCCGCCGAGCGGCACCTGGAAGTCTGCTCGGCCCGAGGCGTCGACAATCTGCTGAAGAACCGCGCGGTCCGATATTTGCGGCGGCGTGAAAAAATAGCGGTAGACGTGCGCCTTGATCTCGAGCCCATTGAGCAACACGTCGAAGTTGTGGAGCTCGAAGCGCTCCGGGCTCATGCCGCCGTTGATGATCACTTGTCCGCCAAAGGCCATGGCTCTGATGAGCTCGCCTGTCACCGGGCCGCCGGCACTGTCGATGATGGCGTTGACGCCCTGGTTGAGCGTGATTTCTTTAGCGCGCGCGCTGGTGTTCTGCGAGCCCTTGGAGATATCGATCACTTCGGTGGCTCCCAGCGTTTTCAGGTCCAAGTGGTCGTGCACCCGCCTCACGATGGAGATGACATTCACGCCTCGTTGCCGGGCGAACTGCGTCACCATGATGGACACCGCCGAGTAGCCGGCCGTGACCGCCAACCATTGACCTGCTTGCACACGGGATTGTGTGAGCAGGTCCCATGCCGAGATGAGATTGAAGAACTGCGCACCCTTCTCGATGGGGAAATTTGCCGGCAGCGGCATCAGCCATTCAACAGGGACGGCGGCATATTCCGCCCAACTGTTGTAGTGGCTGAATGCAACCAGGGTTCCGGGCTCGATGTGAGCATCGGGCCTGGCCTGTTCAACAACACCCAGGCCGTGATTACCGCCAATCTGTCGAGGGAACCGGGGCCTCTTAGGCTCCGGGTACAGGTTCTCGATGAAAAGAAAGTCTCCTGGACTGATTGGCGCCGCGATCAATCTGATCAGCACTTCGCCATCGTTGAGCTGAGGTGTGGGAACCTCGGCGAGGTAGAGAACATCGAGAGGCGGCCCGATTTTGTCGAAGACAACTGCTTTCATGGCGCAGCCTTTCCCTGCAACGCATTCGTGCGGGGAGGCATGCTATTTGCCCTCGATGAAGCTGTTTACGAGCCGGACCGTGGCGTCCGGGTTCTCCTCGATGAGCCAGTGGCCCGCGCCAGGGACAATTGCCGCGCTTACGTTGGTCGCCACTTCGCGCATGGCCGTCGCCGTAACGGTGCCGAAGGCCCGGTCTGCTCTTTCGCCGCCGACTGCGAGCACTGGCATCGTGAGCTTCGTTCGCGCGAACACTGCGTTGTCTGCGGCGTCCCGGCCAAAAGCTGCGAATTGGGCGAACCCCGCTCGCATCGCACCCGGCGCCGCGTACTGAGCAGCGTAGTGGTCGCGTGTCGCGCCATCGATTTTCGATGAGTCGCCTGAGAATTCATTCCAAAATCGTTCGAAGTAGATGCGCTCGCGTCCCTCGACCAGGCGCTCCGCGACAGGCCCACCAAAGTTGAAGTGCCAGACGCTCGGAATCTTCACGATCTCATTCCAAGGCGCGATGCCGGGAGGCGACGCTTCCATCACCACAAGGCGCGTGACTTTGCTCGGATACTGCGCGGCATATGCGTAGGCCACCATGCCGCCGAGGTCGTGGCCGACGATGACCGCTTGATCAAACCCAAGTGCTTCAATCACGGCGCGGATATCTCGTGCCTGTGTTTTCTTGTCATAACCGTCCGCGGGCCGCGATGAGCGGCCGAGGCCGCGTAGATCCGGCACGATAACGGTATGTCGCCGAGCAAGCGCCGCAGCGAGCGGTCCCCACATGTCTCCAGTTTGAACATAGCCATGCAGCAGCACGACGGGGCTGGCGCTACCGCCGCTCTGCACGAACAACTCGGCGCCAGGCACGGCAATCATGCGGCTGTGGAAACTTGCCGGCAGCCGCGGTGGCTGAGCGACAGCGATTGTGGTGATGGCGAGAGCGCCAATGGAAAAGAACGCTTTGAACATGGTGGCGTCAGTGGCGATGGAGTTGGAACTGATGCGTTACACTGAGTCCGCAAGGCGAATGTTGAAAGTGGCTGCCCGGACAATCATTATGCGAAACTGGCCACGACCCGAGGTCGTCGCAACGCTGCAGGGCAGGAGTTTCCATCTTGGCTGGCAAACCGATTCACGTAGCGATCTGGCTGCCCTCCACCTTTTACTCGGCGGTGGCGGCGACGCTCGTCGAGATGTTGGAGCTTGTAAACGCCCTGCGGCGCTCGCAGGCCTTTTCGTTCGAATTTATCTCACGCAAACGCCGCACCCGGTCGACGGCCGGTATTTCCTTCCAGGCCAAAGCCGAACCATCGAGACCCATGGACGTGCTGATTCTTCTGGCCATGCCTGGACTGCAAGTGCCGGAGCTGCTGCGGTCGCTGGAAGAGGAGAGCGCGCACGCCGCTCACACCATCTCCATGGCACAACGGCAAGGCGCGCTCATCGCCGCGCATTGTGGCGCGAGTTATTTTTTGGCTCGCTGCGGAGTCATTGACGGCAAGCGTGCGACGATTTCCTGGTGGCTGAAGGTGCATGTGCTGCGGCGTTTTCCGAAAGTCCGCTGGGACCCATCCCGCCTGCTGATCCGCCACGGTCGCATCTATACCTGCGGCGGCGGATTCTCCGGTCTGGAGCTCTCGCGCGCGCTGCTCAGGGACTTGGGCTTCGAGAAGGAAGAACGAGTTGTGCGTAAGCTTTTGGTGCTGCCGCCGGCGCGGCGATTGCAGACGCCCTATGAGTTCCCGCTGGAGGAGGCCGCCGCGCAGGCGCAACCGTTTCGAGACAAACTGGACGCGCTGCTGAAGGGAAACATGCAGGCACTCGATCTCGCCGTGCTCTCCAAACGACTGGGCCTGTCGTCCAGGACGCTATCGCGCAGGTTTTCCGAAGAGCTGCAGACGAGCCCCGGACGGTGGATTCAGGAACGGCGCCTGGACGCGGCCAAGCAGCTTTTGGAAAGCACGGCGCTCAGTGTTTCGGAAATCTGTTACCGCGTCGGCTACCAGGATGTGGCTTCCTTCAGCCGGCTCTTCTCCCGCGTTACCGGTTTACCGCCGGGTGAATACAGGCGGCAGAGCGAGTAACTCTGTGCTCTTTTTCGGAACATACGCTCGCCGGGTCGCAGATCTCGAAGGCGTTCGGCGGGCCGCGTTGGTGGCGGTCACTTCTCGTGCAGCGAAGGTGGGAATCGCCGTGAAGGACGGTGAAATTTGAACGGTGATCTGACGACACATGCCAGACCCGAACATTTCGTGGACGAAGCGGTAATCAGCTCACCTGCGCCGGCCTAGAACCGGCGAAAGGTTTAGGTGGCAGGCTCAAGTGGTTAAAACCACTAGTACTAACCACTTCACGTGGTCAAAACCACCCAAACTAGAGGATTCGGTGGGTATAGCCACATGCTATGCTATTATCAAGGTGGCTATAGCCACCTGAGCTGCGTCCATGAGAACTCCAGTGAACCTCCTTGCCCTCGAGCTATTCGATACCGAACTGCCGGAAATTCAGCGGGCGGCTGAATCGTTGAACCGGCACCTGCCTCGAGAGGGATGCGTGCGGAGCATTCGAAAGTCGCTGGGCATGTCGATGCGTGCTTTCGCCACGCGCATGGGCTTCAAGGAACCATCGAGTGTAAAAGAGCTCGAGCAAAATGAGCGCGCAGGCACCATTACGCTCCAAACACTCAAGCGCGCGGCCGAAGCGATGGATGCGGATTTCGTGTACGCCATAGTCCCTCGAAAGCATCTGCGTGAAATGGTCGCTGCTCGCGCGCGAGAAGTAGCGCTACAGCGAATCGCCCCAATTACTAAATCAATGGCACTGGAAGAGCAGGGGCTATCGAAGAAAGAGATCGAACGCCAGGTCGATGAATTGGCACACGAGTTGGAAATGAGGCCGGATCGGCTATGGCGCTGATTGGTGAACACGTCCCCGGCGAAACTCCACTAACCGACCAAGACTTGCAGGGGCTCAAGCTACCGCTGTTGCGAACCAGGGCGCAGCTTAGTGCGGTTGAGGGGTCCAACATCGTGAGTGGAAAACAGTGGGCCCTCGGCGCGAGAAGATCGCAACTTCCGGATATGCTCTCAATAGAATACATCCAAGAGCTGCATCGAAGGATGTTTGGTGAGGTCTGGCAATGGGCAGGCGACATTCGGTCAACTCAATTGCAGAACGAGTTTGCATCGTCCGTGCCGGATATTCGCCCACAATTGGTTGGGCTTTACGCCGACGCAGTGGAATTCTGGCTCAAGGAAGAGAGAATAGGCCCCGACGAATTCGCCGTCAGAGTGCATCACCGAGTGGTCAAGATTCACCCATTTCGAAACGGAAATGGGAGGCATTCGCGGCTACTCGCCGACCTTGTTCTTGAAAGGCACTATCGCCTGAAGCCTTTCACGTGGGGCGGCGGCGGTGATCTCGGGAACAGCGATCCGAACAGACAAAGATACATGGATTGCCTTCGGGCTGCAGACAGAGGTGACTACGGGCCTCTTTTGGACCTATGCCGCGCGTCATGAATCGGATATTGAAGTGACATTGAGCTAGGCCGTGGACCATCCGCGGGATGCCAAGGAGCTGGAATGTTATGCCTTGAGGTGACTGTAAACGGTGAGCGTCGAGCGAAGCGTTCGTTGAATGACATCGCCGCGTTACTCAATCCACTCCTTCGGGGTTGGCTGCAGTACTACGGTCGGTTCATCCCATCGGCGCTGTACCCTGTTGTAGATGGCGCGCCTTGCCGTATTGCTTCTCGATGCGGGCGAGAAAGTCCTTCAGCGTGCTGTTATCCGCGGTATTGCCGGGAAGTACTTCGTAAGCCAACGGAAAGCCCTGCGGGGTGACGATCAACGCGATCACCACCTGCACGCAGTCGGAGCGCTTGTCACGTGAGTAACCGAACTGACGTTTATCCACCTCGGACAAGGGAGGACTGATCTCAAAGAAAGTTGACGTGAGGTCATACAGCAACACATCGAAGCTGACATTGAACAGATCGCGCCAGCGGCCCACCAGATGATCGAACAACGCAGTCTTGTGCTCGAGCAGCAAGTCGTGACAGTCATACAGGACGTTATCGTCGATGACGGCCTCCAGGCCTAACAGGTCCGCCAGCGCGCTGCGCCCATACCACTCACGGTGCAAGCGCCACTCGCTGCCCGGGGAGAGCAGCCGGTACACCATCAGAATCAGCAGTACCTGGTCCCAGCGGGTTCCCTTACGACTCGGCGGTAAATGCTCGAGCCAGAAATCATCCAGTTCCAGCTCTTGCCATAATTGCAGTGCCAGCCAACATCCGCCCCACTGTCGCGGTCGCTCCAGACGCATCTGCGAGAGCCTCAGGCGCACAATGGACTCATCGTCCACTACCCCTTCGCAGCGATCCTCCGCAAACAGTGCCAGAGTGCGCGGCCCCTCGTTCGCCTCGTCCAACACCTCAATGGATTTACGCCAGGCCCGCTCTTGCGAGGAGTTGATCTCCCCCAGGTACAACACATGACGCTGCACCACCCGGCCACCGTGCACGCGCTTGTTTTCCACTACGCTGAAGTAGCGATGCTCTTTACCGTCCTTCTTGCGGGTGGTGGCGCGTAGAAACATGACGGGGAACCATTATGCGCATCCGCCCGGCGCTGACCAGCACCAGAGTCTTCACTACAGCCACTTTCGACCCTTTGGCCTGCGCAAGTCATTGAATAATCACGGACCAGGCTCCCCCAACCCTCACATTCGAGGTCGAATCCGGGAAGTCGGGATAGCGCACGTTCGCGAGGTTACTCTGTCGAATCCACTGTGGCGCTATGGAATCAGTTTGCTGAAGATCACGGATCATTCGCTGACGATCACTCGACGCTGTAATGGCAAGTTCGATGTCCAGGAGCGGTCGAACCCGGAACTGGGCGTCAGTTGTAATAGTGGTCTTGAATCCGGAGAGGACTTCGAAAGGTGCCGCATCCCGAACGAGTCTAACAGTGCCACAGTATGGCGAATGCTGGGAACGAACAGCAAAGCACTCGATCTGCGGTGCACTTTAATGCGACGGTGTCAGAACATGAAGTACCCGAATCTTCGATCAGTCAACCTGGACCTAGCAGTTCCCCCTATGCGCTCGTGTTCAGCGATTCCAGCGATTATCCACTGCCCACTTTTAACCCAAATTGAGTCATTCATCTCATAATCCAATTAACTCGTGTCCGACATTCGCACGATTTCTGGGCTCTATGCGTGGAATGGGGCAGGGTATTCTCCGGTTTCAATCGTTTGCTTCGATTTAATTTGAGACGGAGTCCGGCCTCTCTGATTAAAGTTCCGTCACAAAAAAGCGTTCGGAAACGCATAGATAAGCTTTACTTCGAACTTATGGAAAGCGCGCGCTGCGTTCCTCGCATTCGTTGAAGCTTAGGTCGTCATGCTCTGATCCAACCCAGTCAGCTTGAGCTCGATGGGCCGGTCACGGTGGATTCAGGAAATCAGATTCTCTTTCGCCCACAATTCCACACTCGACTATTTGAGCGAACACCCGGGCTTGCTTAGGAGCCTTGGCAAGCGCTCCTCGCCGCACATAATTGGTAGGAGCGTACTGTTTGGAGCAGGACAAGGACGACTCTGATGAGGCGACGAGCTCGCTTATCCGAACACTTTCGCGAAAGGAAAAAGTCAATGGAAGGACGAGTTGAACGGTATGGAGCAGTCGCGATACAGCAGGAGAATCGCGATTGCCAGGGGCCGGCCGCGGCAGATGCATATCCCCTGCTTGTGGGTTTCGATCGCAATCAGGTTGTTTCAGCCCTGCTGCAGGTACAAGGTGGAGCCCGGAATGTTGAGGACATTTATCCTCTGTCTTCTTTGCAGGAAGGCATGTTGTTTCATTACCTGCTCAATGAGTGTGGCGATACTTACATGCTGTCGGCACTGCTCGAGGTCCAGCCCGCTGTGCAGCTAAGCGTGTTGGTCGGTGCATTGGAGACCGTCATTGATAGGCACGCCATCCTGCGGACCGCGGTGTTGTGGGAAGAGCTGCCGCAGGCTGTGCAGGTGGTGTACCGCAGAGCCTCCCTCATACCTGAAGAGGTTGTGGCGGGGGCCGGTTGTGATGTCCGTGGTCAGCTGAAACAGCGAATGCTGATTGCGCGTGAAAGAATGGACCTACGCAAGGCCCCTCTGATTCGGCTCTTGTTTGCAAAACAGGCTGAAAATGTTCCCTGGTATGCGCTGTTGCAGATTCATCATGTCATCTGTGACCACCAGTCTCTTTGGGCAGTCGTGAACGAAATGATGGCGGTCCTGTCCGGAAATGTGCGGGCACTGCCGAGTCCCGTGTCATACAGAGACTTCGTAGCTGAGGAGATCACGCACTCGCGCACGCACGATCCAAAGTCATTTTTTAGGCAGAAGTTGGGCGACGTTACTGAACCCACAGCACCATTTGGGCTACTGGACGTTCATGGAGATGGAAGCCGAATTACGGAATCCCGGCAGGTCGTCGATCCAATTTTATCCAATCGAATCAAAACGGTTGCGCAGCGGGTTGGAGTTACACCGGCGAGGCTGTTTCACGCTGCTTGGGCAATCGTACTCAGACAGACCACGGGGCGGAGTGATGTCGTCTTTGGCACGGTGTTGCTCGTGTCCAGGCAGAAGAACACTCGCGACGGGCGCATGTTGGGAATGTCAGTCAATACCTTGCCGTTGCGATTGCGGATCGGTAACGGGACAGCCACGGAACTGGTCGACCGGGTAGACGACGAATTATCCAGCCTGTTGAGGTACGGCCATACGCCACTTCAGACTGCGCAACGGTGTAGCGATATTGCCGGCTCCGCTCCTTTGTTTACTACGCTTTTCAACTTTCGACACAATGTGGCCGGACGGGAGGCGGTGGATTCTGCAATCCGCGTTCTGGAGATCGGAGAGGCTTGGACGAGCTATCCGATTACTGTCCTGGTGGATGATCTCGGAGAGAGATTTGGCCTGACGGCGCAGGTAGATGAGCGGATCGGGGCGGATCGGATGACCGGTTACCTCCGCACGGCGATGGAGTCGTTGTTGGAGGCGCTGGAGGGCGCGCCGCAATCATTGGTGTCGTCGCTGTCAATTCTGCCTGAGGGTGAGCGTCGGGAGTGTTACGTCCGTTGATATCGAAGTAGTAGCTGGCCGGTTTTTCCCGCGTACTTTTAGGGTCTTTGCAGATTGCGCATCCCTCACAGAGCGGGACGAGCTCAGTAAAACTGAGGGTAGTGATGCTTTGAGATCGTGGGACAGTGTTGGTTGTGTGGGTGGGCTGATCGGATTCTTCACAGCTCATCACACGTGTGATGCTCAGGGGGCGGCGGCGCAGCCGCGAGGCGGTCTGCCGCAGGCAGAAGGCGGACGCACCCGGGCTCGGACGACGGCGAGTGTGACGGTAGCCTGGATGCCGGCGCTGTATGGATGAGGCGTGTCTTGGTAAAGTCGGCCGCGTATGACGAACAAGACGAGCCGGAACGATCCATGCCCTTGCGGCAGCGGAAAGAAGTATAAAAAGTGCCATCTGGAAAAAGACCAAGAGTCCGAGCGCTCAGAGTCTACGCGCGCCGCGGACAAGAGGGCCGCGACCGAGCAGGCACAAATCAAGGCGACTCGTGAAGCGTTCGAGGCGTCGCAGGCGCTCGATGCGGCCTCCAATGCCGTGAACGATCTGGTGCATGGCGGTCGGCTCGATGAGGCCGAGCAGGCCGCGCGAGAGTTGCTAGAGCGCTACCCCGAGGTGCCGGATGGCCATGAACGGCTCGGTCAGGTTTACGAGGCGCGCGGGGATCGCCGGCGCGCGGCCGACTGTTACCGCAAAGTGATCGAGTTCATCCGCGCGCATCCAGGTGACTTTGATCCGCAGTACGAACAATTCCTGCTTTCCAAGATCAATCCACCGGCCACGAGCTGACTGTCTTCGGCCGTTTCCGCCGGTCATGTTCGGTGAAGGTCTGAAGCCTTAGCCGCACGTCGCTGCGTTCCACGACAACAAAATCCACACAGGAACCGTCGCATGCTGCGGATCGTGTCCCTCATTGCCTCCTTGCAACAGCATCTGGATGAGTTGGAGCGTGCACCGGCGGCGTATCGGCCGTCGCGGTGCCCGCACTGCGGGCTCACCCGATTGTGGAAACATGGACGCTATGACCGCAAATCTGATCGGGACACGGGGAAGTTAAATCCGATCCGGGTGCCGCGCTTTGTGTGTCGAGGCTGTGGCGGGACGTGCTCTCGTTTACCGAGCTGTTTGCCACCACGACGTTGGTATTTGTGGAGCGTACAGGCGGCGGTACTGCTGGGCCTGTTGTCTGGGGCCTCGCTGCGGGAGTGCGCACACACCTCAGGCTGCGCGCGCAGCACCGTGCGACGGTGGTGGCAGTGGTTGCAACAGCGCCATGAGCAGCTTGCCTTCCACCTGCGCAGCCACTGGCCCGAGTGGGGTCGGGTGGGCTCGTGGCAACTGTTTTGGCAGACAGCCTTGGCGCAAGAGCCGTTGTGCGAGGTGATGGCGTGGCTGGATCGGCAAGGTGTCGCTGTCCCGTGAAGTACAGTGCCACAATGAGCGCGAGACAGCGCATGTAGCGCGTTTTACGCACCCCACAGACTCCCGCCACTGCCGCCCGAGGGTGGTTTTGGGTATTCAACCGGCTCCTCATCAACGGAAGTCGTGTATGAAAGAAGTCGATCCGGTCGCGTTATTCCGCCTATCGGTGTTGGGTCCGCTGGTCAGCCGTACTCAGCTGGCTCGCGGGGAACTGCAAGCGATGCTGCGCGAACTGGCCAGTAAGGAGTACGACATCCCCGGCTCTCGGCGCCGGCAGGTCGCCGAGAAAACACTGCAGATTTGGTTCTACCGTTATCGCCGCGAGGGCTTGGCAGGCCTGGCGCCGAAGCAGCGTTGCGATCACGGCCAGTCCAAGATCAGCACCGCCGTGCAGGAGCGACTCCTGGCCGCCAAGCGGGAGAACCCGCGTCGCTCGCTGCACATGCTGCAGCAGTTGTTGGAGGACGAAGGCGTGGTGCCGCGGGAGGTGTTGTCGCGTTCGGCGATCCACCGCTTCCTGCAACGCCATGGATTATCCCGTCCCGTCGGCGCCGACAGCCAACCGGAGGAACGGCGCAGCTTCTCGGCCGAGCACGCTAATCAAATCTGGTTCGGGGATGTCATGCACGGCCCGCGGGTGCTCGTGCAAGGCCGACCGCGCAAAACCTATCTGGTCTCGCTCCTGGACGATGCCTCACGCCTGATCGTGCACAGCGCGTTCTGCCTGGCAGAGACCGCCCTGGAAATCGAGGGCGTTCTGAAACAAGGGGTGTTGAAACGGGGCGTTTGCAACAAACTCATCGTCGACAATGGATCTGCCTATCGCTCGGCCTCGTTGCAAGGCATCTGCGCCCGATTATCCATCAGCCTAATTTACTGTAGACCTTACGCGCCCGAAGGAAAGGGCAAGTTGGAACGTTGGCACAGAACCCTTCGGTCCCAGTTCCTGAGCGAGTTGCACCTGGGGCCTGCGCTCGGGTTGGAGGATCTCAACGCACGCCTCTGGGCGTGGATAGAGGCGTGCTACCATCGCACCGCGCACGCCGGCCTCAGCGGCCGCACGCCACTCGAGCGCTACCAGCAGGACCTGCCTCATATCCGCCTGTTGGGACTACTCGCCGCGAAGCTCGATGCGATCTTCCAACATCGGATCCAGCGCCTGGTGCGCAAAGACGGCACCGTCTCTTATGAGGGCCGCTTCTTTGAAGTGCCCTACGAGCTCACCGGCAAAGTCGTCTGGCTGCTCGTGGATCCCCACACCCACACTGCCGTCGGTGTGGAGGATGAGGCCGGTGCCCACCTCGGCGCCGTCACTGCCTTGGATGCGCTGGCCAACCGCAATCGCGTGCGGCGTAAGCCTGCGGTGCCGGCCGCGGACCTCACGGCCCCGATAACCCAATCACCCAGTCCTACGCTCGTGGATCTGGCCTACGCGCGTCATTACGGTCCCATCGCTCCCTCGCCCTCGACGGACGACCCCACTTCGGAAGGAAAATAACATGTATCGCCAACACTTCGGATTACGCCACGCACCCCTGGGCAAAGAGACCGCGGAGCTGTGGGATGATGGCGCGCTCGGGCTGTTACGCGAGCGCTTCCAGTGGCTCCTTCATAGCCCAGGCGTAGGGTTACTGGTGGGCGAACCCGGCGTGGGGAAGACCGCCGCTCTGCGCCACCTCGTGCAGGGCGCGAACCCGCATCGCTACCAGGTCATCTATTTGTCCGAGACCGACTTCGGGCGTTTGGATCTGTATCGCAGTCTCGCTCTGGCCTTAGGCATCGATCCGCCGCACCGGCGCGCGGCGCTGTGGCGCGAGCTGAAAGCCCGTATCCTGGACCTGGCCGACAACAAGCAACTTCTACCCGTCTGGGCGATCGACGAAGCTCAGAATTTGCCGCC
>Ga0137415_10004574_pt1 | contig 13680 bp, 5 predicted proteins | sample CZODoug3_1_1_16f_FD_183082 | JGI IMG/M metagenome (GOLD analysis project Ga0137415, IMG submission 183082) | Vadose zone soil fungal communities from Angelo Coast Range Reserve, California, USA - CZODoug3_1_1_16fungal (Hybrid Assembly) | ecosystem: Environmental > Terrestrial > Soil > Vadose... | reverse complement strand
AAAACAACAGGCGGGCAAGGTACTACACTCTGACGGCGAAGGGACGAAAGAGGCTCGACAGCGAAACACGAGAATGGAGCAGGCAAGTGGCCGCAATCGGCAGAATTTTGGAGGCCTCGTAGGGGAGCGAGCCATGTCCTTGTTCAGAAATTTTGCAACCGGCCTGCGGTCGCTTTTCCGAAAGAACCAAGTCGACCGGGAGTTGGATGAAGAACTAGGCGCCTATTTGGAGATGGAAGCGGCGGAAAAGATGAGGCAAGGCGTAAGTCGCAAGGATGCGCTTCGCGAAGTGCGACTAGAGCGGGGCAGTCTCGAAGTGACCAAGGAACTCGTTCGCTCTGGCGGCTGGGAATTTTTTGTGGAGACGTGCTGGCAGGATTTGCGTTTCGCATTGCGCGTGCTGCGCAAGAGCCCCGGATTCACGACGACTGCAATTCTGACGCTGGCCCTTGGAATCGGAGCAAACACAGCGATTTTTCAGTTGCTCGATGCGGTCCGGTTGCGCAGCCTGCCAGTGCCGAGTCCCGACGAATTGGCCCAGATTGAGATTCGTGGCGGGACTCGAGGATTTGGGGTCAGCAGAACCAACGCCGACCTCACCTACCCGCTCTTCGAGCAAATTCGCTCCCATCAAGAGGCTTTCTCCAGCGTTTTTGCCTGGACCAGCGACAATGTGCCTCTTGGTCAGGGATCTCAAGCCAAGCGCGCTCGCGGCCTCTTTGTTAGCGGTGAGACGTTCACTGCTTTGGGTGTGCCTCCGCTCAAAGGCCGTCTGTTGACCACCGACGACGACCACCCAGGATGCGGGTTTCCGGGCGCAGTCATCAGTCACGCCTTTTGGCAGAGCGAGTTTGGCGGGCTTGACTCGGCCATCGGCAGCAAGCTTCTCATTGACAGCCACCCTGTTGAAGTGCTCGGCGTGACGCCGCCCATTTTTTTTGGCCTGGAGGTCGGAACGAATTTTGATGTGGCAATACCGTTTTGCTCCATTCCTGCATTCCATAACTCCCCGGTTTTAACCCGGCGCGAACTCTTCTGGCTAACCGTAATGGGGCGCCTCAAGCCAGGCTGGAGCATCGACCGAGCCGCGGCACAACTCAATGCCATCAGTCCCGGGCTTTTCGAGACGACCGTGCCGGACGGATACAGCGCAAAATCGCAGGGCACCTATCGAGCATTTCGATTGGCGGCCTATCCGGGGGGCAGCGGAGTGAGCGGGCTGCGGGAGAAATACGACGCCTCATTGTGGTTGCTACTCGGGATCACCGGGCTAGTTTTGCTGATCGCTTGTGCGAACCTCGCGAACTTAATGCTCGTGCGCGCTGGGAAGAGAGAGCGTGAAGTGGCCGTGCGACTAGCGCTGGGCGCGTCGCGAAAGCGTTTAATCCTCCAGCTGTTCACAGAAGGATTGGTTCTGGCGATCAGCGGCGGAGTTGCAGGTATTTTTCTGGCTAGCGCCTTTAGTAAAGGAATCCTCGGGTTGTTAAGTACGGAACGCAACTTGCTGGAGCTCGATGTTGCTCCAGACTGGCGCGTGCTAGCGTTCACAGCGGCGATAGCCATGATGACGTGCACGATCTTTGGTCTTGTGCCCGCGCTTCGATCCTCCCGGTCCGAACCCTCCGACGCACTGAAATCGGGAAGCCACGGGATGACTGCAGGACGCGATCTCTTCTCATTCCAGCGCGCACTGGTGGTCCTTCAAATTGCTGTTTCCCTGGTGCTGCTAGCAGGGGCTGTGCTATTCGTCCGAAGCTTCCGAAATCTCGCTACTCTTGATCCCGGGTTCCGCGAAAAAAACATTCTTTCCGGTTTCGTCAGTCTAGAGCCCATGCATTTAGCGAAAGCTCAGCAATACCAACCCATAGCCGATGACTTGCTCGAGCAGATTCGCTCTATTCCGCAGGTGGAATCAGCGGCCTCTTCAACACACGTGCCGCTGGATGGCAGCAGTTGGACATTGGGGATACACATAAGAGACCTGGACACTTCATCGAAGTTCACGTGGGTAAGCTCCGAATGCTTCCAGACGATGCAAATTCCGTTGCTCTCCGGGCGCTACTTTAATGACCGAGATACACAAGAATCCCCGCGGGTTGCCATTGTGAATGAAGCCTTTGTTAGGAAGTATCTCGGAGCAGCAAATCCGATTGGGATGACAATGCGAACGGTCGCCGAACCGAATTATCCATCCGAGGTATACGAGATCATCGGCCTCGTGAAGGGCGCAAAGTACGCCACGCTGCGGGAAGAAATACCGCCGGAGACCTTTGGCGTAGCATTGCAGTTCCCAGGTAGCCGCGCATGGATGAATGTTTTCGTGCGCACGTCATCGCCGCCGGGGCCGTTGATTTCCACGCTGAGAAAAAAGATTAGCCAGATAAATCCGGAAATCCGACGCTTTCCGGGTTCTTCGGGGCCCTGGCGGCGTTGCTCACCACTATCGGATTGTACGGCGTGATTTCCTACATTGTGTCTGCACGGCGGAATGAGATTGGTATTCGCGTGGCTCTTGGGGCGAGCCGGGGCAATGTTGTCGGCATCATCCTAAGGCAAACTGTCGTGTTGCTGATGCTCGGCGTCACCATAGGGATCGCCTTTGGGCTTGCCGCTACTCGAACCGCAACCTCGCTCCTTTTCGGGTTGCGAGCCAACGATCCGCTCACGTTCGCCGGCGCAAGTATGCTGTTGATTGCGGTCGCGCTAGTGGCGAGTTTTGTCCCGGCGCGGAGGGCCTCGCGAGTAGATCCGATGGTGGCTTTGCGTTATGAGTGAGGGCCATGTCATTGCTGCGAATCATAACGAGCGGACTTCGATCACTGTTCCGAAAGGAGCAGGTCGACCGGGAGTTGGATGAGGAGCTGGGCGCCTATTTGGAGACGGCAGCGGCGGAAAAGATGAGGGAAGGCATGAGCCGCAAGGATGCGTTTCGCGCCGTACGTTTGGAGCGGGGGAGTCTCGAAGTGTCGAAGGAAGTCGTCCGCTCTGCCGGTTGGGAATCTTTTGTCGAGACGTGTTGGCAAGATTTGCGCTTCGCAGTGCGCATGTTGCGTAAGTCCCCCGGCTTCACTGCGGTGGCCGCATTTAGCCTGGCTGTGGGATTGGCTGCCAACACGGCGATCTTTTCTGTCATCAACGGCGTACTTCTGCAACCACTCGAATATCCCAACCCGAGCCAATTAGTAGCCATTGAGTTATTGGTCCCAAAGCTAGCTCAAAAGTTTCCGATGGTCCCGGTAAATCCTGCGGCTTATCTAGGATGGTCGACTGATGCGAAGTCGCTAGCAGGAATCGGACTTGTCGAAGATGGCGTGACGTTGAACCTAACGAGTGACGGAGAACCCAAACTGCTGACCGCAGATGCAGTGACCGCGAATCTTTTCGATGTCTTGGGCGTCAGGCCATTTCTTGGCCGCAATTTTTCGCGGGATGCAGACCAGGCCGGCCACAACCACGAAGTGATTCTCACCGATACCCTCTGGCGAAACCGATTTCACAGTGATCCGAACATCATCGGACAAGCAATCGCGTTAAATGGGAGTCCGTACACTGTCGTTGGTGTCCTACCGCCAACGCTCCACTTTCCCCAAGGGGATCAATTGATGCCCATTAGTGGCTCCGCTACTGAACCTGAACTCTTTGTGCCTGCGGTTTTCGAGAAATGGGAATTGGCACCAGATGCCGCGTTCGGCTGGGGCGCTATCGCCAGACTCAAGCCCGGCGTGAGGCAGGAGCAGGCGACCGCCGAGCTAAACGTGATCCTGAGCCACGAATTGGGCTCGCAGTCGTTCATGCCCAACCCCAGAACGGTGATCATGCCGTTGCGCGACATGATCGTGCGCTCCACAAAGCGCGGCCTTTGGATGTTACTCGCCGCGGTGCTGGCGGTGCTACTCATCATCTGCGTGAATCTGGCGAATCTTGTGCTAACACGCGCCACCGCCAGGGAGCAGGAAGCTGCAATCCGCAGAGCCCTAGGAGCGAGCCGAGGCCGTCTCTTGCGGCAAACCTTGGTGGAGACGCTGCTGCTCGGCCTGCTGGGCGGGACGCTTGGGCTTGCGTTGGCGCATTGGGCGCTTTGGGGATTGCTGGCAGTCGCGCCGGTTAGCTTGCCACGCCTGCACAATGTCCGCCTGGATGGTGCCGTCCTTGGGTTCACGTTGGCAATCTCGGTTTTGGCCGGAGTCCTCGCTGGTTTGCTGCCTGCATGGCGGGCAGCGCAAACCAATCCTCAAGACGCGTTGCAGGCGGGTACGCGTAACGTGGATAGCAGCGTGCGGCTGCACGCGCGTGAGTTTTTGGTCGGACTCGAGACCGCGCTCAGCGCCATGCTGCTGGTCGCGGCCGGATTGCTGGTCACGAGCTTTGAAAAATTGGTCAGGGTGCCAGAGGGTTTCGCGGTTGAACATATTCTCACCGTGAACCTACAACTGCCTGAGGGGCAATATACCCAATCCGAGCAGCGAAGCGATTTCTGGCGTAGAGTGCTCGCTTCCACTTCGGGGCTACCCGGCGTCGAATCTGCCGCTGTTACGAATGTGCTGCCACTCAGAGGTGAGTGGAACAACAATCCCGTTAACCTACCCGGCGATACCCGGCCTGCCCCCGAGCGCCCGTTTGCCAGGTACCGACGCGTCACACCCACGTATTTCAAGACGTTCGGCATTCCCTTGTTGAACGGCCGGGAGCTGACATGGGCCGACGCGGGCACTCCCGCCGTGGTGATTTCCGAGGCCACCGCCAAGGCTGTTTGGCCCGGCCTCAATCCCATCGCCCAAAGGTTTGACGTGGACCCGTCTTCGGGATTTCCTGGATATCAGGTGGTGGGTGTCGTAGGCGATACTCGCGTGAGTCTGTTCAAAGAGCCAACGCCAATGGTGTATCTGCTCTACGAAAGCGGTCTGACAGGGTCACTCATCCTCCGCACTCACTTGCCCGCCACAGCAGTGGCTCCGGAATTGCACGGCGCGATCTGGAAGATCGATCCGACTGTGGCCATTCCAAGCATCAGCAGCATGGGCCAAATCGTTTCCGAGTCGCTTGCGCCACAGCGGTTCGAAACTTTGTTGACCTCACTATTTGCCGCTGCCGCCCTCCTGCTCGCCTGCCTGGGTATTTATGGCGTAGTCTCCTACTCCGTCGTTCGCCGCACTCGCGAGATCGGGATCCGTATGGCGCTTGGCGCACAAAAGGCCGACATGCTCCGGCGTGTAATACGGCAAGAAATGACGCCGGCTTTGCTGGGCCTAGGCGCCGGACTCATTGGCGCGCTAGGGTTCGCGCGCGTCTTGTCCAGTTTGCTTTACGGCGTGAACCCGACAGACCCTCTAACGTTCGCTGTCGTCTCGCTCATCCTGGCCAGCGTAGCGCTTCTAGCGAGTTACGTCCCGGCGCGACGGGCGATGCGTGTCGACCCTATGATTGCTTTGAGGTACGAGTAAAGAGCCATGTCCTTGCTGCGAAATATAACGACCGGCCTCCGATCACTGTTCCGAAAGGATCAGGTCGACCGGGAGTTGAATGAGGAGCTGGGCGGCTACTTGGAGATGGCAGCGGCGGAAAAGATGAAACAAGGCATGAGTCGCATGGATGCGCTTCGCGCTGTGCGCTTAGAGCGAGGAAACCTCGAAGTTACGAAGGAAATGGTCCGCTCTGGCAGCTGGGAATCCTTTGTCGTGACTTGCTGGGAGGATTTGCGCTTTGGCGTTCGCACCTTGCGCAAGTCCCCTGGCTTTACGGCAGTCGCCGTGCTTACCTTGGCGCTCGGTATCGGCGCCAATACAGTGATTTTTTCCGCTGTTTACGCTGTCCTGCTCAAGCCTCTTCCATTTAAGGATTCAGATCGGCTCGTTTTTATCGAGAAGAAAAACCCTCCGCGCGGCTGGACGCGGAATCCCATTTCGCCGGCAGAAATTCTCGCCTGGCGCGATCAAAGCGGAGCTTTTGAAGACATCGCCGCGTATACACAGCGGACCTGTGTGCTGACCGGAGCCGGTGAGGCCGAGGAAGATCCCTGTGAAGTCATTTCTAGCAACCTGTTCCCACTGCTGGCTGTGGCTCCGAGTCGCGGTCGGACGTTTTCTGCTGAAGAGGATAGGCCGCAAGGGACGCGCGTCGCGATCCTTAGTTACGGGTTGTGGCAGCGACGGTTCGCCGCAGATGAAAGGGTGATTGGGCGTGCTTTTGATGTCAACGGAGATAGCTATACAGTCGTTGGAGTAATGCCCTCCAATTTTTCACACTTGTATGCATCACCCTTCGGCGCGTTTCCTGAGTTGTGGTTGTCCGGAATTGGGCTATTGCCCACGCTCGTATGGAACGACTACTTCGGGATTGGCCGGCTGAAGCCTGGTATTAGCCTGCAGCAGGCTGAGGCGCAGATGAACACCGTGTCGGAGCGCATCGAGCCGATGCATAACGATCTGAAGGGGTGGAGAGCCCAGTTGATGACCCTGCGCACTAATGCTTCAGGGGATACGCGTGTGGCCCTTTTCGTTCTAATGGGGGCGGTGATCTTTGTTCTGCTTATTGCGTGCGCCAACATCGCCAACCTATTGCTTGCACGAGGCTCGGGCCGCGCGAACGAGTTCGCAGTGAGAAACGCCCTGGGTGCCGACAAGAGTCGCATTATTCGACAACTGTTAACCGAGAGCTTAGTGCTTTCTATCGCCGGTGGAGTTCTGGGAGTTTTGCTGGCTTCTTTGGGATGCAAAGCCTTGGTGGCGCTAGCTCCGCCATTCCTGGTGAAGTCCGCCCCGGGCTTGGCTGCCGGGGCGACGGACGTGCGGGTTCTCGCTTTCACCCTGGTCGCAGTGATAACGACCACTTTCTTCTTTGGTTTGGCGCCCGCGCTTCAGAGCGCTCGCCCGGATGTCACAGAAACCCTCAAAGAAGCCGGTCGCAGCGCGCTGCAGAGTCCCCGAAGCCGCCGCTTTCGCAGTGCTCTGGTGGTCTCTGAAATTGCACTCGCCATGGTGCTCTTGATTGGGGCTGGACTTATGGTGCGGACTCTCGCGGGGCTGAGCCGCGTAAACCTGGGCTTCAATCCGATGAATGTCCTGACGCTGCGTGTACCGCTTTCGGGTGAGCGGTACAAAGAGCCGCAAGTCCGAGCGCAATTCTGGGAACACTTGGTCTCCGCTGTTGAGTCATTGCCGGGTGTTGAAGCAGCAAGCGTCTCCCGTGGTCTGCCAATCAACGGGTGGGATGGGCAATTCTTCACCATCCTGGACGATCCCAATCCTCCGGCTGGACAAGTGCCAGCGGCCAATTATGTTGTTATCGGCCCGCATTATTTTCGCGCTATGGAAATTCCCTTGCGTCGAGGCCGCAGCTTCAACGATCACGATACACAAAGTGGCGAGAGAGTCGTGATCGTGAATGAACAACTAGCTAGATCTTACTGGCCGGGCCAAAATCCGTTAGGGAAGCAGTTGCGAATCGGAGGCCAAGGCCCTTGGCGCACGGTCGTTGGAGTCGCTGGCGATGTCCTGAGCCAAGGACCTGATGGCGGCTTTAATCCAGAGATGTACATCCCGTATCAACAGTTTCCGTGGTTGGTCGAGGGGCCCAAACACTTAGTCGTGCGCACGTCCGCGACCGTAAAGCCAGAGAGTCTAGTGCGCGCGGTGACGCAGGAAATCCATCGTGTTGACAAGAACCAGCCCGTGGCGGACATCACCATGATGGAAGAGATTGCGCTAGAACCGATGAAGCAGCAGCGCATGGTGATGGCGCTCCTGACGTCATTCGCTGGTCTGGCCCTAGTCCTGTCAGCCTTGGGGATCTACGGTGTGCTTTCATACTCCATGGCTCAGCGGACACGAGAAATCGGTTTGCGCCTGGCCTTGGGTGCCGACCGAGGCAGCGTGCTGCGGCTAGTAGTAGGCACTGGCGCACGGCTGGCGTTTGTCGGGATTGCCGCAGGAACAGCGGTAGCATTGGCTTTGACGCGACTGATGACCGATCTGCTTTACGGCGTGCGCCCAGCCGACCCAGTGACGTTTAGCGTCGTGACAATCGTCCTGGCGGCAACGTCGATTCTTGCCTGTTACATTCCGGCGCGTCGAGCCACACGCGTGGATCCCATCGTGACCTTGCGTTACGAATAGTAACCGCGGTTCTGGAGGCGCCGTAAGGACCATGTCTTTGCTACGAAGCATAGTGAGCGGGCTTCGATCACTATTCCGAAAGCAACAGGTCGACCGCGAGTTGGACCAGGAGTTGCACGCCTATCTGGAGATGGCAGCCGACGAAAAGATCAAGCAAGGGATGAGCCGCAAGGACGCTGTTCGGGCGGTGCGATTGGAGGAGGGGAACGTCGATATTACAAAGGAGATTGTCCGCGCCGCCGGCTGGGAATCTTTTGTGGAAACGTTGTGGGAGGATTTGCGCTACAGCTTGCGGATGCTACGAAAGAATCCCGGATTTACCGTGGTGGCCGTTCTGACCCTCGCGGTGGGCATCGGTGCCACCACCGCGATCTTCTCGCTCGTCGAAGGCGTGCTGCTGCGCCCTCTTCCGTTCCAGGATGCCGACCGGCTCGTTCTGTTAGGAGATCATTTGGGAGGTCGGCCAGGCATGTCCGTCCGGGCTCGCGAGATTGCAACGTACACAAGTGCGGCCCAAACATTTTCGAGTCTGGGTGGCTATATCACGGCCTCGTTTGAGCTTTCGGGAGGCGCACAGCCGGAACAAATCGATGCGGTACGCCTGAATTCTCGAATGTTTCCGACGCTTGGAGTTGAGCCCATCCTTGGCCGTGTCTTTACCCAGCAGGAAGATGACGCTCGTCAACCGGTCGCGGTGATCAGCTACGCGCTGTGGAGCGACCGCTTCCATCGCGATCGCTACGTCCTCGGCAGCTCCATCGTGCTCGATCGCAAGCCCTATTCTGTCATTGGCGTGATGCCGCGGAGCTTTGAATTCCCGCTGGGGTTCGGCCGTCTGTATCGAGCGCAACTTTGGGTTCCTTTGAGCCTGACTCCCGACGAGCTTTCCGATCAACACTCCGGCTTCTGGGGCTACCACATGATCGCTCGCCTGAAGGACGGAGTGTCTCTGCCGCAAGCCGCTCAGGATGCCGACCGAGTGGCGCAGCAAATCATGCGCGATCTCCCCGCGAGCATGTCGGCGATTCACATCCAAGGCGACGTAAGGCCGCTGCGCGAAACCGTAGTCGCAGATGTTCGCCCGGTGTTGCAGACGCTGTTTCTGGCCGTGGCCGTCGTGCTGTTGATTGCCTGCGTGAACGTGTCGAGCCTGCTGTTAGTACGGGCCATCCGTCAACGACGCGAATATGCGGTTCGCATTGCCATTGGCGCCAGTCCCGCTCGAATCATCCGCGAATCCGCTGCGCAAGGACTATTGCTGAGCATGGTTGCCGGCTTGCTCGGTCTGACCCTTGCCGCAATTGCGATTCGCACCACCTTGCATCTCCTACCTGACTCCATGCCTCGCATTGATTCCGTGTCGATCAACCCAATCGTCGCTACATTTGCCCTGTTCGTCGCCATTGCGAGTGGCCTTTTGTGTAGTCTTGCGCCAGCCTTCGCAGCATTGCGGACCAATTCGATAGAAAGCCTGAAAGAAGGCGCGCACACCGGCAGCGGGGCTGCAAGCCATGCACGCTTACGTTCCGCCCTGGTCGTCTCAGAAGTCGCCATCGCGCTGGTCTTACTCACTGTTTCTGGCGTTTTCTTGCGCAGCCTCCAGAAGATGCAGGCAGTCGACCCCGGTTTTCGTGCGGACCACGCCGTGATTGCTGGGTATCAACTTCCTCTGGCTCAATACCCCACCGAAGCGTCTGTCGGCGTGTTCAACCGGGCGGTTGACGACAAGCTATCAAGCAAGCCGGGAGTAATCGCTGTGGCCATCAGCAACGCGGTCGCCGCATCCGACGTTTCCCCACAATCTGCGTTCACCGTCGAGGGCGTGTCCTCAGAAAACTGGAAGTTGAAATTCGCAGCATTCACCAGCGTCTATGGGGACTACTTCGCCGCTTTGGGCATCCCTCTGCTGGAGGGTCGGACCTTCACAAGGCACGACAACTCCAGCTCGCCGCTAGTCGTCATTGTGAGCCAATCGATGGCCAAAGATTGCTGGCCCAGGCAGAACGCCATCGGCAAGCGCATGCATGTCGGCAACCCGCAGAAGCCACTGCCTTGGGCGACCGTCATCGGAGTTGTCGCTGATACAAAAATGCCCCGCGATGTGCCCAGCGTCGATCAGTGGTACACGCCGATGGATCAGCCTGCGACTCTTTACGGTTCGGGGACTCCGGGAAACCTCAGCGGCCCGCCAAGCGGATACATCACTATGCGCTCAGCGCTCGACCCCCAAGACATGATCCAGACGCTGCGCTCGGCCATCGCCGAGATCGATCCACTCCTCGCTTTGCAGGACGTGCAGCCTGTCACGGATGCAGTCTCGGCCATTGAGGCACCGCGGCATTTCAACACGGACCTGATCACGGTGTTCGCAACCGTCGCACTTCTGCTGGCGATCACTGGGATTTATGCGGTCATGGCCTTCTCCGTGTCTCAGCGCACGCAGGAGATTGCGATTCGTATCACTCTGGGCGCGCAGCGTATCGGCATTGCCAAACTCGTTCTCGTTTCGGGCGCGAAGCTCGCGCTGCTCGGATGTGCTCTTGGCGTTCTCGGTTCTTTGGCCGTCTCGCGGCTGATCAATTCGTTCTTGTTCGGTGTCAGCGCGACCGACCCTCTTATCTATATGACTTGCGTGCTGGTCATGACGACTATGGCGCTGCTCGCATCGATCCTTCCCGCAGCCCGTGCCGCGTCCGCACATCCCATGGACGCGCTGCGCTCGAGTTAGGGATTTGGATTTGTATCGCTGAAGGCTGTCGGAGGCATTGTGGCCATGCCAATTCTGCCAACCATAATGAGCGGACTTCGATCACTGTTCCACAGGGAACGCGCCGACTCTGAACTGAACGAGGAGCTGCACGGCTTCGTGGAGATGGCCGTCGAAGAAAAGATGAAGGACGGGATGAGCCGTCAGGAGGCACTTAGAGCGGTGCGCTTGGAACGTGGCAGCCTGGAAGTTGCAAAGGAGGTTGTACGCTCTGCTGGCTGGGAATCATTTGTCGAAACATGCTGGCAGGACCTGCGGTTTGGATTCCGCACTTTGCGTAAGAATCCCGGCTTCACTTACATTGCTGTGCTCACTCTCGCTGTCGCGATTGGCGCCAATACGGCTGTTTTTAGCATTGTGGATGCCGTACTTTTAAGAGCCCTGCCTTATAAGAACGCCGAGCGTCTGGTCGCTGTGTGGTGCTCCGAAATCGGTCAGCCCGGCACAAAGATATTCGCGTCGTACAGCGACTTTGAGGAATTCCGCGCCCACAGTCACAGCTTTGACGGATTAGCGGCGCTGACCTGGGCTCGGGCGGGCGAGATTCTTACATGGAATGGTTCGCCGCACGAAGTCCTGGCAATCCCCGCAAGCGCGGATTTCTTTTCCTTGTTGGGTGCGTCTGCCGAGAGGGGCCGAGTGTTTGGTCCAGAAGATCTTCAAAACGGATGCACTGTTGTCCTGGCGCATTCTTTTGGCAAACGGAGTTAGGTGCTCCCGGCATTGTCGGCGCGGCGCTCGCACTTAACGGAAAACCGTGCACAGTCGCTGGAGTAATGCCTCGTGGTTTCGACTTCTACCCGAAACAGACCTCTCTGTGGACGCTTATTACTCCCGACAGCCAGTTTTCAAAAGAACCCGTCAACTCGCCTGTCGGAATCTTCGGGCGACTCAAACCTGGCGTTACCATGGCGGGCGCTGAGCGCGAGTTGGTTGGGCTTCATCACCGTGTCATTCAAGAATCGCCCGCTGGAAGTTGGGTGGCACAGATCACACCGATCGTCCGCGATCTGCGCGAAGAGTTCACGTGGATGGCAGGCCGCAACTTGCAGACGGCACTGCTCATTCTGTCTGCGGCGGTCACATTGCTGCTTCTCATCGCGTGTCTCAATGTGACTAATCTCTTGCTGGGGCAGTGCGTGGAGAGGCAAAGGGAGTTAGCAGTTCGTTCCGCCCTCGGTTCAGGACGTTCCCGCTTGGTCCGTCAATTGTTCACGGAAAGTATTCTGCTTTCGATTTTAGGAACTCTCATTGGAATTCTGATAGCCGTAGCGGCTGTCCGCTACTTCAACTCAGTGAATGTGGTTGAGCTCCCTCCAGGTAATCCCGTAGCGGTTAATTCTCAGGTCCTGGGATTCGCAATTTTCCTTACCACACTGACCGCCTTGCTCTTCGGGTTGTTCCCGGCGTGGCGAGCATCCCAGGTCGACTTAAACGAAGTATTGAAGGAGGCAGGCCGAAGCATCACCCCGTACAAATATCGTACGAGCCAGCTTTTGGTTATTGGCCAGGTGACGCTGTCATCGATTTTGCTCGCCGGTGCCGGTCTAATGATTCAAAGCCTTGTTCGATTAGGCTCCGTGCCGCTGGCACTTCGCCCTGACCATGTCCTGACTGCACAGGTCGCTCTCCCGCCACCCGCTTATGCAAAGCTCAACCAGCGATCCCTTCTCTTCCAGAATCTGATCGCCCATCTGGGTACGCTACCAGGTGTCGACGGAGTTGCTCTGTGTTCAAGTGTGCTGGGATATGAGGGCGGCCACTCCAGTGAACTCTCGGTAGCAGGAAAAGCTGTGATTGAAAATCTCGAAGCCGTTAACAGAGAAGAGATAAGCAACGATTATTTTCGCGTGCTCGGTATTCCACTGCTACAAGGTCGTCCGTTTGATTCGCGTGACCGTGAAGGATCGCAGCCGGTCGCTATCGTGAACGATCAAATGGTTCGTCTGTACTTCCACAACGAAGATCCCCTCGGCAAGCAGATCAAACTCGCTAAGCTTACGGACAAAGCTCCGTGGCTCACCATTGTTGGAGTTGTTGGCAATGAGAAGCGTGCCACAGTCTACCAGGAGATGGGTTACGTCGAGCCTCCGCTCGTCTATCTTCCCGTGAACCAAGCGTCGGCTACTTCAATGTTTCTTGTGATGCGAGTTGCAGGAAGCCCGATGGGCTTGAGCCCTGCGTCGCAAAGGGAAATCTCATCTCTGGATCGCAACGTTGCGGCCTACGACATCCAGACGATGTCGGCACGCTATAGCGAATTCTTGGCGCAACCTCGATTTCGCGCTGCGCTTATGGGACTTCTTGCGACACTGACTCTGTTGCTGGCGGCGATCGGCATTTATGGCGTTCTCTCGCAACTCGTTTCGCAACGCACTCACGAAATTGGGATTCGCGTGGCTCTAGGAGCCAGTCGTCGCGATGTCCTGCGGCTCGTGGTCGGGCGGGGTTTGGTCGTGACGGTTGTGGGTCTTGGTATCGGAATCGTCGGTGCAATCGCCTTCACTCGGTTCCTCGCGGGGCTCCTGTTCGGGATAAAGTCGAACGATCCGTTAACGTTCGCTGCCGTGTCTCTTCTGTTTTGCGGTGTTGCGTTCGTGGCGTGCTATATCCCAGCTCGAAGGGCCACACATGTAGATCCAATCGTGGCCTTGCGATATGAGTAGCCCTCGCAAGCTCTCACTCCGTCGTCTACGACTTCCATTGCAGCGGTGATTGAAGTATTCGAACCGCGCCGATCCCCTTTCCGGGACTCCCTTCTCTCCGCCTTTCCTGAGCTTGGACATTCCTTTCTTTCTTTTC
>Ga0137415_10004573_pt1 | contig 13681 bp, 11 predicted proteins | sample CZODoug3_1_1_16f_FD_183082 | JGI IMG/M metagenome (GOLD analysis project Ga0137415, IMG submission 183082) | Vadose zone soil fungal communities from Angelo Coast Range Reserve, California, USA - CZODoug3_1_1_16fungal (Hybrid Assembly) | ecosystem: Environmental > Terrestrial > Soil > Vadose... | reverse complement strand
TTGGCCAGGGCACATGCCGCCTTCACGGAGTATCGCCAGTATTACCTGGACCAGGGTTGGTTCTATGACCGGCCGCACGGTGTCGACTTCTATAACACCTGGGGCATAGCGTATGACCTGTTCTGGATCCACGTTGTCGATCCCACGTTCGAGCCGGATTTCATAGTCGATGCGCTCGGGAAGTCCGCGCAGCTGACCCAGCACCTGATCAGCCCGCAGGGGGTCCCCATCATGGGGCGCAGCATTTGCTACCGGACCGCCGTTCCCGTGCCGCTCATCGCGGCGAACTTTCTCGATCCCGGCAAGTTTCCGACCGGGCGTGCCGTGCGCGGGTTGGATGTCGTATGGCGGTACTTTGTCGCGCACAACAGCTTGCGCGACGGTGCGCTCACACAGGGATATTTCGAGGCAGATCCCCGTTGGCTCGAGCTTTACTCGGGCGCGGGCAGCTGTCACTGGGGACTGCGATCGTTGGTCCTGGCATTTATGCATCCTGCCGCCGATGAGTTCTGGACGGCGACCGAGCAACCGTTGCCCGTCGAGGTGGCCGACTATCGACTGGAATTGTCAAAGTTGGGATGGATCGTGGAAGGTCGGCGCCAGAGCGGCGAGATCACGCTCACGATTCCGAAAAACCTGCACGACGTCGCTTCGGTGGAGACGTATTCGTGGTTCAGGAAAATCCAGGATCGGTTCAGCACCGTGCCGCATCGACCCGAAAACTACGAGATCAAATACGACTCCCGCCACTATTCATCAGCCGCACCTTTTCCGGTGAGCAACTAGAGCCTATCGCAAAATCGCCCGGGCAGGCGCAGCCCCGCCGAGCAGCCGGCAAAAACCGCGCTTTTTGCCGGCGGCAAAGAACCCGGGCTCCGCGCGAACTTTTTCGCGCTAATTAACTAGGGTCACGGAGTTCGACCCAGGTCGGCGCGTGATCGCTCGCTTTTTCCCAGCCGCGCACACTTCGATCGACACCGGCACTCATCAACCTGTCGCGTAGTGCGGGATTCAACAGCAGGTGGTCGATTCGCAGGCCGGCGTCGCGGCCATAGGCGTTGCGAAAGTAATCCCAGAAAGTGTAGATCGTCGCGTCCGGATGCAGTGTGCGGATAGAGTCAGTCCAGCCCTGTTGAGTGAGGCGTTGGAAGGCCTCCCGGACTTCAACTCGGAAGAGGGCATCATTCACCCACCGTTCCGGCTTGTAGACATCGCGCTCGGTCGGGATGATGTTGTAGTCCCCGGCCAGGATCACTGGCGTCTTGCTGGAAGCGAGGCTCGCGGCATGCGTGATGAAACGCTCCAGCCACTTCAGCTTGTAATCGAACTTCGGTCCCGGCGCGGGATTGCCGTTCGGCAAATACAGGCAACCGACCAACAGTCCGCGCACCGTGGCCTCGATGTAGCGACTATTGACGTCCTCGGGATCACCCGGCAGGACGCGCCTGTGCTCCACAGGGTCGCTGCCGCGGGCGAGAATAGCGACGCCATTCCAGCTCTTCTGACCATGCCAGATGACGCCGTAGCCGGCATCGCGGACGGCACTTTCGGGAAATTTCTCCTGCGGCGCTTTCAGCTCCTGCAGGCAGACGACATCGGGCGTGCTTTCGCCCAGCCAGCGAAGAAAATTCGGCAACCGCGCACCGATGCCGTTGACGTTGTAGGTGACGATTTTCATGATGCCTTCGCCGCCAGCCTGAACTTCTGCAGGATGAATTCCGTGTAGCCGTTGGGTTGCGCGGCACCTTCGAAAATCAGTGCGCTGGCGGCTGCAAAGGCAGGTCCGTTGAGCGCCGGCGCGAGCGGTTGGTAAGCACTGTCGCCACTGTTCTGTTGGTCGACGACCCGGGCCATTCGCTGCAATGACTTTTTGACTTCATCTGCAGTCACGATACCGTGTTGCAGCCAGTTGGCGATATGCTGGGACGAGATGCGCAGGGTGGCGCGATCCTCCATCAGGCCGACATCGTGAATGTCAGGAACCTTGGAGCAGCCCACTCCCTGGTCGATCCACCGGACCACGTAACCCAGGATTCCCTGCACGTTGTTATCCAGCTCTTCGCGGATCTCGCCTTCCGAATAATGTTTCTGCGCAATCGGCGGCGTCAGCAACTCCGACAACCCGTCCGAGGAGGCAGCAGTGGCCGCGGCTTGAAGCGCGAACACATCGACTTCGTGATAATGCAAAGCATGCAGCGTCGCAGCGGTAGGCGAGGGTACCCAAGCAGTATTTGCCCCACTCTTCGGGTGAGCGATCTTCTGTTCGAGCATGGCCGCCATCCGATCCGGCGCCGCCCACATCCCCTTGCCGATCTGGGCTCGCCGGTGCAATCCGCAGGCGAGTCCAATCCTTACATTTCGCAGTTCGTACGATACCAGCCACGGGGTCGTCCGCATCTCGGCTTTCCGCACAACCGGGCCGGCATGCATCGCTGTATGGATCTCATCACCCGTGCGATCCAGGAAGCCGGTGTTGATGAACACCAACCTCTCGCGCGCGGCATAAATGCAGGCCGCCAGGTTGGCGCTGGTGCGGCGCTCTTCATCCATGAGGCCGATTTTCACTGTATTTCGAGCGAGTCCCAGGATCTTCTCCACCTCTTCCATGACCTGGACGGCGAAGGCAGTCTCCTCGGGGCCGTGCAACTTGGGCTTCACGATGTAGATCGAACCCGTGCGACTGTTCTTCACAGTGCCGCTGCTTCGCAGATCGTGCATGGCGATCAGCGTCGTTACGATGGCATCCGACATTCCTTCGGGAATGGGTTGGCCATCCTCATCCAACACCGCATCGGTGTACATGTGCAGCCCGACATTTCGGACGAGCAACAGCGAGCGCCCCGGCAGGGTCAATGTACCGCCCCGGGTTGTCTGAAACTCGCGGTCCGGGTTGAGCTGACGGGTCATCACACGGCCGCCTTTCTCAAACTCGGCGGCCAATGTGCCCTTCATCAGGCCGAGCCACGTGCGATAGGCTGCGGTCTTGTCGGCGGCGTCCACAGTCGCGACAGAATCTTCGAAGTCCACGATGGTGCTGATGGCCGATTCGAGCACCACGTCGGCAATGCCGGCCGCATCTGCACTCCCCACGGCGTTGGTGCGATCGAAACGAATCTCGAGATGCAGTCCGTGATTGCGCAGCAGGACGGCCTGGGGTGATGCGGCGGATCCCAGGTAACCGACAAACTTCGCCGGGTCGGCCAGACCCGTGGTCTCCTCACCCAGGGTGACATTCAAATGGTCTCCCGCTACGAAGTAGCGGACGGCCTGTGCGTGATGACCGCGCGCCAACGGCGCGACCCTATCGAGGATCTCTTTCCCACGGGCAATGATCTTCGCGCCGCGCACCGGGTTGTATTTTCCCGCGCGTGTCGCGCCACCTTCTTCGGAAACGGCGTCAGTTCCATAAAGCGCGTCATACACGCTTCCCCACCGTGCATTCGCCGCATTGAGCACGTACCGGGCATTCGTGACAGGCACTACGAGTTGCGGACCGGCTATGCCGGTGAGCTCGACGTCGACATTCCGACTGTCAATCCTGAAGGGAGCCGGTTCGGGCAGCAGGTAACCGATTTCACGCAGCAATTCGATCTGGGCTTTGACATCCAGCGGCGCGCCATCGCGCCCCGTGTAGCGATCGTCGATCTTCGCCTGCAGTCCGTCTCGCTTTTCGAGCAACTGCGCGTTGCGCGGCGCCAGCTGCCGCAACATCGCGGCAAAGCCGTTCCACAAGGCGGAGCCGTCGACCCCGGTCCCCGGGAGAGCCTCGCGCTCGATGAGGCTCAGCAATGGCTGCGCCACACTCAGACCGGCGCGCTTCTCGTAATCCATAAAATGCGGTCCTGCAAGGAAAAGACGAGTGTACCTCCTCCCCCGGACCGTCGCACAAACGGACATTAATCAACAGCTTTGTACAAGCCCCACCCGCGGGAATGCGAGCATCATCACCGGCCATCGCAATACCGCGTGCTGTTGCATCCATCGCGATGCTCGGGATTCCGGCCCCATGAAGTTACCCGCGACCCCCAATGTGACCCGACGTTCTTTTGTCGCCAGCGTGGGGGCTGCGACAGTCATTCCGCCAGCTGCGGCACTGATCGCGAATTCCGCGGAAGCCGCGACTGCTGCCGGGCATCATCCGGCGACTGCGCCTGCCCCCGCAGCCGCGCCCGCGGCTCCTGAGAAGCCTGTCTATCTCTTCTTTAATGTCGCTGAAGTGCAGTTCATTGAAGCTGCCTGTGAGCGACTGATTCCGGCTGACGAATCGGGTGCGGGTGCGCTTGCGGCCTGGGTTCCCAATTACCTCGACAAGCAGTTGGGCGGAGCGTGGGGCGCGGGCGAGCGCCTGTATCGCAGCGGACCCTGGGTGCAGGGCACTGCCTCCCAGGGCTACCAGCTGCCGTTCACGCCAGCTGAGCTGTTTCGCACGGCCTTGCGTGCGATCAATACGGACCTCGAAAAGCAGGGCCCGATGTTCAGCGAATTGTCCGCCGAGGCTCAGGATGCCTACCTGAAATCGTTGGAGAAAGATAACCACGATCTCGACGGAGTGCCCTCTGCCGTGTTCTTCGACATGTTGCTGCGGATGACTGTCGAGGGATTCTTCGCCGACCCGGTGTATGGCGGCAATCGCGACATGGTGGCGTGGCGGATGATCGGGTTCCCCGGCGCTTATGCAGACTACTACGAGGCTATCGACAAACATGGCGTGAAGTTTGAGCGAGCCCCCATGAGCATCGGTGAGGACGGACACGGCAAGGTGCACGTCCATCCTGAAATCCCCGCCTCGGTAGGATGAGAGAACGAACGTGGTACAACGCCTCAAAGAAGTCGATGTCGTCGTCATCGGTGTGGGTATGGTCGGCAGCATCCTTGCGAAAGAGCTGGCGGCTGCAGGTTACAAGGTGGTCGGCCTCGAGCGCGGCTCGACGCGTTTCACGGTGCCGGAGTTTCAGAGTCCGGGAATCCATGATGAGTTGCGGTTCGACATCCGCAAGGCATTGATGCAGGACAATACGCGCGAGCCGGTCACGTTCCGCAACAATACCTCGCAGTCGGCGCTGCCGGTCCGGCGTTGGGAGTCGTTTCTGCCCGGCACCGGGCTGGGCGGCTCCATGGTGCATTGGAACGGCCAGACCTACCGCTTCCAGGCGAATGACTTCGAGTTGGCAACGCGCACGAAAGAGCGCTACGGCAAGGGGTTTCTCGATGCCGATGTCACGATTCAGGACTGGGGCGTCACCTATGACGAGCTCGAGCCACACTACGACCGCTTCGAGTATCTGCTGGGCACCAGCGGCAAGGCGGGCAACATCAAGGGACAGATCCAGCCCGGCGGCGATCCTCACGAGTCGCCCCGCTCACGGGAGTACCCGACACCGCCACAGAAAGAGCATTTTTCCGGTGCCCTGTTCCGCAAGGCGGCGACCGGCCTGGGCTATCATCCCTTCCCGCAGCCTTCATCGAACCTGAGCCAGCCGTACACCAACCCGGAAGGGTTGAAGATGAATACCTGCGTGTTCTGCGGATTCTGCGAGCGCTATGCCTGTGAGCACTACGCCAAGTCGACGCCGCAGACATTCATTCTCCCCGTGCTGCTGGCCAACTCCAACTTCGAGCTGCGCACCGGCTGCCAGGTGCAGCGGATCAACCTGGACTCGACGAAGAAGACGGCTACCGGCGTCACCTACATCGACAATGCGGGCCGCGAATTCGAGCAGCCGGCTTCCCTGGTGATCACTTCGCTGTTCGCCATCAACAACATCCGGATGTTGCTGTTGTCCGGAGTCGGCAAGCCCTACGATCCGACCGCGGGGAAAGGCGTAGTTGGGCGCAACTACGCCTACCAGACCATGAGCACGGTTGCCTCGTTCTTTGACGAAGATGTCATCATCAATCCGTTCATGGCTTCGGGTGCCTCGGGCACATTGATCAACGATTTCGCCGGCGACAACTTCGATCATTCCGGTTTGGGATTCATTGGCGGTGCTTTTATCGGCGCGGTGAACACGAACGGGCGTCCGATCCAATACCATCCGACTCCGCCGGGTACACCCGGCTGGGGCAAGGCGTGGAAGGATGCGGTGGTCAAACACTACAACCACAGCATCATGTTCAGTCTCCATGGCAGCTCTGTCTCGCAGCGCCAGAATTACGCAGATCTCGATCCGACCTACAAGGATGCCTGGGGTCAGCCGCTGCTGCGGATCACGTTCGAGTTTCCGCAGAACGACCTGAAGATGGCTGCTTACGTTACCGCCAAGGGCGTGGAGATTGGCAAGGCAATGGGTGCGAAGCAGGTGGCGGGCTCGCCGCGCAAAGCGCCTTACACCACGCAGCAGTACCAGACGACTCATAACACCGGCGGCACTGTTATGGGCAACGACCCGAGCACGAGCGTGGTCAATCGCTATATGCAGTCGTGGGATGTTCCCAATGTATTTGTGATAGGAGCATCGGCGTATCCTCAAAACGCTTCCTGGAATCCCACGGGAACGCTCGGCGCGCTCACCTACTGGGTGGCTGATGCACTGAAGAACAAATACCTCAAAAACCCTGGCCACCTGGTGTCGGCGTGAAACAAATGAGCGCACGCGGTTGGAGAGGTACCTTGGGCGTGGTCATTCTCTTCGGAGCAGGGAGCGCGTACGCCGCGGCGCCGCCCCCGGAAGCGGCAACCTGCCTGGCCTGTCATGGACCTCACGGCGAGGGAATGGTGGACGGCGACAAGCCCAGGCTGGCAGGGCAGTCCGCCCACTACCTGGACAAGCAGCTACAGGACTTCGCCAGCGGGGCGCGTGATAACGCCATCATGAGTGCCATTGCAAAAGGCTTGAATGCGCAGACTCGTTCCAAGCTGACAGCGTATTACGCTTCGCTGCCCGTTCCCGCTCCGCTGAAAGGGACGACTCCCACGGCCGCGCAGGCGGCGCGAGGACACCAACTCGCGCAGGAAGGCGCGGAAGCCAAGCGAGTACAAGCGTGTAACAATTGTCACGGACCGGACGGAAGCGGTGTTGCGTTGTCGGCTCCCGCGCTGGCGGGGCAACTGGCTCCGTATCTTGCCACGCAGTTGAAATCGTGGCAGCAAGGCGGTCGGAAGAATGATGCCGGCAACCTGATGAGCTCGGTTGCGACGCGTCTCGACGATGCTGACATCGCGGCAGTCACCTCCTATTATGCAAATCTCGACGCGTCTACGCCGTCCACACGCTGAGTAAACACTATGCTGACCGTTGTTAAATCCATCGCACGGGGTTCCCTGGTCGCAGCTTTGGTGCTGTCAGTCGGCGCTCTCGCAGACGATGCGAAGCCGCAACCCCAGCGAACTGTTCTGGAGCGTCACGATCAATCGGGCGTTCCGGGTAAGGAAGTTGTGATCGGCACAGCCATGCTGCCGACGGGAACGTCGATCGGCTACCACGAGCATCCGGGTGACGAGGCCGGCTACGTCATCAAGGGCAGTGTGATCTGGAAAGTCCGGGGTCAGCCTGACAAGACTTTGAAAGCGGGCGAGAGCTTCTTCAATCCGCGCGGCTCGGTACACAGTGTTGTATCTGCCGACGCCGGCGACAGCCTGGTGATCTCGACCTGGATCGTGGACAAGGGAAAGCCGATGGCCACGCCGGTTCCCTGACTTCCGTGTAGGAGGGTGCTCACAGCATTGTGAGCGCTCCGCTGCTGGTTCCTGGCATGGCGCGCGCCCAGGATTGACCCATCCAACCAGGAGTCAGTCATGGCGAAAGCAAAGAAGAAGGCCTCCAGATCCAAGAACGGCAAAGCACGCACTGCCGCTGTGCAGCAGGATGCGATCGCGCTGTTGAAGGCGGATCACCGGCAGGTGGAGGAATGGTTCGAGCAGTTTGAATCCACCCGCTCGGACGATCGCAAGCAAAAGCTGGCGCAGCAGATCTGCCAGGCACTGAAGGTGCACACGGAGATCGAGGAAGAGATTTTCTATCCGGCCTTCCTCGAGGCAACGGAAGACAAGGACACGCACCACGAGGCGGAGGTGGAGCACGGCGGGGCCAAGAAGCTCATTGCTGAAATCGAGTCCTCCGGGCCAAAAGACGACTATTACGACGCCAAGGTCAAAGTGCTCTCCGAGATGATCAAGCACCATGTGAAGGAGGAAGAGCAGCGGGGTGGGATGTTCGCGGAAGCGCGCGACTCGGATATGGATCTGAGGGCGCTGGGGGAACAGCTTGCGGTCCGCAAGTCGCAGCTGATGGCATCCAGCTGAGTTTTGCGGTCTGAGTGTCGGAAGGCGGGCTCTCCGTGCGTCCTAGGAGCAGTCACCACGGAGACCCGTCATGCGATTGATCCTAGTTTCTGCCGCCTTGATTGCCACCGCCCTCAGCGGCCCATCGGCCGCTGCCGATGTTCCCGCCCCCGGTACGGGCCCGATTCCGGCTGGCAGCTACACCCTCGACAAACCCCATGCGAGCCTGATTTTCCGGGTGAATCACGCCGGATTCTCCCATTGGACGGCACGCTTTACGTCCTTTGACGCCAGGCTGCAATTCGATCCTGCGAAGCCGGCGGCTGACCAGGTGACGGTCACGATCGATCCCGCATCGATCACACCGGACAATCCGCCGCCCGGGTTTGTCGCCGCCCTGCAGGGCGCCCAGTGGTTGAACGCGGGCCAATTCCCGCAAATCACCTTCAAATCCACTCGCGCCGAGTCTGTTGGGAAAGACAGGCTCCGAATCACCGGCGAGCTGACTCTCCACGGCACAACGCAACCTGTTGTACTGGACGCAACTTTCAACGGCGGCTACATCGGCCACCCCATGGACCCGCACGCGCGCATCGGTTTCTCGGCGCACGGTACCCTGAAGCGGTCGCAGTTCGGCATCGCTTACGGTATCCCGCAACTAGGCTCGACAATGGGCGTGAGCGACGCTGTTGAATTCATTATCGAAGCGGAGTTCTCCGGTCCCGCCTGGAAGGACGCTCCCGCTGCCCAACCAGCGGACAAGGCCGCCAGCTAGGCTGCTAAACTGTATGGAGTGTCGGCAGCGGCGGGGGGCACCCCCTGATGAGCGATTCCACGGCAGCGGGCGATTTTCTCCAAGGCCTGAGCGAAGCGGAGTACTCGCGAATTTCGGCCCTGCTGGACGCATCGATCGACATGATTCCCAGCGATCGGGAGGTTTGGCTCGCCACGTTGGATCGCGACGATTCGAAGTCCGCTGCCAACCTGCGCGGCATGTTTGCCGCGCAGGTTGCCTACACGGCAGGCGATTTCCTGGAAGACATGCCGTCGGTGCAGAACGAGAAGGTATCCTTCGGAACCGACACGGCGTTGGTCGGCAAGCAGTTCGGTCCCTACCGTGTGTTGTCACTGCTGGGTCACGGCGGAATGGGCAGTGTGTGGCTGGCCGAGCGCACCGACGGGTTGTTCAAACGCCAGGTGGCTCTCAAGTTGATTCATGCGGCGCTCGTGAGCCGCGGCAGCTCGTGGTGCTCGGGGGGCACGCAGAAGCGGTGTTTGCTGCGGCGTTCTCGCCTGATGGACGCCGTGTTGTCACAACAGCCTTGGACAAGACAGCGCGCATCTGGTACGCCTCGACTGGGCAGCAAGTGCTCGTGCTGGAAGGGCATGGTGCGGCAGTTGAGAACGCAGCTTTCTCACCCGATGGACGCCGGATCGTCACCTCGTCCGACGAGCGAGTCGGCCGGCGCACCCTACGACCCTGATCGACGGGCGCCGGGTGTTGCGTCCGAGCAGATCGTGGGCGACATAGCCATTCAAGCGTGTGGAACTGAGCACATCAGCCTGGTCGGTGAGCCTAGGTGGGTTTATGAGCACGGACGCGCGCTGATGGCCACGGGGGATTTCCCTGGCGCACGACATGCGTTCGAGAGAGCGATCGACGGTCGGTATCGCGCACTACGCGGCTGCCGCCGAGCGTGCCCGCAATGAGGATTGGCCTGATGATATCTGGGTGGCTTGGCGTTATCGGCGGGCGTCACTCGCTCGAATACTGGAACGCGAAGGAATGATGCAACAGGTAGGCGACGCTTATGTCGCCGTTCGCAAAAAGTACGAATCCCCACCTCGGCCTTAGACGCCTCGCATGAACGCAGAGATGCGGGACGCGATCATTTTCGGATGCAGCAGGAACCGGGCGCGACCGTACGCACCGAAGTGAAGGATCCAGACGCGACGGTAATCATCCGACTGATTCGCTCCCGTGTAATGAAGCGTCAGAGGATGGTGAGCGGTCGCGCTTCCAACCGGCAAAGGGCAGGCAACCGCCTTGGTCGGATCTACGTCATTGGTCGTAATCGTAGCGCCGGCGGGTTTGTGATCCGGCCCTGACGTCCGCACCGCAGCGACGTGATGTGGACGCACGCCGGTATGGTTCGAGCCTGGGACAAACCACATGCAGCCGTTATCTACAGTGGCTTCCTGAAGCGGAATCCAGAAGTGCACCGAGCGTAGCGGGATGGCACGTGCTGAATAAGCTTCGTCCTGGTGCCAAGCTGTCGAGGCGTTGTTACGCGGTAGCTTGTAGATGGCGTGGTCGTACATGTACCCGACGGGGACACCGAGAAACTCGCGCGCGATCTCGCGACAGCGGGCGTAAGCCAGGGTGTTTCGCAGACCCGGCACGATCTTCACCGCCTCATTGATCTCGGGAGAGCGCATCGCCACACCCGGAACGCGGGGACCTGCGATATCCACGGCTCGATCACCGAGCGTATCGAATTTATCGAACAACGGGTCCAACAGCGAGCGGATGAGCGCGATGTCTTCCGGTGTCGTCAGCGATTGAATGGAGAGAAACCCATTCTGAGCGAATTGCTGCGCAGGTGAATCAGTAGCCGGTTGAGCGAGCGGGACGCGTCCTGCTGCGCCAACAGATGCGCCGTTGACGAGGATTGGTTGAATAACCGTGCTCATCGAGTAACTCCGTTCCGGTGTACCTCCCGGATACTGGACGTCGTTCTAGTTCTTCCCTGTAACGATGCTACCCCTAATCGCGTTTACCTGTGTGAGGTCGATCACAATTCTATTGCAACCGAGTGTTACTCCCGTGCGGTGAAGTTGGAATGGCGACACTCAATAACAGCTGTATATCCGCCGATGAACATAACGATCCATCCACCTGGATGTTTTATGTTCCATTTGCATCCAGGTGCATGTTTCGCTGCGGATGAAACCAACACAGTGACGCTGCCGGGTGTTTGCTTGGCAGCGGAAAGTGTCGCGGGCGTGCCGGTTTTGACCCGGCGTCCGGACTCGCTGACTCAACTGAACTGAATAAAGCTCAAGAAACATTAAGGCGACGGCCCGTAACTCAGGCGCTAATATCCGTGCGTCACTTCACGAAATGCATCTAAGGAGCTGAAATGCCAGCGCACGCATCCGCGGCCGCTCGAGTCGCGCTCGGGATCGGGTTGGCGGCAGCCATCCTCACTGCAACCGGCCCCAGCCGGGCGTTCGCGGCTGACGCCCCGGCCACGGCCGAGGAAGCTTCGGGCTGGCGAACCGTGGTCAGCAAATTCGCCCAGGAGCATTTCAATAACCCGGCCTGGGGGTATTCACACTCCGTTCGGGATTACCAGCTGGCGCGTGAGCTCGCGCTGGCGGATCACGTCACCCTGGACGACGACATCCTGTACGCCGCCGCCTATTTGCATGACATGGCGGCGTTCGAGCCCTGGCAGAAATCAGGCGTCGACCATGCCGATCAGGCAGCGGCCATCGTCGATACCGTATTAAAGAACACCGGCTTCCCGATGAAGAAAATCGACGCGGTCAGAGCCGCAATCCGGACGCATATGTTCGACCGGACGCCCGTAGGTCCAGAAGCACTCTATCTGCACGACGCCGATGCGCTGGACTGGCTGGGGGCGATTGGCGTGGCGCGAGTCTTCGGCCTGGTGGATGCCAAGGGCGGCAGTCCGACCGGCCCCCAAGTCGTGCCCATGCTCGAGTCGAATCTTGCGAAGGTGCCCGGACGTGTGCTGTCGCCGGCCGGTAAGGCGCGGGTGCCCGAGCGCCAGGAGCAACTCGCCACATTCCTGCGGGAGCTGCGTCAGCAGACGCAGAATTTACGGCTGCTTTAGATTGCGGCGCAGCGCGGGTTTGAGTTGCACGAGCGCCCGGCCCGGTGTTACCCGGGTCGGGCGCCTGAATCGCGGCAGCCACCCATCCTTGACGAATTAAGAATCACCGCGAACCCGGAGTATGCCTGCGGCGTCGCGAGTTAGAACTCTGCGGCGCAACAGCCCGCACGGTTGTTGCGTTGCGGTCGCTCACACATGTGGCTTGCAACACGTTACCAGGTCAGTGATGTTCAGATTGCCCCGCACCGCAACCGCACCCTTCTGTCCATCCGAGGTGCGCGGCAGCGTCCTCGTGTCCGCCACGACGCCGCTGTGGAAGCGCATCCTGCGCATGGCCGGCCCCGGGTTGCTGGTGTCAGTGGGTTACATGGATCCGGGCAACTGGGCAACTGGGCCACCGACATCGAGTCGGGCTCGAAATTCGGTCCGACCCAGGCGATCGCCTGGTCGCTGTTTGCGTAGCCAACGTGTGGCTCATGGGTCGGTTGCTGGGCGCGCCATGATGCGAAGTTCGCGTCCGTAGCGGAACTGCACCCTCTCCTGATGGGTGTACTCATATTGGCCCAAAGTGGCGGGCGTGCCGGATTTCGTTAACTAGCGTGCCAATGAGCTCCGCGGCAGGGAGCGAGCGGGCGAGCGGCGCACCCTGGCCAGCCCACTGCGCGCCATAACCCGGCTCCCCCGCGCTCTTCCCGGCCGCGTTGAGGGCCTTTCCCACGTCGTAGGCGATGGGGTACTGCGGAATGTCAGCTGCCTCGATGCCGAGCCCGAACGCCGTGAATTTGTTTGCCAGGCATCGCGCCGGCCTCCCGGATATGACACGAGTGATCATCGTGTGATGGGCCGCGTCGCTGGCCAATGCGGCGCGAAACCCCGCATCCGCGTCAGATTCCGGGCAGGCGATGAATGCGGTCCCCATTTGGGCGGCGCTGGCTCCGAGCTGCAGGACAGCGGCGATGCCGGCGCCGTCCATGATTCCGCCCGCCGCAATGACTGGAACAGCGAGTCTGCGCACGAGCAGCCGGGTCAACGCCAGAGTCCCCAACCGGTCATCGGCCGCATCCGGATCAAACATGCCGCGATGGCCACCGGCTTCGTAACCTTGGGCAACCACCGCATCAACTCCGCCGCGTTCGGCGATCTGTGCTTCCGCGAGGCTCGTTGCGGAAGCGAGAGTGACGACACCGGCGCTGCGCAAAGCGCTGATGCTCTGCGCCGGGGGGATGCCGAAGTGGAAGCTGACTACCCTGGGCTTCACGGCCAACAGCATTTCCAACATCTGCTTGTCGGCGACGAAGCTCTGATAGATCTCGGTCAGTTGTGCCGGCGGCTGTGCATTCAGGCGACGGAACTCAGGGCGCAACCGTTCGATCCAGGTAGCCTCGCGAGCAGGATCACTGCGGGCGGGCTCGTGGCAGAAGACGTTCACATTCAACGAGCGGTCCGAGCGCGCGCGGAAGTCAGCGATCATTTTCTGTGCGCCCGCCGCGTTTGTCGCACCAACTCCGATGGATCCCAAAGCGCCGGCGTTGGATGCCGTCGCCGCCAATGCCGGTGACGACGTGCCCGCCATGGGTGCTTGAATGATCGGCAGGTC
>Ga0137415_10004571_pt1 | contig 13682 bp, 10 predicted proteins | sample CZODoug3_1_1_16f_FD_183082 | JGI IMG/M metagenome (GOLD analysis project Ga0137415, IMG submission 183082) | Vadose zone soil fungal communities from Angelo Coast Range Reserve, California, USA - CZODoug3_1_1_16fungal (Hybrid Assembly) | ecosystem: Environmental > Terrestrial > Soil > Vadose... | reverse complement strand
ATGCGCGCTTCGATTTCTTTGCGGATGGATTCGATAGAGCCCTGCTGGCGCAGGAAGCGATTGGCCAAAGCTTTATCTTCGCGCATCAAGCCCAGCAGCAGATGCTCAGTCTCAATATACGGGCTGCCATACTGGCTGGCTTCGTATCTCGCAAAGAAAATGACGCGTCGCGCTTTCTCTGTATACCGTTCAAACACGATTAGCTCGCTTCTCCCCCGAGGGTCCCAATCGCAACGGCGGCAGCCGCGCGAGTACACAGAACGCCGTGCTCCAAAGTCAGTACGCGGTCGCAACGCGCGGCGAGCGCCAAGTTGTGCGTCGCGATTAACGACGTCAACTGGTACGCGCGATGCAGCCGTTGTAACAACTCGAACACGGCCCAAGCATTCTGCTCGTCCAAATCTCCGGTCGGTTCATCAGCCAGCAGCACGGCCGGCCTGGTGACGAGCGCCCTGGCAATAGCGACGCGCTGCTGTTCCCCGCCCGAAAGCTCCCCTGCGCGGTGCTCGGTCCGCTCTTGCAGGCCGACTTCCGCGAGCCACTTGCGCGCTGTGCTCATCGAGGGCGAGAAAGTCTCCCCTCGCAACAGCAACGGCATGGCTACATTCTCCGTGGCAGTAAAGTCCGGCAACAATTGATGCCGCTGCCACAGAAATCCCACGGCGCGGTTTCTAAATTCGGCGACCGTGGTGTCTTGATTCGTTTCAATGGGTTTCGAAGCGAAGTATACTGCACCGCTTGTTGGCGTGTCTAGCGCAGCCAACAGGTGCAGCAAAGTACTTTTCCCTGCTCCCGACGGCGCAACAATTGCTACCATTTCTCCGCGCCGCAAACTAAGATTGGCATCCGTCAACACCGTTAAAGATCGTGCGCCGACACCGTACGTTTTTCTCAAGCTGCGCGCTTCCAGTATCACTTGCGCGTCGCGCAAGCCGCTGGCGTTGGCGACCCCTACGTATTGCCCCGGATTGGCTTCAGAATTCATCCTAAGTCCACATCCCCATGCTGGATACAGTTGCGCGTTCCCATCAGTTAGATGCAGGAAAGGCAATTACAGTGCCGTCCCCGGTCCGAGAGAACGCATCGCCGTGACCCATCCCCTTCCCATTTTGTCCGGCGGTCTTGCTTAGCAAGAAGGCAGGCCCACAACGGGCATTTCGGCAAGCGCCTAATTGCTTTTATTTCAACTATTTATAGCCAGGCAGTTTTCCCTGTCGAGGTGAGAAAGCATCCTCGATCCTGCCGACTGCTTTCGCGGTACTCATAGGAGCAAACCGCGCGCCAAAGCTCGCATTTCCAGACGAAAATCGCTCTTCTGGGGTATGTTCCGACAGCGACTCCACAGTTTCCCTTCCTTCACTCATAACGCAGGATTTCCACCGGCAACAGCCGTGCTGCGGCGCGCGCAGGCAATAGCGTTGCTCCGATAGAAATGCCCATAGCGACGGCTGCGATCCATAGACCGTCCAGCACGCTGGGATGAAACGGCACATACGGCACCGCATACACCTGTGGATCGAGAGGAATCAGATGCCATGTCCCGGCGATCCATGCGAAGGCATACCCGACGCACAAGCCCGCAAAAGTGCCCGTCGCGCCAATCGCAATCCCTTGCCACAGGAAAATCCGCCGAATCTGCTGCTGCTTGGAACCCATCGACATCAGTACAGCAACGTCCCGCGCCTTGTCGGTCACCGTCATCGACAACACGACAAGAACGTTCAACCCCGCTACGAAAGTAATCAGACCGATAAAGATCGCGGTTACCAACTTTTCCAGCCGCAAGGCACGGAAGAGCGCACGATTTTCTTCCATCCAGGTGGTAGCCGCAAAACCGGGACCCGCGGCCTGTTCCAATTTCCGCGCAATGTCATCGGCCTGCTCAGGCTTGTCCAGTCGAAATTCCAGCACGCTAACTCTGTTACCCACGCCGGAGAGCCCTTGCGCGGCGACCAAACTCAGGAAGCACCAATTCTCGTCGTAATCGTAGAAGCCAGAATCGAAAACGCCTGTCACGCGGAACCGCCGGCTTCGCGGCAGCATACCGTACGGCGTCAATCGCCCGTTTTGCGGGCTGGTCAGCGTCACGTAATCCCCCGGCGACACCTTCCATTCCTGCGCGAGCTGCTTGCCCACCAACACCGCGTCAATGCCGTCCGCATCCGGCGAAAAATCCAACTTCCCGGCAATGATGCGCTGCAAGGCCTCATCGCTGCGGCGCTCGCGCTCCAGGTCAATTCCTTTTGAAACCACCCCGCGCGCCTCGCCGGCAAATGTCATCAGCACAGTCTGATATGCCGCGGGCGTTACGGAGCGCACTCCTGGAATCGCAGCAAGTTTGGACGCCAGCGCCTCATAGTCGCGGATGCCGCCCGCGCCGGGCCTGGTGATCGAAACGTGGGCCGTCACGCCTAGCAGGCGATCTTGCAGCGTCTCGCGAAACCCGGTGTTCATCGCCAGCGCAATAACTAATGTCGCCACTCCTGCCGCGACTCCGATCACGGAGAACGCCGTCACCAGGCGCAGCACTGCCGGGCGGTACGGCGACCGCAAGTACCGCCTGGCGACGAACCATTCAAATTTCATGCTGAACTCGTCAGGGCTTCGTCCCTTGCTCCGGATTCGATGGCGCCTCCGGCCGCAATTGCGGGAACAAAATGACGTCACGGATGGAGGGCGAGTCCGTAAAGAGCATCGTCAAGCGGTCGATGCCGATGCCTTCGCCCGCCGTCGGCGGCATGCCATGGCACAGCGCGCGAATATAATCCCAATCCACCTGCTTCGGCATTTCGTCTCCGCCCTGTGCCACCTGCGCCTGAAAGCGCCGCTCCTGTTCCACTGGATCGTTCAACTCCGAAAAGCCATTCGCGATCTCCATCCCTGCGACGTAAATCTCGAAACGCTCGGTCACGCTCGGATCATCCGGCTTCTGCTTCGACAAGGGAGAAATGTCCGTCGGAAATTCATACAAAATAGTCGGCTGCACCAACTTATCTTCGGCCATGGCCTCAAACAACAAACCGGTCCATTCGCCGTCAGTGAGCGAACCCTTGGAGGCCGCATAGGAAGCCCCCGCGCCCTTGGCCCACGCGTTGTACCGCTCCGTGATTCCGCGCGGCCCTCCCGGCGCACGCAGTTCCGCGAGAGCAGGAGCTTCGCCCGCGGCAGCTGGCCAATACTTCACAATCGCCTCCCGCATCGTAAGCCGCTCGAATTTCCCAAAGTCCAGCTCCGCGTCCCCGTAACGCACTATCGCCGAACCAGTGATCTTCTTCGCCAACTCCGCGAAGAGTTGTTCGTTCATGTCCATCAGATCGCGGTAGTTGCTGTACGCCTCATAGAATTCCAGCATCGTGAATTCCGGATTGTGCTGCGTCGAGATTCCTTCGTTGCGAAAATTGCGGTTGATCTCGTAGACGCGCTCAAATCCGCCTACGGTCAGCCGCTTCAAATACAGCTCCGGCGCGATCCGCAGATAAAGGTCGATGTCCAGCGTATTGTGGTGGGTCACAAAAGGCCGCGCCGCCGCTCCTCCGGGTAGTGGGTGCATCATCGGTGTCTCCACCTCGATATACCCGCGCGCATCGAAAAACCGTCGCAGTTCCTGGATGATGCGCGCCCGCGTCACAAAAACCTCGCGCGACTTCTCATTCGCGATCAAGTCCAGATAGCGCTGGCGGTAGCGCAATTCCACGTCGGTCAGGCCGTGCCATTTCTCCGGCAGGGGCAGCAACGCCTTTGACAGGAAAAAAAGTTCCTCGACCCAAATGGAAAGCTCGTTCGTTTTGGTGCGAAAAAGGTGACCGCGCACGCCAATCCAGTCGCCGAGGTCCAGTAATTTAAACAGCTCGAACCCGCGCTCTCCCACCACGTCTTTTTTTACATAGATCTGGATGCGCTTTCCGGCGCTCTGCAGGTGTGCAAACCCGGCCTTACCCATCAGGCGCAGCGAAACGATTCGCCCAGCAACCCGGCTCTCCCGCTGGTTGGCTTCCAAGTCCGCGCTAGGGGTCGCGCCAAAGTTGCTTGCCAGCTCGGCAACGGTATCGCTCCAGCGAAATTCATGCGGATATGCCTTCAGGCCCAGCGCCTGAATTTGCTCCAACTTTTTCTGACGCTGCTCAAACTGCTCGCGCGGCTCAAATTGCAACGGGAAAATCCTTTCCGCATAAATCGCAGGCGAGTATAGCGGCCAGCGCCGCCACAGAGCAACAATGCCAGGACAGGACAGTACCGAAACACTCGCGAATGTAGTTGCAAATGCTAGTTCGTAAGCGCCGATTGATTATGCAGCGGCTTTATAACAAATCTGTTACTTGAGGATACTGAGCCTACGGTGGTGCTGAAACCTTTCTGACTGTAAATGCCCTTATTGTAAGGGTTTGCGTCCTTCTCCACGTTTTCCGGAAAGTTTCCCATTTCGCTAAACACCGAAAATTAACCTTCCTTAATAAATTTTTACAGTTCCAAAACTATTTTGGTATACTCCCCCGCCTTAGGAGAGACCCTGTGCAGGTTCGCGCCCACGCCCTTCCTTCCAGGCATTCATCCGTGCAAGAGGACTGGAGTGCCTGGTTGCCCGCAGCCAAGGCCGAGGCCTTTGACTCTTGTGTCCGCCAACTCGAAATCTTCTACCGCATGTTTAGCGTTTCGCTAAATGAAGCCCTCGAGCTCCGCCGCATCGGAAAAGCAGGGCAATCCTGCCGCGCTGTCTTCGTAATACCGGCCTTGTGCGCCCGTTTGGCCCATCCTGTGGAGGGTGTGCTCCACACGCTGGGAGAGCACGCGAAGCACTTCGGCACGATTCCGAACACCGCTCCTCTGGAGGCTTCCAACTTCCGGGGTTACCGGGAGCAGCGCGCAGCGCGCATGAGCGACCTTTTAAGTCACGTGCTCCTTACCCAACGCTCTCAGTTCTTGCATAAGATCGACACTCTCGAAGAGATGGTGCTGACCATCCGCAACCACTTCTGCGAAGTAGCTTCCGATCTTGGCAGCGGCGTATCTGAGGCGCCCTCCTCGGATTGGCGCGCCTTAGATGATGCTCACTTTGACTTGAACACCTGCCTACGCGAAACTATCGTTCTCTTGAAGTCGTTCATAGTGGTGCTTCCCGACGACCAGGTTGGCGGGTTCCAGAAATCCATAGACGCCCAAATGCTCGCCCCTCACGATGCCGAACCAACCCGCCGTAGACGAATGGCCCTAATCGAGGGAGAATAGCAAAGCCTGCTACCTGCGGTTCTCGGAGTGCAAACTCGGCGAGTAATAAACGCCCGCTACGTGTTTAATCGCTTATGCGGGCCACTGTGAAGACAACTCTAGGGGGTATCCGGCGCATCCGAGAGGGTGGATGCGCCGCCATTGGACCGTTGGCCCGAAACAGACCAAGCGATTCCAGCGCATCAAGTGCCCCGCAGCCGCCTAAGGCGCTGACGGAAGCGGAAGCCATTCGCCTGGCGCAAGCCGGGAACGCCGCAGCTTTTGAGTTTCTGTACGAGCTGCACAGCCGCCGGGTTTACGCTTTATGTTTGCGCATGGTCAGCAACCCTTCCGACGCGGAAGACCTGATGCAAGAGGCATTCCTGCAGCTCTTCCGCAAGATTGCCACGTTCCGCGGCGAATCAGCGTTTTCGACGTGGCTGCACCGAATGACCGTGAACGTGGTGCTGATGCGGTTGCGCAAGAAAGCTCTTCCGGTGGCTTCCCTGGAGGAGACCACCGAGCCGGACGAGGACGGCGGCGGGCCGAGGAAGGATGTCGGGGCGCCGGATTTGCGGCTGAGCGGAGCGGTGGACCGGGTCAATTTGGAGCGTTCGATCGATAGGCTCCCGCCGGGTTACCGCACGGTGTTTGTTCTGCACGACGTGCAGGGCTACGAGCACAACGAGATTGCCGGCATCATGGGTTGTTCGGTCGGAAATTCGAAATCGCAGTTACACAAGGCGAGAACCAGGTTGCGCGATCTGCTCCAGGAGGAAATTCGCGAGCAGGCGCGCCAAGAACGTCACGCAGCGAAAACACAGACGGGAAGTAGCGATTGAGCTACAATAAGAAAAATTTCGGGGTGCGCTCAGCAAACGCAGACACGTCGCAAGGTTGTATTCGAGTCGAGCCGAAGAAGCTTCCGAAGCAGCGTGTCGCGGGGTGAATGGTCATGCAGTGTAGAGAAGTGGAAGTGGTCCTCGAGCAAGAAGGTTTTGTGCCCGTGCCCAAAGGGGCGCGCGCGCATCTCGCTGGCTGCAGTTCCTGCCAGAATTTCGTCGCTGATTTAGCGGCCATCGTGGCTACGGCTCATTTGCTTCCCACGGAAGTCGAGCCGCCCGCTCGCGTGTGGACCTCTCTGCGCGCACAATTGGAGCGGGAAGGCATCATCCGGTCCACGGCGCGGCGCCCCCGGTGGGCGAGTTTCTCCGAGTTCTTCCGCCCGCGCGTGCTCGCTACCGCCGCCACCGGTCTGCTGATTCTCGCCGCCGTCGGTTTGCAGCTCCAGCGTTCGGCCACGCAACCTACCGAAGCTCGCAACGCCTACGACAACCTGTACCAGGACACCAGCTTGACCCTCAGCAATGACGAAGCTCACCTGCCAGCCATGCAGCTTGCCGGCAATTCCAGCGTGGACGCTTCGCTCCGCGAGAATCTGGATATCGTGGACAAATTTATCGTGGATTGCGAGCAGCGCGTGAAAGTGCAGCCGCAGGATGATCTGGCGCGTGAATATCTGACTGGCGCCTATCAGCAAAAGGCGGAACTAATATCCGTGATGATGGAACGCGGGGGGAGCGGATACTAACATGAGCTGGCAAACAATCGGACGTGGAATCCTGGCCGTGCTCGGCGCGGCAGTGCTCCTCCTGCCTACGGCTTTTGTACAGGCGGCGCCTCAGCATTTCGAGAGGCATTTTGCTGTAAAAGGACGCCCGGTCATCGTCCTCCAGAACGTGGCCAACGGACGCATCGAGGTAAAGTCCTCGAAAAATCCCGAAGTGATCGTCTCCGCAACGCAAGCCTCGAATAAGATCGGCATTGAGACCGAACAGGCGGGCGAGCGCGTCGATATCACGGCCACTGTGCTCGATAATTCCGCGCCGGCCAACGAGCTCGAGGCCAATTTTCAGTTGACCGTGCCCGAAGAGGCGGAACTGCAGTTGCGCACCCAGACTGGTCTCGTTTACGTCGAGCAGGTCATGGGCGACATGACCCTGCAAAGCGTCGCCGGCGATGTTCACCTTAAAGAAGTATCCGGCTACATCGTGGTGCGCACCACCGGCGGATCGCTCGTTTGCACGCAGTGCGCAGGCAAGCTGGATTTCAACTCCGTCAGCGGCAGCGCCCAAGTCTTGCAGCCGGGGCTGACCAACGTCACGCTGTTCACCATGTCGGGCAATATTCTTTTTGACGGCGATTTCATCCGCACGGGCATCTATACTATGAAGAGCGGCAAGGGCACCGTCGAGGTGCATTTCTCCGGAAACGATTCGTTTGACCTCAAGGCCCAGACCGCCACCGGCACGGTCGACAATCAAGCGGAAGCGTACCTGAGGCCCGATTCGCACGGCGTGCGCCACATCGCCTCGAAATTCACCAAGGGCCTCTTCGGCACCGTCGGCACCGGCCTCGCCAGGGTCGAACTCTCCTCGTACAGTGGTACAATCCGCATCCTAAAGCGCGATTAGCGCGCGTTAAGCCGAAAGTCCCGGCCAGGCTATTCAAGTACGAATTAAATGACGCAACTTTCTTCGCGACCACCGCAATCGCGCCTGCAGGTGCTTTGCCTGGCCGGCTTCATGGGCTCAGGAAAAACTACCGTCGGCACGCTACTGGCCCGCCAATTGGCCTGGCGCTTTGTCGATTTGGACGATCGCATCGAAAACGCAGCCGGGCTTCGCATTCCTGAGATTTTCGAGCGCTTGGGCGAAGCCGCATTTCGCCAGATCGAAGCGGATCAACTGCGCGCAGCTCTCGGCCGAGCCTTGGAGCACAAGGAATCCGTGGTGCTCGCACTCGGCGGCGGGACCTACGCGCAAGCCGGCGCGCCGGAGTTTCTCCGCACCTCAGGAGTTCCCGTTGTCTGGCTGGACGCTTCGCTAGATGTTTTGCTGGCCCGCTGCATGACCATGAGCGGCCGCCCGCTGTTTCGAGACGAGCCCAGCTTTCGCGCCCTTTACGCGCAGCGTTTGCCTTCCTATCAGCAAGCCGACCACCGCGTGGACAGCTCGGGCGAACCAGCCCGCGTCGTTGCCGAAATTCTCCGGCGAGGCATTGTCTCCGCCGGTGCCGGCGATAGTCACCTCGTCGTGGAAGAGCCGAAACCGTGACCCATCTCTCCGCGTCAGCGACATCTCCAGGCTGCAAACTCGCCGGTAACACTCTGAGCGCAGACGCGCGCGATATCCGCGTTTCGCAGCGCTGCTGTGGCAAACTTTGTACTTCGCAGCCGAAGGAGCAGTTTCGCCGAAGGAGTCGTTTCGATGATGCTCAAATCTTTAAAGTCCAAAATAACGTTGGGCGTTCTGGCGCTGTGCATCCTGGCGTTGAGTACCGTGGCCTCGCAAGCGCAAAAAAAGGCGCCGGTTTTCGCCCCGGACAAAGGGAAATTCACCATCCAGCTCGATGGCCAAACCGTCGGCCACGAAGAGTTCGAGATTTCGCCCTCTTCTGTAGGCTGGTCCGCGCAAGGCGCCACGGATCTCAAGGCTCCCGATTCTCCCGCCACACACGTGACCGGCGCGCTCACTCTGCAGCCCGATGGCGCTCCCATCAGCTACGAGTGGAGTTCGCAGGCGGAAAAGACCAACGGCGCGCACATCGTTTTCGCGAACGGCGTGGCGAAGATTACTTTGCTGATGCAAGGCGCGCGGCCCTTCGAACAACACCTGACCTTCGGCACGCCGCTCATCGCGGTGCTCGACAACAATCTGTACTACCAATACGGCGTGCTGGCGCGTGTGTATGACTGGTCAAAAAGCGGCACGCAAAATCTTCCCGTGCTTATTCCGCAAGAGCTAACGCCCGGCTCCGTCAGCGTCGAGTCAACCGGCTCGGTCACCTCCAAGGGCAAGTCCTACGACGGGCTCCGCGTCACCACTTCCGACCTCGAGGTGCTGCTGTTCCTCGATTCGAATCACCGCCTGATGCGCCTCGAAGTCCCGGCCGCGAAAGTCTCCGTCGCCCGCGATTAGCCGCCGCTCGATCCGCCGAATTTCCCTTGTAGCGGCGCAGCTTTACCCTGAGATTCCGAAGGGCTGCTGCGCCAGTCCTGCTTCTGCCTTTGGCCATTTCCCCCGAAAACGCACGACGCAAAAGAAAAACGCGGCGTGACTTTTCATCACGCCGCGCTATCTTCGATTTTCGAGTTTCGATTTTCGTTTGTCGATCCTACCGCGCAAACGAACGTTGAAACGTTGGCTTCCCCGGAGCCGCAAACGGCGCGCCTGGACGCCGCAGCGGGTAGCCCTGCGGATGACCATGCGTGTGCGTCAGCGCATGCCCATTCGAATGGCCGGCACCGACGTTCCCGTTGCCGTTGCCATTCCCCGACGCGGGCTGCGGCAGCCGCGCCGGATTACCGATAGGGCGGAGATTCGTCGGCAGTGCTCCAACGTGGTCGCTGATCGCCTGCAGCCTCTTCAATATGGATTGCCACTGTTCCCAATCCAATTGGCGCAGGAACGGCCGCAATCCCTGGATGAACGGATCCTCCAGCAAAGCTTCGCCGTCGGATTCCGGAATGAAGAAGCGATTCAGCCCCACGTTCAGCGCTTCGGAGATCTTCTCCAGGGTGCCCAGGCTGGGCGTCATCTGCCCGCTCTCGATGCGCGACAGGTACGAGCGCGACACCTTCGAGCGCGATTGTAGCTGGCTTTGTGTCATGGTGCGCGATTCGCGCAACTGGCGTATGCGCTGGCCGATGTTCTCGACCGTCTCGCGGTTGGCAAACCTCTCTTGCGCGGGTTCAGCGCCGGTCTCCTCCGGAGGTGCCGGGGGAGGAATCAGGAACTCCAAACGCTGAGGCAGGGCGCGCACGCAACGCCGGCAATTCCCTGTGCGCGTCCGGTACTGGACTAGACCGCATGTCTTACAGCGAATGACTTCCCTATCCAATTCTAATGAACTAAGCGCTTCTTTCTCTAATTGTGCGGACACCGGCACTCCTCGCTGACTTTTTCCGGCGCGCGGATAGGAGAGGAAACGTCGGAACGTACTTCGGGGGGAAGGCAGTAACTGGCGCGACCGGAGTCTCTCGCGAATAGGCGTTTTCTGTCAAGGGTATTTTTAGACTTTTTTTATCTGTGCGCATATCAAACACAAACCCTACGCCAAGCTTTCGCCTGTTCGCTCGTACAGTTCTCTTGTAATTTCCAGGCTGGGCTTCGCTCTATCGAACCCCCGAGCGAAGGATTTGTTGCTTCTCTTATTACCGCAAAACGCGGCGCGAACGCCACACCCATTTTCAAATTGTCCCGTGCGTTGACAATTCCTGGTCGTCTCTGGGTCCGTTCCATTCTTCTCTGTGGACTCTGCGCCCTCGGTGGTGAATCCTCTGCCGACGTAAGGTAAGCTATTCCGTCTTTTGAAGGAGATCCGAGACCATGCCCACACGCGAAGACGCCTGGAAGCTCCTGTGCGAATACACGCAGTCCGAAAGCCTCCGCAAGCACATGCTCGCCGTGGAAGCCTGCGTCCGCGCCTACGCCCGCAAGCACGGCGCGGACCAGGAACTCTGGGGCGTCGCCGCTCTGCTCCACGATTTCGACTACGAGCGCTGGCCCAACGAAGCGCACGCTCCCGACAAAGAGCACCCCGCCGAGGGCGCCAAAATCCTTCGCGAGCAAGGCTACTCCGAGGAAATCGTCCGCGCCATCCTCTCCCACGCAGACTACTGCAACGTGCCCCGTCAGTCCCCGCTTGAGCACGTCCTCTTCGCCTGCGACGAATTGGCCGGCTTTCTCACCGCTTGCGCCTACGTTCGCCCCTCGAAGAGCATCCTCGATCTGGAAGTGGATTCGGTGAAGCGCCGCATGAAAGACAAGGCCTTCGCCAAAGGCGTAAGCCGCGACGACGTCCGCAAAGGCGCCGAAGAGCTAGGCGTCCCGCTCGAAGAGCACATCGCCTTCTGCATCGCCGCCCTTCGCGAACACGCCGACGCCCTCGGCCTCCGCGGCACCATCGCCACACAAGCCGCAATCTCTTAACCATTCTTACCTGGGCCCGGAGGCCGAACGCCGTAGCGAGATACCCGACATCGGAGAGAGGCACGCTGCAAGGTAGGGGATCGGTTTCCGCCTACGCCGTGATCTGCCCGGAATCATCGAAGTGGTGATGGGCTTATAAACTTTTGAAGCTAACGCAGGACTGATCTGCCCGGCCTACGGTGGAGACGGCAGCGCGGCCAGGGGATCTTTAAACTTCCACGCACCAAATCTCTCAGACATCTCTAGTCCGCGGCTAAGGATGGGCTCACCATTCGAGCTTTTACGTGACCAACCAATGAGATGATCCCAAATGCGACCCGCGTGTCCAAGAAGGTCAGCCAGCAGAAGCTGAGAGACGACCGAATCGTCGTTCAGCAACACGCTCGCTCCCGGAACTGGGTGTCCACCCAGCTCGCAATGGTAGCCGTAGTCTTTTCCCCGGAACTTCCCCTCGGCAGCCGTTCGAAGCTTGGCAGGAGTGAAGAAGGACTCCCTTTCCTGCCGGTTGCTTCGAAGCCAGCGCTCGCCCTCGCGATCTCGCGTTTCCATGGCCCAAGCGAGGTATTCAATCTCGACCATCTGTCGAAGAAGTGCCGCTGCGGCATACTTGCGACCATCTTCAAACAGATCCGCACTTGAGGACACGAGCTGGCTACCGATTCGAAGCAGTGCCGAGACGGCGACCGTCTCATCACTACCGTGCCCGAATGGCGAGACACCGTCAGTCCTATCGGAGCCAACTAGGTGGCCAAGAACATGGAGCTCAGTGCCGGCAGACAAAAATATCTCGGAGGTGAAGTGCGCCAGTTGGCCGCGCTGCTTCCTCAATTTTTTATCATTCGCAGCGAGGCTGATCGCCTCCCTGGTGGGCTGAACGTTCGGTTTTAGGCATCGACCTTGTCTAGTAAAGCCGTGACGGCGCTGCCATCATTTTAATCGACTGAACCTGCGTGAGTGAACTTCCGTATCGGGACGAGAGACGATGATTGGCTTTATACTGAAACCCATTTGACACCGCAATCGTGGCGTGCCTGAATCTTACACTTCTGGCGGGGCAGTCTAAGCGGTTCGGCCTAACAAGAGCTTTGGTATTCCTGGAAGCATGGTTGTGGCTGACATCTCCGATCTACTGACGTCGGCCATCCTTTGGCGGGGTCTATGTGTTTTGGTGGCGCAACACAGTGGAGCAGTTTTTCCAATCCCTACAGAACCGTTTTCTCCACTTTCATGGCCCGAACGGTGTGGCACTTGAGTGGGGCATCAGGCGTGATTCGCTGCGTGTTGCGGAAAACGGATTACTGCCCTTGTATGTTGGGAAAAATGCCTCGGATATCGCAAAAAGAGTGGGGCTTCACCTCAAGTTGAAGACGTCCCGCACAGTTCCAGGCAAGGCGGTAAACGGGGTTTGCGAGCGCATGACGACTTCCTGCCAAGTACGTGATCGTCTGGACCGGTTGTTCCCCAATCTTCAGGACACCCGCGCCCTTGCTCTGGATAACCTCGCGTTGAGCTACGTAAAGCTACAAGGAGACAGCGCCTTCGTTGAGCGCTTCTTTCTTGAAGACTTAGCCGTTGGCCTGCTTAGGCCCATATTCAATGTTGATTCCGAGAGGTAAACGGGCGGGTGGCCACGAGGTGGGATGACTTTGGGTGCCGCATCCCTTCGCGCTTTGCTCTTGGCGAAGGGTGCGGGGGTTGACTTTTACCCCAAGCAAATAGGAGGGATCGGGATTGTTGGGCAAGAAAACCGGGAACGATTCCCAGAAGGAATATTAACAGTCCGGTGATGTCAAACGTCATGGAGCGCTATATTACGCTCCGTCAGGCCTTTCTAGAGGAATCTTTGCTGCTGGTACCGACTGGTTTCCGTTGCCTCCGGTTTGGGAAGGCTTTCGACCCACAATGAAGGGATTTGGAGCGGGATTAGCCTGGCTCGATGTGGGTAAGGTGTTTATACTTCTTTTAAGGTCGTCATTAGAGGAGCGGTTGTCAACACCTTGTTCCTGAAGTTGCTTCGTGCTCATATTCCTTCTTCTTTCTGTTGATCGCTGACCGCATTATACCATGGCTTTGCACATCGCTGTAGAAGCCGGATCTTCAGTTTGTCCTGAGCCCCCGAAGGGTTCCTCCCCAAATCGTCCCCCACCCAAGACGCAACGTCGTCCGCAATCCATTCAAAACCCTGAACTTACAGTTTACTATTGACAAACGTCCAGATCTGTAATATGATTGTGCGTGTTATCTCGAACAAATTCGCCACCACGCAACGCCCCTAACCCCTTTAGATTCCGCACTTCCGCGAAACCTAGCATTTTGCACTATTTTGGTGCAAATAAGTCCTTTACAATCCGCACTTACAGACACCCCTCCTGTAACTCCTTTACAATCCGCACTTACAAAAAGGGGGGAGGGGGTACCCAGGCAAATTCTTCTTCTTTCTCGGAACTCACGCTAGAATTGGATAGCAATGCTAACGCAAATCGCAGG
>Ga0137415_10004570_pt1 | contig 13684 bp, 12 predicted proteins | sample CZODoug3_1_1_16f_FD_183082 | JGI IMG/M metagenome (GOLD analysis project Ga0137415, IMG submission 183082) | Vadose zone soil fungal communities from Angelo Coast Range Reserve, California, USA - CZODoug3_1_1_16fungal (Hybrid Assembly) | ecosystem: Environmental > Terrestrial > Soil > Vadose... | reverse complement strand
GCCACGCCGTCCCAGGTCGCGCTGGCCTGGACGATGCACAACCCCGCCGTCACCGCGCCGATCATCGGGGCGCGCACACCAGCTCAGCTCGTGGACAACCTGGGGGCGCTTGAGGTGCGGATCCCCGACGACGCGCTGGCCAGCGTGGAGGAAGCCAGCGCTATCCAACTCGGTTTCCCGCACGAGTTCCTGGCCCGCCCGACGACCCGCAACAACATCTTTGGCGGCATTAAACTCGAGACCTGCTGACCGCGCGGATGGCTATTCGTTCTCGTCGCGACCTTGGTTCACTTTCCACGAGGTCGACAGATCCACGTTCTGAGTTCAGTGGATGCCTGGGACCCTGAGGAACCGCTCCGTGTCACCGGCGAAGATCTCACATCGATCACGTCCGATGTGGAGGTCCCAGTGCAGGTCGGCGACCTCCCGCGCTCGTATCAGAGGCATCCCCGGCGGGAATTGGGCCGCGTACTCGATCTCGGCGTCGCTGCCTGGGACTACGACAGCGGCGATTGACACGATGCCCGCAAACACGCCGTCGATCATCAGGTCGTTGTGGAGTAACCGGACGTAGTTGAGAAATGCGCCAGCCGCAACACCGAAACTAGCTGTCACCGCTAGCGGATGTTGCGCCGATACCGCAGTCGTGAACAGGAGGCTGCCTGACTTCCGCTTCACCATGTCAGGCAGCACTGCCCGGACGGCCGTGATCGCGCCAAGCACCTGGTGGTCGAGATGCAACTGGATGTTCTCGACATCGATGTCTCGAGGTCCGCGCATCGCTTTCATGTCAGGCAACGGGCCGTATTCGAGGACGTCGATCGAGCCGAACCGAGAGGCAACGCGTTGCAGTGCCGCCGTCAGCCCCTCCCGATCGAGGACGTCGGCGGCGAATGCAGCCGCCTCGACTCCAAGTTCGGCCAGCTTGTGAACGAGGCGGTCCAACTTGTCGAGCGAACGAGCGAGAAGCGCTACCTGGAAGCCCTCTCGGCCGAACCGTTCAGCGACCGCGAGACCGACGCCCGGACCTGCACCGACGATCACGATGGTCTTCGCCATTGGCATCCTTTCAGGCTCCGCGAATCCAGCAAAGGCCAGATCCGCCCGCGGAGCGTTAGAAATCGGCCTTACAGGTGCGATCTCTGCAGTCGGAACCGGTATGTGCGACCGGGTTAGCTGTTCGGCGGGTCGGGGATGAAGTACGCGGTCTCGTGGGTGATGAGGCCGTCTGCGATCCGAAAGTTGTGCACGAGCCGGCCCTGGACCTGGTCGCCGGCGCGGACCTGGGCTGAATCGACTGCGCTCTCCGCCGCGACGTCGTAGCTGATGTGCTGGTCGATGAAGACGCGATCGGGGGTGCTGAAGCACTCGAGCGTTGTCTCGGTCAGGTTGTGCAGAGTCGCAAGCAGAGCGCCGTAGTTGGCCAGAACGGCATCTTTGCCGGTGTGCGCGATGTATTCCCCGGGGAAGTTCATCTCCCATGCGATGTCGTCGCTGTAGAGGGTGCCGAGCAGGTCCAGCTGCTCTGGGTTCTCCCACTCCAGGTGCCAGTGGACCAGCCAGCGTGCGTGCTCGGAGGTGCCGAGGGGCGGTTCCTGCTCAGGGTTTGCGCAGACGGCGACAATCTCGGGTGCGGACATCAGGTGCTCCTTGTCGGTGGGAACGCCGGTGGTCTCGACCGGTTCGGCCGGGGATTTCCTACGCGCATCTGGGTTCTCCTACTCAGGTAGTGGCGAGCTAGGCCGTGTCTGGTGGATCTCCAATCGGGTGGGCGGAGACGTCCCCGGGAAGATCAGCAGCTTGCCCGCTCGGGATCGGTCTTCGAGGCCACGCTGGGCATCGCTGGCGTCGGCCAACGTGAATCGACCCGCGATCGGAACGTCGATGACCCCTGTGCTGGCGAGATCGAACACCGCGGCGGCTCGGGCCAGCAGTTCGGGCCGGGTGGTGACGTAGTCACGCAGCGATGGCCGTGAGATGTAGGGCGAGCCGAACTTGGCCAGCCGCCGCAGGTCAAACGGTGGCACCGGGCCGCTTGAAGCGCCGTACAGCACAATGTGTCCGCGCCGAGCAACGGCGGCCAGGTTGGACTCAAACGTGCTTGCCCCGACTCCGTCGTAGACGACCTCGGCGCCCTTCCCGCCGGTGAGATCCTTGACCTGGGAGGCCCAGTCGTCATAGTTCAGTGCCACAGCGGCGCCGGCGGACACTGCCGCTTGGGCCTTCGCAGCCGTCGAGGTGGTAGCCAACACCCGGCCGCCCCGGTGACAGGCCAGCTGCAGCACCAGCCGGCCGACCCCGCCCGCCGCCGCGTGCACGACGACGTCATCCCCAGCCTGTACCGGGTAGGCGTCAACCGCCAGATAGTGGGCCGTGAGGCCTTGCGCGAGCAGGGCAGCCGCGAGCTCAGATGTCACACCGTCCGGGACGGGCACGGTCGCGCCTGCCGGGATGGCGGCCAGTTCGGCATAACTGCCCTCGGTGAGCGGCCAGGCCACTCGTTGGCCGACGACGATCTCGGAGACCTCGGATCCGATCTCGATCACGGTGCCCGCGCCTTCGACGCCGGCGACAAACGGCGGCCGAAGTTCGAGGGCCCCCGTGCGGGCGAGCGTGTCGTGATAGTTCACGCCGATCGCCTCGACCGAGACCAGCACCTCACCTGGGCCGGGCCGCGGGTCCGGGACGGTCCGCAGCTCGAGCACGTCGGGATCGCCGTAGCGAGGGACGACGACTGCACGCACCTTCAGGCTCCTACGTGGGTGTGGGTGTCTGGGCAGAGTCGCCAACAGCTGCCCGCTCGTTGGCGAGCTGGTGTTCGACCATGGGCAGGTGCTCCTGACGCACGGGCGCGAAGATGTCCAGAGCATGAAGTGGCTCATCGCCCAACGCGGTTGCCTGGTGCGGCACGTTCCCGGGGATGTAGAGGCACTCTCCCGGGTTGACCACGTAGCGGTCGGTGCCGTTGAGGACTAGCTGCAAGCTGCCAGAAAACACGAACACGGTCTGATCATGGGCGTGCTGATCAGTAGGGACCGGCGGATGCCCTGGCTCCAACCAGATCACCTGCATCAGGGCGTGGTCGGCGGTGATCGCCGACCGTCTGAAGAACCCGTCCAGACTCTCGAACTTCGGAAGCTCGTCCAGGACGGCGTGGTACGGCTGACGCGGCACAGCATCCTCCTCGATGTTCGCGGCGCACAGCTGTCGTCGTGCGTCACAACCAGCAAACTGTAAGCAGTTTTACGTGTCAAGCGATCGTTTGGCTACCCGGGGTTGCTCGACAGCATCGAATCTGCTTACAGTTTACCCATGAACAGCGATGCGGAGGGTGCGGTGCCGCCGCACGACGGGGCGATGTGGGCCTATGCGCGGGTGCGCGAGGCGATCTTGTCCGGAGATCTCGTCCCCGGCGCGCGCGTCTCCCAGGTCCAGCTGGCCGCCCAGTTGGGGATCGGGAGACCGACCTTGCGGGAGGCGCTGCGCATGCTGCAGAACGAAGGCCTGATCAATGCCGAAACCAACCGGCAGGTTCGGGTGGCGCCGCTCGAGCTGGCAGATTTCGAGCAGCTCTGCGCGCTTCGTCTGGCGGTGGAACCTCTGGCCGTGCGTCTGTCCGTGCCGGAGCTCACCGATGAGGACCTCGCCGCTCTCGCGCAGGCGGAAGCCGAGAACGCGCGGCAGGCACAGGCTCTCGATTTCAGCTCCGCCGCGGCGGCCCACCGCTGCTTCCATTCGCTGCTGTTCAGCCGTGCTGGCGATCGAGTCCGTCGGCTCGCCGACGACCTATGGCGAACCGCCGAGCGCTACCGCCGCTTGATGGTGGGCCATGAGGCCAACCTGAGCGCTGTGGCGCAGCTGGCCAGCGCCGACCATGCGGCGATGCTGCGCGCCGCACAGAGCCGCGATGGCGACCTGTGTGCGGATGTCGTCGCCCGACACATCGCCAAGGTCGCCACCGTGACGGTGTCGATCATCGACAGTAGCCGCGATCCCTGGGTTGTCCGGGCCGCGGCCGGGCGGGCGCTCCCTCGGGAGTCAACCCGCCCTCACTAGCGCGGCTCCGCACTGCCGCCTTCGCCGGGTCGGCAAATCTCGGCGCGGCTGCAGGCGGCGCGCATTACTCGTTCAAGGCGGGAGACGACTGTTGCGTGAATCTGTGTATGTCAGTGGTGCGGCCATGAGCCGCTTCGGGGTGCACCCAGATCAGTCAGTGGCCAGCCTGACCCAGGCTGTGGTCTCTGAGGCTCTCGCCGACGCCGGCCTGGGGCTGGACGCCGTAGGGGCGGTCTACTTTGGCAACACGACTCAGTCCGCGCTCGAGGGCCAGCTCATGGTCGGCGGCCAGATCGCGTTGCGGCGGATGGGTCTGCAGGCAGTGCCTGTGTTCAACGTGGAGAACGCCTGCGCCACTGGAGCATCCGCCCTCCATCTCGCCATCGGAAGCGTGCTCGCGGGTACCGCCGCCGTCGCGTTGGCGGTCGGGGTGGAAAAGATGAACATCGGCGATCGCGCCCGCAGCATGGCGGTGTTCGACGGCGCGTACGACGTCTCCGATCCGGACGAGCTGGTGCGCCAGCTCGAGCGGCTGGGCGGCGTGGCCGACGCTACCGCGCTCGGCGACCGCTCGATCTTCATGGACATCTACGCCGCGTTCGCCCGCGCCCACATGAAGGCCTTCGGCACCACCCAGGAACAGATCGCCGCGGTGTCCGCGAAAAACCACGGACACGCCGTCCACAACGAACGAGCGCATTACCGCACTGCCATGACCGTGGCCGACGTCCTGCACGGGCGAGAACTGGCCTACCCGTTGACGGTTCCGATGTGCTCGCCGTTGACCGATGGCGCGGCGGCGGTAGTGGTGACCAGCGGCCAGGCAGTCCCCTCGGCCGCGACGGCGCGGGCCGTGCGCGTCTTGGCCAGCTCGATCGGCACCGGGGTGGACCGCGACCTCGACGACTACAGCCGACACGTCGCAAAGTTGACCGCCGACCGCGCCTACGAACAAGGTGGCGTCGGCCCAGGCGACGTCGACGTGGCCGAGGTGCACGACGCGACCGCCTTCGGCGAGATCCTGCAGTCTGAACTGCTCGGCCTCTGCGAGCCAGGAGCAGGCGGACCAGCCGCCAGTGCGGGCGAAACTTCCCTCGGCGGCCGGATCCCGATCAACCCCTCAGGCGGACTGGAGTCGAAGGGCCATCCACTCGCCGCGACCGGCCTCGGCCAGGTCTATGAACTCGTCACCCAACTACGTGGAGAGGCGGGCCCACGCCAGGTGGACAGGGCTCGCATCGCGGTCGCGGAGAACGGAGGTGGCTACTTCCACGGCGAGGAAGCCACGGCCGCCGTCACGATTCTTGGCCGGTAACCGCCGTGGCCATCATCGACTTCTTCGACCGAGGGTGGCGGATCAACCCCGATGGTCGCGCCTATGTCACCGACACCGAGCAATGGAGCTACAGCGAGGCACGACAGCTGTCCTGCCGGATTGCCCATGCACTTCGTGCCGCCGGTCTTGGCCCCGACGCGAAGGTCGCTGTGCTTTCTCCGAACACTCCGACGGCGATGATCTCCATCCTCGGAATCTGGCGTGCCGGGCTCACCTGGGTACCACTCAACACAGCCAACCCGATGCCCGACAACCGCAACCTGCTCGAGCGGTTCGACTGCTCAGCTCTGTTGTTCCACAGCAGCCAGCACGCCACGGTCAAGGAGCTCCGGGGATCGCTGCCCGCCGTGGCCCTGTTCGTCTGTCTCGATGAGCATCTTGACGACTGTCAGTCGCTGGAGCAATGGACCACCGGGCAACCGAGTACGCACCCCGACATCGAGTACCTCGCGGACGCGGTCGTCGCGATCATGCCCACCGGCGGGACCACCGGGCCCTCGAAGGGCGTCATGATCACCAATCGCGGAATCGCGGCCGCTTTCGCACACATGATGCTGCTGCTCGTATACCGCGCGGACGAAGCAATCGTCAATCTCGCCGCCGCCCCCATCACACACACCGCCGGCCTGCTGTCGATGCCAACGACAGCTCGCGGAGGAACCGTCGTGATCCTTCCCCGCCCGGAGCCGACGGCCGTGCTAGAAGCCATCGAGCGCCACCGCGTCACCGAGCTATTCCTGCCCCCGACGGTGATCTACCGGCTCCTCGAGAGCGATTCGGTGCTCAGTTGCGACCATGACTCGCTGCGGTACTTCCTCTACGGCGCGGCCCCGATGTCGCTGGACAAGCTCCGCCGGGCCCTCGACATCTTCGGTCCGGTCATGACGGGTGCCTACGGTCAGGTCGAGGCGTTCGCCGCGATCGCCTACCTGCGCCCGGAAGAGCACTTCATCAACGGGGACCAAGCCCCCGACTCACGACTGAGCTCGTGCGGTCGCCCCTACCCCCTGATCGAGGTGCGCATCCTCGATGAAGCCGGGCAGCAGACCCGTTCAGACGTCCCGGGGGAAATCTGCGTGCGAGGCGATCTGGTCATGCGCGGCTACTACAAAGACCCAGAACACACCGCGGCGACGATCACCGACGGCTGGCTGCACACCGGCGACATCGGCTACCTCGACGACACCGGATACCTGCACATCACCGACCGCAAGAAGGACATGATCATTTCCGGCGGGTTCAACGTGTACCCGACGGAAGTCGAACAAGTCCTCTGGCGCCACCCGGCGGTGCTCGACTGCGCGGTGATCGGAGTACCCGACGAGGACTGGGGCGAAGCCGTGACCGCCGTGGTCGAGCTGAACTCGGGCGCAGAGGTCACCGCAGTCGAGCTCCGAGCGCTGTGCCGGGAGGCTCTGGGCGGGATCAGGACCCCGAAGCGCATCCAGTTCGTAGACTCTCTGCCGCGCAGTCCTACGGGCAAGGTGCTTCGCCGCGATGTCCGGGATCGGTACTGGAAAGACCACACCCGCCTCATTTGATCACTGATCACGCCTTAATAGCCGCGTCGAGACGTTGCGAACCGGGGGAGGAGAGGCAGTGCAATCCATGGATTGCAATCCCCGGCCCACGCTGGACGGCGCGATGATCCGACCGCGACGAGGAACCGCTACCGGACGGCCGGAGTGGGGCCTCGGAGTCGAGGGACAGCTCGGGGCGGACGCCGTGTCCGGCCTAGCCGAACACTGCGAAGCTCTTGGCTACCAGAGTTTCTGGTTCAACATGATTGGGAATTCTCAGGATCCTATCGAAATACTTGCGGCCTGCAGTGAGCGAACGCATTCCATCCTCATCGGCGTCGGCGTCATTCCGTTAGGTTATTTTCCCGCCGGCCGCATCATCTCGGGTTTGGCGAACATGGAACTAGATAGTCGCCGATTTGTACTGGGCGTCGGAGCTCATGGTCTCTCGGACAAGCCGCTCGTCGCTGTACGGGCGGCTCTGCGCTCGATCCGGGAGGTCGCTCCGTTGACACGCACAGCCGTCGGCGGGATAGGGCCCCGGATGCTGACCATCGCGGCGCACGAGGCCGATGCCGTCGTTCTGTCGATGGTTTCGCCCGCGAAAGCAGACTGGGTTGTCCGCCATCTGTCCGAGAACGCGGCGGGCAGAGCGCTACCCGATCCTTACCTCTATCACCGAGTCGCGGTAGGCCCCAACGCCGTTGCGCAGCTAACGGCCACTATGGCCGCCCACGGCGCATGGGACAGCGCTACTCGGGCCCCCGATAGCGAGGAGCTACTGGGCACTCCCGCCGAATCCGATAACGGCGCCATTCGTGCTGATCTTGCCAAGTACCCTGGCCAAATTCACTCGGTTCTGCGACCGGTGCCGCAGAATCCGGCTGACGTCACGGAATGGCACGCGTTGGCCCTAAGGTTCGCGCCGGAGGAGGGTTGCCCGTAACAAGGCTTCCCAATAATCATCCGGCAACAGCTTCCGCAGGCTATCGACAATCGCTTGGGCGGCTTCCGCATCGGTCACTTCGAGGATTAGGCACGCGCTGGCCAGCGTCAGCCGTGCACGACGCCTGGGGGCGGATCTACGCCGAGGCCGGCGTGTTCCTACACAACCGTTGGGTGTTCGTGCTCAGGCCATTGGGCTCATCTGCTGCTCGTTGGCGTGAAGAAGGCTTCGACCGTATATTTCCTGCTTTAGCCCGGGGAGGTTGAGGCCATGTCGGGCAGCCGCGCTCATGTCCCGCCATATCCGTTGGACCGGATTGGTGAGCGCGAAAGCGCTCGCACCTTGAGCGTCGAGCAGGAGTTCGACCGCGGTTACACACTGGCGGACCGCATGTGCGGTTCGCATGGAGTTAATGTGGCGCTCCGCCGGATCCGCGAACGGGATGCCGGTGAGCGATTGCGCGTCGATCGCGTCCGCGGCAGCGCGCGCCTGGCAAAGCGCGCCGTCGATCATTGCTGATGCCTGCGCGATGGCAGCTTGAACGGAGGGCGCCTTCGTGGCGTCGGAATAGAAGGTATACGTGACCGGCTTCGGCCGGGCAGTCATCCGCGTGATCGTCGCATCAAGGGCAGATTGCGCCATCCCGTAGACGGGGGCGGCCACGGATGTCAAGAAGACCGCGGCAACGTCCGCTCTGTACATCCCGCCCCCAGCTGGGCTGTGCAAAAACTCGCCCCGAAGCAGCGGACCGAGTGACTGGGTGAAGGTGTCGGGCACAAAGACGTGGTCGAGAACGAGAGTGTTGCTGCCGGTGCCGGCCATCCCGGACACATACCACGTGTCTTCGATCGACACCCGGTCCATGGGCATGACAGCAAGTCCAGTATCCACAGGAGTGCCGGCGGCATCGAGGATAGGATAGCCAACCATGGCCCAGTTGGCGTGTTTCGAAGCTGACGCGTACCCCCATTTTCCAGTGAGTCGGATGCCGCCCTGCTCTTTCTCGAACTTCCAACCGGGCATCGGAGTCAATGGAGCGCACACGCCACTGTCCGGGCCGTCTGCCCATACCGCCTCTTGGATGTCGGGATGCATCATCCCAACGATCCAGTCATTCATGTTGAGAATGAACGCGTACCACGCGGATGATCCGCAGCCGCTTCTAGCCAGCTCAGCGACCACGTCGAGGTAGGTCCGGTGCCCCGCTTCGTAACCTCCTACGCGACGAGGAACCATGATCCGCAAGGTTCCAGACTCGGTCATTGCCTTGAAATTCTCATCTGGCAGTGAACGATCCCTTTCCGCTGCCTCAGCATTGGCCGCTAGTATCGGGTGCAACGAGCGAGCCTTTGCGACTAGCTCCCCGCGTTCTGTCGGTTGAGTTGCTGACTCCACGTCGACACGCTCCTTTGGTAAGGGTGCTGAAGGACTGACAGCGCCGCCTTCGCTGAGGCGGGGTTCCGAGGACGCACTTGCGCCAAGAGCAGCGTCCACTGACCTGTCTCGCAGACCTCTGGGGTAGATGGCCGTACGGCAGTGACCGTTGGTTGAGGAGCCCGTGGGTCCTCCAGAGTGGACAGTTCGTCGTGATCGACCGCCTCTACGTAACTCAAACTACGGTCTGATACACCGTACTTTGACACGACGCCGGGCACAATGGGCGATGGCCGAGGAACGGGACTGAATGATCCGGACTCAGCTTGCGAATAGTCTCGAACGGCGGCCGCCGGCCGGCGCGACGAGCGCGCAGCGAACGTGTGGAGGAAACCGATCTTGGCCTCGACCCACGGCTTCCTGGGCCGCCAAATCGTGGTGCTTGACGCGCCGTCGAACCTTGGCCTTCGGCCTCTCTCGGAGGGCACCGTGCCCGGTTGCTACAAGCTCGCCGGGGCGGTTCGAGACCAGGGTTTTGTGGGCCGCATCCACGCCGAGGACGCGGGGTATCTGACCCCACCCCGATACGACCGAGGGGCTTGGCAGCCCGGTGACGGCGTCTTCCACGCGGCGGCCATCGCGTCCTACAGCACTCGGTTGGCGGAGCGGCTGGGCGCAATGTTCGACCGACCATGCGGCACGCACGCCGTACGTTCGCGATGCTGACGTGGTGCTGCTCGGCATCCGGGAGAACGACGAGCATGCCGACGAAGTTCGCGCGGTGGGTATTCCGGTGTGGGCCGCACGGGAGATCATTCCGGACCCGTCCGGAGTCGCGCACTCGGTGCTGAACTATCTCTGCCGCGACCAACTGGACGGGTTCTGGGTGCACCTGGACGTCGACATCCTGGACGCGTCGGTGATGCCGGCCGTGGACAGCCCTGAACCGGGCGGCCTCGATCACGCCCAGCTACGAGCACTCCTTACTCCGCTGCTCGCCTCGCCGGGCTGTATGGGCCTCGACGTCGGCATCTTCGATCCGGACCTCGACCCCGATGGGCGCCTGGCCGCCGAGCTCACCGACACTCTGGTGGCTGCCCTTAATCGGTGATTATTCGCCTTCGGCCGGTCGAGCCGACGCAGACGAACTAACCACACGGCTGAGCGTCGACCGCACCCGCGACCTACCCAGCGCAGGTTTTGACCGTTCTGGAGACCGAGGTCACCTTCCGCACCGGAGTCGCCGAGATTTGCCAGCAGCGAGCTCGGCAGGGCGCGAGGATCTGCGCGCTGTCCCGGGCACGGGAGGGGGTCAGCCGGTGTCGATGACGGAGAGGCTGGACGAGCCGGCGTTGGCGGTGTAGACGCGCCGGCCGTCGGGGCTGACCGCCAGCCCGTTCGGAGTCGAGCCGACCGGCACGACAGCGACCAATGCCCGAGCCTCGGTGTCGATCACCGCGATGCTCGCCCCGGGGTTGCTGTTGGTGCCGGGCTCGGTGACGTAGAACCGGCGGCCGTCCGGGCTGGGCGCCAGATCGTATGGTCCGAGGCCGACCGGGATGGTGGAGCTCAGGCGGCCGCCATCGGTGTCGATCACCGAGATGGTGGTGCCGGGCAATGCCTGGGTGCCCACGTTGGTCACGTAGGCGGCGGTGCCGTCGGGGGTGACCGCGACCCTTATCGGCACTTGACCGACCGGAACGGTGGCGCGGACCAGGTCGGTCTCGGTGTCGATCACCGAGACGGTGGAGCCCGGGGCGGCTTCCGAGCCGCTGTTGGTGATGTAGGCCCGGTGCCCGTCGGGGGAGATCGTGACCCCGCCGGGCGCGAACCCGACGGCGACGGTGGCACGGACGGTGTTGGTGGCGGTGTCGATCGCGGACACGGTCGTCGAGGGGGTGCTGACGGAGCCGTTGGTGGCGACCCAGACCTGCTGGCCGTCGGGTCTGACTGCCACGTCGAACGGGTTGAGCCCGACCAGGACGTTCGCGGTGACGACGTTGCTGGCGGTGTCGATGACGGCCACGGTGCTGTTGGTCGGCGTCGCCGCGCCCTGGACGCCCACGTACGCATGGCGGCCGTCGGGGGCGATGGCCACGGCCGAGGGATTGGGCCCGACCGGGATGGTGGTCATCATCGTGCCGGCGGCCAGGTCGACCACCATGACGTTGTTCCCGTCGGCCGTCGTGGTGCCGTAGCTGGTGACGTACGCGCGGCGGCCGTCGGGCGTGATCGCCATGTCGCGGGGTTCCTCGGGCAGGGCGATGGTGGTGACCCGGAACCCGGCTGGGGTGCCCGCCGCGCCGGGGCGGGTGGCGTCGTGGATGGTCACCCCGATCAGCGCGGCCACCAGCAGTGCGCCCACTGAGGCCAGCGCGACCACCGAGCGCCGGCCGAGCGTGACCTCGCCGGGCCGTCGGGGCGGCGTCCAGTCCCCAGGTAGCGGCGGGTATCCGGGCAGCGGCGGGCCTTCGGATGGCGGTGGGCCCTCGGAAGCCGGGCGGGGGGACGCGGCCGCCCCGGTTGCCCTGGCCTCGGTGGGCCGGTTCTCCCACGGGGGTATGTCGGTGGACAGGTTCAGCCACGGGGGTGGTGTGTCGGGTGGTGGGTATGCCGGGGCGTCGGTGGCCGACGATCCGGTTCGGGGCCCCCGCCAGCTTCGATTCAGCTCGGCGGCGAGCAGCGGGGTAGTGACGGCGTGGTACTCCCAGAAGCGCAGCTCCGCGTAGGTCACCACCCACATCCGAACGGAGAGCACCAGAAACGGGATGTAGTACAGCGGTACCATGATCACTCTCACCGCGGCGCCGATCCAGCCGTTCCCCCCGGCCAGGTCGAACAGGCCGAACTCGCCCCCGGCCACGCCGACCACCACGAGGATGAGCCCGACCACGGCGACGAACAGCGCGGCGACGATCCCGTAGCGCACCACCGTTCCCCACCACCGCCGCCGGATCAGCGAGAAGCACCGCCACACCGGGGCCCGCTCCACCAGCACCACGCCAGGCAGCGACGAGAACAGCGTCCCGGCCAGGTAGATCGACGGGATGGAGGTCACCGCGACCCCCAGCGGCAGCAACGCCGGGATGCCGAGCTGGAACGCCGGCACGGCCACCACCAGCAGCGGGGCCCCTACCATCAGCAGGGCCAGCGCGGACCAGCCGGCCAGCGCCGGCACCCGGGGCGCGGCCGACCGCAGGGCGTCGCGGAGGGTCGCCGGTTGCCGGTTCGCGGCCCGTACGACGAGGAAGAACCCGGCGCCCTGGTAGAAGGGGCCGACCACCGCGAAGACGAGCCAGGAGAGGCCGATGAGCACGGGCGTGAAGCCGTACCCCAGCAGGTAGAAGAACGGGTTGGCCCCTCCCTGTATCGCGTCGGCGATCCGCTGTGGATCGGGTTGCGCCGCATCTAAGGCCAGCCCGAATGCCAGGTAGAGGACGGCGGGGACTGCGGACAGGGCGACCAAGCGCCCGAAGCTGTCGTCGGCGACGCCGAACACCCTCCGCAACCAGTCGATGACGCCGAAGGGGACCAGCGGGTCGTCGGAGACCGCCGTCGGCCAGCCCTGGTACCCGCTGGGGAGCCCGGCATGCCCGCCCAGGTACCCGTCGAACCCGGTCGGATATCCGGCTACCCCGGTCGGATATCCGACCGGGGTAGCCGGCTGGTCGACTGGAGGGGCGGGGTGTCCGGTGGCGGGCGCGGGCGGGTTGGCGGGGTCGGCGGATGGCCGATCGGACTCGGCGCGTCGCTCGACCGAGACGTCCTGGTCCGTACCCGAAGACTTCCGCCAGCGGTCGTCCTCTTTCCCCGGCGGAGTGACCATGCAACCACGATAGGTAACCCACCCGCGCTCGGAGTCGTCTTCGTCCGAACGTCCACCAACGTGTGATACGCCGTCGGCCCGGAATGAGCCGCTGGCCTTCCACGCCGGGTACAACTGGCACGAGCAGGGGCTGTCCCAGCTGAACAAGTTCATCTCCGCGCACGCACTCGGGTTCACCTTCAGCAACATGATCCACCTGATCCGCACTGGGACTTCGACACGCCCAGCGTCATCTACGACTTGCCGTTCCTGTCCGACCAGGCCAGGCGCAACATTCTGGGCGGCAACGCCTGCCGGCTGTTCGGCCTGCCCAGCCAGAAACGGGCGCCGAAGTCCGCAATCGAGGCGGGCTCGGCGGATACGACTCTGTCGAGGCAGCACCTACGCTGAGCTGAGCGTGCAGCGATCTTGTGTGGCGGTGTTGTTCCCTGCTCGTTCACGTCGCAGCCGACCACCCACCGGGCTGGCTGTCTGTTCGTCAGTTGGTCGCTCCGTGCGCGGCCGGACGCTCGAGGCCGAGGTGATCACGCAACGTCTCGCCGGCGTACCCGGTGCGGAAGCGACCCCGGGCCTGCAGGATCGGCACGACATGGTCGACGAACGCGCTGAGTTCCCCCGGAAGCGTC
>Ga0137415_10004569_pt1 | contig 13686 bp, 15 predicted proteins | sample CZODoug3_1_1_16f_FD_183082 | JGI IMG/M metagenome (GOLD analysis project Ga0137415, IMG submission 183082) | Vadose zone soil fungal communities from Angelo Coast Range Reserve, California, USA - CZODoug3_1_1_16fungal (Hybrid Assembly) | ecosystem: Environmental > Terrestrial > Soil > Vadose... | reverse complement strand
CGCCGGAAGGCTTTCTTGATCTCGTCCGTCGTGGCGGTTTCGGCGACTCCCAACACCTGATAGTAGTCGCGCTGTGCTGCCATTACTGTCCCTGCCAGGTCAGCACCACAACGCGGGCCGGCCGTAGCAACGTGTCGCGCATTTTGTAGCCTGGTTGCACCACCTGGCCTACGGTGTGATCCTGCTCCGGTTTCGCCGCAGGCTGGGTCGTGACCGCCTCATGGATGTTCGGATCGAACGGCACGCCCGCCTGATCGATGCGCGTGACGCCGGCGCTCTCGAGCTCCTTCCATACTTTGCGTTCGACGAGATCCACCCCGTCATGCAACGTCTTGGAATCGATTTGCGCGGGGTCGATGTGCGCGAAGCGCGACAGATCGTCCAGCGCGTCCGCCAAACGAGCGACAAGCTCCGCCTGCGCGCGCTGCCACACCTCGGCGCGCTCCTTGGTCGTGCGCTTGCGGAAATTCTCGAAATCGGCAGCGAGTCGCAGATGGCGGTCCTTCCAAACGTCCACCTCGGACCTCTCTGGCTGCGGAGCAGACGCAGCAGGTCCACTGGAGTTACCAGGAGAGTCCTGCGCCGGCACCGGCTCACCCGTGTCGGGGTCGAGCGAAGGAGCGCGTGGCGGCGAGTCCGGGGACTGCGGCGAGTGGGCGTGGCGTTTGTTGTTCATGAGTTTGGAAGCTTCGGTCCGACAACAAGATACCCCTGGGCTTCTGCGATGGGTAGCTCTCCTAAGGACGATACGCTCCGATGAAACGGGTGAGCGCTTCTCGCACCGGAGGCACCGTTAGCAGGTCGTGCGACAACTCCGGGTACCATTGAACCGTCGCATGCGGTGTCAGTCCGTCAGCGAAGCGGCGGGCCGCCTCAACATCCACGACGGTGTCGGCTCCTCCGAGCACGAACAGCATCGGTCGCTCGATCCGCTGGTAGTCGGCCAGGACCGCGCGCTGGGCCCATTGCAGCTCGGCGCGGGCCCCGGCCGTCATGAAGCCGGCGCCGCGTCCCGTCGGCAACGTGGGCCAGAGATCCGCGAGTCTGGCGGCGAGACGTTTCCAGGCGGCGGCCCGCACGCGCGATGCGAGCCACGGGCTCGCAATAACGGCAGCAGCGGGGGGTTCACCCGGCTGCGTCTCGAGGTAGCGAAGCACGACGAGGCCGCCGAAGCCGTGGCCGACGAGGACCTGCGGGACATCCTGGCGGCGACGCACCGCACGACGCAGCGCCTGCAGGTCACCCAACAGCTGGCTGAAGCGCGATAGATGCCCCCGTCGCCCGCCGGAGCGTCCATGCCCGCGCTGGTCGAGGAAGTACGCCGCGAATCCCGCGTCCCGAAGCCGCGCTCCCGTCTCGGCGAAACCTTCGCCAAGTCCGGCGGGCTCGGGATGCCAGTCGTGGAGAAACAACACGGCGACGCTGGGACGAGCCGGCTCGTACGCGTCATACACGAGCGGCGTGCCGTCAGGAGCGTTGACGCGATTCACTGTTGGTCGGCGAGTAAGCGCCGGAGCAGATCGAGCGCCGCTTGCGCCGAGCGCGCGCGGATCTCGTTGCGATCGCCCGGGAAGACGCGCTTGAGCGCTCGAGCGTCGGTCCCGTAGCGCGCTGCTATCCACACGGTCCCGACGGGCTTCTCCGCAGTGCCGCCCGTGGGGCCGGCGATGCCGGTGATCGCGAGCGCGGCTTCGGCAGCGAAGCGTTGTTGTGCACCAAGCGCCATGGCGACGACGACCTCTTCAGACACCGCGCCCTGAATCCGGACGAGCTCGTCAGGAACGCTCAAGGCCGCGGTCTTCACAGCGTCGTCGTATGCGATGACGCCGCCGACGAAGACGTCCGACGCACCGGGCACCGCAGTGATCCGTGCGCCCAGCAATCCGCCGGTGCATGATTCCGCGACCGCCAGCCGCGCACCCCGGCGGCGCAGCTGCGCGAGCACCGTGGCGGCGAGGTCCGTGCCGTCTTCGCCGTAGCAGTGCTCGCCGGCTCGCTCGCGAAGTTGCGCCGTTGCCTCAGCGAGGCGGCGATCCGCGTCGTCGGCACGCAGTCCCCACGCCGTTACCCGCAGGTCCACGCCTTCGGCTGAAGGCAGGTATGCGAGCGTCAGCGGCGCGATTGCGTCTTCGATCGCGCCGACGCGCTCGGCGAGCGCGGATTCCGCGATCCCCGTCGTGCGCACCGTGCGCGAGCGCACGACGGTGCCCGACGTCCGGGCCGCGAGTCGCGGCAGCACCTCCTCGGCGAGCAGCCCGCGCATCTCCGACGGGACGCCGGGCAGCATTACGACTACGCGCCCGCGGGTGTCCTCAACCCACAACCCCGGCGCCGTGCCCCGCGGGTTCGGAAGAACGGTCGCTCCGTCGGGCACTTCCGCCTGCGTGCGATTCACGACCGGCATGGGACGGCCGAGGCGGCGGAATCGCTCCTCGAGCGATCGCAACACCGCCGCGTCCAGTTCCAGCGCTTTCCCGAACAAGGCCGCGACCTCGCGCTTCGTCATGTCGTCCCGCGTCGGCCCGAGGCCGCCGGTCGTGATTACGAAGCCCGTACGCTCGAGCGCCTCGGCCACCGCGGCCCGAATAGCCTCGGGGCGATCGGCGACGGAGCTGTGACGCACGACTTCGACCCCGGCCGCAGCCAATCCGCGGCCGAGCTCGGCGGCGTTCGTGTCGAGTATCTGGCCCAGCAGCAGCTCGGTGCCGATGGTGACGACCTCGAGCTTCACTTGCCGACTTTGAGAAGTGTCCGGTAGCGGTAGAGGTAGACGAGCAGGGAGTACACGGTCAGCACGATTGCGCCCGCCAACGTGACGGCGACGAACCAGCCGTGAAACTGGTCCCAGAAGTTCCGGAAGTCGCCGGCGAGGTGCATCTGCGCGATCGCGTCCTTCCAGGCGAACCAGGCGATCGTCGCGCCGATGAAGACGTTCTGGACCACCGCTTTCAGCTTCCCGGCGCCCATCGCGGGAATCACGATGCCGCGCTGCTTGGCGAAGAAGCGGAACCCGGTGATGAGGAGCTCGCGTCCCACCAGGAGGATCGCCACCCAGAGCGGCAGGCTCCCCCACCAGGGGATCGCGTAATCCACCTTGTCGCGGGCGAGAATTGTCGGGTGCCGCGTCATCCAGAAAATCGGAATCAGCGTCGCGAACAGCAACAGCTTGTCGGCGATCGGATCGAGCAGCATGCCGAGCTCGCTGGTCGTGCCGTAGCGACGGGCGAGGTATCCGTCCAGCAGGTCCGAGAAGGCGGCAATCAGGAAGACGACGAAGGCGATGACTTTAGGCCAGTACCCCTGAATGAACGGCAGCAACGCGATCACGGGCGTGAGACAGATACGCGCCAGCGTGATGATGTTCGGCAGGGTCCACCGCATCGAGCTGGGCTTCAGCTCAGCGTCTTGAGGACGTGCTTGCTCACTGCTTTGAGTGTGTCGAATACGCCATCGCCGCGGACTGCCACGGCCTCGTGGTAGGGTGCATGACCGACCCACTCGCCGCCGACCCTGTCGACCAGGCTCTCGCCCGGATGGGCCGGATCGGGGGTCTGTTTCTGACGCGCCGCCTCTTCGATCGGCCAACCCGGATTCAGGGACGCCTGGAGGTCTTTGATCGGCGCGGCGTTGGGCAGGTCGCGCTTGTTGTACTGAATCACGAACGGGATCCTGGTTAGATCGTACCCGTATTCCGACATGTTATCATACAGGTTCTGCATCGACTCGACGTTGGCCTCCATGCGCTCGATCTGGCTGTCGGCGACGAAGACGATGCCGTCCACGCCTTTGAGGATGAGCTTGCGGCTGGCGTTGTAGTACACCTGGCCGGGGACGGTGTACAGGTGGAATCGCGTTTTGAAGCCGCGGATCGTGCCGAGATCGACCGGGAGAAAGTCAAAGAACAGGGTGCGCTCGGTTTCGGTCGCGAGCGAGATCATCTTGCCGCGCGTGTTGGGCGAGACCTTCCCGTAAATGTGCTCCAAGTTGGTCGTCTTCCCGCCCAGACCCGGTCCGTAGTACACGAGTTTGCAGTTGATCTCGCGGGACGCGTAGTTGATCATCGACATGGGCGCGTCCCCTTAACCGAAGAGTTTGTCAATTTCGTCTTCCGCCCCTTCGAGCAGGCCTTTTTGCTGAGCCTGACCCGTGCCGACCCGATTGAACATCTCCTCGAAGACCTTGTTGAGCTCGCCCACGACCGATTTGGCCTTGAGCTTGACGAGCCCCAGGGTGGCGCGCTGATCGAACAGCACGACGAGGATCACGCGCTTCGCCACATCCGCGAGATACATCGACTCGCGCTCCCCCTGATGGACGAGCGACGCGAACTCCGCTTCGCCGATCATTTTCGCGAGCTGATCGTTGGCGCTGAAGTCGGCGGCGGTGAGTGAAGCGAAGGCGGTGGGATCGAACTGCGGCGTCTCCCCGACGGTGGCGACGAGCTGGCCGTTGCGGTCGACGAGCAGCGCACAGCGGGCGTTCGAGTCGCGGAGGAACGCCTGCAGGTGCGTCTGGATTTGCTTGAAATCGTTCTCGTTGAAAGACCAGCTTGCGGCCCCGGCCATGCGCCTCCTAGAGGATCAGTCGGTCTCCGACATCTCGCGCCGTGCCGCCAGCGCCTGGGCGATCGTCACCGCATCGGCGTACTCTAGGTCTCCACCCACCGGCAGTCCCCGCGCGATCCGCGTGACGCGCACGCCGCTCGGCTTCAGGATCTGCTGGAGGTAAGTGGCCGTCGCCTCCCCTTCCATCGAGGGGTTCGTGGCGACGATGACCTCACGCACATCAGAGCCGTTCTTCAGTCGGTCGAGCAGCCGATCAAGATGCAGCTCGTCCGGCCCGACGCCATCCAGCGGCGAAATCCGGCCGCCGAGGACGTGATAGCGGCCGCGATAACGGCCGGCGCGCTCGATCGCACTGACGTCGCCCGATTCCTCGACCACACACAGCAAGGCCGCATCGCGCCGCGGGTCGCGGCAGATGGGGCACGGATCCTCGTCCGAGAGGTTGCCGCATGCCCCGCATGCCATGACTTTCCCGCGCACCCGCCGGATGGCGTCCGCCAACCGCTCCGCGGTTTCCGCGGGCTGCTTCAGCAAATGGTACGTGAGCCGTTGGGCGGTCTTACGCCCGATGCCGGGGAGCTTGGCGAGCTCCGCCACGAGCTCCTCGATGGCGGACACGGAACCGCCGGCCTACAGCGGCAGCTGGAATGGGAACGGCAGACCCGACGCCAGCTTCCGCACCTCGGCCTGATACAGCTCGGCCGCGCGCTTCTGCGCCTCCGCCACGGCGGCCAGCACGAGATCTTCGAGCATCTCGACATCCCCCTGGCTGACCGCCTGGGGATCGATCTTGATGCCGCGAATGTGCCCCCGCCCGTCGACCGTGGCCTGGACCATCCCCCCACCGGCCGACACCGTCAATGTCTGCTGCGCCAGCTGCGTCTGGATCTCGGTAAGCCGCCCCTGCATCTGCTGGGAGAGCTGGAGCAGGCTAGATAAATCCGCCATGTGTCGAAAGTTACCCCTCGTGGCACTGTTGGCAAGCTATTCGAGCAGCTCCAAATCTAATGCGTCTACCGCCGCACTCAGCGTCGGATCTTTCGCACGCAAACTCTTGAGGCGCTCTGCGGTGGCCCCGGCAGGAGTAATCCGCTCCGGACCTCCGCCACCCCCACCAGGCCCACTACCCCCACCAGGACCCCCCGCCGCGACCGCTACACGTGGGGCTTCGCTGATGTACTGGCCGAGTGCCTGTGCGATGGTCTCGCGTTGCCGTTCGAGCCCCTCCGCGTGCACCGCGTGCCCCGGTCGGAGCGTGACGATGCGCCCGTCGACCGCCACGACTTCCGCCTCGGCGAGGAGACTGCCGAGCAGCGGAGTTTTCGCGCGCGCATCCGTGACGACTCGGGACCAGATCGAGCGGACGTTTTCGAGCGTCGGTTCCAACTTCTGACCCGTTGGACGGGCGGGCGGGCGGACGGCCGGACGGTCGGACTCTGCGGGTGCCGGCGGCGGAGTCGGAGATGGGTTTCTCGGGCCGTCAGGCCGTCCGACCGTCGGGCCCCTCAGCGCTTCCAACACTTCGCCGATTTCGACCGTCCGATCAAGCATCGCCCATCGCAGCAGCAAGACCTCGACGAGCAGGCGCTGGTTGGCGCTCCGGCTCAGCCGTTCTTCGGAGTCACTGAGAATCGTCAGAAGACGAACGATGTCAGCGGGCGGGAGCTGCGGTGCATACTCGCGCACCACCGCCATCAACCCCTCGGTCAGTCCCTCGGGCTGGCCGCCGACGCCGGCGAGGAGCAGGGCGCGCAGCGTTTCGCCGGCGCCGTTCACGAACTCGCCGAGGTCCGCGCCGGCCTCGAGCAGTCGCTGAACGAGCGGGAAGATGGCCGCGGGGTCGCGCTCGACGATGGCGCGGAGCATCTCGCCGTACAGCTCGTCGGGGATCAGCCCCAGGACTTCCCGGACGCGCGCCGCGGTGACCGGACCTTCGCCGAACGAGAGCACCTGATCGAGCAGGGAGAGCGCGTCGCGCATGCCGCCGTTGGCGCTCCGAGCGATGAGGTGCAGCGCGTCGTCCTCGACCTCGAGCTGTTCGGCGGCCGCAACCTGCTTGAGCCGCGAGACGATCGCGTGCGGTCCGATGCGGCGGAAATCGAAGCGTTGCAACCGCGAAAGAATCGGCGCGGCGGTATTCGCGATCTTCTGCGGCTCGGTCGTCGCGAATACGAACACGACCCGGGGTGGCGGCTCCTCGAGAATCTTCAGGAGTGCGTTCCACGCTTCGCGCGTGAGCATGTGGGCTTCATCGACGATGTAGACCTTCGAGCCCGACTCCGTGCTGGCGGCATACATCGCGCGCTCGCGCAGATCACGCGCGTCGTCCACGCCGCGGTTGGACGCGGCGTCGAGCTCGACGACATCGAGACTGACCGCGCCAGTCCAGATGCGGCGGCAGGCATCGCACTCCCCGCACGGTTCGCCGGCATCGCCTGGCTTGCGCCGCTCGCAATTCAGCGCCATCGCGAGGATCCGGGCGGCCGTCGTCTTCCCGACGCCCCGCGGCCCGGCGAAGAGGTAGCCGTGCGCCACACGGCCCTGCGCGACGGCGCCCCGCAGGGCGGCCGCGACGTGGTCCTGCGCAATCAGGTCGGAGAACTGCTTGGGGCGGTACTTGCGAGCGAGGGCGATCATTGAGGACGGAATCTAACCTAGGTAGCTTTCGCGTGCCCCAGGTCCGCAGGCTTTCCGCTCGTGAACCGCGTCAGGCCCCCGCAGGGAGCAGCGCTAAACGATGTCGGGATTCGTTGCGGGGTGCCTGGGGCATTCCACATCCAATAACCAATTCCCCCTTAGGGGCAGTCGACCTTTCCAGGAGCAACGCGAGGCGGGACTGTGACCGTGAGATATTGGCGCATGCCGTTGGCGATGACGGCGAGGCTCGTCGTGCCCGGCTGATCGGGCTTCAGCGTCACCGTGCCGGCGGCGCTGTCCTGCGCCACCGCGAGCACCCGGAAAATCCGCGCGTCAGCCACGGCGGCGCGAAGCCCCAGCAGGGGCGTGGGATTCGCAAAGGCGTCCTGCGCGGAGACTCCTAACACAATCACGCTGTCGGGGCGCATGGCGAAGTGTCCGGACACGCTGGACGCCCCACACATCACCACGAGCTGCGTCGCCGGCCCGGCCGCGACATTGAACGCGACCTGCTTCTCGACGACCCCGATCGAACCGATGACCGTCGCCGATCCGACGCGCTGGCCCAACATGACCCCAACGCGCGCTTGCCCGGCCGCATCGGTGGCAACCGCGGTGGGCTGGATGCTCGCATTGATCCCGGTGAACGTCACCGCCTGGCCGGGGAGCGACGCTCCGGAGGAATCGCGCGCCTCGAACACCAGCGCGCGCGGAAGTTGTGTGCCGACATTGCCTCGCTGCCCACCGCCGGCGACGAAACCGCTGCGCTCTGCTGAAACCGTGACGATGATGCGTTGCACTTGGAAAACGGCGGGCGGCTCTGGAGTCGGTGGCGGCGCCGGTGCCGGCGCCGACGGCGGGCGCGTGGCCGCGCGCGTCGCCGCGCCCGAAGCCGTTCGCCGTGGGACCTTGCGACGCGCACACTCGTCTACCGCTGCGAGGAGCGACGCATCGGCGCCGAGCATGCGAAGGTCGTTGCGATCGCGTTCGGTGGGCTGGAAGGTCAGGCAGTTGCGCCGTACCAGCTGCGACAGATCCACCGAAGACATCCCCGCGCCGGACAGCAGCCGCACGAGATCGGTCTTGCGCAATGACGCCGGGCTCCCGCCCTGCAGCGCGAGGAGCAGGGCGAGGAATGCGCTCAAGGCCGGGGACATCCCGATTGCTCGAAGCGGCTTTCGACGGAGTCCACGGCCGCGTAGACAGCTTGATCTTGGGACGCCCGGCGCTGATCGAACGAGGCCATGCGCCCGCGACGCTCCAGGTTGTACGTAGGCCACAAGTTCTCGACCGCCACGAGCCCGGTGGCCAGGCCGCCGCAATCCATGCGACTGTCCGCAAACAGCGCCGCACGATCCTGGAAGTTGCGCACGGCGCCCCTGAGCGAGTCACTCAACCGATCGAAGCGCGCGAACGGAGACGGCGGCGCGACCGGCTGCGGCACAGGGACTGGCGCCGCCGGGACGGCGGCCGCCGGAGGCGGAGCGGGCGGGGGCGACCCTGCGGTCGGCCGGCGCCGTGGGCCGGCGGCCGGCGGTGGGGGGGGCGCCGGACTCCGTTTCGTGATCCGTGACACGAACTGCTTCCCACGATCCAACAATCCCGGGAGCAAAGTTGGATTGCGGATCGCGAGGTACCAATAGCCCCCCGCTCCCACGCCCGACAGTAACAGGAGAATTGCCAACCGCCGCAGCCACGGCCCGCGGCGTTTGCGGCGACGCGGTTTGGGAGCGGGCGCAGCTTTTTTCTCTTCCTCCTCGTCCAGCAGGTGGAACGTGTGCGTCGGCGTGCGGCGCGGAGCGGGTGGCGGCAGCGGCTCCGGCATGCGAGACCCAACCTCCGCCGGCGAGATCTGCCACGGAATGTCGTCCGATGATCGCGCCGGCGGCGCCGGACGTGGCGGCGGTGGCGGCGGCGGTGGCGGGGGTGGCGGAGGAGGCTTGGGAGGGGGCGCACGTGGCTCGTCCGGAACGAAGACCGGAGCGCTCTTGCGTGGCGGCGGCGGCGGAGTGGGCACCGGCGGGGGCGCTGGCTCGTCGTCCACGCTCGTCTTGATGACGGGAATGTCATCCGCGCTCGAGCGCATGATCCGGAAGCCGCGGTCACCAGCCGCCGGCGGCGGGGCCTGGGCTTCGACTTCTTCTTCCTCGGGCTCTTCGGCTTCCGGGGGGGGCGCGGGCGCTTTTGGTGGCTCGGGCGGCTTCGGTTTGGGGCCCGTCAGCGTCGGGCCATACGGCTTGTAGTTCCTCCAGACAATGAATGAACGTTTCTTCCCGTCGGCTTTGATCGAATCAGGTTGCAGCAACTCGTAGAACGGCAGCGGTGTCTTGTGCCAGTCGGTGTTGCCTTGCGTTGCGCGAAAGAATCGCCCGGTGACGCCACCCGCTTCCGCGGCGACCAGAATCGCAACGTGCCACGGCTCCGTGAAGAACTTCTCGTGGGTCTCGACGTCGTGCGCCGTGAGGAATCCGCCCTGGCCCGGATGGCTGTGGTACCAGCCCAGGAGCGTTCCGGCCGCCTTCTTGAGCTGTTCCTGCATCCGGTCCCACAGCCGCGACACCACGACTTCGGTCTTGTCGCCGTAGATCGCCTGGCTGAGCTTCAGCGTCTTATCGATGACCGTGTACAGCGCGCCGTTTTCCGGATCGCGATAGACATCGCCGATGAGGAACCCGAAAATCGCTTGCGTCGGCGAGCTCTTCAGATGGTCTTGCAGCGCGATGACCGCTTCCTGCTGAAAGAAGATCGGATAGGGCGAGCGGCTGCTCGAACGTCCCCCGGGACTCGTGGCGCCGGGCGCAGCCGGCGGGTTCCACAAGATCGACCGATCCATCGGCATCGGCTGCGAGCGGGGTTCGGGCCGGTCGCTCATCGGAGAGTATCCAGGATGATCCGGGCGGCGCGCTCGACGTCGGCACGCGACACATCGAGATGCGTGACGGCGCGCAGCCGCCGCGGCCCCCACGGCGCGAGGCGAACGCCCGCCTGGGCCAGCCGCGGCGACACCGATTCGGGGGTATCGCGCTCACGCAGCAGGTCGACCATGACGATGTTCGTCTCTGGGTCGGACGGCCGGACGGTCGGACTGTCGGACAGTAGTGCGGCGAAGCGTTTGGCGTTGGCGTGATCTTCGCCGATGCGGCTCAGATGATGATCGAGCGCGTACAATCCCGCGGCCGCAAGAATGCCCGATTGGCGCATCCCGCCGCCGAGGCGCTTGCGAATCTCCCACGCCCGCGCCCGCATCGACTTCTTGAATCCGAGACACGATCCGACGGGACAGCCGAGGCCCTTCGAGATGCTGACCATCACGGTGTCGGCGCCTTGTGCCAGGCGGGCGGGCGGCATGCCCACGGCGACCGCGGCGTTCCACAGGCGCGCGCCATCCAAGTGGACCGCCATACGCGACGCGCGCGCGAGGCGCACCAGGGCATCGACCGCCGCAGCGTTCAGCACGCGGCCGCCCGCCGTATTGTGCGTGTTCTCGATCGCCAGTGCGGTGGTGCGCGGCACGTGCGGTGACGGCGCGCGGATCATGCCGCGCACCAGCTCGGGCGTCAGGAGTCCATCGGGTGTCGTGATCGGACGGATCTGGACGCCCGACAGCGCGGCGACGCCGGCGACCTCGGAGTGCACGAGATGCGCGTTCGCTTCGAGCAGGAGCTCCGTGCCCGGCTCCGTGACCAGCGCGATGCCGGTCTGATTTGCCTGGGTGCCCGACGGGAAGAAGAGCGCGTCCTCGGTGCCGAGCAATCCGGCGACGCGCTCCTCGAGCCGGCGCGTGGTCGGATCGCCGTCGAGGACGTCGTCGCCGACCTCCGCGTCCGCCATGGCGCGCCGCATCGCGGGCGACGGCCGGGTGACGGTATCGGAGCGGAGATCGATCGGTGGAGCTGTCATCCGAGCTGCACGCGTTGCAGGCGCCGCATGCGCATCAGGTCGTACGTCTCCGCCACCTCGCCGCCCAGCAAGAACATATACGCCGTGTAGTAGATCCACAGCACGAACAGCAGGAAGCCGATCAGGTTCGCGTCCGATGCCACGCGGTCGAACGTCACGAAGCGCGCCACATACAGCGCGTAGAGCCGTTTGGCGATTTCGAACGCCACCGCGCAGAACAGCGACGCGACCACGCTCGTGCGCCAGTAGATGCGGCGGCTGGGCAGGAATTTGAAGATCATGAAGAACAGCAACGTGCTGAAGACGAGCGAGGCGAGCCAGGCAAAGATGCCGCGCCCGGTTGACGCGAACGCGTTGGCCAGGAACAGCGCGCCCGCGACGGATACCATAGCAAGATCGGTCAGCTTGGCGATCGGCCAGGATCGGTTCTCCTCGGTATCGAACACCTCGTTCAGCGCCGCCCGCAGTCCCCCGAACATACGAGTCGAGAACCACAGGAACAGGGGCGCGGCCAGCAGGGTGATGTGCCCGCGCCGCGCGACCAGGTCGCCGAGCGCGCGCTCGATGAAGCCGAACTGCCCGGTCTCCCCACCGCTGGACTCGGGGAGGAAGCGCTCCAGCAGCTCGTGAACGTTGATCTGGTGAATGGCGAGCTGGTATTGCGCGAGGTAGCCGACGACGGCCAGAACGAGGCCGACGAAGGGAATGGCTGTGAGCAGAATGTCGAACGAAAGGGCGCCAGCGAGGAACGGAATGTTGTCTTCGTAGGCGGCCTCGAGCGTACGCCGGACGACGCCGGGGACCGTGCGGTGCCACCCGCCTTCACGATTCACGCGAGCGGCTCGTCCTCCTCATCGGACGCGGGGGGCACGGGCGGCCTGGTAGCCCGGGCGCGACGGCGGCGGGCGGCCTCGAGCCGGCGGCGCAGTTGCTCGCGTGTCGCGATCTCCGGCTCCTCTTCGTCTTCACCTTCGGACTCCTCAGACTCGGCGTCCTCTTCCGCTTCGTTCAGCAGGCCGCGGACCTCGTCCACTTTCTCTTCGGCGAGCTCCTTCAAGTTGCGCAGGCCCTTGGTCACCTTGCGGCGCGTGCTTTCCCCGCCCTCGGTCGGCGCGAACACGAACCCCGCCACCGCGCCGAGCACGATGCCGAACAGGAAGGCGCCAAAGCCTCCTCCCCCTCCACTCCGGTCGCTCATTCGCCGGCCTCCGCATCATCCGGTGCCGACACGAGCGCGGCGCGCGGCGCGGCGTGTGACACGAGTTTCGGTTTGACGTACCGATCGGTCGCCGCGCGCGTGCCCTTCACGCGCAGCTGCTCGAACAGGAATGCGAACGTCTTCTCGAGGTCGGCCCCGACGGCGGCGCGAACCTCGGCGGGAAGATCCCAGAACCGCCGCTTGAAGGGTCCGATCGCTTTCTTGCGGCTCTTGTAGATGAACTGCTCCTCGGTGTCCCCCTTCTTCCACTCTTCCTTCGCTTCGCGCTTGACCCATTCGTTCACTTCGCGGCGCAGGTCGTTCGGCAGCGCGGGATGATCCATGACGATGGTCTGGAAATTCGTCGCGAGGTGAATCTCGACGGCCTCACACGCGGGGAACTGCGAGAACGCTTCCGGCGGCAGCGTGGAGGCGCCGTGCTGCACCGCGCCGCCCAGCCCGTACTTCGTCCGCGCGTCGTGCGACAGCGCCTGCAGCGCTTGCAGGTCGAGCTGCACCTTCGCGATCGAGCCGTCGGGCAACACGACGCCGCCGTGGCTCGTGCCGGTTTGCACGGAGATCTTCGAAATACCGGCCGAGGTCCCAAGCTTCTGCAGCGTCCGGTTGTAGCCATCCATGAACGCCTTCAGCTCGTGCACGTCGCTGTTCTTGCCGCCGACTTCGCCGATCTCCGCACCGACGGAAACGGTGACGTCGTCCGGCTCGCGGTCACGGATGAACTTCGTGAGCTCGGCGGCGCGCTCGTAGTTCGTCCGCTGTTGCTCGTCGAGATTTGGCTTGGAGAGATCGACGAGCGTGGACGTATCGATGTCGATGTTGTAGAAGCCGGCGTGCAGCTCTTCCTCGATCAATGCGCGCAGCGCCTTGAGCTCGGCCTCGGGATCGGCCGCGTACTTCTTGGCGTTGACCTGGACGTGGTCGCCCTGGATGAACAGCGGACCCGTGAAACCCTCACGCAACGCGGCGGCGGTCATCACGGCGACGTACTCGGCGGGCCGCTGGTCGGTGTAGGCGATCTCGCTCCGGGCGATCTCGCAGATGATCGCCCCGGCGTCGAGTCGCTTCGCCGCCCGGAAGATCGCGCGCCCGGAGTCGTAGGAGAGAATCCGGACGTTCATCGCGGGCGTGGTGAACGCCGGCACTTCGCCCCGGCCCCGGGCCAGGTACAGCTCGTGAATCGAGGCGGGCCGAACGCCGGCGCGCTGCCCGATCTCCCAGATCAACCAGCGCGCCTGGGCCTTCTCGTCTTCGTTCCCGAACACGGCCTGGCGCACCAATTCGTCCATCCTGGTGCTCTGCCGGACGGCGGGATTGTCGAATTCCTTGAGCATGAGCCTCCTCGCGGCGGAATTTATGCCCCGGGTA
>Ga0137415_10004568_pt1 | contig 13688 bp, 16 predicted proteins | sample CZODoug3_1_1_16f_FD_183082 | JGI IMG/M metagenome (GOLD analysis project Ga0137415, IMG submission 183082) | Vadose zone soil fungal communities from Angelo Coast Range Reserve, California, USA - CZODoug3_1_1_16fungal (Hybrid Assembly) | ecosystem: Environmental > Terrestrial > Soil > Vadose... | reverse complement strand
GGCCATGGCGACACCGGTTCGGGAGTGCTCGATAGCGAACGCGCTGGCGGTGATCGGGGAACGCTGGAGCCTGCTGGCGTTGCGCGAGGTGTTCTTCGGGGTGCGCCGGTTCGACCAGATCCAGCGCAACACCGGCGCCAGCCGGGACATCCTGGCCGCCCGGCTACGCACCCTGGTGGGCGCCGGCGTGCTGCGCAAGGTCCAGTACGAGCAGCACCCACCGCGCTACGAGTACGTGCTCACCGAGGCCGGCCGGGACCTGCAGGCGGTGCTGCAGGCGCTCATGCAGTGGGGCGATCGGCATGTCACCCGAGGCGAGCCGCCCACCGTCTGGCGGCACAGCTGCGGCGCCGACCTGATCACCCGCACGGTGTGTGCACACTGTGGTGAGGAGCTCCGCCCGGGCACCAACACCCTGGTGCGCACCCGCTGGCGTGAGCCCGCCTAGATCGGCCGTGCCGGTCGTCGGTCGGCTCGCGGTCAGGGGGGTGTGAGTGGGTAGGTCACGCCGGTGAGTCGCTCCGATTCGGTCCACAGGGCGCGTTGCAGGTCCGTGTCGTGCGAGCGGTCGCTGGAGGGGACCGGTGCCGGCTCGCCGAAGATCCCGAGCAACCCGCTCGGCCCGTAGTAGTCGCCGGACCGCGCGGCCGGGTCGGTGGCCGCGCGCAGGGACGGCAGCGCGCCTCGTGCCGGTGTCCGGCCCAGTACCCGGCTCATGAAGAGGTCGGCCAGCGCGGGGACCTCCTTGCGGGACATGTCGGTGCTCGCGATGCCCGGGTGCGCCGCGACCGCGAGGGTCAGGGCACCGGCCGCCGTCAGCCGCCTGGCCAGCTCGTAGCTGAACAACAGGTTGGCCAGCTTGGACCGGCTGTAGTCCCTGCCCTGGTCGCCGGTGGACGCCAGGTCGGCCAGGTCCAGTTGGCCGCCGCGGTGCGCGATGCTGCTGACCGTGACGACCCGAGAGCCCCGGGTGGCCAGCAACCGGTCCAGCAGCCGGCCGGTGAGGGCGAACGTGCCCAGGTGGTTGATGCCGAACAGCGGCTCGAACCCGTCCGGGGTGGGCTCCGACAGCTTGGTCACCCCGGCGTTGTTGACCAGTAGGTCGATCCGAGGGTGTGCTGCGCTGATCTCTTCGGCGGCCGTGCGCACCGAGTCCAGGGAGCCCAGGTCCAGGCGCACCGCGCTGAGCTGGGCGCCCGGCGCGGTCACCGCGATGCGGTCGACGGCGGCCTTCGTCCGATCCACGTTCCGCGAGGCCAGCACCACGGTGGCACCGTGCCCGGCCAGTGCCCGAGCCGTCTCGAAACCGATCCCCGAATTGCCGCCGGTCACCACGGCCACCCGGCCGAGCTGGTCCGGGATGTCCGCTTCGGCCCAGTCGCCCATCGCCTGCTCCTCACGTGTCATGCCCGCTCGAACGGCTGACCCCGTGGACGATCGTGGCGGTCGGCGGCACCACGCGTCTAGCGAATCGGCCGCACGGTGACTCCCCATTCCGTCAGTCCCTCGATTGACGCCCAGGCGCGATCGGCGGTGACCGCGGGGCGGCTGAGCCGCTGGGCCAGGGCGAGACAGGCTCGGTCGCCGAGAGACAGTCCGCCGGTGTGGGTTGCTCGCCACAGGGCCGCGGCCGCCAGCGCATCCTCGGCGGTGAACGGCTCGACCCGGACACCCAGAGCGCGCAGTCGACCGGCGGTCAGCGTGGCGCTCGCGCCGTACTGAGCAAGCCTTTGAGCCACCTCGGACCAGTTGACCGCGGAGATCGACGCGTCGGCCAGCAAGGGGGTGACCGTGTCGGCGCCGGGTTCGTCGCGAATCCAGGCCAGCACCGCGGAGGCGTCGAGCACGCTCGAACTCACCGGATATCCTCGCCGCTTTCTCGCACGGCTTCCGCGCGTCGGTCAGCGATGAGTTCGTCGGTGACTGACTGGTCCGGGGGCCCTTGCCAGCTTTCGGCCACGTCGCGGCGGATCCGCCTGGCGAGTTGTGCTCGGGTCTCGATGACCACGCGCCCGTCTTCGACGTACACCAGTAGTGTCTGGCCAGGCTCGATGCCCGCCGTGCGCCGAAGCTGCGCGGGAATGGTCAACCGGCCGTTCTCGGTGGCAACAACCTCCACCCCGCCAATTTCGTCGTTCTGTGTCACGTTCTGATTGTGGTTGGTTCAGATTGGCTTTTCAAGTCATAGATGTCGAAAATATGGCAGACCTTGGGTTCCACTGTCCGAGTTTGACGTTGGGTGGCATAACGGCGCGATGATCGGCGTGCCCGGTGGGCGGGAGAGCTAGTTCGAGACAGGGCCCATCCCGGGGCTGGAGGTCATCGGGGTTGAGTCGCCGGGCGTGGCGTGCGGGCTGCACCGGCGGTGCGCCCGGGACGCCCACCGACCGGCGGGCAACCCGTTTTCCAGGGTGCCCGGCACCACGCTGGCGGTCGCCGGCCGGCGACGCCAACGGTCCGTGCCGGCCACCGTGACCAGCACCAGTACCAGGCCGAAGGGGACCAGCGCCAGCAGGCCGCAGACGATCAGCAGACCCAGCTCGGCGCCGCGAGCCGGGGCGAGGACGGTCACCACCCACCAGCCCAGCGCGATCACCGGCAGCATGGCCGCGGTCGCGGCGACGACGGTCAGCGCGTGGCGGCGGTCGTACAGTGCCTCGGGGTGCATCGCTCGGCGCAGCCGGCTCAGCGCGGTGACACCGCCGGCCACCTCCCCGGCCAGGATCGCCACCACCAGGCCGGTCAGCCGCCCACCGTGCACCGGCAGCAGCACCGTGCTGGCGCCCACCGCGACGGTGGTACCCAGCGCGACAAAGCTGGCCAGCCGGGGTCCCTTGTCGTCGAACCGGGCGAACAGCGCCTGCTGGCCGTAGTCGTGCAGCCCGCCGACCAGCTGGGCGAACGCCACGACGGCCAGGCAGCCGGCCAGCTCGCCGATCATGCCGCCCTCCCGCAGTCCGCCGTTGGCCAGTATGTCGGCGGTCGGCCGGGCGAACACCGCGAGCAGGCAGAGCAGCGGCATGCCGGCGATCACCGCGTAGTACACGCCCTGGCGCCACGCGGTGCCGAAGCGGCGGCGGTCGCCGAGGGCCACCGCCTCGGCCAGCCCGGGCAGTGCCGCCATGGACACCGCGCGGGCACCGACGAACGACAGCGCATAGAACACCTGGTACGACAGCTGCAGGAGCAGCACGCCGCCGGGGATGGTGGCGGCCACCACGGTGAGCCCGTAGCTGGTGACCGCAGGGCAGGCGGCCACCGGGATCGAGCGGGCGATCCGGCGCAGCGCGTCCCGGGCATTCGGGTCGTCCCGCCACCCCCGGCGCGGGCGCGGCGACACCCCGGCGCGCAGCGCCCCGTAGCACTGCAACGCCGCGTGCAGCAGCACCGAGCCGGTGGTGCCCACGCCGAGCAGCACCATCATCGACAGCGGCGCCTGCCCGATGTCGCGCCCGCCGCCGAAGATCGCCACGGTAACCACCAGCGTCAGGATGGTGCCCAGGCTCTCCACCGCCGGGGCGGCCGCCGCCAGGGCGAACCGCTGCCGGCCCTGCTGCGCCGCCACCCCCAGCTCGGCGAGCGTGTACAGCACCACCTGCGGCGCCACGAACAGGATCAGCACGGTGCACAGCAACCACGCCCGGACCCGGTCCGGCTCGGGGATCTGGAACACCAGCGTCCAGGCCAGCGCCGGGGACAGCAACGCCAGGCCGACCGCGCTCAGCCCGGCCACCGCGAGCAGCCGGCCGGCCACCTTGCCGAGCACCTCGGACGCCCGGTCCGGCCCGCCCGCCGACAACGACCGCACCACGGCGGGCACCACGACCATGCCCAGCACCGGGCCGGCCATCACGGTGAACACGCTGTTGGGCAGGAGGTAGCCGGCCTGGAAGACGTTGCTGAAGTAGGTCGCGCCGAGCAGCGCGCCGATCACCAGCACCCGTAGCAGGCCGGCCACGCGGCTGACCAGCGTCCACCCGGCCACGATCACCGAGCTGCGCGCGGTCGACCCCGGCCGGCCACGTTCCCCCGACATGGATTCGATCTTAAGCCGCCCAACCGCGAGTTGGCCGTCGTCCCCGCCCCGCCCGTCCCCGCCTCGCCCGCCCCCGGCCGCCCCGGCCGTCCCGGCCGTCCCGGCCGTCCCCGCGGCGGCACACATCGTCGTTGCGCGACACACAGGTTCCAACGTGTGTGCGGCGACATGGCGCTGTGTGCGGTGGCCGGGGGAGCGGCCGCTCAGCTGGAGGCCCCGGCGGCCGGTGGTCAGGCGTAGGCGCTCTTCCCGCCGTCCATGAGCAGCTGCGACGCGGTCATGTAGCTGAAGTCGGCGGAGGCCAGCGCGAGCGCACCGACCGCGATCTCGTCCGGGGTGGCCATCCGCTTCATCGCCGGTATGTTCGCCCGGCCGTAGGTGGCGGCCATGGCGGCCCACACCGGGTCCGGCAGGCTCATCGCCCCGGCGGCTCGGCGGACGAGCTCGGTGTCCGTGGTGCCGGGGATCAGCGTGTTGATCCGGATGTTGTACGGCGCGTAGTCGAACGCCGCGCAGTTGACCATGCCGACGATGCCGTGCTTGGCGGCCGTGTAGGCGGAGCGCTTCTCCGTCGTGGCGCACACGTTCGACGAGGCGGTGACCACCACCGTCCCGCCGCCGCGCCGGATCAGGTGCGGGACCTCGTACTTCAGCGCCAGGAAGTTGCCCCGCAGGTCGGTGTTCACCACGTCGTCCCACTCCGCGCTGGTGTACTCGTGCAGCGGCTTCTCCAGCGTGATGCCGGCGTTGTTGAAGCACACGTCCAGCCCGCCGTAGCGGCCGGCCACCGTGTCCACGAAGCGTTGCACGTCGGCCTCCACCCGCACGTCCGCGCGGACGTAGCTGGCCTCCCCGCCGGCCGCCCGGATCTCCCGCTCCACCTCGGCGCCCAGGTTCTCCCGCCGCCCGCAGAAGCCGACCTTGCCACCCTCGGCGGCGAACATCAGCGCCGCCGAGCGGCCGATGCCCGAGGTGGCGCCGGTGATCAGGACGACCTTGCCCTCGAACCGTCGCCGTCCGGACGGCTGGATCACCGGCCGCGGCGCGGCGCCCTGGGTCAGCGCAACCCCGCCGGCCGCGCCGGCCAGCGCGGCGGCGCCGGCGGTGACCGCGCCGGTGGTGAGCAGGCTCCGGCGGGAGTAGTGGCGCTCCGGGGTGCCCGGCGTGCCCGGGGGGCCCGGCGTGCCCGGGGGGCCCGGTGCGACGGGGGAGTCCGGGGTGCCCGGGGCGGCGGGTGAGCCAGGTGGGTTCGGGGTGTCGGTCATGGGGTCGCTCCTTGGCTGGGTGGGGCTCGGGATACTGCGGTGGCGGCGGCGGCCGGTATTGCTGATAGGTTCACTATCGATACTATAACTATCACCACGCTGGGTGGCAAGGACGTTTCGGAGGGCGGCATGCGCATCGGGGAGCTGAGCCGGCGGTCCGGCGTGCCCGTCCCGACCATCAAGTACTACGTGCGTGAGGGGCTGCTGCCGGCCGGCGACCGCACCAAGGCCAACCAGGTCGAGTACGCCGAGGCCCACCTGCGCCGGCTCGGGCTGGTTCGGGCGCTGATCGAGGTGGGTGGCATCTCGGTGCGCACCGCCCAGCGGGTGTTGGCCCACCTCGACGACCAGGGGACCGCCCCGCTCAGCTCGATGGGCAAGGCGCAGTACGCGCTGCTGGGTCACGACCCGGGCGCGCTGCCCGATCGCGTCCCGAAAGCCGAGCTGGATGACGAGGCGGCGGTCGGGCGGCGGTGGGTGAACGAACTGATCGAGCGGCAGGGCTGGTCGGTGGGACCGAACAACCCGGCCCGGGGAGTGCTCGCCGAGGCGCTGGCGATGGTGCACCGGCTCGGCCTGGACGACGTGCTCGCCCGGCTGGACAGCTACGCGGACGCGGTGGCCGGCGTGGCCGAGGTGGACGTCGAGTTGGCGCTCGGCCGGCCGTCCCTGGACGAGGTTGCCGAGCGCGTGGTGGTGTGGACCGTGCTCGGCGATCGGGTGCTGTCCGCACTGCGCCGGCTCGCGCAGGAGAGCGCGGCCGCGAGCCGGCTCGCCCCGCCGGCCGCGGAGTAGGGGTCACCGGCGGTCGATTGCCCGTACCCGGGTGGCGATATGGACCAGCACGCACGGCCAGCGCACCAATCGGTAGTCGCCGCAGCCGGTGCAGCAGCCGTCACCGTCGTCCTTGTGCTGGTGGAGCACCCGGTCGGCCCAACCCGGCTGCTCGGCGGCGAACCGTACGGCGGTGTCCAGCGGGTCCGGCGACCGCTCTGGGGATCGCTCCGGCGCGCGCCGCGACGACCGCTCCGGCGATCGGTCCGGGGGTGCGGGGCTGCTCATCAGGTGGTCTCCTTCGCCCCGGCGGGGTGCGGACAGCACGGCTGTCACCAGGTCATCGAGGGGAGTGGACGGCCGGTAGCGGCCGATTCAGGGCAGCCCCGAAAGAGGTGGAGCGCCGGTCGGTGCGCCACCCCTGTCGGGTACTAAGGTCTCAGCGGTAACGGTGACCGCTGCACTTCCTACCATGGTACAGCCTACTGATGGACGAGGTGCGACGGTAGGTCTGTACGCCCGTACGTGTGGTGGTGCGCCCGCGATACCGGGTGTGACCAGCGCGAACGCACGGACGGAGCCGGAAGGGGGTGCCGTGGTCGGCAGGGCGAACCCCACCGTGTTGAAGCGGTACATCTCGCTCGAGCTGGGCAGGGTGCGCGAGGCCGCCGGCATCAAGCGCGAGCAGGTCGCCGAGCACCTGGGCTGCTCGCTGGGCCACGTCCGGCACCTGGAGACCATGCACAGCCTGCCCAAGCCGGCCGAGGTCAGGGTGCTGCTGCCGCTCTACGGCGCCGGCGAGCGCATCGACTCGTTCCTGGAGCTGGTAGATGCCGCCCGCCGGGGCAAGGACTGGTGGGTCGGCCTACCCGGGGTGCCTACCGGTTTCGACCTGTACCTGGGTATGGAGCGGGCGGCGGTAACCATCCACAGTTACGACGCCATGGTCGTGCCCGGGCGGTTCCAGACCCACGACTACGCCAAGGCTGTGATCTGGGCGGGCGAGTCAAACGTTCCCGAGGTTGAGCTCGGTCGGCGGCTCGAGGCTCGGATGGCCCGCCAGGACGTACTCACCCGCGAGTCGGACCCGGCGGCCGTGTGGTGCGTGTTGGATGAGGCCGTCTTGCACCGGCAGCCGACCGACCCGAGGGTGTTAGGCAAGCAGCTGGAGCACCTGGTTCACCTCAGCTCGTTGCCGAACGTGCACATCCAGGTACTCCCGTTCTCCGGCGAGGGCCTCCACCCGGGTATGGACGGCACATTCGAGATCTTCACCTTCGGCCCCGAGTTGGTGGGCGACCCCGGCGTGGCCTACACCGAGTCCCGGATCCGCTCCATCTACTACGAGGACTCCGGCGACCTTTTGCGCTATCGCGACACGTGGAGCCGGCTCCAGCTCTTGGCACTCAACTCCGAGGAATCCCGGGCCCTGCTGGCCCGCCGTGCGAAGGAGGTCAACTCATGAACGACCAGGCAGTGCCCGCACCAGAGGGGGCCCGCTGGCGGAAGTCCAGCTACTCCAACGGCGGCGCGAACAACTGCGTCGAGGTCGCCACATCTGCCGGGTGGGTCGGCGTCCGGGACAGCAAGCTCGGCACCGACAGCCCCATCCTGACCTTCACCGAGGCCGAATGGGCGGCGTTCACCTCGGGCGTGAAGGACGACGAGTTCGACGTGTGACGAGGTCGCGGTGCGAGCCCGCCGGCGGTGGACCGGTTGCTGACCGACCTGACCAGCTCGCCAGCGAGAACTGAGCACGGCCGACTCTCGACGCTTTGCTCTGCGCACCTATACGCAACAGCAGATCTGCCGTTGCGTATGTGTGCGCAGAGCAAAGCGTTGACGGGGGACCCCGGCGAGCGCGGTGTGGGGGGCGCCGAGGCGGAGCAGGCCAGCGACCGCGGATTGGCCCTCGACCAGCCGACCGGGCGCACTTAGAACTGGGAGTCGTGCCTACCTCCCGAGCACTGGACCTCACGCCGGTGAGCCTCGCCCGCCGGCCCACCGCCCGACTCGCGCAGCTGCTCGGTGGCCTGGTGTTGTACGGCGTCAGCATGGCGCTCATGGTGCGGGCGCGGCTGGGCCTGGATCCGTGGGACGTGCTGCACCAGGGCCTTGCGCCGCACCTCGGCTGGAGCTTCGGCGCGGTCACCGCGCTCGTCGGCGTGATCGTGCTGCTGTTCTGGATCCCCCTGCGGCAGCGGCCCGGGGTGGGCACGGTGGCCAACGTCGTGGTGATCGCCTGCGCGGTGGACCTGGCGCTCGCGGTGATCCCACCGATCACCGGGCTGGGCTGGCGGATCGCGCTGCTGGTCACCGGCGTGCTGCTGAACGGAGTCGCCACCGCGTGCTATGTGGGCGCCCGGCTGGGCCCCGGCCCTCGGGACGGCCTGATGACCGGGCTGCACGCGCGCCGAGGCTGGTCGGTGCGGTGGGTGCGCACCGGGATCGAGCTGACCGTGCTGACCGCGGGGTGGCTGCTGGGCGGCACTGTCGGGGTGGGCACGGTGCTCTACGCGGTGGCGATCGGCCCGCTGACCCAGCTGTTCCTGCCCTGGGTCGTCTACCGGGAGCCTGCCAGGGAAACCTCTGGCCGGCGGGATGTCGCATCGGGCACCGTGGCTCCGACCTGACCATGGAGCCGCGGTCCGACCCGGCAGCGGCCGCCAAGGGAGGAGTCGGTCCGTGAAGTACATGATGTTGATCTACAGCTCGCCGGCCACCTGGGACGCGCTGTCGCAGGCGGAGCGGGATCAGGTGGAGCGCGACCACACGCTGCTCCACCACGAGCTCGTCCAGTCCGGCGAGTGGGTCGGCGGCAACGTGCTGGCCGACCCGTCGCGCTCGGTATGCGTCCGGGTGCGCGCCGGCGTCCCGGCGACGGCCGACGGGCCCTTTGCCGAGGTCAAGGAGCACCTGGCCGGCTACGACCTGGTCGACTGCGACAGCCTGGAGCGGGCGCTGGAGATCGCGGCCCGGATCCCGGACGCGGGAGTCTGCGGGGTCGAGGTCCGGCCGATCATGGAAGTCGGCGGCATGGAGATGTGATGGCCGAACACGCCGACGCGGTGCCGACCGCCGGGACAGGGACCTGAGCGCGGGCCCGCGAGTCGCTGGATTTGGCACACCGAGTCGCTGGATTTGGCACACCGGGTCGCTGGACCGAGGGCGGGCGGCGGCGCAGCACGAACCACTCGACGAAGAGCAGGTTGGCCACCCAGCTCAGCCACACAGAGACGGTCGCCGCCGACCGGATCATGGTGGCCTCGTCGACGCCGTACGCCCGTTGCAGGACCGGGACCGACAGAATCAGCAGCACCAGCCACACGCGGTTGAGCACGATCGACGTGGTCAGCGCGAAGCACCGGATCATCCAGGCTCGATGGTCGGCGAACCGCCGCTGCCGTGCCGCCCGATAGCCGGCGACCCCGGTGGCCAGCCACAGCACCCCGAGTGCCGTGTTGCCCACGGCCGAGCCGAATCCGGTGCTGCTGAACGGCGCCACCCCCAGCACCACTACGCCACCCGGGAACACCCCGCCGAACAGGTACAGCCGCCCGATCCAGCGGTGCGCCACCGGGAACCGGCCGCGCAGCCACGGCCACACCTGCAGGCAGCCGGTCAGCAGCGCCACCGAGCCGAACAGGATGTGCCCGACCAGCAGCGGGTAGTACACCGGGTGGTCCGGGTGGGTCGGCAGCCGCGACTTCGACGGGTCGAAGCCCAGATACGGCGGCAGCGAGAACACCAGGAAGATGACGCTGAACATGAGCAGCGGCGGCATCCACACCCGCTGCCGGTTGGACCGCGGTGGCATGAGGCCCTTCTCTCGAGGACGGCAACTAACTGCGTATGGTCTACGCAGTAGTGTCCACCTCTCGGTGCGTACGGCATACGCAATAATCCGCGTGGAGATAGAAAGGGGCCGGGTGGACGCCGAGGCGTTGCTCTGGGGGGTGCCAGGCGGGCGTCGGCGCGGCCCCCGTCCCGCGCTGAGCCGGGAGCGGATCGTGTCCGCCGCCATCGAGATAGCCGACGCCGCCGGGCTCGATGCGTTGTCCATGGAACGGGTGGCCGGCCGGTTGGGCGCAGCCACCATGGCCCTCTACCGGCACGTCCCCGGCAAGAACGAGCTGGTCAGCCTGATGCTGGAGGCCGCGATCGGGGAGCCGCCGATGCTCCCGGAGGACGCCGGGTGGCGCCCAGGGCTGGCCGGGTGGTCGCGGGCCAGCCGGGACGTTTTCCTGCGCCACCCGTGGGCGTTGCCGCTGGTGACCTCCCCCCGGGTGATGGGGCCGAACGAGCTGGGCTGGACCGAGGCGGCGCTGCGCGCGGTGTCCCCGACCGGCCTGCCGCGCGGCGCCCTGCTCGAGGTGCTCATGGTGGTCAACGGCTACGTCCGGGGCGCGGCGGTGGACCTCACCGGTGGGCCGAGGGTGCCCAGCCTGGATGCGCTGCGGCGATCCGGCCGGCTCGGTGACTACCCGCTGTTCGCCAGCGTGCTCGCCCAGGCCAGCGTGCCGGAGACGGCGGCGAGCGGGGCGGATCGGTTCGAGTTCGGGCTGGCCCGGGTACTGGACGGCATCGAGCGGTTCGTCCGGTCCCAGGGCGGCGCGGGGGGGTAGCCGGTGTCCCGCGTCGGCGCGTCAACACTGGGTACTGTGGCCGGATGCCCAGTCACGCGCGGGATCGGTTGGTCCGTGTCGCCGAGCAGCTCTTCTATGCCGAGGGCGTGCGGGCGGTCGGCGTGGAGCGGCTGGTCACCGAGTCCGGGGTCAGTCGGGCTTCCTTCTACCGTCACTTCGCCAGCAAGGACGACCTGGTGGTGACCGTGCTGCGCAACTACGACGAGCAGTTCCGGAACCAGCTGGCCGCCGGGGTGGCCGCGCACGGCGGCGGCCCGCTGGCGGTGTTCGACACGCTGGCCGAGGGGTTCGTCGAGTCGGACTTCCGGGGCTGCGCGGCGATCAACACCATGGTGGAGATCGCCGACCGGGACAGCCCCGCGCACCGGGTCGCGGCGGCCGCCAAGCGGACAGTGACCGAGTACCTGGACGAGTTGGTGCGCGCCGCCGGCTACCCGGAGCACGCCGTGCTCGCCGAGCAGCTCATGCTCCTGGTGGACGGCGCGATCGTCACCGCGCTTCGCGAGCGCACCGCCGCGCCGGCCCTGCGGGCCAGGGCCGTCGCCGCCGCGTTGCTGGCCGCGGCGCCCACCGCACCGCGGGACGTGGCCACGGGGCCCGGACCGCGCCTCCCCGGGCCGGTTGGGTCCAGGCCCGGACCGCTCAGCTGATCGCGAGGATGCGGGCGAGCGGGCCGGAGCGCGGACGCATCGAGACGAGCCCGACCGGGCTGGCGTCGGACGGCTCCAACCGGGACGACACGCGCCGCAGCAGATGCTCGAGCAGCACGGTCAGCTCGGTGGTGGCGAACGCGGCGCCGAGGCAGCGGTGCGGGCCACCGCCGAACGGCAGGTACTCGTGCGGGGCCGGCTTGCTATAGCCCGGGCGGTCCGGGTCCCACCGGGTCGGATCGAAGCGCGTCGGTTGCGGCCACAACTCGGGCAGCCGATGGGTGAGGTACGGGCTGAAGACCAGCTGGCTGCCCGCCGGCACCTGGACCCCGGCGAAGGTGAACGGCTCGACCACCGTCCGGACGCTGATCACCCCCGGTGGGTAGAGCCGCAGCGTCTCGGACACCACCCCGTCCAGGTACCGCCAGCCGACCGCCCGGTCCAGGCTGGCCCTGGCCTGCCGCCACACCGACCGGTCGACCAGCAGCGCCCTGCTCGCCCAGGCCATCGCGGCACTGGTGGTCTCGTAGCCGGCGGCGATCAGGCTGATCACCTGGTCGACGATCTCCCGGTCGGTCAGCCCGGAGCCGTCCTCGTCCCGGCTGTCGATCAGCAGGCTGAGCACGTCCGAGCCGCCCGGCTCGGCGCCAGCGGCCGCCCCACCGCCGGCGCCAGCGGCCGCCCCGCCGGCCCGCAAGGCCCGCCGTCGGTGTGCCACCTCCGCGAGCACCCGGGTGGCCACCTCGGCCCTGGCGGATACGGCCCGGCGCCAGGACGGTGCGCCCAGCCGCTGCAGCTGCTGCCACGGCGGCGGCCGCTCGACCACGGTGAGGGCGTGCTGCAGCAGCCGGCCCAGCTCCGGCTCGTGCTCGGCCAGCCGGGGGCCGAACAGCACTTCGATCGTGGCGCGCCGGATGACCTGGCGGAACTCCTGGTAAAGGTCCACGACCTGGCCTGGCCGCCAGCTGTCGATCGTTGCGTCCGTGATGGCGCGCATGGTCCGGGCGTAGCCGTCGATCTGCCGCCGGGTGAACGCCGGTTGCACCAGCCGCCGCCGCCGTTGGTGATCCGCCCCGTCGCTGACGATCAGTGCCGTCTCGCCGTCCACCACGACCAGCGCGTCGAACGCCTCCCGCCAGCGGAACAGCTCGGAATGGGTGAGCACGAACCGGTTGGCCTCCGGGCCGAGCAGGAACACGTTGCGGGTGGGGCCGGCGCCGATGGTGCATACCGGGCCGAACCTGCGGTACAGCTTGGTCAGCCCGCCGTACGGGTCGGTGGCCAGCTCCACGGCGCCGCGCAAGCGGTAGAAGGCGCAGCCCGCCCGTGCCTGAAGATCCGCCTCGAGCCGCGGCGCCGTGGTCGCCATGCACCCATCTTGCCGGGGGTGGCCACACTAAGGGAATGCTAAATCGGGGGCGGGCGCGGGTCGGAACGGTGGGTCAGTCCGCCCAACCGGCGAGGTCGTCGGCCGGGCGCCGGGCGGGCCGGACCACCGCGGCCCGGTCCTGGGCCTCCCAGTCCTCGCAGTCCGGGGTGTCCGGGTCGTCGTCCGACTCGTCGACCAGGCCCTTGCGCACCGCGTCCGCCCGCATCGCGATATGCACCGGGCGGCACGGCCACCAGGTGCGGGGATACTCGCCGCAGCCCTCGCACCGCCCGTCCTCGCGCTGGACGTGGGTGCGCAGTACCCAGTCCACCGCCCCGGGCCGGGCGGCCATCCGCCTGGCCGCCCCGGGCACGCCGGCCGGATAGTTCTCCAGCTCTGACGCCGACCGGGCCAGCGGCACCGACCCCGTCCGGGACTCGCTGCCGAGGCCACGCGGCGTGGTGCCGTGACACGGGTATCGCTGCGCCATCCGCCGCGCTCCTCTCCAGCTCCGGTACGCGCCACCGGCGGTCGATCACGGGTGAAGTCGTGATCGAACTCGGGTGCGTTGCCGGGTACAGTCGGGCATAGCCGCGGTCGCGCAAACATGCCCGTCGCGCATAACAGGGCCCCTCTATGTGGTGTGCGTGCCGGCGGGTGCGGCCGGACCGGCGCCTTCGCTCCGTGACCGCAAGGTGTGATCATGACCACTGTCCGCCGCGGCTGTGCCCGCTGCGGTGCGCGGCTGGCCAGGGACAACGCCGGACTGCTGTGCGCGCCATGCGGCCAGTCGCACCGAGCGGGCGACACCGCGCCGCGGTTGCGAGCCGAGTTCTGGCGCACCGAGCAGATGCGCGAGGCACTGGCCAGTCGGGACATGGGCGCGGTGGTGCGGGCGTACCGGCACCACCCCGCGCACGGCCGGCGCCCCCTGCCGCAGGCCGATGT
>Ga0137415_10004567_pt1 | contig 13689 bp, 23 predicted proteins | sample CZODoug3_1_1_16f_FD_183082 | JGI IMG/M metagenome (GOLD analysis project Ga0137415, IMG submission 183082) | Vadose zone soil fungal communities from Angelo Coast Range Reserve, California, USA - CZODoug3_1_1_16fungal (Hybrid Assembly) | ecosystem: Environmental > Terrestrial > Soil > Vadose... | reverse complement strand
AAACACTAAGCGTGCAGAATGCCTTAACGGCTGTAAATTTGAGCAGTCCTTAGAAAACCAAGATTAGATTTATCTACTTTACTAGACACGGAAATATTGATTTAATTGGAATTGGCATACGTACTTGTAAAAGCCAAAATGGGACATGAAGTTGATGTGATGAATGATATTTTGAAAATAGACGGTGTAAAAGAAGTTCTTGGAACTTTTGGCCAGTATGATATTTTTGTGAAAGTTCAGGTCCCAACAAGAAATGCGATCGAACGTGTAATTACTCAGAAGATCCGTAGAGTTAGTAACGTTATGTCTACCACCACGCTTTCTGTCATACCTGGTCAAGGCGGCAAATAGACTTTATAATTGACAAAAAGTAATTTTAGTTCGTGAAAAAAGAATTTCTTGCTGCAATAGGTGTGGGTATTGCTGCAATGACAATTACTGTAATCTTGTTAATTGCACGAGGACCAACTGAAGAATATGCGGTATTTTTAGATCCTTTTAAGGATAAACAAACATTGGTTACAGATACGCATGTTACAGTTCAAAATGTTGGTAAAGCACCACTTACCAACGTTAAAGTGGATTATGGGGGAAGTAGTAAGCCTGATCTTATCCCTTTGTTAAAACCAGGCGAAAAAGTAATACTGTCTCCCCCAGCTGAAAGTAACCTTCAAGAAGTTACCGTAACAACGGATCAGGGTGTCCATGTCACTAAACCTTACAGAACTCCAATAAACATGCCAGGTATGATGGGTTCGTAATAGAAATCTTGAATCAGTTTAAATCTAACATTGCTCAAGGACGCCTGTTTGAAGTTCCTTCGTTCAGGTAAAGTAAAAGACATTTACGAATTAGATGATGGGAACTTACTTTTCCATTTCAGTGACAGGGTTTCTGCATTTGATGTAAAGTTTCCTACTCCAATACCAAGAAAGGGTGAGATTCTTTGCAAATTTGCTAAATTCTGGTTTAAGAAAATCCAAACACCAAATCACTATGTCAAAACAGAAGCAAAAGACAAGATGGTTGTAAAAAAAATGGAGATGATCCCTATAGAATGTGTTGTAAGGGGATATTTCTATGGTAGTTTCATTCAAAGATGGAAAGAAGGTCAAATCACAATTCCAAAAAACGCAGATACTAGAATTGCCGCAAAGATGCCGGAACCTGTTTTTGATCCGACAACAAAATCTGAAACACATGATCTTCCAATTACAAAAAATATTGCTTTGGCTAGAGGTCTTGTTAGTACAAAAGAATTTGATTGGTTGGAAGAAACCTCGATTGATATTTACAAAAACATGTCTAAAATAGCAGAAAAGTCTGGATTTATACTGGCTGACTTAAAATTGGAATTTGGTAAATCATCTGGCGAGATATTGTTAGGTGACTCGATAGGACCAGACGAATATAGGATGTGGCCAAAGGATACATATCAAGTAGGCAAAACGCAAGAAAGTTTTGACAAGCAACTCTTGCGTGATTGGTTGGCAGCACGAGGATTTCAAAAAAGATTTGAAGAAGATAGAAATACCGGTAAAGATCCAATAGTACCAGAATTGCCATCAGAATTATCTCAAGAAATGTCAACTAGATACATAGCTGCCTACGAACGTATTACTGGCCAGACACTTTAACTCGAATTTTAATTTTAACTAAAGCTAACGTTTTCTTATTTTAGACTTAGGGTGGGGTTCAATCGCATAAATTTTCCAAAAATCTATTTTTTATAAAATTTTAGGATTTGTTGTAATGGTACAAATTATGTAGTAATGGTACCATTTTACTTATGACGATACTATTTTGATCAGTATGCAACAATGGAAACAATAGTATAAAGAAAATTTTAAAAACTTAATCAAGATTTTAGTAGCATAAAAAAAAGTAACGTACTGACTAAAAAAATATGATGTAGTGATCTTTTAGTATGAATTTGAATTCAAAGGGGAATGTCAACTCTACTTCAAAAAGAACTCAAAATAAATAGGATTGTTACAACAAACGTGGAGCAGGCAAAAGCGTTAGATGATCCTGCAAGAATTAAGATACTACAAGTTCTGTATCATAAACAACTTTCCGTGGAACAAATAGTTGAGGAATTGCACAAATCAGGATACAAAAAAGCAACTACGACAATTAGGCATCATCTGGATGTATTAAAACGTTCAGGTCTTGTGGAAATTGTAAAAATGGAAGAAGTTAGAGGAGCAGTAATGAAATTTTATGGAACCTCAATTAAGCTTCTAGGATTTAAAATTCCGCCCAACTTTGATTCTGATTATTCAAAAACAATAATTGATGCATCCATAAAGATGCAAAAGGTAGTAGAAAATATTGCTCAAAATAACCACACAAAAACAAAAAAGAAAAATCTGGAAAAACACGCATCTGGGATGGAACAAAACTATGGCGAATATCTTCTAATAGAAATAGTGAATAGGGCACTAACAAAAGTTCTAGAAAATCATGATTCTACCTTATTACAAAAAAGTAAATTGTTCTTAAATTAATTTAGATCGATTGCAAAAATTCCTTTTGAATCAGGATTTTGCAGAATCTTAATCATCTGTCTAGGAATAGAATCTGAAGCGACCTCGCAACGAATTGCCAATGTACGTGGGCAGATAAAAGAACTTTTTCTAATTACAATATCGTGAGTGTTTGTTAAAATCAAGTTCTCATGACCAGTTCCTTTGACCTTAAAGGAAATGTCTTTTACTGATATTGTAAACAAAATATTTGATTTAGAATTTCGCAAAAGATTTTTCATTTGTTCTGGGATATCATCGCAACCACAAGTTGCCCCAACTCCTACAATACAATCGCCATTTAATGTAATATCACGTTCTGTGGTTATCTCAATTGTTTTTGGATGAAGTGATCTAATATTTTTGTGACCATAAAACGGGATCTCAAAATGCATGATCGCATATCTGTATAGACTTAAATTAAACCTTCAAAGGTATGAAAATTGAAATGTTACCAGCTGCTGCAGGTTATGATAGAGCAATCACTGTTTTTTCTCCTGATGGAAGACTTTACCAAGTAGAATATGCAATCGAAACAGTAAGACGTGGAACGCTTGCTATTGGAATAAAAAGTAAAGATGGAATAATTCTTGCAGTTGAAGAAAAGCCAAGGAAATTACAAAATGCCGAAATTACCCAAAAGATATTCCAAGTAGATGACCATATCGGCGTTGCCGCTGCAGGATATATCCCCGATGCTAGATCACAAGTCGATAATGCAAGATTCTTTTCCCAATCAAATAGAATGATTTACGATGAGCCAATAGAAGTAGAATCGGTTGCAAAACATCTTGCTGACCAATGCCAACAATTTACCCAATATGCCGGAGTAAGGCCATTTGGTGTAGCATTGATTATTGCTGGAATCAATAAGAGTGGCAGTTCCATTTTTCTTACTGATCCTAGTGGTACATACATCTCATATGATGCAGTTGCTATTGGTTCTGGATCAGAACAGGTAACAGAGTACTTGGAAAAGTATTACAAAAAAGACATGTCTTTAGAAGAAGCCGCATCACTTGCTATTGAATCAATATATCTTGTTAGTGAAGAAAAAGAGGGTACAAAACATGTCAAGATGGCAGAAATACTAAATGACACAAAAATTTTAACCAAAACTTTAGAAAAAGATGTAGAAAAATATGCTGCAAAGGCAAAAGAATCAGCAGCTAAAAGACAAAAATAAACTCTACTGTTTTATAACACCACCGAGAATTTTGAATCATTGAAACTTTCAATCGCAATTCCAGATTCCTCAGTAAGTGACGAGTCAACACAACTTGGTAAATCAACAAAGATTTCTCTAATATCTCGTGCCTGTGCAATTTTTCATGTGCAGACTGTGTACATATATCATGAAAGCTCAGGAAGCGATCGTGACAGGTCACTAATACGTACCATTTTAAAATATCTTGAAACCCCGCAATATCTTAGAAGAGGACTTTTTCAGAAAATCTCTGAACTAAAATTTGCAGGAAGTCTAAGCCCATTAAAAATTTCTCATCATACCTATACTTCAGATTCTCATAAAATAAAAACTGGTGATATTAGGGAAGGAATGATAGTTTTTGCAAAAGGTAGAAAATTTGTTGATGTTGGGCTTGATCAGCTTATCCCATATTCTGGAGAAGATAAAGAAGGAAAAAGAGTTACAATGCAATTTAAAACTGGCTATCCAGAACTTTTGGCAAAGCAGATCTCTAGAAACGAAATTAAACAATATTGGGGATATGAGGTCAAAGAAAGTGCAAATTTACGCACGCTTCTTTCTGGGTGGAATTCTAATGTAATCCTAACTACAAAAAAAGGAAAAACCATACATAAAGTGCAGAAATATTTTGAAGAGATTTCAAATAATCCGGTTCTAGTTGTTTTTGGTTCACCTGAACGAGGAATCCATGAAATTCTTGGAATATCCATAAAAGAAATTCCAAAATCACAAAGCCTTAATTTCTTTCCTGAACAAGCTACTGAAACCGTACGGCTAGAAGAAGCAATCCTTGGGACTCTAGCGATCTTAAACATCCTTACTCGTAATTAAGTTTAATATTGTTTTAAAGAATAATTTTTTATTGTCTAAACAAAAACGCATGTTACTTTTTGCAATTATTGCCGGATTAGCTGGTATTGTAATAGGTGGTATTGTTATTGCAATTATGATTTTGCGTTTGTAATTTCTAGATCGTTTTTACAAAAAATTACTTCAATCTATTATTTTAAATAGTAGACTTATAATGGGGTTTACGACATTTAGCGTTTATCAATGGGCCATAGAAAGCATAGTCAGCCAAGGCGAGGAAGTCTTGCATACCTTCCAAGAGGACGAGCGAAGAACATGGAAGCAAGGATTCGTAGTTGGCCAGATGAAGAAGGTGATCAACCAAAACTCTTGGCACATGCAGGATTCAAAGCTGGTTGTATTAGAGTAGCAAGCATAGATGATCGAGATAAAACTCCAAACTTTGGCAAGCAACTTGTCAGCCTTGCTACTGTAGTTGTCACACCACCAATTGTTATAATTGGAATTAGAGGATATTCAAAAAATAGGTACGGTTATAATTCCGTTTTTGATGTTTATGCAAAAGACCTACCAAAAGAACTGCCAAGACTATTTACAGCAAAATCTGATGAAAAAAGTCTTGAACGGGTAGAGAAATCACTTAGAAGGGTCCATGAAATTTATGCCATTGCAGCAGTTCTACCACGACAAGCTGGTGTTGATCAAAAAAAGCCCTATGTTTTTGAAGTCGCAGTAAAGGGTGGAGATGTACAAAAACAATTTGCTTTTATCAAAGATCTTTTAGGTAAAGAAGTTAAAGTTGATCAAGTTTTTCAAAAAGGCGCTGATATTGATGTTGCAGCTATAACAAAAGGTAAAGGAATTGAAGGACCGATTACAAGATGGGGTGTAAAAAAGAAACAGCATAAATCAAGAAAGAGTGTAAGAGCACTTGGTACATTAGGTCCAATTAGTCCTTCAACTATCATGTATACTGTTCCAAGAGCAGGTCAACGAGGGTTCCACCAAAGAACACAATATAACAATAGAATAATGATGATGAGTAATACCCAAAACTCTGAATTCAAAATTAACCCATCTGGAGGTTTCAAACATTTTGGAGTAGTAGAAGGAGACTTTGTTGTAATACGTGGTTCAATTCCTGGAACTTATAGAAGACTAGTTAAGCTTCGTTTTCCAATGCGTCACAGAACTTCTAAGATTACACAACCAAGAGTTTTGGAGGTAATGTTATGACCGTAAAAGTATTTTCAATAAATGGTTCAAAGCAAGAAGAAATTGAATTGCCACTTGTTTTTTCTACTCCACTGCGAGCAGATCTTTTACATAAAGCATATGTGAATTTAGAATCACATAAGTTTCAAACTCAAGGACGCTATCCACTTGCTGGTATGAATGTGGTAGCAGAATCAAATAGTCCGCCAACAGGTCATCATCAAGCAAGAGTTGCTAGGATGCATGGTGGAGGAGGTGGAAGGATGGGACAAGGTGGTGGCGTTGCTATGGTGCGAGGTGGAAGACAAGCACATCCCCCTACTACAGAAAAAGTGACATATAAGATGTTAAATAAAAAAGAAAACAAACTCGCTTTGTGTTCTGCAATTGCAGCAACTGCATCTAATTCACTGGTAAAATCACACGGTCATAAAATTGATAAACTTGAATCATTTCCAATTGTAGTTTCTGATGAAATTGAGTCGATATCAAAGACAAAGGATCTTGCAAAATTCTTTGATGCACTTAACTTGACACAAGATATTGATAGGCTAAAAAATAGATTGAAGCGTCGCTCTGGAAAACCAATGTTACGAGGTAGAAAAACTAAGATTGGTAAAAGTATACTAATTGTAGTAAAAAACTCAAAGAATCTCTCAAAGGCATCTGGGACATTTTTAGGTGTGGATGTAAAACCAGTTGACAGCTTGAGTGTTTTGGATTTAGTTCCGGGTGCTCAACCAATAAGATTAACAGTATTTTCAAAGGGCGCAATTGAAGAACTCGCGAAAATAAAATCTCCACACTTGGATCTCATGGTGACAGTAAGATGAATGTAGAAGAAGCCAATCACATTGTCCTCAAACCATATATTACAGAAAGGACATTTGCATTAGTTGAAAATGAAAATAGAATTTGTTTTCTAGTTAAGGAAAATTCTACTAAACCGAAAATCATGGAAGCCGTAAAAATTCTTTACAAAGAAGAACCTGTAAGTGTAAACGTATGCAGAACAGTTTACGGGAAAAAAGCGTTTGTAAAATTCCAAACTGTAGCAAAGGCACGGGATCTGGCAACGAAGATAGGAATGCTATAATATGGTCTACAATGAATCATTTCGAATGATGGTGAATTTAATTGGTGAAAGAATTCAAGTATAGAGGAATACCTACAGAAGAACTACAGAGTCTGTCCCTAGAAAAACTCTTTGAACTCTTTCCAGCTAGGGCCAGAAGGTCTCTTACCAGAGGTATCACTGATGATAAAAGAAAACTACTTGAGGAAGCAAAATTGGCAAAAGCAGGAAAACTTGCTACCCAAATTAAGACCCATCTTAGAGATTTGATTATTCTTCCATATATGATAGGACTTACAATTAATGTTTTTACTGGAAAAGAATTTCATCCTGTAGTAATAAAACCAGAAATGGTAGGCCACTATTTGGGTGAATTTTCACTAACGAACAAAAGAGTCCAACATGGTGCACCAGGTGTTGGTGCATCGCGTTCTAGCTTGTATGTACCATTAAAGTGATTAATATGCAATTCAAATATGCTTTTCAAAATTATGATAGGACAAGACACGTTCGTGCTTCTCTGAGGGAAAAAACAATTTCTCACAAACATGCACGTGAAATTGCAGTTAAAATAAAGGGCATGTCTATAGAATCTGCCAGAAATTATCTGCAAGACGTCATAAGACTAAAACGCGCAGTTCCGTTTAGAAGATATCATAATGAAGTTGGGCACAAGTCAGATACAGGAGTAATGGGTGGAAGATATCCACAAAAAGCAGCCAACGAGTTTGTTAAACTTCTTGATAATCTAGAATCAAACGCAGAATACCGTGGAATGGATTTAGACAGATTGAAAATAATAAACGCCACTGTGCATAAAGGAAGAAAAATCGATAGATTCACTCCACGTGCAATGGGAAGAGCATCACCAAAAATTAACATACTTACACATGTGGAGCTTGTAGCTCAAGAGATTTGAAATGTCATCAGTAAAAAATGTAATAAATGATAGCTACAAACTTATGCTTCTAAAAGACTATCTTAGAGAGGCCATTAAGGAAGCAGGATTTGCTGATGTGGACATACAAAAAACACCGACAGGAACTCGTGTAGGATTGCATGTTACAAGGCCTGGAATTGTTATAGGTAGAAAGGGTTCAGGAATCCGCGATCTCACCAAAGTTTTAGAAAAAGACTTTGATTTAAAAAATCCACAAATTTCAGTTATAGAAATTACCAAACCAGAACTTCAACCAAGTGTGATGTGTAATAGGATGTCCCAACACCTTGCCAGAGGAACTGCGTTTAGACGAGCTGTGATGTGGACTATGCAAACAATAATGAGTGCTGGTGCAATGGGAGTACAAATTACAACTTCAGGAAAACTTAGGGGTGACCGTTCTTCATTTGAAAAACATAGCAAAGGAATTTTGCCAAGAGCTGGTCATTTTGCAGACGTTATTGTTTCAGAGGATATTGTTCATGTTAAAACGAAGATGGGTCTAATTGGCGTACGAATTAGAATTGCAAGAAAAGAACGCTATATTCCAGAATTTGAACTCAGGGAAATTAAAAAAGAGGTTGCAAAAGCAATACCAGAAGTTGAAGAAAAAGAAGTTGAAGAAAAAGAAGTTGAAGAAAAAGAAGTTGAAGTAACCGAAGAAATTCCAATAGACCCGACAAAGCCAAGAACTGAAAGTGAACTAATTGAAATAGAAGAAAAACTAGTAGAACAAGTCGAGACTTTTGAAGAAATAGAAGAGGAATTAAAGTAATGACACGAATGAAAATGAAGACAATACGAGAATTTAATGAAACTGATCTAAAGGACAGGTTAGAGCAACTTCGTTCAGAACTTACAAAATTGCGTATAGAATCATCAAAAGGTACTCTTAGAAAAGAAAGTGGCAAATTAAAACCACTGCGAAGGGATATTGCCAGAATGCTAACAAGACTAAATGAGATGAAAAAACAATGATTACTAAAGAAAACCTGCTCATACATGAAATAATAGGATTAGAAGCCACAATTGTAAAAAGTAGTAACGAACAAACTATTGGTATTTCAGGAAAGGTTATAGATGAAACAAAATCAATGTTCTTTCTAAATACAAAAAATGGTATTAAAAAAATTCCAAAAGAAAACACTGAATGGAAATTTTCTTTTGATAAAAATGAATTAATAGTGAACGGAAATTTGCTGGCAAAAAGACCTCAAGAAAGATTAGGAGTAAAATCATGACCAGAAATATTGGATTTCCAGTAACTGCCCCTACAACCGAATGTACTGATCATCTTTGCCCATTCCACGGTACACTTAGCATACGTGGAAAATTGATTCAAGGAAAAGTAGTAAGTGCCAAAGCACCAAAAATGGTTGTCGTTCAACAAGAAACCCCAAAGTTTATTACAAAATTCAAAAGATATGCAAGAAGCCAAAGTAAGACTCATGCATACAAACCCTCTTGTATTACTGTAAAAGAAGGAGATATTGTTCTTACGGCCGAATGTAAACCAATCTCAAAGAGCGTTTCATTTGTAGTTGTGGAGGTCAAGTCATAATGGCAGCAACAAAGAGTCGTGCAGTATCGGCAAAAGGAGTACAAGAATTCAGACCATACATCACTAGGGCATTGCCACTTGGAGCACAAATAATTTGTGCAGATAATACAGGTGCAAAGGTTTTAGAAATTGTAATGGTTCAAAAAACAAAAACCAGGGTTGCACGATATCCTTCAGCAGCTGTAGGTGATTTTGTAAACGTTGTTGTTAAAAAAGGCCCAGGAGAACTTCGTGGTCAAATTTTTGGTGCAGTTATCATAAGACAAAAGTATCCAATTAAAAGATTAAGTGGTGTAAGAGTTACGTTTGAGGACAACGCTGGTGTACTGGTTACACCTGAAGGAGAGATCAAGGGAACAGAAATCAAAGGCCCTGTTGCAGTAGAAGCGTCAGAAAAATGGCCAAGAATTGCAAACCTTGCATCGATGGTGGTATAAAATGAAGCCAACAATAATTCGAAACAGAATGATTTTCCAAGCTCCCCATCATTATCGAAGTAAACAACTGGGGTCAATGCTTTCAAAAGAATTACAAGAAAAATATCACAAATCTAGTGCACGTGTAGTTGAAGGAGATAATGTAAAAGTAATGCGTGGCGAATTCAAGGGAATAGAAGGCAAGGTAACGCAAGTATCTCCAGAAAGACACGGAGTAGCAATTGAAGGAATAAAGCGTGAAAAACTCAAAGGCGGTAATGTTGACCTTTACATTCATCCATCAAATCTTATGATTACAGGTTTGAACTTGGAAGACAAATGGCGACAAAATAGGTTAGAGGGACAAAAGACAAAGATTCCAAAAGAACAATTCAAGGAAGCTCCAAAAGAAAGCTCAAAACCAAAAGAAAAACCAACAGAGACTAAAGAAAAACTAACAGAGACTAAAGAAAAACCAACAGAGACCAAAGGAACATCAAAAGTAGCACCAAAATCAAAAGAGAAATCGGTCAAATCAGAAAAACTTCTTGAAAAAAAAGGAAAACAAACAAAAACAGCTAAACCAGCGAAAAAGGAGACTAAGTAATGGTAAGTATAGCAGGAAGCAAGAAATTAAAACGCCAAATGGCCCCAATTTTCTGGGGAATTACTAGAAAGGATTCTAGATTTGTAGTAACTGTAAGACCTGGTGGTCATCCAAAGCATCTTGCAATCCCAAGTGCGATATTTGTACGTGATACCTTGAAACTTGTAACCACACTAAGAGAAGCAAAATCAGTAATTTATGGAGGAAAGGTCAAGGTAGATGGAATGACAAGGCGTTCACTTCATCACGGTATTGGTCTTATGGATGTAGTAGAGCTTGACGGCATCTCAGATGTTTATAGACTTGTTCCAAAAAATTCCTTTGTACTTAGACCAATCAAGATAAGCCCGTCTGAAAAGACTAAGAAATTACTAAAAGTAATAAAAAAAGTAACAATAAAAGGTTCTAAAACGCAAATCGGATTTCATGATGGGCGTTCTCTTATCTCTGATGCAAAAGTAAATGTTGGCGATACATGTGTATCACAAATTCCAGAGATCAAAATTCTTGATATTATAAAATTAGAAAAAGGCGCACAAGTTGTTGTAACAAGTGGAATTAACGCAGGTCATGGTGGTAAAGTTCTTGAAATCAAAGAAGGAACGTTTGTACTTCCACGACGTGCATTAGTAGATATTGGTGAAAGACAAATTGAAATTCCGGCAGAACTTGTGATGGCGGTAGGAAAAGACAAACCCGTAATACAAATAGAGTGAGTGTATAATGTCTCAAAAATTAGAATCCTCAATGAAAAAAATAACAGTGGCAAAAGTAGTGTTAAACATGGGCGTAGGTAAATCGGGTGAACCTATAGAAAAAGCAAAGAATGCACTTCAACAAATTACTGGCCAACAACCAAGTGCTCGTATGGCCAAAGCAACACAAAGAGATTGGGGTGTGCACAAAGGTGAACCAATTGGTGTAGCTGTGACCCTGAGAAGAGAACCTGCAATTGAGCTAATTAAAAGACTATTTGTTGCAAAGGGTAACCAAATAAAAGGTTCATCTTTTGACGAATTTGGAAATCTTTCGTTTGGGATAAAAGAACACATCGATATTCCTAAAGTAAAATATGATCCAGACGTTGGTATTTTGGGATTAGATGTATCCATTTCATTAGCAAGACCGGGATTTAATATCAGATTTAGGAGCAAACATAAAGCAAGTGTTGGACGTCATCATAGAATTACACGGGAAGACGCAAAGGAATTTCTAACCAAAGAATTTGGAATAGAGGTACTATAAAATGGTAAAAATTCGTGATTATAAAGTGACAGGAAGAACTGTACACAAGTTTGGTAAGGGCTCACGATGGTGCAAGCGCTGTGGTGATTATAATGCTGTAATTCAAAAGTATGATTTGGCCTTGTGCAGACGTTGTTTCCGTGAAGTGGCCGTATCATTGGGATTTAGAAAGTTTAGGTGAGAAGATGCCGTCAAATAATATAATTTCGAACCTGTTTGTTACTCTTTTCAATACTGAAGCTAGACGCAAAAGTGAATGTATTGTATTACCATCGTCAAAACTTGCCATGGAAATTCTAAAGACACTTCAAAATCATAACTATATTGGTGAATTTGAACACATTGATGATAAAAAAGGCGGCAAATTCAAGATTCAACTTTTGGCAAAAATAACAAAATGTGGCGCAATCACTCCAAGATTCAAGGTAAAAAAGGATGATTATTCCAAATGGGAGCGAGAATATCTTCCATCATATTCACGTGGTATGCTTTTAGTCACTACAAATCAGGGAGTGTTGTCTCATCATGAGGCAACAACAAAAGGATTAGGAGGACTTTTGATAGGATATGTCTACTAAACCGATTGAAATCCATGAATTGACTATTCCTGTACCTGAAAATGTCAAGGTTACAGAAAAACATAGAATTCTAAATGTTGAAGGACCCTTAGGTAAAACAAGAAAAACTTTCAAAAAAATTCCTGTAGGCATGCAGGTAAGTGGAAAAAATATCATATTAAAATCACTTGGAACTAGAAAAAAAGATTATGCTATATTCAAGACTGCAGAATCAATAATTAAAACTCTCATCAATGGTGTTCAACAAGGATATACCTTCAAGATGAAAATCGTTTATGCTCACTTTCCAATCACAGTAAAGGTAAAAGATGGTGCTATTTTTGTTGAGAATTTCCAAGGTGAACGAGCTCCACGCGTTTCAAAAATAATAGGCGATACCAAAGTTGTCTCAAAAGGAGACGATGTGATAATAACTGGACCTGTTTTGACTGACGTGTCTCAAACTGCAGCAAGCTTGCAACAAAATACCAAAGTCAAAAACAAGGATCATAGAGTTTTCCTAGATGGAATCTATCTCTTTGAAAAATTAGATTTGATCCAAAAATAATCTTAGCAAGGATTAAATCCGTATATTCTACGAACAAATCTATTGCCGCCCTAGCTCAGCGTGGTAGAGCAGCTGACTGTTAATCAGCTGGTCGTCAGTTCAAGTCTGACGGGCGGCGCTTATTATATTTCAAAATTCGAATTTTGAAATATAATATTTTGTATATGGTGATGCAATCTACAAAAACTAGATGTGTTTGTTTTATGTGTTTCAAAACTCGAGTTATGAAATATTATAATGCGAACACATTTGGGTTTATTCTATTAGACTGCTTAGATCTTATACCGATCGCAATATCTGGATATATGCAGGAGGTTCGCATTGGCCAGAACAAGACGCGCAAATAGATATTGCGTGGATTGTGGGGGAAGATTAGTCTATTACCCACGCCTTTCTAATCCTAAGGCACCTAACGAGTATAGGGTTTTGGTTTATGCGTGTCCCGACTGCACTAAAGATTTTGATAAGCCAAAGATGTTTTCTATCAGACGAAATGTGGTAGACGAACCAATAGAAACTGTTGAAGTTGAGATAGTCCAAGCCAGGGAAAAGGTTCCAGAGATTGGTACGCCAAATCATCTTTATGAGAAAAAATAGTCATGTATGATTCGTTAAAAATAATGGTGAAAATCACGAGTCTTCCTTACTAGTGTTCTTAGATCCTGGAATTCCTAACAAGGAATTGTCAGGAAAACAGGGGGTTTAGCATCCATTCATCAGAAAAAAAGAGAAGCAAACTCTTACTGGGTAATGGGGGTGTTTTGACGGTTGGCTCACATATGCACGCACAAGCGCTAAACCCCCCCTAAAAATTGGTTTTTTTGAAAAAATTGGTCTATTCGTAACTTTTAGAAAATTCATGGGGGTTTAGCTCTTACGTAGAAATCATAAGCAAATATGCAAAAATCGGTATTTTGCGAATTATACTGTTGACCACGACAGATAGCGTAATTCCTA
>Ga0137415_10004566_pt1 | contig 13689 bp, 7 predicted proteins | sample CZODoug3_1_1_16f_FD_183082 | JGI IMG/M metagenome (GOLD analysis project Ga0137415, IMG submission 183082) | Vadose zone soil fungal communities from Angelo Coast Range Reserve, California, USA - CZODoug3_1_1_16fungal (Hybrid Assembly) | ecosystem: Environmental > Terrestrial > Soil > Vadose... | reverse complement strand
TCGGTCCTGGTCGTCGGAAAGCAGCTGTCGCGTGCGAGTGGCTTGCGTCGTTACTGGCTTTCGTATTCCACTTTAAATTGCTCGCCCTTCGATCTGGAAAAAGAAAAATTCACTCGATCATCGCGATACGCCGGGCGTGCCGTCCGCCCTCGAACGGCGTGACCAGCCATACTTTCACAATTTCCAGAGCGAGTTCTTCCGGAAGCATTCGCTGGCCGAGCGACAGCACGTTGCTGTCATTGTGTTCGCGCGCCAGGCGAGCAGTCTCGAGGTTCCAGCACAACGCGCAACGAATGCCGTGGACTTTGTTCGCGACAATTGCCTCGCCGTTGCCTGAGCCCCCAAGAACAATGCCGCGCTCGCATTCGCCGCGGGCCACGGCCTCAGCCGTTGCGCGGATAAACAACGGATAGTCGACCGGTTGCGCGCTGGATGTACCGAAATCCTCGACTTCGTGGCCCAGCCCAATCAGGAGAGTTTTGATTTTCTCCTTGTACTCGTAGCCGGCGTGATCGGAACCAATGGCAATCTTCACGGGCGCAAGGATAAGAGCGCAGAATCCCGCTGTCAAGAGAATGCCATACAAAAGTTCTCGCGACGGAAATTTATATAGACCGAAGCTATCCCTACTGCAGTTGACCCAACTGGTAATTCAGGTAAGCGATCTGTCCCTCGTAATCGTATTGGGCGCTGACTCGCGCGATTTCCGCCTGCGTTTTATTCAACTGGGCCTGACTGAGCTCGACGATGGAACTCAGACCCAGCCCGTAGCGGGATTGAGCAAGGTCGAAAGCCTGAGTCGATTCAGCGAGCAGTTGCTCCGTCACCGCAAGACGCTGGAAGGCGGAGTTGGCGTTGAGCCAGGCTGTGCGAACATCGCGCACGATACGATTTTGAAGGTCGCGAAGGTATTGTTCTTGAGCCTGTGCGATCGAGTTCGCTTCATTCCGGCGGGCTGAAAATAAACGTCCGTTGAAAATCGGAATATTGACATTAAATCCTGCCGCAGCGTAGCGGCTATCCAAAGTATCCTGGCGATACGGAGTAAGCCCCGCAGTCGCAAGCACGGAAATCGTTGGAAACGACAGATCGCGCTCCGCTGTGGCAAAGCTTTGCGCGGATTTCACATTGAGATCCTGACGAATCAGTTCCGGCCGGCTCTTAAGCGCTTCTTGAATGAGTGACGTGAGATCGGCGGGTGGTGATGAGGGCAGTATTTGGTCCACGAGTTGAAAAGTGCGTTGATCCGAATATCCAAGAGCATTGGAAAGTTCCGCATTTGTGGCTTGCACGTCATTCTGTGCCTGTATCAACAGAAGTTGCGCCTGCGCTAAATCCACGTTCGCAAAACTCACGTCGAGGCCGGATTTAAGATTGCTCTTCTGCAAGGCGCCCGTTTGATCGGCTACAAGCTGTCGTGATTTGACCGTTTGTTCGGCGACCTGCAGAACCGATTGCGCTTTCAAAGCCGCAAAATACGCTACGTTCAAGCGCAACAATACGTCTGCCCGCGTTGTTACCACGTTTTCCTGTTGAGCCTGCGCCTTCAGATTCGAACTTTTAACAAGCTCGTGGGTGCGGCCAAAATCGGTGACCAACTGCCCCACGGTAAAACCCTCCGCGAATCGGTCAAAAATAATCGGATTGTTCAGGGCTCCGGCCGCAACGCGGCTATTGTGCTCCGCCTCGACTCCCGTAAGGCTTCCGTACGCCTGCGGAAAATACGCGGAGCGCGCCTCGGTTACCTGTGCGGCCGCCGCCGAAGCCAGATAGGTTGCAGCTTGAATCTGCGGATGATTTTGGATGGCGATTTTTTCAGCGTCCTGCAAAGTCAACGTCTGGCTCGCCTGGCCGCAGCAAGGAAGGCCTTCAAACAGAAGTGCGAAAAGAAACAATAAAAAGAGCAGCTGATGACGCCGCATTATCGCGCCTCCTCAGCAACGACGGGTGCATTCGCTGCTTCGTTGCGTTGGTAGATCAAGAGGTAAGCCGCAGGGACCACGAAAATCGTCAGGATAATCGAGGAAGCGAGGCCGCCGATGATGGCCAGCGCGAGTGGAGCATAGGCTTCGCTGCCGGTTTCGAGTTTCAGCGCCATCGGCAGAAGTCCGACGATTGTTGCGAGCGAAGTCATCAGAATGGGGCGCAAACGGATGCGGCAGGAGCCCGCCACCGCCTCACGCACGCTGTGGCCTTCGCTGCGCAGAACGTTTGCAAAATCCACGATAAGAATGCTGTTTGACACCACCATGCCTTGCAGCATGACTACTCCCATCAGCGACTGGATGTTCAGAGTCGTGTGCGTCAATGCCAGCGTCACGATCACGCCAATCAATCCGGTGGGAACCGCAAGAATGATCAGGAACGGATCGGTGAATGAAGTGAATTGCGCCACGAGAACTAAATAAGCCAGCAACACCGCGAGCAACAATCCGAAGCCGAAACTTTTGAATGAGGATTGCATCGTGACCACTAGTCCTCGGAGATTTACGCGAATGTTCGGCGGCAGATGATAGTCTGCGATTATTTTTGAAATTTGCTGCGCGTTTTTGCCAAGGTCCTCTCCGGAGGGCGCCACGTAAACGTCGATGCTTCTTTGCAATTGGTAGTGATCTACTTCAGTCGGAGACCGGCTCAGGCTTACGTCGGCGACTTGACTCAAATACGTCGGGAGCTTCAAGCTGGGAGCGCGAAGCGGCATGGCTTTTAAATCTTCAAGCGACTTCACCTGGTTTTCCGGATACTGCACGGTCACGAAATAATTATTTCCATTCTTGGGATCGACCCAGTAACTCGGCGCGATCATGGCGTCTGAAGTTAACGACGTGATGAGATTGTCGATGACTTCCTTCGGATCGAGGCCGAGTTCGCTTGCTCGTTCGCGATTCACATTCACTTGCAGCGAGGGATAATCCATGTCCTGCGGAACGTATACGTCGGAGACGCCCGGCAACGCCCTGAATTGACGCGCGAGATCCTCGGCGATGCGATCATCCGTTTGCAAATCCGATCCGCTGACCTGAACGTCGATGGGCGCCGGCGCGCCTTGATTCAGAACTGAATCCACCAGCCCGCCCGACTGAAAATAGGTCCGTAACTCAGGGAGTTCCCTGCCCACGCGTGCGCGCACCTGGTTCATGTACTGAAAACTGCTGACTCGGTGATCTTCCTTCAAGCCCACCTGGACGAAAGCGGTGTGCATCCCGGAATTAGGTGTAAACAGCGCGGAAAGATCCGCCATGACGCCAATGTTGGAAACAACTGTGTTCAACTCCATATCCGGCACGACCTGGTGCACGATGTCCTCAACTTTTTTAACGTAATTTTCCGTCAGCTCGATGCGAGTACCTGTAGGCGCTTTGACGTTAATGATGAATTGGCCCGCGTCCGTCCTGGGAAAAAACGAGACGCCGATGAATGGATATAGAAGAAAACTCAAAACAAAGAGAGCGCCAAATGCATAGAGAACTTCGCGGGGACGGTCGAGCGCTTTGCGGACCCAGCGCTCGTAACAATTCAGCAGGCGCTCGAACTTTGCGTTGAACTTAAGATGAAATCGCGTCATCCACGAACTGTCTGTAGCGTTTTCGCCGCCTCCGTGCCCACCGATCGCCTTCAGGTAGCGCGCGCTGAAAAGCGGCACGACCGTAACCGCGACAAAATAGGAAGCAAACAACGCGATCACCACCGCCAGAGCCAGTGCTGTGAACAGATATTTGCTCACTCCGAACAGAAACGTCACCGGAAAGAAGACGACCACCGCGATGAGCGTGATCGCCAAAACCGCCAGCACAACTTCGTTCGCGCCTCGTACTGCCGCCGTGCCGGGGTCCTCGCCATGCTCAATGTGGCGATAAATATTTTCCAGGACGACCACGGAATTGTCGATGAGGCGGGAAAACGCCAGCGCTAATCCGCTCAGCACCATGCTGTCAATCGACCTGTTTCCCGTGTACAGCACGAAAAACACAATCATGACGGAAAGCGGAATGGAAAGCAGAACGGCCACTGTGGCGCGGAAGCTGCCAAGAAAAACCAAGACCATGACGGCCGTTAAAATCAAACCGATACTTCCCTCGCGAACCACCGTCGAAATCGCCTGTTTGACGAACAGTGACTGGTCGAAAACGACGTGCGCCTTGAGTTGCGCAGGAATGTCTCGCAGGACTTTCACCGCCTCGTTGATTCCATTCACGACGGCAATCGTGTTCGTGTCTCCGCCTTGTTTTTGCACCGCAACGTAAACGGATTTCTGTCCGTCAACGCGCACGATGTTGTATTGCATCGCGGAACCGTCGGTCGCTTTGCCAACGTCGGAAAGAAAAACGGATTTCTGCCCTTCGGTTTTGAGTGGAATGCTGTTCAGTGACTGCGCGTCGGCAACCTGCGCGTTCGTATATATGCTGTAATCGAGCGGGCCAATACGAACGTCGCCGGCAGGCAGAATTAAATTCGACGAATTCGTTGCGCGTACCACATCCATCGGACTCAATTGATGAGCCTGCAATTTAAGCGGGTCAACATAAACCATGATCTGCCGGTATTTTCCTCCGTAGGGCGGAGGAACCGTCGCGCCGGGAACGCCTGCAATCTGGTTGCGAATCTGATATTGCAAATAATCGTGAAGCTGAGTTTCGTCGAGTCCTTCGCCCGAAACCGTCAGCAGGCATACCGGCAAGCTCGAGGCGTCCACTTTCATGACCACGGGCGGAAGCGTGCCCTGAGGAAGCCTTCGCAGATCGGCCATGGCCAGATTGGAGATTTGCGTGACGTCCGCATTGGCATCGGTGCCGGGCTGGAAGTAAACCTTAATCAGGCTGACGCCGGTCATCGACCGCGATTCCATATGATCGATTCCGCTTGCCAGCGTAAAAAAACGTTCGAACGTATCCGTAATATCCGCTTCGATCTGCTGAGGCGGCATTCCGCTATAAAAAGTGGCGACGAGAACAACAGGAATATTGATCGGCGGGAACATGTCCACCGGCATGCGGGCCACGCTGGTCAGCCCCAGCACGCAGACAAACAAGCACACGACGATAAGCAAATAAGGATGTCGAACAGCAAATGAAGGCATAAGAGACTCCTATTCGTTTCCGGCAGCTTCAACAATTTTTGGCGAAACAACCTGGCCTGGTTTGTATTGGCCTTGAGCGCCGAAAATAACCATGTCGTTTTCCTGAAGGCCCGAAGTGATTTCGACCTCCGTCGCGGATTGCAACCCGAGCGTCACACTTCGGTTTTCGATCCTGTTGCTGTGATCCACAACCAGCACCGTACCTTTTCCTTCCCCGGCGGACTGCACAGCCTGCACGGGCAAAGTCAGAACGTTGGCAACAGAGTGCAGCGGAATCTTCACCGAGGCATACATTCCGGATACCAGCTCATATTTCGGGTTGGGGACGTCCACTTCGGTGTGCATGGTCCGCGTTGTCGTGTCGATTTGGTCGGAGAAGCGCACGATCTTTCCGTTAAAAGTTTTATTTGTTCCCGACACCAACACCGCGATGCTCTCTCCGAGGTGAATATCCGGCACCGCTCTCTCCGGAACCGGAATCACCAGACGCAAAAGATTGTTTTGCGCCAATCGGCATAGGCCTGAATCGCTCTTATTGGAAGAGGTTCCCGCAGGAAGCAGCGCGCCCGTGTACGCATAGATCTGCGTCACGACGCCGTCGAAGGGAGCGGTCATGCGCGCATAGTCGAACATGGCCTGATCTTTTCCCAGTGCCGCTTTGGCAACCTCCAAACCCTGTTCGGCGGAAGCCAGCGCGGCTTTTTCCGAGGACACATTCGCACTCGCCTCGAGATCCTTCCCCTGCGCCACATCGACTTCCTGTTGCGCGACGAGTTCCGGACGCGATTTCTGCACATCGGCGAGACGCGCAAAAGTGAGGTGCGCGACGTTGTAAGCGGATTGTGCGCGATTCAGTTCTTCGCGCGCGCGTGTTAAGTCTTGCTCACTGCGGCGCACAGACGCTTCGTCCTGCTGCAATTGTTGCTGCAATTCCGGAATTTCAAGTTCCGCCAGCACCTGTCCCTGCCTCACATGCGAGCCGTAGTCCACATTGAGTTTGTGGATGTAGCCCGAAACTTTTGCGTAGACATCAACTTCCTGGTACGGCTGAAACTCGGAAGCGATCTCCAGGGTGTCGGCAATATGCCGGCGCGCGACTTTCACCACGGCAACCGCGGGAGCGTTTGCCGTATCGTCAGCGGCAGCTTTGTGTGCGCCGCCGCATCCCGCCGCAAATCCGGTGAGAAAAAATAATAATAGGAGCGCCGGCGCTTTCGTGAACCTCATCGCGTCACCTCGGAAGTCTCAATCAATCGAACCATTACGCGCTAATAGTGAACATTACAACCGTGCAGGCCGATAACAATCGAACCAGCGTCAAGTCGGGCCGAAGATACCAAAAAACCAGAATTTAATTTCCAGGTAAAAGTGATGGCCAGGCGGGAAATTCCCGCGCGCCGTTAGGCGGAGGGAGGTGAGCGTAAAGAGCGATAAGAAAAAACTTGATCATCGCGCTTCAAAGACGGCTCTTCTAACCGACGAGAAAAACTAAACGGTGGAATCTGCACCCGGAGGCTTGCCGGGGTCAAACAGGTTTGCAGGTAATCGATCGTTCCCGACAGATATTTGAAGGGCGCTGCAAATTTTGAGGAGTGACCCGGCGAACCTTCGATGGACGCACCGCCCGAGAAAGACGGGCTGTCGATCAATACAGGCAGAAAACTCCACTGAACGATGCCTAAAATCAGCACTGCCGACAGGAGAAGGCACGTTATGAAGTGGCGAGTTGTGGCGCGGCCGGGATTCATGTGTCGCCCATCTGCATCAGCAAGGGCTATGGTAATGTTTCAGGCTAGCACCGCGTGAGAAAGAGTGTCAAGAATGGGCTGCGACTTGGGTGAGACGCGCTTCAGAATCTCTTGCGGGAAATGATGCGGAACATACACCATGCGGGCTAACGTACTGTTCGTGGAAGACGAAGAAGCGCTGCGCATGACGGTGGGTGATCGTCTGCGAAATGAAGGATACGCCGTGGAATGCGCGGCAGACGGAGATTCGGGATTCGAGAAAGCCACGCAGATTCCATTTGATCTGATTATTCTGGACGTCATGCTGCCCCATAAAAGTGGCTTCGACGTTTGCCGCGACATTCGACAGGCCGGCCTCATTACCCCGATTTTGATGCTGACGGCGCGCGGGCAAACCAGCGACAAGGTGAACGGCCTGAAAATCGGCGCCGATGATTACGTCACCAAGCCATTCAATATGCTGGAGCTGATGGCTCGCGTTGAGGCGCTGCTGCGGCGCGCGCCCAGCCGGCCCGTGGCGCAGACCGGAGCATTTAATTTTGGATCCGTTCTCGTGGACCTTGTGGGAACCGAAGCGACTCGTGATGGACAAGTTTTGAATTTGTCAGCCCGTGAATTCCAGCTGCTCCGGTATTTCATCGAGCATCGCGGCGCTACACTTTCACGGGAAGAATTGTTGAAACAAGTTTGGGGATACAGCGCCGATATGTACACTCGCACCGTGGACGTGCACGTGGCCAGCTTGCGCCAGAAACTGGAAGAGGATCCGAAACAGCCGAAATTTATTCTCACCGTGCAGGGACTCGGGTATAAATTCAGGTCGTAGCCATGGAACGCTCCGGCACATCATGAAACTAATGATCAAAGAGCGGGCTTTTACGACCGGCATGATCATTCTTGCCGTTGTGGTGGTGATTGTCTTGGGCGTGCTGCAGTATCGCTGGAGCAATCAGGTCAGCGAAGCAACCAGCATACGGCTTGCGGATAGCTTGGAGATGTCCATGGTGAATTGGCATCTCGATTTCTTCCGCGATTTTTCTGAAATCTGCATCGCGATGAGAGTTGACCCGGAAACGGTCGCGCAGAGCGACTGGAACCAATATGCGCGGCGATTTGACGATTGGAAAAAGTCCACGGCGCATCCTAATCTTGTCTCGGGCCTTTATATTTTGAAGCTCGATGAACTCCCCGGGCCTAAAACGCTGCGCATGGATCCAAATTCGCAGCGTTTTGAATCGAGCGACTGGCCTGCGGATTTTGCGGATTTGCGCGGGGAGCTGCAACAGGCTTTTCCGAAATCGGCATCGGCTGGAGCCCCTGCACGAGCCGGTGAATTTCCAGACACGCCTTCGCAGGCCTCGGATCGGGAGTTTGCCGATCGTTTTTATGCCGGAGGCGCCTTGGCAGGCTGGCAGTTTGAGCCAGGCATTCCGGCTCTGGTGCGCCCGGTTGCTCATGACGTATCTGATACCGCCCGTCGCCCAAGGCCGAGCCGCACAGAAGTGGATTGGATCGTAATCGTTTTGAACCGCAAGGACGTTCAGGACCACATTCTCCCAGACCTCGCTCAGCGATATTTTCGCGGCACCGAAGGGCTCGATTATCAGGTGGCCGTAGTGGCCGGAAACAAATCACCGCGTCCGATTTATTCTTCCGATCGAGGATTTGGCGAACAGGAAGTTGTCGACGCTGATGGAACGATGAATATTTTTGGACGTCTGCAAGACCAGGCTCTCGGATCGCCCATCCACATTTTCCATACTCCTTCCCAGAACAAAGGCCCGGCCGCATCGGTTGGGATCACGTGGTTTCCTCTGGTTCGCGAGTCTGCGGAAGACCAGGACTGGCGTTTAATCGTGCGCCATCGAAGGGGTGGAGCGCTCGGCGCGTTCGTCGCGGACTCACACCGCCGCGATCTGGCAATCAGTTTTGGCGTTCTTCTGCTTCTGGTGATCAGCATGGCGATTCTGATTATCACCAGCACGCGCGCGCAACGGCTGGCCAAGCTGCAAATGGATTTCGTTACCGCGGTCTCTCACGAGCTGCGCACTCCCCTGACGGTGATCAGCTCCGCGGCGGAAAATATTGCTCATGGCGTGGTCGAAGGCAAACAGCAGTTAGCGCAATACGGGGCCGTCATCGGGAATCAGGCCAGAAAACTTTTTGAAATGGTGGAACAGATTCTTCTGTTCGCTGCGATCCGCGAGGGGCATCAACGATATAGTTTGCGGCCGCTTGAAGTCGCGGAAATAATTGATTCGGCGCTTTCCAATACCGCCGGGCTGATTCAGGAGGCTCGATTCAAGGTAGAACAGGACATCCAACCGAATCTGCCGCAGGTTACAGGCGATCTTTCGGCGCTCTCCCAATGCTTGCAAAATTTGATCACCAACGCCCTCAAGTACGGCAGTGACCAGCGTTGGATTGGCATTCAAGCGCGACTCGTCGAGCACGGATTGCGCGGCAAGGAAATCGAAATCAGCGTATCGGATCACGGCATCGGAATTGAATCAGCGGACTTGCCACACATTTTCGAGCCGTTCTATCGCAGCCCTCTCGTGGCTGCAGCTCAGATTCATGGCACAGGCTTGGGTCTGCCTCTGGCCAAGAGCATTGCGGAAGCGATGAAGGGCGAACTGACGGTGAAAAGCGTGCCGGGACGCGGAAGCGCATTTACGCTGCACTTGCCATGTTCGGAGCGGCCTGTTCGGGAACCGGACCCGGCAGTGAAGGAAGCAGTTTCCTCCTGACAGCCTCGTACCTCTAAGCCACGCTGTATCTGTTATTTAGCGAGAACCATCTTTCAGCGAGGCCTCATACGGACGCATGTGAACAGGAAGCTTTTTTACAACATCCTTACAGCGGCAATTCACAACCCATTGTAGCCTCCCAATGTTGGACTTAAGTGGCCGGGTGGCGTTTGTTTTAACGGGTGCTGTCTTGCTTGCGACGAATACCGAAATATCTCCATTCGCAAAACGCCGAATTTCGCTCGGTCGATATCGCGGCGGGCTCAAAGTAGAGCCCGCATCCTTAGCGAATCTCTCGCGCACCGCAATCTTCATCATCGGTTTCTTCATCCTGTACACAGCTTCCGCGTTCGGACAAATGAATACGGGCGAAATCGCCGGACAGGTAAAGGATCCTTCCGGCGCGGCCATACCCGGCGCGACTGTTGTTGCCACGCAAACAGCTACTCAGCAGAAATTCAACGCGGTAACAAATGATGCGGGCCTGTTCCTGTTGCCGCAACTTCCCCTGGGCGAATACGAGGTCGCAGTTACGGCATCTGGGTTTAAGCAGGCCGTCCAGCAACGAATTGCGCTGCACGTCGGCGATCATGTTCGGCAGGATTTTCAGCTGGAACTTGGAGAACAGTCGCAAAGTGTTACCGTCGAGGGAACCGCGGGCCTGCTGCAGGTCCAATCCGCGGAAATCAAGGACGTAATTCAGAATCAACAGGTCGTCGATCTTCCGCTCAAGGGACGTCAATTTCTGGAACTGGCTCTCTTGAGCGAAGGCGTTGTCAATCCTCCCGGCGGCACGCGCGGAGATTCGCTGCAGCAGACGGGCAAACTGATTAATGTGATGGGCAACCGCACCGGGCACAATTTATTTCTCGTGGACGGCGTAAATGTCACTGATGAGTATTTTAACAATGTGGTTCTCAATCCTTCCGTGGACGCGGTGCGCGAATTCAACATCGCGAAAACGAATTACAATGCGGAATTCGGCGGCAAATCGGGCGGCGTAATCAACATCATCACGAAATCAGGAACGAATAATTTCCACGGCAGCGTTTACGAATTTCTGCGCAACAATATTGTTGATGCCAGGAATCTCTTCACCCCGGCGGGTGTCTCTCCGCCATTTCGCGAAAATCAGTTCGGCGCCGCACTCGGCGGCCCGATCGTCAAGGACAAAACATTCTTCTTCCTTAACTATGATGGCCAGCGGATCCGTAATTCCCTGCCGCAATTGTTCAGCGTTCCCACGGCGGCGGAACGCACCGGGGATCTTTCCGCCCTAGTTCCGGTTCCGTCTGTCGGCGTTACCAACTCTAAAGCAAAGCAACTTGTCGATCCCACCACCAACGCGAGTATTCCCAACAACGACCTGCGCAACGATCCAAATTTCAATATCAATAGTCCGGCGACCCAGGCAGCCCTGGCCTTTCTCGCCAAGATACCCCTGCCGACATTACCGGGAAATAGCAACAATCTACTCGCGGTCGGGCAGCAGAGCATCGATACGAACCAATACAACGCGCGCGTTGATCATCAAATCTCCATGAAGGATAGTGTATTTGCTCGCGCATCGGTCTTCGATGCAAACCAGTTTGATCCTTTTGGTTCCAGTGTCCTGAATGAGGCGCTTTTGCCGGGGTTCGGACGCACTTTGAGAACGCATTCTGTAAATTTATCCGTGGGTGAAACGCATACATTCACCCAGAACATTCTCAACGAGTTTCGTTTTGGTTGGCTCAGCGTTTCCGGCGGGCAAGGAGATCCAAACGCAGGGAACACCTTTGCATCACAGAATGGGCTGCTGGGAACTACGACGAATCCCGCGGACATGGGTTACCCGCAAGTGAATTTGAGCGGCGTCTTCACCACAATCGGCACTGCCGCTGGATTCAACACACGGGTTGACCGGAATTTCGAGTTCTACGACAACGTCCTGATCCATCACAGCAATCATACCGTCCAGTTCGGGGGCTATTTCTTCCACCTGAGTTTCAATCCGTCATTTCCAAATAATGCTCGCGGAACCTACACCTACAATGGCGCATTTACCGCCATCCCGAAGGATCCAGTGAATACGGGAAACGCTTTCGCCGATTTCCTGTTTGGAAATCCGAGTCAAGCGCAGGTCGGCATCGGTGAAGGCGCGGAAAACGCCAATACGAATTGGGCTCATTTCTACATTCAGGATGGCTGGCAGATAACGCCAAATTTGAAGCTGGACATAGGTCTGCGGTACGAATACAACAGCAACCTGGTCGCTGACACAAATCAAACGTCAAACATCGATCTCACCGCGCCTGGCGGACCTGCTTTCGTGGTCGCCGGAAATCAGGCGAACTTGACTGACTCGCAGAGCGCATTGGCGGCAATTGCCGCTGCACAAAATCCCGCGATTGCTGTAGTTTCCGCGGCGACAGTTGGTTGGAACGACAGTCTGCTGAGAACGAGACCCTTGCGATTTTCTCCCCGCCTCGGACTGGCGTGGACGATTCCGCATTCAGGCGAGACGGTCGTTCGCGCGGGATATGGTATCTACACGAATCAGGCCGCGTACAGCGTGCTTCAAAATCTGGCGGAAAACATTCCATTTTTCCTCAACAAGACAGTTAACAGCTCTCCAACTGTCACGCCATGCGGGCCCACGCCCTGCACGATCAATAATATTTTAAGTTTCAATCCCAACGGAGCGATTGGCGCCAACGCCGTCAACCACACTTTTGCAGTCGAGTACAATGAAGTGTGGAATCTGACGGTGCAGCGTCCAGTGACAAGAACTACCTCGGTGGAACTGGAATATGTAGGATCGAGAACCGTCCACGCCGATAGCTCGACCGCTGAGAATCTGCCGCAGATTCCCGCTGCGCCCACCACCGCAAGCGTGCAATCGCGGCGTCCCTTTCCCAACTTGAATTCATTCACCACAATTCGCTGGGATGGCTGGGCGTTCTATAACAGCTTGACGGTGAAGGTGACGCGCCAGTTTACGCGCGGCCTGTCGTTTGACGGCAGCTATACGTGGTCGCACTCAATCGACGACGCTTCTGACGCCGGTACCACGAACGCGGAATACAATCTGCCGCAAAATATCTACGCGAATAATTTGGCGTTGGAGAAAGCGGATTCCAGTTTCGACCATCGTCACCGCGTCACCGCGAACGTCGTTTACGATCTTCCCTTTGCAAGCAAATCAAGCGGCTGGCTGCATCGCACCGTGGGCAGTTGGCGGGCCAGTGGTAATTTCACAGTTCAAAGCGGCGCTCCTTTTACGATCAATCTGGGCACGGCCGCGGGTATGGACGTAGCAAACATTGGCACCGTCAATGGAAATAACATAGAGCGGCCGAACGTCACCGGTAATCCCAATAATGGCCCGAAAAACACGGCACAATGGTTCAATAGATCGGCGTTCACGCTTCCGGCTGGAACGGTCGCCGCACCCTATGTATTCGGAAATACGCCGCGAAATAATGTCATCGGGCCGGGGTTGACCGAGCTTGATCTCTCGCTTCAGAAAGAGGGTACGCTGCGGGAAAATCTACGAATGCAATTCCGGTTCGATGTTTTCAACGCGCTGAATCATCCCAACTTGAATCTTCCGGGCCGCATCTTCGGGACCTCCAACTTCGATGTGATTCAAAGCGCGCAAGACCCGCGTGAACTGCAGTTCGCCGTGAAGTTGATGTTTTAATTGCGTACCCGGGGAAACCAAAAAACAACCCCAAGGCAGCGCCGAGATTTCCGGCGGCCACCTTGGGGTTTTTCATTCTGACGCAGATTTATCCGATCCGTTCTACGGGAGGTCGTAGCGGAGATTGACGTAGGCCATGCCCATGTGAGCAGTTGCGGGACCTGACCCGATGTTCCAGGGTGTACGCGATACATAGGAAAATTGAGTCATGATCCTGATGTCGCCGTAGTTCGGATTCCGCCACATCATATAGTGAAGACCGAATGTGGGCTCATAGATGTACCTGTTCGCCGAGTTACCCGATCCAGGGAATCCATATCCGGTGAATGTAGTAACAGGAGGTGTCGCGGTATTGGTGACACCGTCGAAGTTCTTTCCGAAGTAGGCGCCGCTGTAATATCCGTAAATCACGGTCTTCGGATTGGGCTG
>Ga0137415_10004565_pt1 | contig 13690 bp, 8 predicted proteins | sample CZODoug3_1_1_16f_FD_183082 | JGI IMG/M metagenome (GOLD analysis project Ga0137415, IMG submission 183082) | Vadose zone soil fungal communities from Angelo Coast Range Reserve, California, USA - CZODoug3_1_1_16fungal (Hybrid Assembly) | ecosystem: Environmental > Terrestrial > Soil > Vadose... | reverse complement strand
CCGTTACCGATTCGGGCCGTGGTCGGTCTGGCCGTGGTTGATCTGAGAGATCTGTGACGCAATCGAGATGGCGGCGAAAGATCATCCGCAGTCAGCGGGACTCAGGCCGCGTTGGCCGCGCACCGGATCGGGTTGTTCCTCGGCTGATTTGTTCTGCCGCAGGCTGGCGATGAGGGCCCGCAGCCGGGATGGATTCAGCGGGTTGTGAAGAATGTACAGACCGCTGGCCTGAGCCTGCCGGATCCGCTCGGGACCGTTGTCGCCAGTGACAATCAACGCCGGAATGTCTGCGCTGAACTCCTCGCGCACCGTCTCCACGAGCCGGATGCCGCTCTCGCCATTCCGAAGCCGATAAACTGACACGATGAGATCGGGCATTCGTTGGAGAAACGCCATTTTGTCGATGATCTCGGCGCCCGATCCGGCGCTGATCACCTCGCAGCGCCAGCGCCGCATCTGATCCTCGATACCATCACGTACTGAAATTTCGTCGTCGACCAGCAGAACGAGTGCACCAGACACATCGGCATCCAACGGAGGTCGCACTTGTCGTGCCGTCCTAACCTGCTCTTCGGACCGACCACGCGGCACAATTACACTGAACCTCGAACCTTTTCCAACCACCGAGCGTAACTCGATCGGGTGATCGAGCAGGCGCGCAACGCGCTCGACAATGGCGAGTCCCAACCCAAACCCGTTTCGATGATCTCGCTCTGGATTGTCGAGTTGCCTGAACTCCTGGAAGATCTCCTGGTGTCTACTTGCCGGGATACCTCGTCCGGAATCCCACACGTCAATACGCACCTGATCGGCGCGTGGACGGCAGCCCACCACGAGTCCACCTCGGTCCGTATATCGCACCGCGTTGGAGACAAAGTTGCGAATGATCCGCTCGAGCAGCGCCGGATCGCTGCGCACCCACGCACTCGAGCGAATCACGGTGAGCGCCAGTCCTTTCCGGCGTGCCAACGGCTCAAACTCGAATTGAATCCTCTCCAGCAAAGACGCGACGGGCACCGTCGCAATGTGACTTTCTACGACACCCGCCTCGAGCCGGGACACATCCAACAACGAGCTGAACAGTTCATCCATCGCAGACAGCGAGCGCCTGATGTTCTCGACCACGGGCTTTCCCGCCGGTGAGGTATGTTCGGGCAGCGCGTCGACAAAGAATCCCAGTGCATGCAGGGGTTGGCGCAAATCATGGCTCGCCGAGGCCAGAAATCGCGATTTCGCGGCGCTTGCCTCACGCAGCTCATCGATGAGCTGGATGCTCTTGAAGCGCAGCTGCGCTGAATTGCGGATGGTGTGCCAGATAACGACGGCGAAATGCGTGGTGACAGCAAGGAACAGCACCGGCATGATGCCGACGAGGACCTGGCTCGAGAGATTTCCTGGAACATACAGGACGATGCCGCCGATACCCCAGGCGATTCCGTTGTAAGCGCAGCCCGCGATGGCGTAATTCCGCCATCGCGCGATATCCGACGGTGTTGATTGCGCCCGATTAAAGGCGCGCCATAACAACAAGCATCCCCCAACCCACAGATACTCCGCGCAAAGCCAGGCCGCCCACGATCCCGGAGAAACGGCGCCGCGCAACGCAAAACACAGGATGACCGAAACGGCCGCATTTGCGATGATCGCGACCGGCATGCTCCTGTATTGAGTGCGCACCTGCTCTGCCGCGACGAGCAGCGCGCAAGCGGGCGATTCCACAGGCACAGTCACGTCCCCCTTGCGCGATCAGGGCAGCGTGATCTGCAGAATGCCGTCGTCTCCACCCGTTTCAATCAGGGTGACCCCTTCGTTGATCAGGGTGCCCCCTGGCGTGCGCCAGCGAGCAATGCGTCCCGCAAGCTTTTCGTTTGCTCCGAAGGCGCGACGCCCAATGCTTCAAGCAGACGTTCGCTGCAACGCGCGTAGGCGCTGAGCCCTTCAGCACGCCGCCCGAGCGCCGCGTAGCACGCCATGACACGCTGATAGAATGCTTCGACAAGATCATCGCGCTCCAACCCACGCTGATAGCAGACGAGCGCCCGATCAAACTTCTCTTGCAACTCGAGGCGCGCACCGACATCGAGAACCGCGCGAACGTAGCAGCTGCGCAGCCGCTCGCGGTAAGCGAGCGCCCAGGATTCCGTGTTCTCGTCATCCACGAACGGTCCGCGATAAAGAGCAAGGGCCCGTTCAGCTGACTCGATGCTGGAGGGCGTACTCGCTTCCAGGGCTCGTTCGAACGTCCACGCATCCACCCAGCAGCATGACGAATTGAGCGCAATACGACCGTCTTCGGTCAGAACACAGTCTTCGGCCTCGAGCAATCCACGCAGGCGGTACAAAGCAACTCGGAGCGACTCGCGACTCCTGGCCCCCCGCAATGCCGGCCACAGCGCCTCCACTGCGCGCTCGGAAGTGACGCCACCCTCGCCGCTCGTAACCAACAGCGCGAGCAATTCCAGCGGCTTACGAGGAGACTTGCGGGCGCGCGCGGGTGGTACGCCGTTGATCTTCAGCGTCAGGCGACCCAACGCATAGATTTGGACCGGCCACGGCCACGACTCATGAGCCCGCCCGTCCGCAGGCGACACGAGATTGCGCCTGCGGATCAGCATGCGCGCGTATTCGGGCTCGATTTCATGTTCCAGCGCCAAAGCGCACAGTCTCGCCATCATCGTCGGATTCCAATGCGGCGAGTTGATGTAGCCCTGCGTTGCCGCCAGAGCAAACGCTTCGCGCAACGAATTGCGCGACTCACTCGCATGCCCTTGCTCGAGTGAGAACCAACTCCCGTATAGCGATTCCAGGTACTGCACGTGATTCATGCCTCGCCCGGCCTGCCTGCCGCGTGCAAGCGCCACCGCCGCCTCGTCGCGGCGTCCGGCGCTAAAGAGGAACAAGGCGAGCTCGGTGTGACAAAAGCCGTCCAACAACGCTGCTCCCGTTTCCGCCGCGATCCGCGCCGCGGTTTCGCCGTGTTCGGCCGCAACCTCAAAGTCACCGCGACACCAGGCCGCGGCCGCCATCTGATACTGGAGAAGCGAGTGATCGGTGCGGCGTGCGGTCTCGACGCTGGCCATCCGCTCCAGATATCGGGTCGCCCCAGCTGGCTCATTCAACGAAAGTTCGCCGTAGACCGCCTGGGCATAAAGATAGAGATCATGGAGGTGGACACCGCTGTCAGCGGCGAGTTGACTCCCTGCTTCCACCGCCGCGATACATGCGCTCGAGTCGGCGACGAACCATGCATGCATAGCCTCCATGACGTACCACGTCAGGCGTACGAGGGGGTCCGCTCGCGACGCGCGCAAAGCCGGGCGCAATGCTTCGATGACGGTACTGGCCGAAGTGAATTTCCCCATCCAGAGGTAGTAGAGGACGAGGTGATTCCCGGCGACGATGCGGAATCTAACGTCGGCGCTTTCGAGCGTCAGTCGCTTTACGCGCTCCGCCCACAGTGGCAGATCTGGATCGCTCGGTCTGCGCCACATGAGCGCATTGAAGACGCTCGAGGCGACGTGAGCCTCGAGGGCCGCGGAGGGAAATTCCGGATGTGACTCCTGCAATCGCCTGAAGACATCGAGCCAGTGGTCGAGGGGATGGAAATCGCTCCATTCGTAGACAACGGAATCGATGATGCTCGCCCAGCTTTCGTACGCGCCGCTCAGGTCACTTTCGCGCTCGAAGAGTATGAATGCTGCCTCGAGAAGGGTACGTGCGCGAGCAGGATCAAACGCGAGCCTGCAGATCCCCAACCAGTACTGTAGCCAGGGCACCGACTGCAATTGCTTCGCCGGTAATGCCGCCAACCATTCTTCGACCACGTGCGAGCGGCCCTCGACAACCAACGAGCCTGCGTGCTTTAAGATGTGAGGCGTCAACGCCTCCCAGTCGGCTGCCGCACTCCACAAATTCGCCGCGTCTTCAGCCAATCCTGCGGCGTCGAGCAGCCGAGCGGCGTCGGATTGGAGGCATCGCAGTTGCGCGGGCGTAAGCGTCTGACGCAGCCGAGCGAGCAAGAACTCGCGAAACAACGGATGGTATTCGTACACTCGCTCCCGCGGCGAGAGCCGGTACGTGAAGTAGTTGCGCCGCGCGAGATCGTCGAGAAGACGCTCACCGTGCTCATTTCCGGTCAACGCCTCAACGTCGCTCGCGGTCATTTTCGGCAGGATCGCGCTGATGGTCAGAAAGTCACGCGCAGTGTCGTCCAGGCGCTGCAACACTTCGCTCGCGAAATATCCGAACAATGTCTCGGGGTGAGAAGCGTCGGGCACAGATCGCGCGCCAGACTGGCCTTCGAGCATGAGCACCAGACCCGCGGTCCAACCAAGCGTGTGCTCATGAATCGCTGCCACCTTCGCCGCATCGTCGGTTCCCCGAAGCACAGCGATGGCTCGCGCCTCCTCCAGGGTCAGGCGCAGAGTGTCGTGTTCGAGGACACAGAGAGAGCCGTTTACCCGAAGGCGCGCGAGCGCGGCTGGAGGCGCGGCACGGCTCAGACACATCACGCGAACGTGCGCCGGCGCGCATTCGAAAGCGATGCGAAGCACATCATGGAGAGCGCTCTGCGCACACGCGTCCTGCACATTGTCAAAGACGAGTACTGTGCCTTCCGGAACCCGGCTGAAGACCTCCTCGAAGAGGTGCCGCGCGAAGGTTTCGATGCTGGCCAGATATTCGGGCGTCAGGTGGGGCAGCGGCTGTTCGTCGCTCGGCGCCGCCTGCCTGACTGCAAGTCCCATGTAGTGAAAGAACGTTGCAAGATCGGCGTCGCCCGCGTCGACCTGGTACCACAGACATGGTCGCGCACGCGCATCGAGCCAGCTTGCGGCGAGCGTCGTCTTACCCGCCCCGGGGGCTCCTACGACCCAAGCTCCACATGATTCGATAGCCCCATCAAGAAGCGCGAAGAGCCGCGAACGCGGATACACGGTTGCAAGCTGCGGCCTGGTGAGTTTCGCGGGCAAAACGAGCGCCCGTGTGCCGCGTGACACGCGCGGACGCGGGGTCCGAGCGGTCCTCCCCGCTTTTTTCCGAAACTTTTCTCCTAAGATGGCCGCTGTCCTCCCTCACCGCTCGTCCAGCGCACTTGTTGTCGTTGGAACCCTGATCCGTATTACCAGGGGGGCGAAAATATTTGGGAGGACGGTGCGGGGCTCCAGGACCGTCGCGCCGCGCAACAATGGCGGGCGCGCTGCCGAGGGGCCGAAAGTGAGTCAGCCCGCTTTAGTTGGGATCGCCTACCACAACGAACCCCGCCCAATAGAAGGGATGTGCGTAGTGTCGGTTCCGAAACATCTGCAACTCCGCGCGTTGCAGGGACCGGGCTGTGGAGAATACTGACCCGTTGGTGCGCGCCTCGGACTTCAACGCGCGGTGGAACGCGAGCATCAGAGCCGCCGTGCTGGCGGATTCCACTTTCCACTGACTCACCACGCTCGTCGGCGTGCCGGCAACGAAGAGTGCCCACGTCAAGCCGATCACCCCTTCTCCCGCGCTGATGCGTCCTCTTGCGGTCTCGCAGGCGGACATCACGACCAGGTCGGCCTTCAAATCCATCTGCATGATCTCCCTCGCCTCCAGCACGCCGTCTTCCGTTCCGTCATCTTCTGGGGAAAGCAACACGCTCGAATACATCGGACTCGCATTGTCGAGAATTCCATGCGTGGCCAGATGCAGGATCCGGAACTTGCCTGCTTCCGACTTGAACCTGCTTTCGCGCGCGTCGGCGCCGGTGTACACCTCGCTTTGCCGGCTGCCGTACAGCCTTTGCAGCGCGGCCATTTCACGTCGTGCCTCCGGCAAGGGCCGCAGTTTTTCGCCGCGATACGCCCGTGTGATTTCCGTTTGACCTTCTGCATCGCCTTGGACCGCTCCGTCGGTGCGCAGATCAGGATCGGCCATGGCCAGCAACGTGAAGGGATCTGAATCGCTTCTCTCTTCGTGCTTCTGGGCGTGCACACGTGTCATTTCTCGCAGCACGGTGAGGGATGGCGCGTAGGCAATTGCATGATTCTCCGCAAAATATCGGCCACCTTTCTCCAGTAGAGCCTGAAACGGCAGATCCCACAAAGGACCATCCGGTACGATGACCACCGACGTCTTGCCGCCGAGTTGTCGCCGTGCGGGCCCGAGCAGACGTTTGAACAACTCCGCCGCTGCGGGTCGAAAACTCAGATCGCGTTCCGCGAGCTGCTGCCTGAACTTCTGCGCCTGCGTGGCCAGATCTGCAGCCCTAAGTGCGATCGTGTGAACCTCGAGATCGACCTCGTCACTACCAGACCGACGAGTCAGGACAAACAGGTAACACTTATCCTCGGCCACCACGTACTCGAGCAACGCGGAGTGCGAATCCGGCAGGAGGCGTCCGGCCTCCTCCAGCGTCACCGGCTTGACCTGCCCGCGCTGGACCTTCAGCTGGGGATGGGTGACATAGAGGTCGGCCTGAAAGTCATCGTATGCGAGCCGTGTCTGTTCGAGCTGAGCACGCAATTCTGCCCGGCGCGGCTCGTCGCTCGCGGACTTCACGGTTTCCACCTGCGTCCGGCGGTTGAGGGAAGTGATCTCGATCTGAAATTGCTGCTCGCGCTCCTGTTCGGACGCAGTCATGGCCCTGGTTATGTTGACGCGCCCACCGACCAGCACATCCAGAAGTGCTCGCCCTTTGGCACGCTCCGCATAGGCAATCGCGTCTGCGAACTGCTTTTGTGCGACCAGCAGCCCGACCATCTCCTGATAGGGAGCCACTGCGCTCTGGAAGAAGTTGGATTGTGATTCCTGCCCACCAACCGTCTTGTCACGGAGCGTTTCGACGGTGGCAATGGCCTTGTCAAAAGCCTCGCGGGCTTCGCTCAGTCTGCCGACCGCGCGATACGCCCCACCCTCCATCATACGAGAAGTCCACAGGGTCCCGGGCAGCTCGGCTCTCCGAGCCAGCTCCGACGCCTGCTTCGCAAGCACTAGTGCGCCGTCGAAGTTCCCCTGCTCGTAGCGCACTTTGGCAAGACCGACATAAGCTTTCGCCGTAATGGGTGTTCCGATGGTCTCGCCGATATCCACCGCCCTCTGAAGAACGGCCGCTGCGTCCGCATATCTTCGCAGTCGCAACTGCACGTTGCCCATCATGGTCAACGTGTAAGCGATTTGGCGCCGGATGCCGGCTTCCTCCAGGAGCGTCAGGCTTTTTCTGTAAGCCGCCAGACTCTGCGGATAGTGCCCCCGCTTCGCTTCTGCGTAGGCTATCGTCGCGTAGGCGTTGGCAACTTCCTCCTTGTCACCGACTTTCTTGCCCAGCGCCAGCGCCCGGCCGGCGTACTCCAGAGCGCGCACATCATCGCCCTGCCATTCGTAGATCCGGGCCATATTCTGCAGCATGACCGCCCTCGAAACAGGCTCCTGGTCCGGCCCCAGCATACGCAGACCACGCCGATAGTGTTCCAGAGCGCGGGCACTGTCCCCACGGTCCGCATACAGCGACCCTATGTTGCCTACCAACCTGGCAATCTTTACGGCAGGCGGCGGGTTCTCGGCTTGCATGATTGCGAGTGCTCGTTGGAAATACTCGAGCGCTGCACTGCTGTCTCCCTGGTGATCCAGCTCCAGGCCGCCGAGGCTGGAGAGCGCTTGCGCGACCAGATCCTCGTCCGGGATGGCCTCGGCAGTCTGCAGACTGTTGCTGAAGTGTTCGAAGGCTTGGGCATAGTCGCCCTGTTCCAGATAGGTGCCCCCTATGTTCAACAGCGTGATCGCAATCAGCTTCTGATCGCCCAGGCGTTGCGCAATATCCAGGCCCTTTTGCAGGTAATCCCGCGCCTCGTCGTATCTTTGCTGGTGCCGGGAGACGACTCCGAGATTCCGCAGCGCCGAGGCAATGCCGGCAGGATGGCCGTTATCTTCCGCGATCTGCCGCATCAGACTAAAGCCCAGGGTCGCTGCGGCAAATTCGCCTCGCGACCGGTGCGCCTCGGCCAGATCGCCCAGGGCGGACTCCAGGGAAGCCGACACGAGATTGTTGTTGGCCTGAAGAAGCGCGGCCCGGGCCGCCGCGGTGGGGGCTTCAATCAATTGGGCCGCCAGGTTCTCGTAGGCGTCGGATTGCTGTTCAGGCGCGGCAGCGCGGGCCACCGCGATCGAAAAGAACCCGCAGAACAGGCAGATCATCAAAAACCACGCCGCGCGCAGCCGACTCAACATGTCAGGCTCGACTTCCATTTGTATTACTTCCACAATCTATCGGCGACGACGACCCGCGTCGCAGCTCGTCGCCTACCTTATCCGCTCCCAACGGCGCCAGCGACAGGTTCGCGGTGCCGTCGCGCATCGATTCTGGATGACCGCGGATCTGGTGTAATGTGCTGACTCGGGCAGCGATCTATTACTCGAGGGATGCAAAATATCCGCCGTCGCCATCCCGGGAAGGCAGGATGCGTGATTTCAGTGATTTCAGACGGCCGCACTCCAACGCTAACCTCCGGGGTCAATTCGCAGGTCGGGGAATCGGCTGAGGCGCTCCTTGCCGCCTATACCGACGCCGTGAAGTGCGGGAGATCTGACGCCGCCGGGCATGTTCTAGGAAGGCTTCTGCGCAATCACGCGGAGCCCGTAATTGCCAAGGTGACGCGGCTGAAGCTCTTCTCCGCCTCCTTTCGCGGCCAGTCCTACCACGCGCACGAGGAGGAAGATGTTCGCAGCACCGTGGCCCTGCATTTGATTTTGCGCCTCAAGAGCTCGGCGTCATCGGGTGGCGCATCGATCGAGAATTTCACGGCATATGTCGCGGGAATCACCCAAAACTGTTGCAACCAGTGGCTGCGTCGGAAATATCCGCAGTACACGCGCCTGAAGAATCGGATTCGCTATCTGTTGAGACATGATCCGCGATTTGCTCTTTGGGAAAGCGAGCAGTGGCTGTGTGGGCTGGCCGCCTGGAAGGATGAGGCTTCCCGGAGTGTCGATCGTCGAGCGTTTGGACCCGTAGACGTGGATGAGTTCAGCCGTTCCTGCCTACGCGGCAGGAATGTCACACGAATGACGCCGGGCGAGCTCGTTCAATTGCTTCTGAAGTGGCGAAGCCATGCAATCGCGCTCGATGAGATCGTCAGCGCACTGGCATCTTTGTACGGCGTCCGCGACGTCGATACCATGGCGAGTCACGGCGACGAGGGCGACGCTTCTGTCGGAGATTTGTTGGCGGCGGCTTCCGCGGACCCCATCTCCCTGCTCGACACACGATCTTCGCTTGAAAGACTCTGGATGGAGATCTGCTGCCTGCCCCGGCCTCAGCGGGTCGCCCTGTTACTCAACCTTCGCGACGTGCAGCGACGCGACGCGCTCACCCTTCTACCGCTCATCGGCATCGCAAGTCTGCGGGATCTCGCCAACGTCCTCGAGATAGAGCCACAAAGACTTGCCGAGATCTGGAACGCCTTGCCGCTGGATGACCTGTCGATCGGCGCGCTGTTGCGCATCTCTCGCCAGCAGGTGATCAACCTTCGCAAGTCGGCTCGGGAGCGGCTCGCAAGGAGAATGGCGCCGTGGGAAGCCTCGGGAGAGAATGAGTAGGTGTCTGACCATCTCTCAAGTCAGGAAATTGCCCGCTTTCGGAAGAGGCTCGCTGCGGCGCAAGAGCTTCTGCGGATGGACGATCATGCTCGCGAGTGTGCGTCCTGCCGGAAGCGTTTGGCGGCTGACTACGGCATCGAGGCTGCATTGCTGCCAGGCCGGACTATTGATGTATCGCCCGATACCGAGCACCTGACATACGAGTTGATGGAAGCGTACGTGGATGGCAGGCTGCCGCCTGTTGAGGTCGATGACGTACGTGCTCATATGAGCGTCTGCGAGACATGTGCGCAGGAGCTTCTCGACCTGGAGAGCTTCAGGCAGCACATACAGCAACCGCCGGCCGCGCCGATTGTCCGGCCCCCAGTCAGGCAACAGCGGGTATTTTTGTTGCGGCAGGCAGCAGCAGTCGCGGCCCTCGGCCTGACTGCCCTTCTTATTTATCTTTGGCAAACGGGCGGCGGATCTTCGCGGAACAACACGGATGTGGCGCGAGTCGCGAAGAGTGACGGTCCAGGCTCAATCGACCATTCGCAGGTTGTCCCCGAAATGGCCGCCTTGCAGCCGCCAACGCAAGTCGCGGTTGCCAAAGCAATTGAACGCCGCGAGATTGATTTCCCCGCTGCGCTCGCGGAACTGCGCGGGCCAGCACAAACCCTCCTTGGATCATCGGACGACGGCGCCCGATTTGCTGTCCTGGCGCCTGTCGGAGAAGTCGTTTCCGAGGCCCGCCCGAACTTTCGCTGGCAACCACTACAGGGCGCGACCAGCTACTCCGTCGCGATTTTCGATGCGCGATTGAATGCGGTACAGAGCAGCTCTAAGTTGCAGGCTACGCAATGGCAACCCGCGGAGCCGTTGCAACGCGGGCATTTCTACGCATGGCAGGTCACCGCAACGTTGAAGGACGGGACGACGGTCATCTCTCCAAGGCCACCCTCCGCTGAGGCCAAGATACTGATCCTGCGGCAGGCGGCAGCAGATGAGCTGGAGCGGTTCCGCCAAGCGCACGCAGACGCACACTTGTTGCTCGGCATCCTGTATGCGCGGGAAGGGATGTTGACGGACGGAGAGACGGAGCTTGCGCAGGTTCCGTCAGACGACCCTCGTCACGACACCGCGCAAATGCTACTGGAGAGCATCCGAAAGGCTGGCTTGCCGGGACACTGACACCAAACAGGCCCATCAAGCTCTCGCCAGCGCCCTGGCGTGAGCCCGAACGCCTGTTTGAATTGCCGCGTCATGTGGCTTTGGTCAGCAAAACCGGCATCGAATGCCGCGTCGGCCAGCGGAGTGTCGGTGCGTAAGGTGGCACGGACCCGATCGAGTCGGCGCATTGTGAGATAGCGATACGGGCTCGTGCCGAAGTGGCGGCGGAACGCTCGCGCCATCGAATAGCGATCGAGGCCGGTCACGCGTTCGAGCTCATCGGAGGTGACCGATTGCCGAAAGTGCGCGTCCAGATAATCACGCGCGAGCCCGACTCGTGCGTAAAACCTGTCGCGTGCCGTGCTGAAACGAGCCGAAGGATCCATCGCCAACAACGCATCGGATACCGCTGCGATCATGTGATCCCGCTCCAGCTCTTCGAGCGTGCGTGTCATGTCAGAAAACGCTGGCAGTAGCGCTTCGTACAAGCGCTGATCGCGGCTCAACACGTTACGGACGAACGGCAGACTTCGCGCGTTGTCTTCGAGCGCAGCGCGCACGAGCGAAGGCTGCAGGTAAATCATGCGATAGCGGAAGCCGGGTTCAGCGCCCGCGCGTCCATCATGGACTTCGTCGGGATGAATCACGATGACATTGCCAGGTACGCTGTTGGCACGAGCGCCGCGATATACAAATGTCTGAACACCACTCAGGGTGTAGCCGATGGCGTAGCAATCATGCCGATGCGGGTCATATGCGTGCCCCGTGAAAAATGCATCGAAGCGTTCGAGCCCGGGCTGCGGGGGTGCCCGCGAGATGCGGTCCCGCAGAGGCTTGCACGATCGTTCAATACGGTTCGGACGGGGCACGGTTACAGTATCTCCCGGTACCGCGGACAGCGGCTGAATATCCAGAATAACCGGACGGGCGAATGTTCGATACCAAAATAGCAATCGTCGTGCGTGAAGACTTGCAGGTTTGGCAGAAGCTGAACGTGACCGCGTTTCTGATGAGTGGTGTCGTTGGGGGCACCCCCGGCCTCATAGGCGAGACCTATCGAGACCGTGAGGGCAACGTGTATCACGCGTTGTCCATACAACCGGTGATAGTGCTCGCGGCCGACGGTGAGACAATGACGAGCGTGCATCAGCGCGCGCTAGAGCGCGGTGTGCGCCACGCGCTTTATATCGAGGAGATGTTCGCGACCGGCCATGACGCTGCGAATCGTGCTGTTGTAGCCGAGTGCGATCCACAAACCGCGAAAGTGGTGGGAGTCGGTTTGCGAGCCGACAAGAAGCTCGTCGACAAGATTACCAAGGGCGCGCGCATGGATCATTGAGACAGGCGCCCGATCCTGAGGAAATGGGTTTGCACAAAAGCGTGGTTGGAAAATTGCGTCTCATGGCAACTCCTTTTCGGCCAGCTCGCGAAATTCATCCGGGACCGAACGCCCGGAGCTCAACATCACCGATCCGTATCCGATCGCTTCCCAACCGAATCGGTCACGTATCGTGTCGACGGCGCGATCCGCCGCCGCACGCGTCACAACTGTCTCGCTGTCAAAGCGATGTGCGCCGCGCCCAAGCGGCAGATCGAGCTGCCGCTCCGCGACTTTCGTCAGGTGCGACACGCGAATTCCCAGCAGCGATATTGTTGACTCGTTTGGATACTGAGCCAGAACGTCACGCACCAGCGCCTCAGCAATCTCTGCCAGATTCCTGGTCGCTGAAGTCGGGGTGGCAAGGGTGAGCGAACGGGTGACAGCGCGAAGATTCGCGAAGCGAACGCGGACCGTGATTGTTGAACCGCATAAAGATTTGGCGCGCAGCCGCGCACCGATCCTGTCTGCAAGATGGCGCAGCGTCGGTTGGAAAACGCTCCTTTCCGCCGGCTTTCGCCCGAGGGCCGACTGCGCCCCTGCTGAACTCGCTCGATGCTTCGTCTTGATCTGACGTGGGTCTCGATTCCAGGAAAGCGCGGCAAGCTTCTCTCCTGCCGCGTGCCCGAGCAGGCGCTCGAGTGACCGTTCCGATGTCTTTGCCAGTTGTCCGATCGTGTGCACGCCAACGTCGGCCAACCGCGATCGGGTTACCGGACCCACACCCCACATGAGCTCGACCGGCAGATCGTGAAGGAAATCGAGCTCAGCAGCGGGATCGACGATGACGAGCCCGTCCGGCTTCGCCACTTGCGAAGCGATCTTTGCGAGGTGCTTCGTACGCGCGACGCCAACCGAAATCGGCAAACCAAGTTCCACTCGCACGCGGCGTCGAATGAGGCGCGCGATCTCGGAAGGCGATCCGAATAGGTGTGTGCACCCTGCTACGTCGGCGAAAGCCTCATCGATAGAGAGCCTTTCGACGAGGGGTGTGTAGTCCCCAACGATCTTGATTGCAGCATCACCGAGCCGCTGATATTCGCTGAAATGGCCATTTACAAAAATGAGCTGCGGGCACAACTGCCGTGCATCCCGCCCAGGCATGCCGCTCTGCACACCGAAAGCCTTGGCTTCGTAGGAAGCGGCCAGCACGACCCCGCCACCGACTGCGATCGGTTTGCCCCGCAGGGATGCGTCGAGCAGCTGCTCGACTGAGGCGTAGAAGGCATCGAGGTCCGCATGGAGGATAGTGGCTTCCATCGCAAGCCCGGCTCGGCTCCAGCTGATTATTTATACAGTATCCGCGCACCGGGCTCCGAGAGCAAGAAGCAGCTCGGACAGGCGCGTACTTTGCAACTGCACCTTTCATTGATAGCGCGGTCGCCATCGTCCTTTATGGACAATCGGTCGGTTGGGCGTTCATAGGCCGATGGGGCGAGAAGTGTGCGGGTCTGGCGCTGTGCGCCGATCGCGGCTCGGTAACAAGCGAGCCGAGTTCAAAATGAATGCCAGCTCGGAGGCCACGTGGATGAACGCTGCCAACAGGGGATTGAGAAGGCCGAAGGCTGCAAGCCCGATGCCTAGCGCATCTACGCTGAT
>Ga0137415_10004564_pt1 | contig 13691 bp, 4 predicted proteins | sample CZODoug3_1_1_16f_FD_183082 | JGI IMG/M metagenome (GOLD analysis project Ga0137415, IMG submission 183082) | Vadose zone soil fungal communities from Angelo Coast Range Reserve, California, USA - CZODoug3_1_1_16fungal (Hybrid Assembly) | ecosystem: Environmental > Terrestrial > Soil > Vadose... | reverse complement strand
CGCGCTCGGCGTCGGCCAGGTGCTTGCGGGCGGGCTCGAGTTGCTTGACGAGATGGTCGAACTGCTCGCGGGAGAGTCCGGTCAGGGCGGGGTGGGTGAGTAGGAAGGTTGCCTCGACCGGTATCGGGGGTGCCTTCGCCTGTTCCGGCTCGGTCAGCGGTGTCTGCTGCGGGTCACAGGGGGCGATGGCGTAGTTCCACTCCCCGTGGAAGGCGTCGCGCTCGACGCGCCGCTGCGCCGCCGTGCGCTCGGCATTGGTGAGCTTGCGGCCGGTGGGGTAGTGGTTCTCATCCAGCATTGCGTTGATACTCAGACCGGTTTTCGTGTGGGTGGCCGAGATGGACTGGAGCAGCACCTCGTAGCTGGTCAGAGGCCGTCCGCGCAGGCTGTGGGTGATGCGGGAGAAGATCCGGTGCTCCACCTTGTTCCATTTCGAAGTCCCAGGTGGAAAGTGCTTGACGGTGATGGTGAGCCCGCTCTCGTCGGCGAAGGCGGCCAGATCCATCTTGAACAGCGTGGAGTCCGCCGAGTTCGCCCCGCCCGCGTCCGCGGTGATCAGCAGGTGGTCGGCCTCGGGATAGTCGGCCCGGCCTTGTGTGTTCCACCAGCGGCGGATGGATTCGACCGCGAACGCGGCGGTGTTGCGGTCGGTGCCGACGTTCACCCAGCCGGTGTCACGTCCCAGGTCGTAGACGCCGTACGGGATCGCGATCGGGGTGTCGGGGCCGGTGAAGTCGTGGTCCGGGGCGGTGATCGGGCGGCCTTTGGGCCGGTAGCTGCGCCCCGGGCGGGCGAAGTCGCCGATCGGTTCCTTCTTCTTCGCATCCACGCTCACCACCGGCAAACCTTCAGCCAGGAACTGCGTGACGGTGGTGTTGATGTGCCGGAACTGGGCGTCGCGGTCGGGTACCTGGGCGCCGGCCCGGGTCTTGGCCATGCTCTGGAGACTGAAACCCATCTTGTGCAACAGGTCGCCGACGACCGGGGCACTGACCGGGTGCCCGGCATCGGTCAACTCCCTGGCCAGCTCCCGCAGCGAGGCGGTGGTCCAACGTAGCGGGGAGACCGGGTCGCCCACCTCCCGCGGCTCGATCAACGCCTCGAGCGCGGACACCAGACCCGGGTCGCGCTCGGCCGCCGACCTGCGTCCAGCGCCGGGCCGCCGTACCCGCCCCGGCAGCACCACCCCGCCGGCAAGCTCCTCGCGGCCCCGCACGATGGTCGACGCGGAGACCTCCGCGAGACGTGCAACTGCCGCGATCCCGCCGTGCCCCAGAACCTGGGCTTCAGAGGCCAGATACAGCCGGCGTTGCCGTTCGTCCAGGTGCGGGAGCACCGCAGCGAACTTCACATCCAGCGCCGCCAGAGTCTCCTGCGATATCCCCATGAGGGCCCGTATACCACGGCACGCACCGAACCGAGGCCGAAGCAGGCAGTAATTCCCTTACAGCTCCTCACCAGCCCGTCTCCCGCGCGAAATACTTCGCCGCCCTGCGCAGGATCTCGCGCTCGCTCTCCAGCTCCCGCACCTGCCTGCGCAGCCGCGCGATCTCGGCGTCCTTCGCGTCCTCGGCCACCGCCACGGGATCCTCCGCGCGCTCGACGGCCCTGACCCACTGGCGCAGCGTCTCGTGATTCACCCCGAGATCCCCGCCACCTGCGCCACCGGCCGGTCCGAGGAACGCGCCAACGCCACCGCATCGGCCCGGAACTCAGCGGAGTATCGAAAGGTCCCCAACGGGAACTCCCATCCTTCGGATCCTCACGATCCAATGATCAGGGTGTCCACGTTCACGGGCTAACGCCCACCTCCCCATGCCCCCGACAACGCCCGACGCACCATCTAGGACACGGTCTTAGTCCGCGAGCGCGGGTGCCAGGAGATAGCAGACCGTCTGGTGGAATAGATCGAGTGGTTCGGCGGTGTGCACCTCCCGCCGGGGTTCTTTCCAGAACTCTGAAATTTGCGGCATAAAATTTTCCATATGCCCTTCAGCTGCTTCAAAGTCATTAGTCGCTTAACCGGTCGTTACTCGGGCGCACGACACGGCGGTACCGAATACGGTACCCATTAAGAACTCGTCGCTTTCGTTTGCTATTTTTACCTGTGGCGTTTCTACCGGAATGATGTCATGCCCGTCGGCTTCAAACTTACGCCTGATCTGTTTCCTGTTTGCCGAAATTCTGCTAAAATCGGCAATCGAAGATCGAAAATCTTCTCGCACCGTTAGCTCAATTGGCAGAGCAAGTGACTCTTAATCACTGGGTTGCAGGTTCGATTCCTGCACGGTGCACATCATCTCTCGGTGATTGAAGAACTTACGCAGAATAAGTTCCTCAAAACGTAGCTGACACCGTAGCTGCGAAGGCTCATTTTTTGCCACAATCGAAATCCCAAAGATTTTCGCGAACCTTAGCTGAGCAATAGCGGCTTGCACTGGTAGGTTTGTCCCAGAAACTCTTTACAAACCGGTCAATTTGTTATGAGTCCACAGAGAGCGAGCTAGGACAGCAGTAGCGAAAACGAGGGTCACGCAGGCGCCGAAAAGTAAAGAGTTAACCCTCTTTTGACGGGGCCAATCGAATTGTGCAATTTATTCGTTGTCGAGATCTACCCAATTTTCATCGTTGTCAGCGCGGCAAGTCTTATCGCTTGGGCAATACTCAATCCTGAAAATCGGATGTATCTGCCAATTAGTGTCCCGCACGACAGGCGGTTGCGGGTGGAAAAAATGCTTTGAATCAAACATCAGCAGACCCGTGTAATAGTTTTCCGTTCGCGGTCGGTTGGGTCGCCTTCCAATTGGGGTCAATCAGCCGGTTCAACTTGACCCTGGTGAGATCGGCGCCGCCACGTTGCAGACGGCTGGACGAAATAAGACTGACCATCACCAACATAGTCGGTTACGGAAATTTTCAGCCGCTCAATGATGCATTTGTCGATTTTGGGCTTGCCTTTCCTTCGGCAATTCTGATACCTAGGGAACTCCCTAAGTTGTGGCCAAGCTGGATACAGATTTGCGGGGGCTGGTAGTCCAGAAGGAGTTCTTCGATAAGAACCCTTCCGCGGGCAGGATGTCAATCGGCCCAGATGAGCCGTTGTACGTCGCAGTAAAGTTCATTGGAAGTGTTTCGGCCTTGAAGAGCGCGGGCCTCGAGATCGCGGAAATCGCAGGCGACTTCGCCTATGGTAAAACGAACGTGGCTGGGTTGGTCGCCCTTGATCGTGATCCTCAAGTCATATCGGTCGAGAAGCAGCGGCGTCATCGGATTCATCTGGACGACAGCGTGCCGGAGCTGAAGGCAGACCAAGTCTGGTCGCGTTCCGGAGATAACTTCACCGGTTATACGGGAAAGGATGTGATCGTCGGCATCATCGACACTGGGATCGACTTTCGACACGCCGCCTTCCAGCACGCCGACGGCACGACGCGCATCCATAAGATCTGGGATCAAACGCTAACAGCGCAAGGCGGAGAAACCGTGCCAGGCCCAATCAACCGGGCGAGTTTATTGGACACGCCGGGAACGCCAATTGCCCTCGGATACGGTGTGGAATACGACGTTGGGCAGATCAAGGCGGCGATTACCAACGATGCGAGTGCTCCGATCAAGGCCCGGCACACAGACGATGATGGACACGGTAGTCATGTAGCTGGAATAGCAGCCGGCGATGGGTCGCAGTCCGGCAGCTGCCACGGAGCATTTCATTACATTGGGGTCGCCACTGATGCGACGCTGATCGTGGTGCGAAAGTGGCGTCTTTCGGACAAGGACAGCAAAACACCGCCGACGAGCACAAACACGATGCTCGATGCGATTCGCTACGTCATCAACGAAGCGCGGCAACTGAACAAACCGGTGGTCATCAATCTGAGCCTGGGATTTTTCTCGGAAAGGATGGACGGAAGTGACAACGAAACTGTTACGGTCGACCGGTTACTGACCAATAATTCCACTGGGACGGCGATTGTCTTTTCCGCTGGCAACGACGGAAACGAGAACTTTCACGCGAACGCAACTGTGCCAGCGGGTCCGACTGCCACTTTGGAGCTTAAGTTCAAAGTAGCGAAGAAGGACACGAAGACCAGAAGCCTCGTGATCGTTTACTCCGGTTCTAACTTGCAGGTGAAAATTACTTCGCCGGTTGGCGGCGCCGCCGGAACCATCGGTTTTCTCGTTTCCGGATTGAGCATTGTCAGCATCACAGCGAACGGCAGCAGTGGAAATGTGACTTTGAGCAACCAGCCGAACCGGATTGATATCATTATTACTCCGGGGACAGGCGACACGAATGCCGATGGCGAATGGTCGCTCGAGTTTAAAGACAGCGGGAGCACAGCCACTGTCATCGACGGCTTTTGCCTCTTTGGCAGTTCGCACGATGACAAGTCTCCTCATTTCCTTGATCACACCACTTCCAGAAACACACTCGACGCGAATGCTTCGGGAAAGGAAAGCATCTCGGTGGGTTCATATCGCCTGGCGGGTGTTTTTCACGGAAGCAGACTATCGGATTTTTCCAGCCGCGGACCGACCACGGACTCACCGCCGCGAGTGAAACCGGACATTTGCGCCCCCGGCGAAGACATTACTTCGGTCGGGATTGCAAAAGACCGGGGGGGTTGTCAGCGCTGTTGCTGTAACTCCTGCCGCAGCTTCTATGTGGATCTGAGCGGCACGAGCATGTCGGCGCCTCATGTCACCGGCCTGATCGCGTTGATGCTGCACAAGAATCCGAACCTCACGCACACGGAAATTAAGAATCTGCTTACTGCGAACTTCGCTCCAAAACCAGCAGGCTCGACGCCGGATGAGGACGTGGGTTGGGGTGCGGGGCGGGCGGATGCGAAGAAAACGGTCGACACCGTGACGCAGGTGAATCCGCCAGTGTCAAAGGTCGCGGCTGCGTTGCCACCGGTGACTGCGGTTCACAAAACGTTTCTCGAAACGGAGCGCGGTCCGATTCTGGACAAACTGTTTCACGATCACGCCGATGAAGTGTGGGAGCTGATTCAAAAGAACCGCCGCGTGGCGACGGTCTGGCATCGCTGCCGCGGACCTGTGTGGGTGCGGTTCGCGCTCAAGGCGGCGCAGACTCCTTGCGAAGCCGTGCCGCTGGAGACGGAGGGTCTGCGATTCACTGATGCGTGCACTCGATTTGCGCAAGCGCTGAAACGCTTCGGCTCGGAAGCGCTGCGGCGCGATGTGAAAATTTGGGAATCGGAAGTCTCGCACGTGCGCGATGGAATGACGCTTTTGGAAATCATTACGGCGGTCGGCAACCGCCCCAACACTCTCATGGCAGCGCGATCTGTGGGCTGACACTCCAAACAGATGGCAAATTCCTCGGGAACCATCGAAACAGTCGTTGTCGAGTTGGGCAATGCGCTCAAGCCGCTCAAGGATTTGCTGGGGCCGCAGATTTTCTCGAACCTTCGTTGCCTTTCCGCCAGCTTAGGCGTGGAAGTGCCGCCAGCAATCAGCGGTGACGCAGCGCTCTTGGGGAAGCTCACGGCGGCCTCAACGAAGGCTGGAGAACTGGAGCCCCTAATCGCGAATCTCGCCGCCGCCATCGCTGCTGACAGCACGCCGAACATAATAGCAAGTGGAGCTGCGCTCATCGCGAAAGTCGCCGAACTCGCTACGAGCCTCGCTGATGTAGGAACCGCATTGCACGCCGCGGCGAATTCGCTGCCGCCTTCGCAGCGGACCGCGTTGCAAGACCTGGCCAACACACTGGTAACGCGGGCCATGGAATTCATGGCGGTCAGTTATCTCAACACACGACTGCCCACATTGACCACTGCACTATCCATGCTGGGTCTGGTGGACATCGACCCTGCTCCCGACGTTGGTCTCGAGATCAATCACGCGCCGACGGAGCCGGTGCCACGCCGTTTCTATCTTGACCGTGTCCCGCAGATCGCCATTCATCCCGACCAGTATTTCCAGCAGCTTTTCAAATGGGGCGCGAATGATTTCGACGGCGTGTTCCTCCTCGAAAAGGCGCAGGCTTTGATTGAACGGCTCGGCGCTAACGCGGCGATTTATCAACAGCCGGGACAACCGCCAGTGCTGGAAGCTTTCGTTCTGAGCGCTACGGTGGACACATCCGTCTCGCCGCCCGGCCTTAAATTCGAGCTTGCGCTGCCTGGCGTAGCGACTTTCGAAGACTCAGTGAACTTCTCCGATCTCTGGAAAGGGACGGTGAAAGTCACCGCGAACTACGAAGCCGGCATGGAAGTGAACGTGCGGCCGCCGTTCGTGGTGAATGCCATTCCGCCGACTGGAAACGTCGACCTCAAATTGCTGCTCGGCATCAAAGCGCAAAACACCGACGGAACACCGGTCACGTTGCTTGCGGTCGCTGGCGGTACGCGGCTCCAGGCTAAGAGCATCGGCGGCAGTGTCGGCGTCGACGCGCACCTCAGCACTTCAGGCGGCGAGATAAAGCCTGAGGTCCAGCTTGAGGTCGAGGACGGAAAGCTCATCGTCGATTTCTCGCAAGGCGATGGCCTCATTCAGAAGCTGCTCGCCGGAGTGAAACTGGAGGCAAAGTTTCCGCTGACCGCGACGTGGAATCCGAAAGATGGTTTGCGTGTCACAGGTGATGCTGGCCTAGAGGTGTTCATTCCGCTGCATCAGAATCTCGCGATCGTCGATCTCAACGGCCTCTACTTTTCGTTAGGCATCGGCAGTGATTCCGCATTGCACATCGGCCTTGCGGCGCAAGTCACCGCGCATCTCGGCCCGATTGTTGCGACGCTCGATCGCATCGGCGCGGATGCGGCGATTTCGTTTCCGCCGAATGGCAGCGGTCGGCTCGGCATGGCCGATTTCCACCTCGATTTTGTTCCACCAAAAGGTGTCGGGCTCGCGCTCGATGCGGGCGTCATCAAAGGAGGCGGCTTCTTGTCCGTCGATGCCGCAAAGGGCGAATACGCTGGCGCGCTTGAGCTGACGTTCCAGGACGTCATCGCGCTCAAAGCCATCGGCATAATCAACACGAAATTGCCGGACGGCTCGCCGGGGTTCGCGTTGCTCATCCTTGTGACGGCGGAGTTCATGCCGATTCAATTGGGCTTCGGCTTCACGCTTGTAGGCGTTGGCGGATTGCTCGGACTGAATCGTCGTCTCGATACGGAAGCGTTGCGCGTGGGCGTGCGCACGGGCGCGCTCAACAGCGTCCTGTTTCCGCAGGACATCATCGCGAACATCACGCGCATCATCAGCGACATTAAGGACATTTTCCCGCTCGCCGTTGAGCACTTCGTCATCGGCCCGATGGGCAAACTCGGTTGGGGCACGCCGACGCTCCTCTCGCTCGAAATCGGCGTGATCATCGATTTGCCGACGCCGGCAATTGTCATCGCCGGAGTGTTACAAGCGAGCTTGCCGGCGGAAGACCTGGCGATCCTGCACCTGCAGGTGAACTTCGCGGGCGGCATCGATTTCCAGAAAGGCCTGATCTGGTTCGACGCGAGTCTCTACGATTCGCACCTGCTCATTTACACGCTCACCGGCGATATGGCGTTGCGCATCGGCTGGGGCGATCAGGCGATTTTTATTCTCACCGTCGGCGGTTTTCATCCGAGCTTCAGCGAAATCCCGCCGGACCTGCGCAATCTGCGCCGCCTCAGCATTTCGCTGCTATCCGGCGATAATCCGCGGCTCACCTGCGCGACCTATTTCGCGATCACGTCGAACACGGTGCAGAACGGTTCGCGCGTCGAGCTGTATGCGGAAGGCTGTGGGCTGAACATCTACGGCTTTCTTGGTTACGACCTGCTCGTTCAATTCAATCCGTTCCACTTCATCGCCGATCTGGATGCCGGACTCGCGCTGCGCGACGGCACTGATGAGCTGATGGGCATTCATGTGCACGGAGAACTCTCCGGGCCGAATCCATTCCGCGCGCGCGGCGAAGCAAGCATCGACCTTTTCTTCTTCTCGATTTCGATCGACTTCGATGTCACATGGGGCGATGACGCCGCGCCGCAGATCGAAGCGGAAGTCGATGTGCAGCCGCTGATCGAAGATTCGCTGAAAGATGATCGCAACTGGCTCGCGACCCTGCCGGCCAATACGCATCAGAACGTCACGCTGAAAAAGCTCGAACTGCCCCCGGAGCAGATCGTGATGAATCCGTTCGCGGTTCTTTCTGTGAGCCAGAAGATCGTACCGCTCGGCTTTGAGATAAACAAATTCGGCAATCAAAAACCGAAAGGCACAACACGTTTCGACCTAACCAGTGGTGACGGCGCGACTGAAGAAGTGCGCGAGGAATTCGCGATCGCCAACTTCCAGCACTTAAGCGACGACGAGAAGCTGGCGCGCAAATCGTTCGAACAAATGCGCAGCGGTTTGCGTTTCAGCACCGGCGACAGCTCGCAGACGGGTGCGAACGTTGATAAAGACGTGACCTACGAGCTGAGCTATGTGCATCGCAAACGCGGGCTCACGATCCGCGCAGGACTCGTTAGGCTGTTCGGCTCCGTCTTCTCGATGTTCAGCGGCGCGGGCGCGGTGACGAAGAACAAATTCGCGGTTAGCCGTCGGATTGGCGGAACGCCGATCGCAAAAGTCGATGTCGAGGAACCGGAGTTCCGTGTCGTGAACGGCACCGATCTCACGCTGCACGGCGAAGGATTGAGCGCGAAGAGCGAAGCCGAAGCGTGGCAGTTGCATGATGAACTCGTCGCCGAGGATCCATCGTTGCAGGGGCGTCTGCAGGTAATGTCGAGCTACGAGCTGAGCGAAGCCGCATGAGCGTCACAGTCGCAAAATACACTTTCAGTGCGTGGCTGCGCAAAGGTATCGGCAACCGCATCACGGAGCCGGACAACCTTGGCCTCGGCGGCGGCGCGGTGAAAGAGCGCGCGCATGTGCCGGTGGACGTGATGCTCAACACGACGCCGGTACACAAGGAGTTCGCACTCATCGGACCCGGCGACATCATCGGTCTCAATCCCGAGATGGTGGTGCGCACCGAACCGCTCAATCGCATCACCAACTTCGAACCGAATTACCTGCCCTTCATCGAATTCTACGACGAAGATTTTTTGTGGCGTTACACACCGGCGCGAGCGAACGGCCAGCGGCTGCGGCCGTGGATCGCGTTGCTCGTTCTAGAGGAAGGCGCAACCGAAGCGGAGAGCGAATTCAAATATAACCCGCGCGGTTTTCCGCTCCCGATCGTCACGGTCGCGAACGCGGACGCACTACCGGCCCCGATCGAGACCTGGGCGTGGGGTCACGTGCACATCAACGAAGGCTACGACACGCCTACGGACTTCGAAAAATTCCTGCGCTCATTGCACGAGATGGATAATCCGAATGCGGACAAGATCATAAGCCGCCTCATCTGTCCGCGAAAACTGAAGGCTAAGACTGGCTATCACGCGTTCGTCGTTCCAGCATTCGAAACAGGCAGGCGCGTGGGTTTGCAGCAGGACGTCTCAACGATCGATGCGCAACAACCGTCGTGGACTGCGGGTGCGGCGCCGATCGACTTTCCGGTTTATTACGAATGGGCGTTTCGCACCGGGGAAAACGAAGACTTCGAGTCGTTAGTCAAATTGCTCCAGCCGCGGCCGATGGATCCGCAGGTCGGGATTCGCGACATGGACGCGTCCCAGCCGGGGTTCGGCATGACCGTCGGCGCGGACATCGGCAAGATTCCGCCGCCCGAAAAACCGCAAACAATTCTCGGACTCGAAGGCGCGCTTAAAGCACCGACAACTGTCTCGCGTCCGAAGGAAAGCGACATCGACACATCGAAGCCGTTCTTCGCGCAACTGAAATTGATCCTGAATTTTCCGGCCGATGTACAGGACGCATCCGACGGCGACGATGATCCTGTCGTTTCGCCGCCGATCTACGGCGAGAACCACGCGTTACAACATCGCATCGATCCGGCCGGCGCCGGCTGGCTCAACTTCCTCAATCGCGATCCGCGCTTTCGCGTGCCATCCGGTTTCGGGACAAGCGTGATCCAGAAGAATCAGGAGGATTACGTCGCGCGCGCGTGGGAGCAGGTGAAGAAAATTCTCGCCGCGAACCGCATCATCATTCGCTCTGTGTTCGCGATGGAAACGGTTCGCATGATTCAGACCAACTTCGTCCAACGCCTCGCACCCGCCGAGATGCTGGCGGTCTTTTCGCCTGTCCTAAAGAAAGTGAAAGGCTCGCCGACAACGCTCTTTCATCAGCTCACCACGAGTCTCGTTTCGCCGGCGGCGTTGAACAGCGCAATGCGTCGCATGATCCGTCCGCGCGGCTCCTACGGAAAACGGCTGCGCGCGGCCAATTCCTCCTTCAATCACGGCGCGCTCGTGCAGGATTTAAATAGTGGTCGCATTAGTGCGGCGCCGCCGAAGCAGGTCTCCGACTCGGTGATCACCGATGAGCGCATCGCCGAGCAGCTTCCAAACGCGCATGAACCCGCCTGGCTCCAATGGATCCTCACGCATAGATTGCTCTTACTGATCCTTTTGCTCTTGCTCGCGGTCGTAATCGCGATTGCCGGTGCATGGTGGCTCGCGCTCATCGTCGCCGCGGCCGCTGTGTTCGGTTACTTCCGCACGGCCGAAGCGGAGCGCGCACTCGAAGCGACCAAGTCGCTCACGGATCCCAACGCCACATTGCACGACATCGAGAATGCACCGCCTCAACCGAATTTCGCATTCGTTGTTACCGATCCAGTCACGCCGATCAGCGCAACATCCGGCACTGACATCGCGACAACTTCGTTTACGACATCGGCGTCCACAGATGCACTGCGTTTCAACGAGGTCTCGATGATTACGCGCGCCGCGGCGGGCGCTGACAGTGTTGAAGCACGAAATTTCCGATCCGCAGCGACGCTTTTCAATCAGCGCCTCGCCATTGAGCCATCCGAACTGCAGCTCGTGCGTTTCGATATCACAAACGCGCAGACGAAGGTCAGCGACGCCACGCGTGCGACCATCGTATTTCCGCAGCTCGTTGCGAAGCAAGTGCGCTTCACTTTCAACCCCGCATGGCTCCTCCAGCCCGAGCATCTCGTGCCGGCGATGGCGTATCCGGATTTCCCCGACCCGATGTACGAGAAGCTGCGCGATATCTCGAGCGAGTTGTTCCTTCCAAACCTGGAATTGGTTCCGCCGAACACGATCTCGCTCCTGGTCACCAATCCGGAATTTATTGAGGCCTACATGACCGGACTCAATCACGAGTTCGGCCGCGAGTTACTCTGGCGCGAATATCCGACCGACCAACGCGGCAGTTACTTTCGGCAGTTCTGGGATGTTAAAGGCATTATCGCTGATGATTCCGACCTCACGCCTGAAAAGCGCGCCGAACTCGCGGATACGTACAAAGACATCGTGCCGATTGACACGTGGATTTCCACCTCAAAGCTCGGTACACATCGTAGTCCTGCGCGTCCGCCGGGTCGTCAGCTCGTGTTGCTCGTGCGCGGCGAGCTACTGAAGAAATACCCAAATACGATTGTTTACGCGCAGCGTGCTCACATCTTTCGCGACGAACACGGCACGCCCGATCCGACGAAGGATCCGGTCATCGTCGAAGTGAAAACGGAAGCGGACATGCACGCGGAAATCTTGTTCCCGATGTTCCGCGCGGAAGTCGAACCGGACATTCGCTTCTTCGGCTTCGACATGAAACCAGAAGACGCGAAGGGTGCCGATAATCCGCAGACGGCGACGGACGACTGGGGTTATTACTTCATCATCCAGCAAGTACCCGGCGAACCGCGCTTCGGCATGGACATAGAGTTCGAGCCCGACGACCCAAACAAGGTCACATGGGACGACCTATCGTGGGACGAGTTTTCGAGTGGCGTGCGTTTCATCGACACCAGCACGCCACCTGTTGCCAGCTTCTTCAATCGCCTGACGAGTGCTGAAAGAGGGCAGTGGGGTAGTCACTCGGCGGACATGGCTTCGATTCTCTACCAGCGTCCCGTGATGATCGCGGTGCACGCAAAGGAAATGCTGGAGAACCTGGACCTCCAGCCGAGTACATGAGCGACTTCAACGAGACACTTGATGCCCTGCGACGCGCCCGCGGGACGCGCGACGATGCGCGTGAGCAGCTGCAACGCGCGCGGATGCGTCAGCTCACGTTGCAGCGCTTGCAGAACAAAGCGGAGCGCCGCGAGATCCTGGAGGAAGGCGAAGACAACGAGCAGCCAGTGTTTTATCCCGATCAGTCAGAGGAATTGAAGCGGGAGCGTGTGCAAATACAGGAGCAACAAGGAGCGCTTAGGCAACGCAATGCAGAAGTCGGGCGACTGATCGGCGATCTCTTCCAGCGCACACCGCAACAGCTCATCGAAGAATGGGACGATTCCCTTCCGATCATGCTGCTGCCATTGCGTGTGGAAACGCGTTTCAAAGACGCAGAGCTGTGGGTGCGGGTCTTTCCCGATGAGATCGCGATCAACACGCACGAAAAACTCCTGACCGAGCGCGAGCAGACGTTCGGTATGGCCTATTGGAAAGGCTTGCGGGCGGCGAAAGATGACGATGCGCGCAAATCGGCATGGCAGGACCTGGTTAAACGTTTCGGTGCGAATCGTGCCGCGTGGGTCGCGCTGCAAACGAAACCGACGAACTGGAGCGATCCGCCGCCAGCGAGTGATGACGCTCTGCAGTTCCCAAAGTTCGACGTCGCAAAGCCGGATAGCTGGACCGAAGCGCCACACAGCCGTGTGATGCCCGATCGTTTTGTGCTGATGTTGTTTCGCGGCGGCAAAGCCGTGCACACCATCGTCGGCAATCAGGTCGATGACATTGTCGTGGTCGGCCCCGGGCCTCTCGATGACGAAGGCAAATCGACCTTGAAGCGCGATCCCGCGACGGGACGGCTCGTGCTTGGTGACGAGTTCAGTTGGATCGCCGACTTTCCGCTCGCCGTCGAGAAAGGACTTGGATTCCGCGTCCCGCTGAATGCCGATGAGTCCTCCGGTGGCTTCGAGCAACTGCTCGTGATTGGATTGAAGTTGTCCGCAGACGAAACGGACACGCAACAGTTGATCGAGCAGCTAATCGACAATCATCACTACTCCGCCAAAGGGTTCGTACTGATTAAGCAGGGCACGCCGACGAACAACACGGACAATGATTCCTCCGGTTTCGGCGCGACCGATCCGCAAGCCGAGCAAAGCTTCTTCGTCGAAACGGGGCCGCCGCTTTTCGCGTTCGACGCGGACGCCGACAAAGCCACTGACGGCCAGCGACTCGCCGAATATCTCGGCCTCCAGTATGACGCACTCGCGCACATCGACGGCGCAGACCTGACCGATCACGCGGAAGCGATCGCAATGAATAAGGCGCTCTACGCCGGCACGCTGGGCTATTACCTGAACACCTTGCTCAATGACGTCATGAGCAACGACACGCTCGAACGCGTGCGCGCGCTCTTCACCGAATATGTCACCGGTCGAGGTCCGCTCCCCGCCGTGCGCATCGGCAATCAGCCCTATGGCTTTGTGCTCACAAGTGCGTTTCCGCAGTGGAGCTATGGCGCGTTTGCGGAGCGGGTTTTCCGGTTCGAAGAAAATGTGCGGCGCGTACTCGCCGAGCTGCAAAGCGAATGGGCCACGCTCAAGTCGCAGCTTCCGCACATCAGCAAAGACACAGATGCAAACGCGAATCTCATCAAAGTCCTCGGACTCCAGCCCA
>Ga0137415_10004563_pt1 | contig 13692 bp, 13 predicted proteins | sample CZODoug3_1_1_16f_FD_183082 | JGI IMG/M metagenome (GOLD analysis project Ga0137415, IMG submission 183082) | Vadose zone soil fungal communities from Angelo Coast Range Reserve, California, USA - CZODoug3_1_1_16fungal (Hybrid Assembly) | ecosystem: Environmental > Terrestrial > Soil > Vadose... | reverse complement strand
TACACCACGCGTCTTTGACGAGCCGCCGCGACCGTACCCCTGCATCAACTGCGCAAAGATTTTTGTTCCATACCTGTGAACCGTCTCCGCGACCTCTGAAAGACTTGCGAGCGTCTCATTGGTATCGAAACGCAAGACATTCACAAACGGAGCAGCTTCCCAAGCCCAGCGTGTCGCAACACTACCGCCAGTTACAATAAGACCAACGCCACCTGCCGCTCGTTCTGCGTAATTCGCGCGGGTCTGATCACTGGCATAGCCAGGAGGATGCGCGTCCATTAACGCCATCGGGCCCATCACGATCCGGTTCGAAATCGATAGGGATCCGATATGGATGGGATGAAACAGAGCACTTGTGTCCATAACGCCACCTCGCTAGTTGCGTGCGCGCTCACTTCTCTCCAAACGCTTTGCATTTTGACCCTGGGCTTTCAGGACCAGGGGACGTCCAATCTTCTACGACTGAGAATCTGCGCATCGACCGGCGAATGCTACGGAATTGACCGCCGCCGGAAGAAAGTAGGACTCATCATTTCTTGCACCATCTCATCGTGCTGATTTAGCGTCTCTATCTTAAGCTGAATGATGCCGCGGTCTGGCTTGCTCTCCGACGGACGAATTCCCAGCACCGTTGCTCGGACCCGGAGTCGGTCACTCGAATAGACGGGCCGCGGCCATTTCAGGGCTTCGTGCCCGGGTGAAGGCAGTACGCTTGCTGGCGGAAGGAAATGGTCGACCAACATCCGCATGGTGATCGCGGCCGTGTGCCAGCCGCTGGCAATCAACCGACCGCTACCGGAACCCTGCGGCGGCCGGGAACTCGTATGGTAAGGTTGAGGATCGAATGCCTTCCCGAAGATGATGATTTCATTTTCCCCGACCTCATATGCGCCGAATTCAAACACCATGCCCGGTTGGAAATCTTCAAAGTACCGAGCCGGTATCGAGGACGTCGTGCTCATCGGGTTTTCACGGGCGTCGGAAAGCGCGGCTGCTTGCCATCGGGCTAATTACTTCGATTCCTCAAGACGCTAGCCGCCGTCCGATAACAAGGATAGACTTGAATCGATTGCACTATTGAACGTTTTGCGTTCAACGTGGTGGCCCATGGATATTCGCTTGATCGAGCACTTCCTCCGCATAGCGGAGTTCGGAAGCATCAATCGCGCGGCCAAGGAACTGGGATTGTCGCAGCCCACTGCAGCCCGATCGCTGAGGCAATTGGAGCGCGACCTGGGTCAAAGGCTTGTCGTACGTCGGCGAACCGGCATTTCTCTGACTGATGCGGGTGACATATTGGCTGCCCGTGCCGAGCAGCTCATTCGGCAAGCCGCTTCAATTCGAGAGGAGCTCGAAAATGAGCCAGCCGGCCGCGTGGTTCTGGGCATGCCGTTCGCGCTGCGCGAATTGATCACCTACTCCGCGATTCAGGAGATGAGGCAAAGCGCACCCAGAAGTGCGATCAGGGTCTATGAGGGCCTCAACGTGTTTCTTCAGAACATGCTCGCCCAAGGATTATTGGATCTCGCGGTGCTCGCCGCCGGGCAGGTTTCAGACACTGACTTCGAGCAAAAGCGCTATGTTCGAGAAGACTTGATGCTGGTGCGGTCGCGCGAGCTCCCCCGGCCGCCCGATCCAGCGCCACCCAATGAGGTCACCCGATATCCATGCACGATGCCAGGACGGCCAAACATCATCCGGGCAATCGTCGAGAAATCGGTCGGCGCCCGTAACCTGACGAGCTGTGTCGCCATCGAGGCTGAAACTCAAGAGCTATGCATCGAGCTTGTTCGCCGCGGCGTGGTCGGGCAAACGGTGACCTTAGGATCCGGGCTCGTCAATCGGAGCCGAACCGCGCTGCACGTGGTACGAGCCGACAACCTAACCGTGACCTGGGCGATTGCCGTGAACCGTCAACGTCGCCATTCCCCGTCGGTCCGACGTCTCAAGTCGATCCTCGAGCGCATTCTGACTGACCGCGTCAAATCCGGGACTTGGCGCGGGGCGTCCATGGCCGACTGAAGTCACAGTCTCCAACACCATTGCCTGCAGGTTAACGATTTTCACCGACATCCAGAGGACCAAGCGCTGCGGGTGAATTGCTGACATCATCCGTCACGTTGGCGCCTCGCGCGGCGAGGAAATTGTTTCAATTGGTATCGACGTCCGAGCGGATTGATCGCTGCGCGTCTTGGAAACGCAGATCCGAAGCTGGGTGCTTCAAGGTCGCGGCCGAGAATAGCCCACTAAAGGGGGAGGGGAACAGACCGCCCGAGTGGCGCCGGTGTGGCTCAATCTCGCGCCAGCGCGGCAATCACGCCCGCAACACGCCCCCGGTGCGCTTGCCGACCTCGGCGACGATCTTCGCCGCCACCGCATCGATCTCCTGGTCGGTCATGGTCTTGTCGCGCGGCTGCAGGGTGACCGCGATGGCGATCGATTTCTTGCCGGGCTCGATGCCCTTGCCCTCGTAGACGTCGAACACCGTGACATTGCTGACGAGCTTGCGGTCGACGCTCTGGGCGGCACGCAGGATGTCGGCGGCCTTCACCGTGCGGTCGACGACGAAAGCGAAGTCGCGCTCCACCGGCTGGAATTGAGAAAGCTCGAGCACCGGCTTCGCACGCGTGGCCTTGGCCTTCGGCTCCGGGATCTTTTCCAGGATCACCTCGAAGGCGGCGAGCGGGCCCTCGGCGTCGAGCGCCTCGAGCGCGCGCGGGTGCAGCTCGCCGAAATGTCCGAGCACGTTCTGCGGACCGATCTGGATGGTGCCGCTGCGCCCGGGATGGAACCACGACGAAGCGCCCGGCACGACCTGCAGCGCCTGCGCCGGGGCGCCTGCCGCGACGAGCGCCGCGAGTGCGTCGCCCTTCACGTCGAAGGCATCGACGTTTGTGGAGTCGTCTTGGGCTGCAGCTGTCGACCAGTGGCGGCCGACGCCTGTTGCCTTGGCGCGTGCGCGGCGCACGCCACTCGCCGCCGTGAGCTGATCCTCGGGCCGGTCGCCGCGGAAGACCTGGCCGACTTCGAACAACGCGACATCGGCAAAGCCGCGGTCGGCGTTCTTCTGCGCGGCGGCGACGAGGCCCGGAATGAGGCTCGGCCGCATGTCGGAGAGATCAGCTGCGATCGGATTGGCGAGCGCAAGCTCGCCTTGACCGCCGCCGAACAGCTCGGCCTGCGGCTTCGAGATGAACGACCAGGTGACGGCCTCGACCAGGCCGCGCGCGGCGAGCGCACGCTTGCCTTTGCGGGTCCGCAGCTGGATCGGCGTCAGCACCGGCTTGCGCGGCGCCTCGCCGCGGTCGAAGGGTGTTGCCGGAACGCGATCGACGCCGACGATGCGCACGACCTCCTCGACGATATCGGCCTTGCCCTCGACGTCCGCCCGCCACGACGGTACCGCCACCTTCACGCTCTTGCCCTTACCCGTTCCTTGGCCGGCGACGAAGAAGCCGAGATGGCCGAGGACGCGGCGGACCTCGGGGAGGCCGACGTCGAGGCCGGCCAGCCGCGGCAGCTCGTCGAGCGGGAAGTGGATGATGCGCTCCGGCACCTTGACCTCGCCGCCGACGGTCACCGCCGACGGCTCGCCGCCGCAGAGATCGAGCACCATGCGGGTCGCAAGCTCGAGGCCGGGCAGCATGAAGGCGGGGTCGACGCCGCGCTCGAAGCGGTAGCGCGCGTCGGAATTGATCCCGAGCTCGCGGCCGCTCTGCGCGATGTTAAGCGGATCCCATAGCGCGGATTCGATCAGCACGTCGGTGGTCGTCTCGGAAACGCCGGATGCCTCGCCGCCCATGATGCCGGAAAGCGATTCCACGCCTTTTTCATCGGCGATCACGCAGATCGTGTCGTCGAGCGTGTAGAGCCTGCCGTCGAGCGCGACGAGGCTTTCGCCGTCATGGGCGCGCCGCACCGTGAGATTGCCGTGCACCTTGGCGGCGTCGAAGACGTGCAGCGGGCGGGCGCGGTCGAAGGTGATGAAATTGGTGATGTCGACGAGCGCGTTGATCGGGCGCAGCCCGATCGCCGTCAACCGCCGCTGCAGCCATTGCGGCGAGGAGCCGTTCTTGACGCCGCGCACGAGGCGCAGCGCGAAAGCCGGACAGAGCGACGGTCCCGATCCGAAATCGAGCGACACCTCGACCGGGCAGGGGTATTTGCCCTCGACCGGCTTGATCGCGGGGCCCTTGAGCTTGCCCATATCGGCGGCGGCGAGGTCGCGGGCGATGCCGCTCACGCCGGTGCAGTCGGCGCGGTTGGGCGTCAGGTTGATCTCGATCACGGGATCGTCGAGCGCGGCCCATTGCGCGTAATTTGCGCCCACCGGCGCATCGGCGGGCAGATCGATGATGCCCTCGTGGTCGTCGGAGAGCTTGAGCTCGAACTCCGAGACCAGCATGCCGCGGCTCTCGACGCCGCGGATCTTGCCGATGCCGAGCGTCATGTCCTTGCCCGGAATGAAGGCGCCGGGCGGCACGAACACGCCCTTCATGCCGGCACGCGCGTTGGGGGCGCCGCATACGACCTGCACGGGATCGCCGGTGCCGGTGTCCACCATGCACACCCGCAGCCGATCGGCATTGGGATGCGGCTCGGCGGAGATCACGCGCGCGATGGTGAACGGCGCCAACACCTTGCCGCGATCCGCAATGCTCTCGACCTCGAGCCCGATCATGGTGAGCTTGTCGACGATCTTGTCGAACGGCTCATCGGTGTCGAGGTGCTCCTTGAGCCAGGCAAGTGTGAATTTCATGGTGCAGTCCTGAGCGGTCTCGCGTGCAACTAGCGCGCCGGAACATAGAGATAGAGGATCGGCAGGCTGAAGAAGATCAGCATGGTGAGATAGATGGTGGCGCGATTGCAGGCGCTGTAGAGCTCCCGGCGCAGGATCAACTCGTCGCGCACGATGTTGCTGATGTCGGAGTGGCTCGAAACGAAGGAGTGCTCGTTGAAGATCGCCATGCAGCGCAGGCACATGACCGCGACCAGCAGATAGAGCATGATCTCGACGAGAATGACGCCTTCTTCGAGGTGGCTGTCCGCGACCAGATGACCCGCGACGCCGAGCGCCGCGATCATCATGGATGTGTGGGTGAGAAGCCCGCTGGCCTTCGTGTCGATCAGCTGGAAAGAGCGGCTGATCACGTTGGGAAGCGCGCTCTGGGGATCGTCGACCTTCAGCACGTCGACATAGTTCTCGATGCGAGGCTGCGGCCAGCCGCGCGTGACGGCCCTGAACAGCCACCGATCCATCGCCGGGACCGCCGGGATCATTGCGATGCCCCTGCAACGCAGCCGGTCACGCGCTCAGCCCTCCCGCAAGCGTCGGGAAGTCGAGCGGGCGGAAGCCGTAGTGCGAGAGCCAGCGCACGTCCGCCTCGAAGAAGGCGCGCAGGTCGGGCATGCCGTATTTGAGCATGGCGATGCGGTCGATCCCCATGCCCCAGGCGAAGCCCTGATACTCGTCGGGATCGAGCCCGCAATTCCTCAACACGTTCGGGTGCACCATGCCGCAACCGAGGATCTCCAGCCAGTCCTCGCCCTCGCCGAAGCGCACCTCGCCCTTGTCGCGGCGGCACTGGATGTCGACCTCGAGCGACGGCTCGGTGAAGGGGAAGAACGAGGGACGAAACCGCATCTTGACCTGATCGACCTCGAAGAACGCCTTGCAGAATTCCTGCAGGATCCATTTCAGGTGGCCGAGATGGGAACCCTTGTCGATCACCAGCCCTTCGACCTGGTGGAACATCGGCGTGTGGGTCTGGTCGGAATCGCTGCGATAGGTGCGGCCCGGAATGATCACCCGGATCGGCGGCTTCTGCGCCAGCATGGTGCGGATCTGCACCGGCGAGGTGTGCGTGCGCAGCAGCAGCCGCGAGCCGTCGGGCTTGGGGTTGAAGTAGAAGGTGTCGTGCATCTCGCGGGCCGGATGGCCCTCGGGGAAGTTGAGTTTGGTGAAGTTCAAATCGTCGGTCTCGATGTCGGGCCCTTCGGCGACCGCAAAGCCCATGTCGGCGAAGATCGCGGTGAGCTCGTCCACCACCTGGCTGATCGGATGGATGCGGCCGGTCTCGGCCGTGGGCTCGCGCACCGGCAGCGTGACGTCGATCGTCTCGGTGTTGAGCCGCTGGTCGAGCGCGGCATTCTTCAGGGCGTCCTTGCGTGCGGCGATGGCGGTGTTCACCGCCTCCTTGAGGCCGTTGATGCGGGGGCCTTGTTCCTTGCGTTCGTCCGGCGTCATGGCGCCGAGCGTCTTGAGCAGGGCCGAGACCGATCCGCTCTTGCCGAGCGCGGCAATGCGCACGGCTTCGAGCGCCGCCTCGTCATTTGCGGCCGTGATTGCGGCAAGGAGCTCGGTTTGCAGGGCTTGAAGATCGGTCATGGGTTCTGATTTGGGTTTCGACTCAGCTGCGCCAGCGTAAGGTTTTCGGTTCGAGCGGATTGACGAAGGGGCGACCTTGGGTCTGCGCCGCGATCCATTCATCCTTGAGGCGCATCCACCAGCGCGCCTGGGTATCCGCGTCGTTGATCAGCATCAGCCGCGGATTATGCACGAGGCCTTCGCGCTGGCGCACCACCACCTGCCGATCCTGATCGAGAAAGATGCGCATGAACACCTTGATGACCGGGGCGAGCGCCGATACCCAGCGCGGGGACGCCCAGAAAATCTGATGCACTTCGGTGGTCTCGTCGGTGATCGGGGTGATCGCGGTGAGGCCGACGACCGCGTGGCGGTCGCCATGCACCTCCTCGATGCGCAGGCCGGGCAGCCGGTAGGAAATCTCGGTTTCGACGTTGCGTCCCATGGGCCGGTACGCGAGGTTCTGCGGCGGCAGCGGGTGGCGCACCATCCGCCAACCGAGGTCGATGGGCTCGAACTGCTTTTCTTTCGGCCGCAGCTTGGTCGCCTGATGCTTGAACCACCACGACGTATGCACGAAGGCCGCATGGGTCGGGTCCATGAGCCCGAACGCGGCGTGGTCGGTCGAGCAGGGGAACGGCAACATGATCGCGGCCGCAGGGGTTTGCTCGTCGGAGAACACCGGGATGCGCGGCGGCTCCGCCGGATCGGCGGTGAGCTCATTCGGGCGCGGGAAATAGACCCACACCAAACCTTGTCGCTCGACGCATGGATAGGCGCCACAACGAATCTTGGCGAGGTCGACCACCTGGCCTTCGCGCAGCGATGGAATCTCCACGCAGGTGCCGCTCATGTCGAAGCGCCAGCCGTGATAGCAGCAGGCGATGGTCTCGCCGTCGAAGGCGCCGTAGTGCAACGGGATGCCACGGTGCGGGCAGATGTCGCGCAACGCGAACACTTTGCCGTCGCTGCCGCGGCCGATGAGCACGGGCTCGCCGAGCAGCGTCTTGTACACAGTGCGGCCGCGCTTGAGATCGGTGCCGACCAGCGCGACGTACCACAATCCGCGCACGAGCTCGGCTTTGAGATCCTGCATTGTCCTGTCCCCGGGTAGCAGAAGCCACCCGGTCGTTGCATCGCTGTAGAACCGTCGACGATGTTACGTCGGCATGAGCATCAGATCGGTGTCGGCCGGCTTGGCGCCCGCTTGCGTCAGCATGCAATGCACCTGGCCGCGATGATGGGTCTGGTGATTGAACATGTGCGTCACCAGCAGCCATTTCGGCTTGCTCAACTGCGCCTTGGCCGCGCCGGAATACCAGGACAGCTCGTCGATGAGCCAGGTTTCGTCGAGGCGATCGGCCCAATCGATGATCACTGCATCGAATGCCACGCGCTCGCGCTTGAGCCCGTCCCAATCGGAATAGAGCGACACCGATTCCGCGATGCCGCCTGGGGGACGCGGCGTTCCGGCGAACCTGCTCATCCAGGTGCCATCGCCCCAGAGCAGATGACTCAGCGTCGCGTGGATCGAGCCGAAGAAGGCGCCGCGCGGTTGCCGGCGCTCGGCGTCGGACAAGGTGTCGGCGGCGCCGTAGAGGCTCTCGTTCTGCCAGCGATTGTAGCGCGCCATGCGCTGCACGTAGCCGAGATCGATCATGGGCCGCCCCTTGCCGTCATGCGGCCGCGGCTTTGGCCTTCTCGACGATGGCCTGGAACGCTGCGGGCTCGCGGATCGCGAGGTCCGACAGCACCTTGCGGTCGACCTCGAGCCCGGATTTGGCGAGGCCGTCGATGAACCGGCTATAGGTCAGGCCGAAGGGCCGCACCGCCGCATTGAGGCGCTGGATCCAGAGCGCACGGAAAGTGCGCTTGCGGCGCTTGCGGTCGCGGTAGGCGTATTGATGAGCCTTTTCCACCGCCTGCTTGGCGACGCGGATGGTGTTCTTGCGCCGGCCGTAATAGCCCTTGGCGGCCTTCAGGACCTTCTTGTGCTTGGCGTGGCCGGTGACGCCGCGTTTGACGCGTGCCATGGCTGGTCTCCTTGACGATTGCGGGCACCAAAGGGTTTGCGTGCACCGGATGGCTGCGGACGGCCGCCGGTGGCGGCCGGGGATGAGAGCGGCGGGCGATCAGGCGTTGGGCAAGAAGTATTTCTTGATGTTGTCGCCGTCTGACTTGAACAGCACGGCGGTGCCGCGCAGCTGCCTGATCTGCTTCTTGGTCCGCTTGATCATGCCGTGCCGCTTGCCGCGGTGGGCATAGAGCACCTTACCGGTACCGGTCACTTTGAAGCGCTTTTTGGCGCCCGATTTCGTCTTGATCTTGGGCATTTGGCTCTCCTTTTCGGCAGCAGCCATAGGCGAACTGCCCGGCCGGCCGGAATTTTGCTCGAAATGAGCGTGCTGATTGAGCACTTCACCGTCGCCACGGCAGCCCTTATCGGCCGGGCGACGAGAGGGCGGCGTTATGGCAGAGCCCAAAGGGAAATACAACAAGGGCCCGGATTCAGCGGCCGTATCGGCTTTTCCCGGACTTCTGCCCGGGCCGTAGGGGCCCCGGAACCGTTCCGTGGCGTAGGAGTTGCATATTGGTTTCTGGGGGAAGCGGAGGTGGCCATGTGGGAATCCTGGCGGACCTATATTTCCTTTGGGCTGGTGGGGGCGATTTTCATCCTCTGCCAGGCCCTCGCAGGGGGCGGCGCGGGCAACCAGTCCGGAGCCCCTTCAGCCGATCCCGGCGACCGGACCTATCGCGATCCCCGGATTGAGGCGTCGGGCACGAGCTTGCGGCCCTGGTTGACGCCCGCCGACGCCGCAGCCGAGGACCACGACTCGGACTGACGCCACACGTTCGGTGTCATGACCGGGCTTAGCGCGTCGCAGACGCGCATGAACGCGCCGGTGTCCCGGCCATGACGACGGAGAGGGAGTGCTTCAATTCGGCCCCGGTCTCAACGCGGCGCCAGCACCATTACCACCTGGCGGCCCTCGAAGCGCGGTTCCTGCTCGACCTTGGCGAGCTTGGAGGTGTCGTCCTTGACGCGGTTGAGGAGCTGATAGCCGAGTTCCTGGTGCGCCATCTCGCGGCCGCGAAAGCGCAGCGTCACCTTGACCTTGTCGCCCTCCTCGAAGAAGCGCTGCATCGAACGCATCTTCACGTCGTAATCGTGGTCGTCGATCATCGGCCGGAGCTTGATCTCCTTGACCTCGACCACTTTCTGTTTCTTGCGAGCTTCAGCCGCTTTCTTCTGCGCCTGATATTTATATTTGCCGTAGTCGAGAAGCTTGCAGACGGGTGGGGCTGAATTGGGGGCGATCTCGACGAGATCAAGCCCGGCCTCTTGGGCCCTTTCCAAAGCAACCTGGATATCGGTGGGTCCGTGATTGTGGCCGGTCTGGTCAATCAGTTGGACTTCGCGAACACGGATCTCCTCGTTGATGCGCGGGCCGTCCTTGGGGGCGGGCTGCGCGGGTCTCATCGGGCGACGAATGGCTACACTCTCCTCATGCTGTTGAACGGACCTGCTACCGCAGGCCTATGCAAAAGATCAGTACAAACCGTCAATAAGTCAACGGTTAATGCGGATGATTCGGGGCATTTTCAAGCGTCGACCGCTGTTCCCGACAGTCCTCTCTCTCCGCCACGACACCGGACATGCGGCCCAAATGTCACCGGGACATACGCTAAAGGTCGCGCGCCAGGAGCGAGGTGTAGACGGCCCGGGTGGCCGCCGCGACGCTCGCGGGCGAAAACATGTATTCGGCAAACTGACGGGCGCGGGCGACCATCGCACGATAGGCGGTATCGTCGAGCGCGAATGCAAGGCTGAGCGCGTGGGCAAATTCCATCGTGTCCCCCGGCTTTGCCAGCCATCCGGTGCGCACATCCTCCGGCATTTCCGGCGGCGTCACCACGTGCTCCGGCAGAATGCCGATATCCGAGGTGACCACCGGCCGGCCCATGGCCTGCGCCTGCGCCACCACGCGGCCGAGCACCGGTGGCTCGGTTGCGGGGACCAGCACCGTATCGGCAGCCGCGAGCGCCCCCGGCAGGTCGCGGCAATGGCCGGTCAAGCGAATGAGCGATCCGACGCCCTTCTCCTGCGCCGCCTTCGCAACGAAGCGGGCATATTTCCGGTAGCTGCGATGCTCGCCGGCGAGCACGAAGACGAAGCCACGCACGCCGCCGTCGACGAGCGCCCGCGCGATGTCGGGCAGCGCAAGTTGTCCGTTCCAAGGCGCAACGCGGCCGGGCACCAGCACGATCCGCGCATCGTGCGGAACCTGCCAGGCCTTGCGCAATGCCTCGACCCGCCCGGGCGGCACGGCGGCGGGGTCGAACGCGGCGGTATCGATGCTACGCGGGATCACCGTTAGGCGTTCGCGTGGGAGATCGTAGCGTGCCATGATCGGGGCGGCGGCGAAATTCGATGGCGTGATCACACGATCGCCGCGCGCGAGCGCGCCGGACCAATAGGCGTTGAGGCCCGACACGGCCGGCACATCGGGGAGCGTGGTCACGAGCCAGACCGCGATCTGTGCCGCCGCCATGTTGGCGCTCCAGGCGCCGCCGACGCTCTGGGCGTGGACGATATCGATCCGTTCGGATGCGATCAGCTGCTCGAGAATGCGTGCGCTGCCACGCAGCTTGAAGGGATTGACGGTGGCGTTGACCAGCGGGATCCATTCGCCGCCGAACGCCTTGAGCTCGGCGACCAATGCGCCGTCTTCGGCCGCGATCAGCGCGCGCGCCCCCGACTGCAGCAAAGCGTGGGCGACGTTGACGGCGGTACGCGCCGCCGGCTCCTCGCGCAAGGCCGGCACGATCTGCAGGATCGTTGCGCCGGCCAAGGTGCGCGGAGAAACATGCGTATCGCCGTAACCGTTGCTCACCGACCCCGTTCCTCGCGCGCGGTGGGCAATGCTGGTTGCCCGCAGCGCTTCTCATTCATGGCGTCATGCGGCAAAACACGGGGGTGCCGCCTGCCCCGTGCGGATGTCCCCTGACAGCCAAATCTCCAACAGCCCAAGTCTCCAGCAGCCCAAGTCTCCAAATGAACGATCTTTTCTCCAAATGAACGATCTTTGCCTGAAATTCCTGGATGTTGGAACTGGTAATGCGGCTCGCCGTGTCGCCGTGCGCGCGTGCCGACATGGGCGCGAGGGGACCGGCGAGGGCGAGGCCGCGGCTCCCGGCCTGTTTTGGCTGGGCGGTTTCAAGTCCGACATGCGAGGCATCAAGGCGCAAGCGCTCGACGCCTGGGCGCGGGAGCACAGCCGCGCCATGGTGCGCTTCGACTATTCGGGGCACGGCGAATCCGGTGGGAATTTCGTCGAGGGCACCATTGGCCGCTGGCTCGTGGAAAGCCTGGCGGTGTTCGATGCCTTTTGCGCCGGTCCGCAGGTCGTGATCGGCTCGTCCATGGGGGGCTGGCTCGCGCTGCTGCTCACCCGTGAGCTGGCGCGGCGTAGGGAGCAGCTCGCCGCCGGCGTCGCGGGCTTGGTGCTGATCGCGCCGGCGGTTGATTTCACCGAGGAGCTGATGTGGAAGCGCTTTCCGCCCGAGGTGAAGCGGGAGATCGAGGACAAGGGCGCCTGGGAGCGACCGTCGCAGTATTCCGCGGAACCTTATCTGATCACCCGCGGGCTGATCGAGGAGGGGCGTGGCCACCTGCTGCTCGACGGCATGATCGAGACCGGTTGCCCCGTGCGCATTCTGCAGGGCGTGCAGGATCCGGACGTGCCCTGGCAGCACGCGGTCGAATTGTCGGCGCGCTTTGCCCGCGACGACGTCGTGCTGACGCTGGTCAAGGACGGCGATCACCGCCTGTCGCGGCCGGAAGACATCGAGCGCATGATCGCGGCGGTCGCTGAACTCTGATCGATCAAGTTGTCAATGCGGCCGTCCATTCATCCTGCACGCGGGCGTCTGCTTCCGCCGCGCGCCGTACCGCCGCGCGCGCGCCGAGCCGTTCACCATCGAGCCGCCCGAGCGCCCACACCGCGGCGCCACGCACCAGGGGAGAGTCGTCGGCGAGCAGACGCTCGGCTTCCTCCGCAAGCGCCGCATCGCCGGAATTGCCGATCGCGATCAGCACATTGCGCACGAAGCGGTCGCGCCCGCTGCGCTTGACGGGGGATTTCGCAAACAGCCGGCGGAATGCCGCATCGTCGAGACGCGCGAGCTCGGCGAGTCGCGGCGCGCGCAATTCGGTGCGCGCGGAAAGCTTCGCCTCGCGCCCGGCTTGTGCGAACTTGTTCCACGGGCATACGGCCAGGCAATCATCGCAGCCATAGATGCGATTGCCGATCGCCGCGCGCAGTTCTCGGGGGATATGCCCCTTGTGCTCGATGGTGAGATAGGAGATGCAGCGGCGGGCGTCGAGCCGATAGGGCGCCGGGAATGCCGCCGTCGGGCAGATGTCGAGGCAGGCCCGGCAGCTCCCGCAGTGATCCTGTTCCGGCGCGTCTGGCGACAGATCGAGCGTGGTGAAGATCGCGCCGAGGAACAGCCACGAGCCGAATTGGCGTGACACCAGATTGGTGTGCTTGCCCTGCCAACCAAGGCCAGCCGCTGCGGCAAGCGGCTTCTCCATGACGGCGGCGGTGTCGACGAACACCTTCACGTTGCCGCCGGCTTGCGCGATCAGCCAACGCGCCAGCGCCTTGAGCCGCGGCTTGATGATCTCGTGGTAGTCGCTGCCTTGCGCATAGACCGATATCGCGCCGCGGTCGCGCCGCGCGAGGATCGCGAGCGGGCCGCCGCCCTCGTCGTTGTCGTATTGGCCGTAATTGAGCCCGAGCATGATGATCGAGCGCGCTTGCGGCCACAACGTGCTCGGGCTCCCGCGCCGCTCGGCGGCGGCCGCCATCCAATCCATGTCGCCATGGGCGCCCTCGGCAAGGAAATGCCGCAGCCGCGCGAGCGCCTGCGGGATCGCATCCGGCCGCGTCACCCCGACGACATCGAAGCCGTGGTCGTGCGCGGTGTGCGCCAGCGCAGCCCTCAGCGCTGCCGGATCACTCAAAAGTCGAGGTCGGCGTAGGTCTCCGACGGCGGAATGCCGGCCAGCGTTTCCGCGAGAATCGGCCGGAACGACGGGCGTGACTTGACCCGCGCGTACCAGATCTTCGCCGCTTCGTCGTCGTTCCATGGCACGTCGCCCAGATAGTCGACCGCCGCCAGATGCGCAGCGGCAGCAAGATCGGCATAGCTCATGCGGGGCCCGGCGAGCCAATCACGCGTGCGCACCAGCCAGCCGATATAGGCCAGATGATACCGTACATTGTGGCGGGCGACACGGATCACCTCGGTTTCCGGCG
>Ga0137415_10004562_pt1 | contig 13692 bp, 13 predicted proteins | sample CZODoug3_1_1_16f_FD_183082 | JGI IMG/M metagenome (GOLD analysis project Ga0137415, IMG submission 183082) | Vadose zone soil fungal communities from Angelo Coast Range Reserve, California, USA - CZODoug3_1_1_16fungal (Hybrid Assembly) | ecosystem: Environmental > Terrestrial > Soil > Vadose... | reverse complement strand
CGGTGCACTGGCAGCATCGCCTTCTTCAGCGCTCGTTTCTGGTCGGCGGTGAGCTCGATGATCTGGGTCTTGCCGCTCTTGCGTATCGCCTCGACCGCATCGTCGTTCTCCTTCTTGGCGATGTCGTCCGCGTAGTCGGTGGCCTCCTTCATCGTCTGTTCGAGGATCGCGCGCAGATCGGGCGGTAGCGAGTCCCAGAACTTGGTGTTGGCGACCACCACGTAGCCGATGTAGCCGTGATCGGTGATCGTCATGTACTTCTGCACCTCATGCATCTTTTGCGTGTAGATGTTCGACGGCGTGTTCTCGTTGCCGTCGACCACGCCGGTCTGCAGCCCCTGGTAGACGTCGGAGAACGCCATCACCTGCGGGATCGCTCCCACCGCGCGCATCTGCGCGTCGAGGACCTTGGACGACTGGATCCGCATCTTCTGGCCCTTGTAGTCCTCGGGCCAGTGCAGCGGCTTGTTGGCGGTGAACTCCTTGAATCCGTTGTCCCAGAAGGCCAGGCCCGTCATGCCGTGCGCCTGCAGCAGCTTGAGCATCGATGCGCCGACCGGGCCGCGCGTGACCTTGTGCAGGTTGTCGTAGCTGTCGAACAGGTAGGGCAGGTCGAAGGCCTCGAATTCCTTGATGCCCATCGGCCCGAACTTCGATGCCGACGGCGCCAGCAGCTGCACCGAGCCGAGCTGCAGCGCCTCGAGCTCTTCCTTGTCTTTGTACAGCGAGCTGTTCGGGTAGACCTCGACCTTGACCCGACCCTTGGTGCGCTCCTCGACCAGCTTCTTGAAGTAGTCGGCGGCCTTGCCCTTGGGGGCGTCGGATGTCACCACGTGGCTGAACTTGATGACGATCGGCGCTGGCTGGGCGTGCGCCCCGCAGAGCAGGCCCAGAGCCAGGCCGAGAGCGGATAGAACGATGCGCGTGTTGCCGCTGACCTTCATGATCCCTCCCTGTTTTTCTTTCCCTTGTCTCGCAGTCTTCTGCCGCGTTGCCATCTCCGCACCGATCCGGCTTTCGTAAAGTACTAGATCGCCTGCAGCCGGCGCAGGCGGTCGATATCGGCTGCGCCGTAGCCCAGGCCGGCGAGGATGGCTTCGGTGTGCTGACCGAGTGCCGGCACGGCGTCCATGCGCACCGCGTCGACATCGGCCGCCCCCGGCGGCAGCAGCGCCGGCACTGGGCCGGCCGGCGTGTCGACCTGCACCCAGCGCCGGCGCGCCTTCAGCTGCGGATGCTCCCAGACCTCGCGCATGTCGTTGATGCGCGCGTTGGCGATCTGCGCTTCGTCGAGCCGCGCCACCACCTGGTCGGCGGTCAGCAAGGCAAACGCCTGCACGATGATCTCGCGCAACTGCGGGCGGGCCTCGGTGCGCCGGCTGTTGGTGCTGAAACGCTCGTCGGCGGCCAGCTCGGGTCGGCGCAGCACCTGGTCGCAGAACGCCCGCCACTCGCGTTCGTTCTGCAGGCCAAGCATCACGGTCCTGCCGTCGCCGGTGGGGAAGGGGCCGTAGGGGTAGATGGTCGCGTGCGCGGCACCGGCGCGCGGCGGTGGCGGCGCGCCGTCGAACGCGTAGTACAGCGGATAGCTCATCCACTCGACCATGGCCTCGAGCATCGAGACCTCGATGCGCTTGCCTTGGCCGGTGCGGCCGCGCTCGATCAGCGCCGCCAGGATGTTGCTGAGCGCGTACATGCCGGCGGCGATGTCCGCGATCGAGCAGCCGGCCTTGACCGGCTCCTCCGCGCTGCCCGTGACCGACAGGAAGCCCGACTCGCTCTGGATCAGCAGGTCGTAGGCCTTCTTGTCGCGATAGGGTCCATCCGCGCCGTAGCCCGAGATGTCGCACACGATCAGACGCGGATGGGCGGCGCGCAGCGCCTCGTACGACAGGCCCAGCCGCGCCGCGGCGCCCGGCATCAGGTTCTGCACCAGCACGTCGGCGCCGGCCAGCAGCCGGGCCAGGATCAGCGGGGCCTCGGCGTGCTTGAGGTCGAGCGTCAGGCTTTCCTTGGAGCGGTTGGTCCACACGAAATGGGAAGCCTGCCCGCGCACCCGGCTGTCGTAGGCGCGTGCGAAATCGCCCACGCCAGGGCGCTCGATCTTGATCACGCGCGCCCCGAGGTCGGCGAGCTGGCGCGTGCAAAACGGCGCCGCGATCGCGTGCTCCAGAGCTACGACCGTGATCCCGTCCAGAGGCCGCATAGGAGCGCTCAAAAGGAGCGTGGTAGCCCGAGCACGTGCTCGGCCACGTAGGACAGGATCAGGTTGGTCGAGATCGGCGCCACCTGGTACAGCCGGGTTTCGCGAAACTTGCGCTCGATGTCGTATTCGTGGGCGAAGCCGTAGCCACCGTGGAACTGGATGCAGGCATTGGCGGCCTCCCACGACGCCTTGGCCGCGAGGTACTTCGCCATGTTGGCTTGGGCGCCGCAGGGCTCGCCCGCGTCGAACAGCTCGCAAGCCCGCCAGCGCATCAGGTTCGCGGCTTCGACCTCGATGTAGCACTCGGCGATCGGAAACTGCACGCCCTGGTTCTGGCCGATCGGGCGGTCGAACACGACACGCTCGGTCGCGTACCGGGTCACCCGGTCGATGAACCAGTAGCCGTCGCCGATGCATTCGGCGGCAATCAAGGTGCGCTCGGCGTTCAGGCCGTCGAGGATGTAGCGGAAGCCCCGGCCTTCCTGGCCGATCAGGTTTTCGGCCGGGATCTCCAGGTTGTCGAAGAAGAGCTCGTTGGTCTCGTGGTTGACCATGTTGGCGATCGGCCGCACGGTCAGGCCCGCCTTCACTGCCTGGCGCAGGTCGACCATGAAGATCGACATCCCTTCGGATTTCTTCGAGACCTCGGCGATCGGCGCAGTGCGGGCGAGCAGGATCATCCAGTCGGAGTGCTGCACGCGCGAAATCCACACCTTCTGGCCGTTGACGACGTAGCGGTCGCCCTTTCTGACCGCGGTCGTCCTGATCTTCGTCGTGTCAGTGCCCGTGGCGGGCTCCGTGACGCCCATCGACTGCAGGCGCCATTCGCCGCTGGCTATTTTCGGCAGGAAATGCCGCTTCTGCTCGGGTGATCCGTGGCGCAGCAGCGTGCCAATGTTGTACATCTGTCCGTGGCAGGCGCCGGAATTGCCGCCGCTGCGGTTGATCTCTTCCATGATCACCGAGGCTTCGGCGAGGCCCAGGCCCGAGCCGCCGTACTCGGACGGAATCATCGCAGCGAGCCAGCCGGCCCTGGTCAGCGCATCGACGAACGACTCGGGGTAGGCACGCTGCTCATCGAGCTTGCGGTGGTACTCGTCAGGGAACTGCGAGCACAGCGCGCGCACCGCATCGCGCAGATCTGGGTAGCGGTCGCTGGCGGCTTTCAACATCGAGCGGTGCTCGGTCGCTCACTTCGTAACGCCAACCACGTGCGCCTGAATCTTGCCGTCCACGGCGCCGTGTCCGAACCGGCGGACGATCGCTTCGGCAGCGATGTCGGTTGCTTCACCCAGCCGCGCCGGATCGCGCGCCTCGAGTTCATTGCGTAGCGGCGTTCCCTGGCAGTACGCAATGGCAGGTATGCGTGCCGACGCAGCCCGGCTGCGAGCCGCGATCGTGGTGATGTCGATTTTCGTTGAATCGAAGCCGGCTTGAACCAGCTCACGCGCGATCAGTGGGTGGTCATGGTAGCCGTGCGGCGTGCGCGCGAGGAAGCGCGGCGGATCCGCAGGAAACACCGGTTCGAGCGCCCGGGTCACGGTGTCGGCAAACTCGTTTTCTTCGATCCGATCCCATACGTTGAAGATGAAGAGCCCGCCTGAACGCAGCACGCGGTGCGCTTGCGCATACGCCTGGCGTCGGTCGGGAAAGAACATGACGCCAAACTGGCAGACGACGGCGTCGAACGTGCCGTCGTGGAACGGCAACTGCATCGCATCGGCCTGCTGCCATTGCACGGTGCGTTTCGTTCCTACGGTCGCCGCCTGATCGAGCATCGGTTGGTTCAGATCCGTCGCCGTGATGGCGACGTGATCAGGCAAGGTCGCATCGAGCGCGCGGGTGACCACACCCGTACCGGCCGCGACCTCCAGCACGTTGCTGAGCGCACGCGCAGCCAACGTCCTGGCCAGATCGCGCGCGTACGGCTCGAAGATCAGCGGAACCAGGTGCGTTTCGTACAGCAACGGGATCGAACCACCAAATAACTGGTCCGTGCCGTGCTTGGCCATTGGTCTCCGCCTCCCGGGTCAGGCCTTTGCTACGGATCGTAGCCCGGGTAGGGCGCTATGTGAAAGTTCCTCTCGCCAAGGATTGAGTCGGCGGCTCAGAGCTTGGAGCCACCGTCCACTCGAACGGTGTCGCCGGTGATCCACCGAGCCTGGTCGGAGGCGAGGAAAGCGACGACGGGAGCGATGTCCTCCGGTTGCGCAATGCGCTTCAGCGCTTGCATCGCCACCGTGGAATTACGACCCGAATCGGTCTTGGCAAAGCTGGACATGTCGGTTTCGACGACGCCGGGCGCGACAGCGTTGACGCGCACGCCGCGCTCGCCAAGGGCGGAGGCGAAGTGCTTCACCAGCGTGTCGATCGCGCCCTTCGTAGCCGCATACGCGGGGAGCGTGCCGACCGAGGCGTGCGCACCGAGCGAAGACAGCAGGACGATGCTGCTGCCCTTGCCCAGGATCGGGAGCAACTGCTGGACGAGGAAAAAAGGCGCCCGGACGTTGACGGCGAACAGGTGGTCGAAGTCTTCCACCGACGTGTCCTCGATCGTTGCAGCTTTGGACACTCCTGCATTGGCGACCAGGATGTCCAGGCGATCGCCGACGATTTTGCGGACCTGCCTGGCAAGCTGGTGCGCGCCGTCCGGGGCGGCCAAGTCGGCGCCGACAGCATCGGCGCGGCCACCGGCCTTGCGGATTTCAGCGACGACGGCCTCGGCTTCAGAAGCGCCGCGGCTGTAGTGAACGAGAACCTGCGCCCCGGCCGTCGCGAGGGCGAGCGCGCTGGCGCGGCCGATGCCGCGGGAGGCACCCGTAACGAGGGCGGTCTTGCCTGAGAGGTTGGTCATCATTGGCTCCCTTGCCTGGAAGTGTCGCCTATGTGGCGGAATCTAAGCGCTTCTTGTCGAGCTGACCAAGACTTTGTAAGCTGATCGCCATACCTGGCAGGCATGAGATCGCACATGGAGCTGCGGCATCTTCGATACTTCGTGGCGGTTGCCGAGGAGGGCAGCCTGACCGTCGCGGCCGAGCAAAGGCTGCACACGGCGCAGCCGTCCTTGAGCCGGCAGATCCGGGATCTCGAGTATCAGGTCGGCGCGCAACTGATGACCCGCAGTGCTCGCGGCGTCGAGCTGACGGCCGCAGGCCGGGCCTTTCTCGACCACGCGCGGCTGGCGCTGGCCCAGGTCGAAGCCGCCGGCGAAGCCGCGCGCCGGGCAGCTCAGCCTGCCAAACTGTCATTCGCCCTTGGCTTCCTGACGGGACAGGAGATGGACTGGCTCCCGGAAGCCATGCGCATCCTGCGGGACGAGCTGCCCAACATCGAGGTCACGGTGTCCAGTCGGTATTCCCCCGACCTTGCAGAAGCGCTCGTGAGGGGAAAGCTGGACGTGGCGTTTCTCCGACCCGAATTGCACGCGCCCGATCTGGTTTTCAGGCCAGTGGCCAAGGAACCACTGGTCGTCGTGTTGCCGAGCGATCACCCGCTGACTTCGAATGACGCCATCCGTGTGCACGACATCGCGGATGAGACGTTCATCGGCGTGTCGAATACAGCGCCCGTGCTGCGCGCTGTGATCGACGAGTACCTCAAGCGCTCCGGAATCGACCTCACTCCGGATCACGAGGCCGACAACCTGTCGATGGCGATATCCTTGGTGGCGTCAACGCGTGGCGTCGCTCTGCTGCCGATTTACGCGAAGAACTTTCTTCCCTGGTCCGTCGTCAGTCGACCCCTTGAGGGAGAAGTGCCAACCATCGACCTGGTCGTCGGCCACCATAAAGCCAACGCTTCTGCGCTACTCAAGCTTTTTCTGTCAAGGATCGACGATCTGATCGCCCGTGTGTCGGAGAAGACCCGTTGAGCGAGGCGCATTCTCTGGAGAATAAGCCAAGTCCACGAGGCATAATCCCTTTGCCGCGCTACCGTATTGTCCGCTTTTGTTCAGGGAGACCTTCGCGATGAACAAGCGTTCTGCACTGCTTCGTTCAATGTCCGCTGTGCTGGGCACTTTCACCCTGGCTTCGGTCTTGAGTATTCCAGTGGCGCTGGCTCAAGGGCAAAGAGTACTCAAGTTCGTTCCGCAAGCGGACCTGCGCATTCTCGACCCGATCACGACCACGGCGTACATTACCCGCAATCACGGGTACATGATCTACGACACGCTGTTTGCCACCGACGCCAAGTTCCAGGTTCAGCCGCAGATGGTGGACAAATACGAACTCGGCAAGGATCAACTGACCTACACTTTTACACTCCGCGAAGGACTCAAGTTCCATGACGGCCAGCCGGTACGGTCAGCCGATTGCATCGCGTCGATCGAACGATGGTCAAAGCGCGACGCTCTCGGCCAGAAAATGGCGGAAGTGACGGAATCCTGGAAGGCCGTCAACGACAGGACCTTCGCTCTCAAGCTGAAGCGGCCGTTTCCGCTGGTGCTCGAAGCGTTGGCGAAACCATCATCGAACGTGCCGTTCATCATGCCGGAACGGATCGCCAGAACCGACGCATCGACCAACATTACCGAAGCGATCGGCTCCGGGCCCTTCAAGTTCGTCAAAGAGGAGTGGGTGCCGGGCAGCAAGGTGGTGTACGTCAAGAACATGGACTACGTGCCGCGCAAGGAGGCGCCGTCATGGGCGGCCGGAGGCAAGGTCGTCAAAGTCGACCGCGTGGAGTGGATCTATATTCCCGATTCGGCCACCGCAGCGGCGGCGCTCAGCGCCGGGGAAGTCGATTGGTGGGAATTTTTCCCGCCCGATTTGATCCCGGTGCTGGCCAGGAACAAGAGCATCAAGGTGGAAAATATCGACCCGCTGGGTTCGATGGGCTTGCTCCGGTTCAATTTTCTGCACCCGCCGTTCAACAATCAAAAGATGCGCCAGGCAGTGCTGTCTGTCGTCGACCAGAACGACTATATCCTCGGCATCGCGGGTGACCCGAAGAACGGGCATACCTGTTATTCCTACTTCACCTGTGGCACCCCGCTTTCGAGCGAGGTAGGCGCCGCGCCCGCGAAAGGCAACCGCGACTTCGAAAAAGCCAAACAGCTGATCCATGAGTCCGGCTACAAGGGCGAGAAAATCGTGATCATCGATGCGACCGACGCGCCAATCGTGCATTCGCAATCGTTGCTGACGGCAGAGCTGTTGCGCAAGCTCGGCCTCAATGTCGAGGTGCAGGCGGGCGATTGGGGAACGTTGATCACGCGCCGGGCGTCGAAGGAGCCGGTCGAAAAAGGCGGCTGGTCGATCTTCCACACCTGGCTGGTCGGCCCCGATGTGATGTCGCCGGCGGTAAATTTCGCGGTTCGCGGGTCCGGCGAAAAAGGCTGGTTCGGCTGGCCCACCGATGCGAAGATCGAGGAATTGCGCGAGACGTGGTTTGCCGCCACCGATCCGGTCGCCTCGAAGAAGGCGGCGGACGCGGTGCAGGCACGCGCTTTCGAATTCGTTCCGTATGTTCCGACGGCGCAGTTCATTCTTCCTACCGCGTATCGGTCAAATCTGAGCGGCGTGATCATTGCGCCGATTACGCTTTTGTGGAACGTCGAGAAGCGTTAGCAGCGTTCTCGCGCGACGTGTAGACGGCGGATGATTGCGTACATCGTCCGCCGTCTCTTTTCGACCGTTCTCGTCATGGCGGTGGTCTCGTTTGTCGTCTTTTCCCTGCTCTACCTGACACCGGGGGATCCAGCCGCCATCATCGCCGGAGACGTAGCGACCGACGAGGATATCCGGCGTATCCACGCCCGGCTGGGCCTCGATGAGCCCTTCCTGGTGCAGTTCGGTCGCTGGCTATGGGCGCTGCTGCACGGAGATCTGGGTACTTCCATCTTCACCAATCTTCCGGTGACCCAGCTCATCGGGCAGCGTGTCGAGCCCACGGTCGCACTGACGCTTTGCACGCTCGTGGTGGCCATCGTCGTCGCGATTCCCCTGGGTGTGATCGCTGCCGCGAAAGCGGGCTCCTGGCTCGATCGCGCGGTGATGTCGTTCTCGGTCCTTGGCTTCTCGGTCCCGGTATTCGTGCTGGCCTACATCCTGATCCTTACTTTTTCGGTTCAGCTCGACTGGCTGCCGGTGCAGGGCTACCGCAACTTTCGCGACGGAGCGTGGGAATGGCTGCGTCATCTGATTCTGCCGAGCATCGCCCTGGGTACGGTCTACGTCGCGCTGATTGCGCGCATGACGCGCGCCAGCATGCTCGATGTGCTCTCGCAGGATTACATCCGCACCGCGGCGGCGAAGGGGCTCGCGCCGCAGCAAGTCCTCATCGGCCACGCACTCAAGAACGCGGCGATCCCCGTGGTGACCATCATCGGCGTCGGAATCGCGCTGCTGATCAGCGGCGCCATCGTCACCGAAACGGTGTTCGCACTACCCGGAATCGGGCGCCTGACGGTCGATGCGATCCTGCGGCGGGACTATCCGGTCATTCAAGGCGTGATCCTGATCTTTTCCGCGGTCTATGTGCTGATCAACCTCGCCGTGGATCTGTCGTATGTGCTTTTCGACCCGCGCATACGCTATTGATATGGATTCGACGACCCTTGCTGCACCGCCGATCGCTGCGACCCGGTCGGTACCGCCGACCTGGAGACGCTTCAAGGACGCCTTCCGACGTCATCCGACGGCTCTGCTGGGCGGCCTCATTCTCGTGTGCATGCTGGCCATCGCGATATTGGCACCGTGGCTGGGGACGATCGACCCGCAAGCCGTCGCGCCGATCAAGCGACTGAAGCCGCCGTCGGCAGAGTTCTGGCTGGGCACCGACATGCTTGGCCGCGACGTCTACAGCCGCGTGATATACGGGGCGCGAGTGTCGCTGATCGTGGGCCTCGCAGTTGCGATGTTCTCGACCATTCTCGGGTCGGCGATCGGGCTGATCACCGGCTACGTGCGCTGGCTGGACGCAGTCGTGATGCGGGTGATGGACGGGCTGATGTCGATCCCGTCGGTGCTGCTGGCCATCGCCTTGATGGCGCTTACCAAGGCGAGCATCGGAAACGTGATTGCCGCCATCACGCTGGCCGAAGTTCCGCGCATCGTTCGGCTGGTCCGCAGCCTCGTGCTCACGCTGCGTGAGCAGCCCTATGTCGAAGCGGCGATCGCTGCCGGCACGACCTTGCCTCGAATTCTGGTGCGCCACATCCTGCCCAATATCGTGGCGCCGCTGCTCGTGCAAGCGACCTATGTTTGCGGATCGGCGATGATTACCGAGTCGATACTTTCGTTTATCGGGGCGGGCACGCCGCCGAATATTCCGAGCTGGGGCAACATCATGGCCGAAGGGCGAAGCCTGATCCAGATCGCGGGGCGCCTGATCGTATTTCCCGGCATCTGCCTCTCGCTCACCGTGCTCGCCGTCAACCTGCTCGGCGACGGCATGCGCGATGCGCTCGATCCACGGCTGGCACGACGCCTGTGAGGCGATGAACATTACGCACGAACCTGCTGCGGCGCTGCTCGAGGTGAAGGGGCTGAAGACCTACTTTTTCACCCGCGATGGCGTGGTGCGTGCCGTCGACGGCATTTCCTTCTCGGTCGAGCGGGGCGAGACGCTTGCCATAGTCGGGGAATCCGGCTGCGGCAAGAGCGTCACGTCACTGTCAGTCCTGCGCTTGATTGCATGCCCTCCTGGACGCACCGTGGAGGGGCGGGTGCTGTTCGAAGGGCGAGATCTGCTCGCGTTGTCGGAACCGGAGATGCGCAAGATTCGCGGTGATGCCATTTCCATGATTTTTCAGGAGCCGATGACATCGCTCAACCCGGTGTTGACCATCGGCCACCAGATTGCTGAAGTGCTGATACTGCACCGGGGTCTTTCCCGTAACGAGGCGGCGCACCGCTCGATCGACATGTTACGGCTGGTGCGCATGCCCGAGCCGGAACGCTGCGTCACCCAATACCCGCATCAGCTTTCGGGAGGGATGCGGCAGCGGGTAATGATCGCCATGGCACTCGCTTGCGAGCCCCAGCTCCTGATCGCCGACGAGCCGACGACAGCTCTGGACGTCACGATCCAGGCACAGATACTCGATCTGATGCGCGAGCTCAAGCAAAGAACGGGTGCGGCCATCGTGCTGATCACCCACGACTTGGGCGTCGTGGCAGAGATGGCGCAGCGGGTGATCGTGATGTACGCCGGACGCAAGGTTGAGGAGGCGCCGGTCGCCGCCTTGTTTGCGCGTCCCCGCCATCCCTATACGCGCGGCCTGATCGATTCCATTCCGACGCTCGGCGCTGTGAGCAAGCGCGTGCATCTGACCGAAATCGCCGGCACCGTGCCGTCGCTGGCTGAACCGATCGTCGGATGCGCCTTCGCGCCGCGCTGTGCGTACGCCACGGCGCGCTGTCAGAAGGAATATCCTCCGCTGGAGGAAAAGGTGCCCGGTCATCGCGCGGCCTGCTGGGAATCGGAGAGGATGCTGGCGGAGGCGATGGCATGACGGCGGGCGAACCGAGCACGGCGCTCGCCCCTGCGCCGCTGCTCGAGGTGAGCGAGCTGACCAAGCATTACGCCGTTCGCGGCGGCGTCTTCGGTCGGTCGCGAGCGCAGGTTCATGCAGTCGACGAGGTGAGCTTCGCGATCGCCGAGGGCGAGACGCTCGGCCTGGTCGGAGAAAGCGGCTGCGGCAAGTCGACGTTGGGCAAGACCGTGCTGAGGCTGGTCGAGCCGACCGCAGGCACGATCACGTGGCGAGGGCAGCGCATCGATCAGCTCAAGAGCCGTGCCATGCGACCTTATCGTCGCGAAATGCAGGCCGTGTTCCAGGATCCTTACGCGTCGCTAAACCCCCGCATGCGCGCGGCAGATATTGTCGCCGAACCGATTCGGAATTTTGAGCAAGGCGCTCCAGCGGAAATCCACGAGCGGGTGCTCTCTCTTTTCGAGAAGGTCGGCTTGCGAGCCGATCACATGCCGAAGTACCCCTACGAATTCTCGGGAGGGCAGAGGCAGCGCCTCGGCATCGCACGTGCCCTGGCGCCCCGGCCGAAACTGATCGTCTGCGACGAGCCGGTCTCGGCGCTCGATGTCTCGGTGCAGGCGCAGGTCATCAACCTGCTCGTCGATCTGCAGCGAGAGTTCGGTCTGTCATATCTTTTTGTCGCGCACGATCTCGCCGTGGTCGAGCATATCAGCCACCGGGTCGCAGTGATGTATCTCGGCAGGATCGTGGAGCTCACGTCGACGCGCGCGCTGTTCGGCAATCCACTGCACCCTTATACCGAAGCGCTGCTCGCGGCAGTTCCGGTGCCGGATCCCACCGTCCATCGGATGCGCCTCATTCTGGCGGGCGATGTGCCAAGCCCGATCAAGCTTCCCACAGGCTGCCGCTTCCACACGCGTTGCCCCCATGCTTTCGATCGCTGCCGGGTCGAGGAACCGCTGCTGAAGGAAGCGATGCCGGCCCACTGGGTTGCGTGTCACCTGTATTGACAAATAGGTAAGTCAGCCGGCGGTACCGAGACGATCGTGGCGACGATCGTTCACTGGGAACCGCCACGGCGTGTCGTGTTGCATTGGCACGTGAACTCGCAAATGCAGGCCGACATGACGCGTCGGGACACTTCCGCCCCGTTCGTTCTTGAGGACCCATACGAGCCTCAGCCGCGCGAATAGTATTGCTTTAGACCAAAGACCAACCCGCTGAACGGCATGCCGAGCGCTGCGTAGACCGCCTCGGCCTCCGGTGCCGCGTTGTCGGCCAGAATCTCAATGGCGACGTTGGAATAGTTCACCGGAATGACACCGGCTTGCTGCATCCGTAGCACACCCATGTCGACCTGAGTCTGCGTGAAGCCGCCGGAGGCGTCGATGACAGCGTAACTGTCGTACCCGTCGGCAAGTGCAGTGATGGCCGGGAAAGCAAGACACACGTCCGTGGAGATGCCCGTCACGATGAGTTTCTTGCGGCCAGTCGCTTTGACTGCCTCAACGACACGCATTTCGTCCCAGGCATTGACCGTCGTACGCTCGATGGTCTTAACACCGCGAAGGACCTCGGAAAGCTCCGGGATCAGCGGTCCCCACATCCTCTCCGTCGTCGTCGTTACGATGACCGGCACCTTCAGTGCGAGCAATGCCTTAGTCAGGCCTACCACGTTGTGTTTGAGGTGCAGGATGTCGTTATCTCGGACGCCCGTGTACAAGCCGATCTGGTGATCCACCAGAAGCAGCACGGCGTTTTCACGCGTCAGGCGCTCGAAGCGTTGGGTGTTGGTTGCGTTCATCTCATCGACTCCTTCTGAATGACAAGAGGGGGAAAGAGCCAAAGCTGTTTTTGCCGGCGCCCGCCAGACCGAGGGCCGAGGCAGCAATCACGGCACTCGAGTCCCTCAGGAAATCGCGGCGACTCATTTCTGGCTCCGTTCGGTAGTAGGCGCGTAACGATGCTATCTACGGGACACTGACCGCGTAATGAGGCAAAATGGGACTGATTGTCGCTACTAATGGAACAATCGTCGCCAGCGGGGAGGCAAGAATGCTCGATCTGAGCGACCTCCACTGCTTCGTTCAAGCGGTGGAGAAGAAAGGCATCGGCGCTGCTGCCCGAGGCCTCGACCTGCCCAAATCCAGCGTCAGCAGACGGATCCTCGCGCTCGAAGCGGCCTTAGGGGCGCGCCTGATCCAGCGCACGACGCGAAAGTTTGCGGTGACCGATGTTGGTCAGGAGTTCTACGCGCACGCGGTTGCCACGCTGATCGAGGCGGAAACGGCAGAAAACGTCGTGCGGCGGCGGATGGCCGAGCCAAGCGGCACCATCCGCTTCACCTGCTCGGTCGCGCTCGCCCAACTGGCGCTTGCCGAGCTGCTCCCGCGCTTCATGACGCTCTATCCGCGCGTGCGCATCGTGCAGCATGCGACGAATCGTTACGTCGATCCTGTGCAAGAAGGATTTGACGTTTGCCTGCGCGCGCATTCGACGCTTCTTCCGGCTTCAACCTTGATCCAGAGACATCTCGCCGACATTCCCTGGCACCTTTTCGCGGGCCCCGCATATCTCGCACGCAAGGGAGCGCCGCAAACCCCGGAGGACTTGTCTGCGCACGACGCCGTCGGTCTGCGGCAGGCAGAGGAGCCCCACGTGTGGTCTCTTGTGCACGAAGGGCACCCCGAAGAGAAGACGACGGTCGCCTACGGGCCACGGCTCGAAAGCGACGACATGGGCACGCTGAAGGTGGCCGCCCGTACCCTCGGGATCGTCGCCTTGCCCGGCTATGTCGGGCGGAAGGAAGTCGAAAGCGGCGCGCTCGTGCGCGTCTTACCGCAATGGCATGCGGGAATTGCAAAGGTCAGTATGTTGCTGCCATCGCGTCGCGGCCTGCTGCCATCGGTTCGGGTGTTCATTGACTTCTTAAGCAGTTACGTGCCGGGGGCGCTGGCCTAGCAAGGCCCGAGCCGCTTGTTTCAGCATCAGCCTAACCCGCAAGGCCCTGCGCATCGCCTTGAAGGGTCGCGCCAATTCCCAGATC
>Ga0137415_10004561_pt1 | contig 13693 bp, 14 predicted proteins | sample CZODoug3_1_1_16f_FD_183082 | JGI IMG/M metagenome (GOLD analysis project Ga0137415, IMG submission 183082) | Vadose zone soil fungal communities from Angelo Coast Range Reserve, California, USA - CZODoug3_1_1_16fungal (Hybrid Assembly) | ecosystem: Environmental > Terrestrial > Soil > Vadose... | reverse complement strand
ATGATGGAATCGATGCACTTCTTCCTGGGAGGTCTCGGCGCTCCCTTCAACGACCAGAATGCGGCGGACGTCACTTCCTATATCAATTCTCTTTTCGGCGAGAATTCGGTTTTGCCGAAATCACCGGCGGAAATGCCTGCATACAAAGATTTGGTGCGCTCTTTCGGCGATGACGCGATGAAGATTGTGTACGTCGAGTATGACTTGCCGGGGCCGAACCGTATGCCCTGGAGCGCCTTTCCGGATAAGGATGGAAATTTCTGGATGCCGTATTACGGGAAGGCAAATAAGATCGGCAGGCTGGACCCAAAGAATGGCGAGGTCCAGGAATTTCCGGTACCGAATCAAGGCACTGCCGCGATTCATTCGGCCGTGCCTGCGCCCGACGGCAGTGTGTGGCTGACCGAGCAAGGATCGAACAAGCTCGGGAGATGGGACCCCACGACTCGAACGATTACGGAATACCAAGACGCTTACACTCCGGGGAAAGAAGGCACGGTAGCCGGCGGGTCCAAGCACACGCTGCGGATTGATGCGCAGGGGAGAGTGTGGGCCACCGGCGGCCCGTTAACCATGTTCGATCCGAAGGCTGGAAAATTCACTCGATTTGAGGAGATTCCCACGGCCTACGGCTTGACAATCGACAAGGATGGCAATTGTTGGTTCGCGGAGTACACCCCGAACGGCAAAATCGGGAAGATCGATGGAAAGACGCTCAAGGTGACGAAGTGGTCTCCGCCAACAACGGACGCCCGCCCGCGGCGCATTCAAATTGATTCCGACGGGACGATTTGGTTTGCCGAATTTGAGGCAGGCAAAATTGGCCAGTTCGACCCGAAGACAGAAACTTTCAAGGAATTTGCATTGCCGGGGCCGGAGGCGACTCCCTACGCGCTGGCGATCGACAAAAATCACGGCGTCTGGTATTCATCCGAACATTTGGACGTGATCGGGAATCTGGATCCCAAGACCGGGCACGTCACCGAATATCCCTTCCCGCAAGCGGAAAATACGATGCGGGAATTCTATCTCGATGCGCAGGGACGGATGTGGTTCGGCTCGCCCGCGAATAACAAGGTTGGATACTTCTACCTCGCTGGAGGGACGGAGCGCGCGAGCAGGTAGCCACCAACGCCCTTGAATCACACGTTGGCCGAAGTAGGATGCAATGGTATTGCATCCGTCGGGAGTACCAAATGAGCCAGCCATATAACGTGTTCATAAGTTGGTCGGGAGAAAGGAGTCGAGCGATCGCTCAAAGGCTGAGGGAGTGGTTGCCGAAAGTCGTTCAAACAGTGAGGCCGTGGATGTCCGATGTCGATATCGCGAAGGGAAGTCGAGGCCTCAATGAATTGACGAAGGCACTTTTTTCAATGAAAGTGGGGATCATTTGTCTGAGCCCAGAGAATCTGGAAACCTCTTGGTTGCTCTTCGAGGCGGGCGCACTTTCCAAAGCCATAGATGACTCAAGTCGGCTTTGCACTTTTCTATTGGACGGATTGGAACCCGAGGACGTGAAGCCACCGTTGGGAATGTTTCAGGCCACCAAGGCAACCAAGGAAGATTCTAGGAAGTTGATTCAGACCATAAACACATCAGTTGGCGATGAACCATTGGGCGAAGAAGATTTAGACGAAATTTTTGAGGCAATGTGGCCTTCACTCGGAGCGACGATCAAAAGTCTGCCACTTGTCGAGGCCACGAAGCCTGTCAAGCGCAAGACCGATGATATGATTATTGAAATTCTGGAAATAGTTCGCGCTGAGGCCAACCGAAGACAATTTGAACCAGTCCGAATGCAGACTACAAGCGGAGTTACACTCGCTCAAGTGGATGCCATAAAGGAAGCCGTGTTGCAGAAGCAGAAATTCCTTGGCGAACTCATTACGCACGCCAGTCGGTGGGAATTGGATCGCGGAGAAGTACGACTCTATTTCCCTGCGAAAAGTCGCGCCCTTGCGGAAATGCTGCCGGTAGCGCATCAAGGCGCGCTCGTCCACGTCGAAGTACACGTAAATGGGGTCCACGGAGGTGATGGTGGTCAAGAGAGTCTCGCCACCACCGGCGTTGACGAGGTTGCCGACATCCACCAGTGTGCGGCTCATCTTTCCCGTGATGGGGGCCGTGATCTTGGTGTACTCGAGATCGAACGTCGCCTGCAGGTCCATGTTGGGCTTCCAGCGATAGGTCAGGCTCGCACCGAGGAACACGGCCTTGGCGCTCGGCCCGGTTCCGTCCTCGAGGTTCTTGGTCTGCTCGACGCTGGCGCCGAACAGCACGAGAGCGGCAAAGATCAGCGCACTGGCCAGAAGAATGAGATAGCGAGCCCGGTCCGAGTGATGGGCCGGTTCTCGTGGGCATGATCGGGGGCGCGTTGTGGGTGGCCCGACACCTGGCTTCCCATCGGCAGGGGTTCTCGAGGTTGCTGGGGCGCACCAGCGCAGCGGAGCTGCTGGCACGCCAGCGTCGATACGTTCGGAGGTGACGGCTCGGTGTGCGGCCGACAGTGAGGTTACTCGATCCATGCATATGACCGTAAGCACTGGGCGAACGCCGCGGATCCGTAGTTCTACCCGGCTCTCACCGCGCACATACCGCACGGCATCGTCGCAGGAGGTCGGCTTCATGCGGGGTTGGCTATGGGGATTTCCCTACCTGACGCGAGGGCCCGCCCTCTCGCCGGTCAACCCCCACGCTGTCAGTCTGGCGCCAACATAGCCGCGGTCGGACAGAGGGGGTCCCGTGTCAGTCGAGCAGGTAGATGTCGTTGACTCCATCGGGGTCGATTCAACATCCGGCAAGCTCATTATGACGATCTCCGACCATCTGGACTGGGACAAAGACGGCAACCACCAAGCGATCTTGCAGGAAAAACTGAACACATATCTCACCTTCATCGAAAGCGACCAACTCACGACAGCTTACCCAGATTCAATCGGGCGACCGATTGCGATAGCTGTGGTGATGCGCACATTCCCCACTCCGGAAAGCGAATTCTTTTTCGAACAGGTCAAGCTCATTCTCGCCGGAATCGACATAGAGTTGCGCACCACGATATTAGAGTCCGCGGATGGCGAACTCCATTCACGCACGGATGATCAACGGACACATGGCAGCGTACATCGCGACGGGCGGGATCGACCGGTGAGCATTCGGTGGGTCCGTCGCGCCAGGAGGTGAGCTTGCGTCCTATGCGGTCGGTTAGACAAACGAAACCAATTTAGGCACGGTCACGTCACTGTCGGCATTGACGCGGGCGACCGGTGGCTGCACCATCCGTGCTGAGTTGCCCTTCGAGGACCTGCCCCAAGGCCCCGCCCTGACCTCGCTGTCGCGCAAGACCGCACGCACCAAGACCTGTCGCTGACAGCGGAGTAGAGATGCTGCCGGGCGCGTCACCGGCCACCATCTGATCTAGAGGATCGTATGGTCAACCCACTGGAAGGCAGCAGGTGACAGCAGACGGTGTTCGCGAGGTTCGGCGTCGGATTGCGGTGCACAGCGGGACCGAGAGGCTGGTTCTGGCCGGCCTCGAACTGACCGAGAACGATCTGCTCATGCTTCAGGCTCCGCTCGAGCGCCTCGTCACACTCGCCGAGCTCGATCTGAGCGGGAACCGGCTCGACACCCTCCCGAGCACGTTGCACAGTCTCGGAGCGCTCCAGGTACTCAATCTCAGTTCCAACCGGATCGCCGAGATCTCGGACGTGGTTGCCGGTTTCCCAAAACTCGAGGTGCTAGATCTGAGCAATAACCAACTCCACAGTCTCACCGACGCACTGGCAGACCTCACCGACCTGTACGCCCTCGTCCTGAAGGGCAACCAACTCGCCACGCTTCCGGATACATTCGATCGCCTCAGCGCGTTGACGTGGCTCGACCTGGGCCACAACCAGTTCGGCAGGTTCCCAGACGTGGTCAGGGAGCTCTCCGCACTGGAGCGGTTAGTCCTGAATGACAACCAGTTGGTCACTCTCCCCCAGACACTGGCCGGCGACCTCACCGCACTCGAAACTCTCAATCTGGATTCCAACCAACTCCGCGCGGTTCCGGAGGGAATCGGTCGACTCACCGCATTGATGGGGCTCGGGTTGAGCCACAACGAACTCGACAGTCTCCCGGAAACGATCGGTCAGCTGACAGCGCTGACCGGGCTCGACGTGAGCCACAATAGACTAGAGAGCATTCCGGAGGCGATCAGCCGACTCACCTCGCTCAAGGTACTGAGACTCGACAACAACCAGATTAGCACTATCCCTAGGTCACTTGCGAAACTCACCGTACTGAAGCGGCTCAACCTGTGTCATAACCGAATCGTTGAGTTCCCGGAAGTAGTAAAAAGATTTACCCGGTTGGTGGACCTCTACCTGAGTGGAAATCGAATCAGATCGCTACCGGAGTTCGCCGATGGCGACCTTGAGATAATTCGAGAGCTAAGTCTCGATCATAATCTTCTCACCGAGCTGCCCAGTTCACTGGCGAACCTTCGCTCGCTGTCCATTCTCCGGTTGGATCACAATCAGCTCACCGCTCTGCCGCCCAGGTTAGGTGCGCCGGGCAGGTTCTCGATTCTGGACATCACTGGCAACCCGATAACCCGCTCGATCTTCTAGTGTGGAATTTGTCCTCGCAGGTTATCCTAAGGTAAGGCTGTCGATCTCCACATGTCTTGTCATCGACTCCTCGTTTGCGACATCTCTGCGAGAAGTCGGCCCCCACTGTGCACGAGCAAAGACGGACGGGTGTTACCAAGTAGTGCGGCGCCGCTGAAGCGCTGCAGTGGCGACGCTCGCCAACTGATCGGCTCAGTTCGATGCGCGATCGGAGGAGGAGGCGGCACGCCGGGTCTCAGCGACGTGGAGGTCGATGTAGCGAGCGAGGATCAGCGGGTCCTGGAGGTCACCGGCTTGGAAGGTGATGCGTCGGAGCAGGCTGACTTCATTCAGTGCGACGCCCTCGCGGGCGAGAACGAAAACGAGGGTGAGGAAGGCGGCTCGGGCGTTGCCGTCGTCGAAGGGATGGAAGTAGCAGACGTCGAGATAGGCGCGTGCCGCGCGAGCGGTCAAGGCAAGGGGCCGCGTGCCGTCGTCCACGCTCTCGGCCAGGCAGATATCGAGGCGCGCGCGGGTGTTGGGGTCGATGCCGTAGCGCTCCCGACCCCCCTTCGCTAAGGCGGGCAAGGAGCGGAACGAAGGTGGCTGCGAGGTGCCCAGGACGTGCTGCTGCCAGCGGCGAAGCAGCTCGAAGTGCAGGGCGGCACCGTGCTCCGCGTCCGCCCGCGCCAACCCGAGGGCGGCGAGCATGCCCTCAGCGCGGGCGGGATCCACAACGCCGTCAAAGGCACGGATGTCCAACGCCGCGCCGTCGCGGGAAGCGATCACGGGTCCGTCCTCGCCGTCACCTGGCGCCCCCGGCCAGGACACCGACTCGCGCACCGCAAGCCAGCGCTGCAGATGGTCCGACTCGGGTTGGGAGGGACGTGAGCGATCGTCGGGCCCCAGTGACAGCGCGAGCCACTCCGCAACTTTGCCGACAAGCACCGTATCGGGACTGATCCAGCTGTGAAACCGCCCGCCTATCGCCTGGGCGACTAGATCTTGTGCGACGTCAGGTGCGACGTGCCAGCGGTCGAGGAACCAGGTGAGTACTTGGCTGGCGTGCCCGTACCAGGCGCTGCCGCAGCCGGTGCGGTCAACGACCCGCAAGATCAGGTTTCGGGCGGCACGCTCCCACAGGATCCGCTGGTCCTCGACAGCGGCCAGCTCCAGAGGATACGCCTCGAACCACCCGGCGAGGCTCTCCAGCCACCCACGCCACTCGCACAACGCTGCCACGACACGGGCGAGCGTCTCCTCGGCGGTGGTGATCGAGTGTCGCGGGCAGCACCAGCTTGCCACCGGCCCGCCGTCGAAGTCCCCCTCGTCGCGTGCCCAGCGCCAGCCCACCGCCCAACGGCCATAGCGCTCGACGAGGGCGTAGGACATCGCGTCGGCCCAGAGCTTGCCCTCGCCGTGGCCCCAGGTCCTTGCCACCGGGTCGGCGCACGAGCTGTCGGGGCCGAGAGGTACTCGCAGGGCCGGACCGAGCGCGTTCACCCTCTGTGCCGCCGACATGCGGTCGAACGGATGGCGGGAAGGGTCCACCTCGTCCCAGCGCAGAAAGCCAGGAGCCAGATCAACGAGCACCGCGCCAGCCTGCCACGCTCACCCGCCGCCCGTTCAACGAGATTTCCTCAGATCAGCGGCGCGAGGCCGTGCCCCGTCACCAACACTGACGCGCCCCGTGAAGACCAAGGGGGATCCACGCACAGTGGTGGGTTCAGCTACCGGCAGCGCAGCCGCGAGGGGCGCAGTGTCGCGCGTGGCGGACCGACGGGGTCTGCAGGTCAGTCCGTGGGGTGTAGAAGTAATTCGGCGATCAATTGCACGCGGGCGCGGGAGATACCGGTCCGTTGTTCGACCGCGAGCGGGTGGTTCGTGGGTTCCAATTCCACGGTTGGCCGGAGTCCGACAGGTCGACTGTGCACGTTGGTCTTCAGATTGAGGGTCGTCGGCTCATAGATGGGTAACTCAGTGGCCAGCCAACCGAAGTAGGGCGGTTCCTTCACCCGCTCCTGGTTGGTCCACAACTCATCGACGCGGGCGAATGTCGACTCGCTGAGCGATACCCACACACCCCATTCGAACTCTTCCTCAAGGTCCAGGATTGGCAGGACCAGGAGAGCCCGGACGAAGAAGAGCTCCCCGCCGATCACGCACTGCTCGTCGCCGAGAACGCTGCCCGGGTTACCTTCCAGGCCATCGTGCCAATACGCTGGCGCTAGCGCGCCATAGCTGAGCGGCAGCTCACCGTGTTGCTCGTCGCAGCGCGAGCAATTAAAGCCCGTCCCAATCGGCATGACCAGAGTTTAAAGGGACGACCCCTGCGACGGACCCATGCTGTGGTTCGGCCTCACCGGCGCTCGAACTCACTGCACCCCGTGGCCGCACCACCTGTACGACCCCAACCTGGGACCGGAAACACCCGTCGGCTGTCACGAGACAGCTTGGGGACCGGGCTCGCTCATGCGGGGCAGACCACGCACCGCCCTTGCAACTTGACCGGTCAGGACGGCCCAGCGCCTCGCTTCGAGCATCCGGATAGGAACTTGCCAGGGGTAAACCCTAGGTACGAAGTAGGGAGTTCGCCCCGTCGCGCGTCGGGCTGACCCTCTCGCTCAAGCCGACGATAACAGCGAATCTAATCAAGACGATAACGCGCCCCCATGACCTGCTTGCGCTCCGCAGCTAGCGCTGGACTTGCCGGCCTAATTAGTGGTTGCGCCGCCGAGGAGGCAAGGATGAGTGATACGCCTCGCCTCGAGGTGACCGTCGGCGCGGCCGCCGGCGAGCACATCACCATTCGCGTCGTGGGCCGTCTTCATCCCGGCTTCGATGACTTCTGGGACGGGAACTGGCTCTCGACACGGATCGACTTCGCCGTTGGCCGGTTCACCGGCACGGTGTCGGCATCACTTAGGGCCGAGGAGCTGCTGACCTTCAGGAACGGACTCGACGGGCTGTACACGAGGTTCCAGGGCGAAGCGCTTCTGGGATCGCTGGAAGAGTGGCTCACGCTACGGATCACGGCCACCGGGTCAGGCCAGCTGCGTGTGACGGGTGAACTGACCGATCATCCTGGCGACGGCAACCGACTCCTCTTCGAGATCAACGGCCTCGACCAGAGTTACCTGCCAGCGATCCTCGACGGCCTCGATGAAGTTCTGACCTTGTTTCCCGTGCTCGGTACGTCCTAGGACGACCGGGCACCGGGTCAACAGTCGCCCAGGACGAAATCTGTACACATGCGCTGTCGCCGCGTCGAACCACGTCGTGGACTCGGCGGCCCAGTACTTCTGATGCCTGACAGCCCTTGCGGCTTGCTTGAGCCGGGTGCAAGGAAACATCCTATTCGCCAGGGCCCGCTCCTCCGGCGGCGTCATGGCCACAATGATCTCCCCACAGAACCTGGCGATCGGCACCGCAGGCGTCCGCAAATTGGGCATGAAGGAGTCTTGTTCCGGAACGTGTTCGGTTGGCGCGTGCTGTTCCTGCTCGTCATCTGCGTCCTGGCGTTCCTGCAGTCCACCCCGTCCTGGGCTGGATGCGCGTCGGCGGCTGAGTAGACCGCTGATCGGGGCACCAGGTCGCCGATCGGACCGACCTTCAGTCCACCCGACGGAAGTTCGGTAGATGTCGTCCTCACCACTGTGGACGGTGCTGAGCGGCACTCTCGAATCACACGACGGATCGTCCGTTCCGCAGGCTTGCGGGTGACCAGTTCCCGCAAATTGGCCGCAACTCTTGACTCGCGAACAATTCTGGTCCTGTAGGCGGATATCAAGCATAAGGGATTAAACCCTACCTTCTGAGTCGGGATCTCCCCCATCTCGCGTCGGGGGCACCCTCTCGCTCAAACTGGTCGAAAGGGCGAATCTAATCGAGACGGTATCGCCTCCCCACGCCCAGTCGTGGCCGGCGGCGACAAATGCGAATCAGGCCCTGCCAGTCGACAAGCGTTACCGCGAACCGGAGTCCACAACACGAAGCTCTTTGAGGACCCGTGTCACGAATAAGAAACCGACTCCGTTGGGACCCACGGGTACGGGCGGCTAGTGGAGGGGCTGGGCACGTGGGCAGAGCGGGAATGGTGCCGTCGGACGGTTCGGCTACCAGACGGTGGCCGCCGTCCGATGTGAGCTGGGCGCGCTCGGCGCCCGCCCGCCTGGCGCGGCGGGTGTTACTGGGTGGGCTGGTGTTGCCGGTGTGGGCGTTCGTGAACCCGGTGAGTGTGGCGGGCCGCGGGCGGCTTCGTGGGCTGGGGCCCGCACTGTTCGTGGCCAACCATCAGAGCCATCTGGATGTGTTCGCGTGTCTACGGGCGGTGGGCGGGCGACGACGTCGGCGTCTGCTGGTCGCCGCGGCGGCCGACTATTTCTATGCCTCGCGTCCGCGTGGGCTGGTGTTGTCGCTGGCCATCGGCTCGATCCCGTTCGTGCGCCGGGATGGGTCGAGCCGCGAGTCGCTCGAGCTCGCTAAGCGGCTGTTGGCGCAGGGCTGGTCGGTGCTGTTGTTCCCGTCCGGTACCCGAGGTGTGGACGAGCTGCGGCCGGGGTTCAGCTACATCGCGGTGGATGCTGGCGTGCCGGTGGTCCCGGTCTACCTGCGCGGTCCGGAGCACGCCATGCCCAAGGGGTCGCTGGCTCCGCTGCCCGGCGCGATGGCCGCGGTCATCGGCGAACCGCTGTCACCCGGTGACGACTACCTCGACCTGGTGCGGCGCACGCAACGGGCGTTCGACGTGCTGCGCGCTGAAGGTGGGCCAGCCTGATGGGTATCTACACGATCAAGCCGTGGTTCCGCGACCGGCTGGCCGGGCTCACCGAGGCACTGACTCGCCGGGGTGTCTCGGCCGACCAGGTGACTACGGCGGGCATGGCGGCGGCGGTGCTGGGCGGTGCGGTGATCTGGCTGGGTGACCGCTGGCACCCGTTGTGGCTGGCGGTGCCGGTGCTGGTGTTCGCGCGTATCGCCGCCAACGCGTTGGACGGGTTGGTGGCCATCACCTCCGCCACGGCACGTCCGGCGGGCGAGCTGTACAACGAGACCGCCGACCGGATCGGCGACGCCGCGTTCCTGGGTGCGGTGGCGCTGGTCAGCGGGGTACCACCGGCGCTGGCCGTTGGCGCGCTGGCGGCCGCCGAGCTGGCCAGCTTCATCGGCATCACCGCGCGAGCGGCCGGCGGCAGTCGGCGCTACGACGGGCCGATGGGCAAACCGGACCGGATGGCGGTGATCGCCCTGGCCGGCCTGGTCGCGGCCTTCCTCGGCCGGTCGTCGGCCGGACTGGTCTGGAACGTCGCCCTCGTCGTCATCGCCGCCGGCGCGGTGATCACCGCCGTCAACCGGTACCGACGGGCGCATCGCGAGCTGGACCGCCGGAGCGAAGGCACCGCACCGGGCGGAGCAGGAGCAGGAGCACCGGGAGATTCGGATGCCGCATAACCCGCTCACCCAACCAAACTTCTGGTACGTCGCCATCACCATCGCGTCGGTGCTGCTGCTCGGGCTGGCCGGGGTGGTGATCGCCGAGCGCAACCGGCTGGCGCAACTGGCTACCAGCACGCTGTTCCTGCGGGTCCGCTCCTGGGCGATCATCGCCCCGGTCTTCGTGCTGGCTGTGTTCTCCGGCGGGTTCCTGGTGTTCCTGCTCGCCGCGTTCGTGGCGATGCAGGGCGCCGCCGAGTACGGCCGGTTGGTCGGACTGCACCGGCGCTACGCCTGGCTGCTGTGCCTATGGATCCTGGTCGGCCTGCTGGTCGCCGCGCTCGCCAGGAACGTGTTCCTGTTCCTGCCGCTGGGCTTCTTCCTGCTCCTGACCCTGGTCCCGATCATCACCGGCGAGGTGGACGACGCGGTCCGACAACTCGCCGGCGCGCTCTACGGCTACCTCTACATCGGGCTCCCCATGTCCTACCTGGTCTACATCAAGGCCGCCGAACCGTGGGGCCGAGAGTTCCTGCTGGTCACCGGGCTCGCGGTAGCGCTCGCCGACGTGTGTGCCTTCATCGTCGGGTCAGTATTCAAAGGCCCCAGGCTGGCGCCCAAAGTCAGCCCGAACAAGACCTGGAGCGGCGTGCTGGGCAGCCTGCTGGGCGCCTGCCTGGGGATCGCGCTGCTGTCCCGGTTGATCCCGGACTCCTGGACGCTGCCCCGGCTGGCCACATTGGTGATAGTGCTCGTCGTACTCGCGGTCTGGGGCGACCTCGCGGAGAGCGTCCTCAAGCGCAGCTTCGCCACGAAGGACGCTGGGACGCTGCTGCCCGGCTTCGGCGGCATCCTGGATCGCGTCGACTCGCTGCTGTTCGTACTCCCCCTCGGCTACTACACGCTGCTCGCCGTGTCCTGGCTGCCGGGATGACTCACTCGGCAGTCCACCGGCTCGGGCCGCGGGTGCAGGCGTACCTGCAACGACGAGGGATACGGGTCAGCCTCCTCTGGGGGTTCTCCGAGGCCACCCTGTTCTTCATCCTGCCCGACGTCGCGGTGGGCGCGGTGGCGCTGTTCGGGTGGCGGCGCGGGCTACGCGCCACGGCCGCGGCGGTGCTCGGCGCGGTCGTCGGCGGCGTCGCGCTGTACCTCGCCGCGCGCTGGAGCGGACCACCGATCCGAGCGGTACTCAGCCACGTGCCCGGAGTACCACCATCCTTCCCCCCACGTGTACAGCACGACGTCGCCGAACAAGGCGGGCTCGCGCTGTTCCTCGGCCCCACACACGGCATCCCCTACAAGCTCTACGTTGCCGAATGGGCACTGACAGGCCGGAGCCTAGGTTCTCTGCTGGTGTGGACCGTGCTGGCGCGGACAGCACGGATCGGACTTTTCGCGACCGTCTCCTGGGCCTTCGGTCGGCTCTGGCGTCGCTGGTGGGGCGACGATCGATCAGGACCGCTCCTGCTCATCTACCTCACGGGATGGGCGTTGATCTACGTCGGCTACTTCATCTCGATCGGATCGTAGTGCGAGTTCGTCAGTATGCGTGCTTCGTGCTTCGCAGCGAACTAATAGCCATCAGAATAATCGCAAGATTGGAGCAAGCTCGATGGACGCGACGATAGTTTGGGTCAACTGAATGAGACCTTCACCCCAACTGGCGGAATCGACCGGCGCGCATTTGGGGAGATCTTGGGGCCACGGGGTGAGCGTGCGTCCTACGCGGTCGGCTGGACCAACGACGCGAATCCAGCCGTCGGTCGCATCACAGTCGGTGTCGGCGTAGGCAAACCGCGCGGCGGCACTGTCCATGCTGAGGTGATCGATGACGGGGATAGCTACCGCTTCACACTGGTCGACGAGCCGTTCGAGGACGTTCCGCGGGGCGGCCCGGACCTCATCGCCGCGCAAGCACGCGTGCACCGAGGCCTGCCCTTCATCTGGTGGGTGGTCAACATCGTCATGGCACGTGACCCAAGGGCGCTATGGATGAAACCTGGCTAAGCCGGACACTGGCGATCACAACCCCTCAAGTCCACCGCTTCGAGGAGCCAGTCCTGCTCGTTCTGAACGATACCAATGACAATGACAAGTATTGGCAACTAATCGGCGAGAGCGACGCCGACAAAGACGGCGTCGTCATGCACCTTTACCACGCCGTGGAACAGGATCCGACACTCGCCGAGACACTCGTCCTAGATCAAGGCTTGAGTGCCTCCCGACATCGTATCGGCGGCCCGTGGACCGACCCGCGGACGAACCATTGCGACCTAGCCGTGATCTCAGGAATCAGCGGCAAGCGCACCATGAGGGTTAAGACCCGTGGATCACACGGGCGACGACCAGGAAGTCGGAGTGTTCCGCGACCGGTCCTTGGCCGGACCACAGTCCCCGACATGTTCCTCGACGCGACCCACTGCAAGGCCCGGGTGAACCGCCGGGTGGTGTCGCAGGCCGTGGTGATCGCCATCGCCGTCCGGACCGACGGGGCAAGGCGGAGTCATTGTCGTGCCGGGCCCAACTGGAGGGGCTAACCCTATCTTTGAGGTCGGGATGTTGCACCTAGACGCCCTCGGGGGGCGCCCCCTGGCTCAGTTGTGGCTCACTCCGGAACCTGATTAGGACCGCGCACAAGACGTCCAAATACCGAGCTTCACTGTTACACCCAGCCGCGAGAGACGCGCGTTCCGGATCGCGGCCGGTTCGAATCGAACCAATCTGGAAACTCCGCAGGGAAAACCACCCCTCGGCGTGCGGTGGTAGTCGGCAGCACTCCCACCCGGTCTTAATATCCATGATGCGCATGCACTGGCCGTCTTTTGCTTCGTCAAGCAGAACACACGCGCTGCCGGGGTGGAACGTGACAGCACAGACGCGACCGGCGTAAATAATGTTGCTGAGCTCCTCGCCGCTCGCCGCGTCGAGCAACCATGCCGCCCTCGGGGACTCCGAGTATGCAAGGGCCGTCAACAACCAAGAAACCACAATCCACGAGCAACGACCGGCCTTCAGGACAGAACTGCACCTCGAAGACGAAGCCGCCGGCGTCTTCCGCTCAGCCGCCGCAACCTCCTGGATCAGGGTGCACGTGGTCTCGGCGGTCGGGTCACAGGGAGTCGGTGTTGGTGTAGGCCAGCAAACGTCCCGCCAAGCCAGTGACCGCGTCAGACATGAAGCCTCCCGACTCACCAACGGTAATCGCCTGGTCGCTACCCGAATAGAGCACTCTTCCGACGCCGTCACGCAGCGGAAAACGGGTTGAGGTGGGAAACGCGGCGGCACCGGTGCAGGGGCCGCCGCGCGGAGTCAGGGACTGCCGGCTGCGGCCGAGCGGCCTCGGCGACGATCGAGGTCACCGTGTTGCGGGATCGCTACCGATCAGAATCGTGAGTCGCTTCGTGTGTTCACTCTGAGGCCTGTCGCGGCTGACCCATACGGCGAGAGACTCCAGCACCTCTCGGGCGATCTCTCGGTCGTCGAGAGTGTTCTGATCCCATATCTCTTCGTGAGGCCATGCGATGAGGAAGGCACGTGCTCGGTTCAGTGTGAGGCCGGCCGACAGGGACGAGCTGAGCGCGTCCCAACTTCGGTTTGTGCGCAGAAACGGGTCCAGCGGAAGCGTCGCGCGGACCGCATTGAAGAACGAATCGCGATCCGTCACG
>Ga0137415_10004560_pt1 | contig 13693 bp, 12 predicted proteins | sample CZODoug3_1_1_16f_FD_183082 | JGI IMG/M metagenome (GOLD analysis project Ga0137415, IMG submission 183082) | Vadose zone soil fungal communities from Angelo Coast Range Reserve, California, USA - CZODoug3_1_1_16fungal (Hybrid Assembly) | ecosystem: Environmental > Terrestrial > Soil > Vadose... | reverse complement strand
CGCAAACCGGACAACCCCTCGACTATCCGCTCAAAGAAAGAGTTACGCTTCGCTGGAAGAGTTAAGCACACTTAGCCCGCACGATTCATGAGCGCAACTCGGAAAACACCCCCCCTTGTTCTCATCCTCTCAGCGATCATTCTTTGCACGCAAGCCCTCCCGCTCTGGTCAGCGGACAGCCGTCGTATTGCAACGGTACCGGCACTGGGTGTGCTCGCCGGTGGGCAGACTGGAATCATCCACTACGTCGTGCTCCAAATCGACAAAGACCCTCGACAAGAGGGACCGACAGTCCAATTCAATGAGATTAACCTGGGCGGCGGCTCAGTCGTCAGCGAGGATTGGAAAGAAGGCGTCAAGCAAGCCGTCGTGGCTGCCATGAAGGCAGTGGGAGAGGACGGACGAGAGTGGGTGATCACGATCAAGAACAGGTCATTCAGTAAGTTGACCGAGGGAATGAGCGCCAGTAGCGCCGTCGCGGTTGGCATCATGGCAGCCTGGCGAGGCGACGACGTCAAGTCAGACGTAGCCCTGACCGGGAAAATCATGCCGGACGGTCAGATCGAGCCGGTGGGTGCACTTCTCATCAAAGTCGAAGCGGCGGCCCGCGCACAGTTTAAAACCGTACTGGTGCCTCGCGGGCAACTAGACACGACTGACTGGGATCTCTCCCAGCTGGCAACCAGATGGAACATCAAAGTCATTGAAGTGGCAACGCTGGAGGAGGCCTATCAACTCATGACGACGGCAGGACGCTAGCGGCTCATTTCGCACCCATCTGCACTCGCCCGCATTATTCATGAGCACTTCTGCTGCAATCGCCGATCCGCTGTTACGACAAGCCTTCAGCCGGCGGGCTCGCCCCTCGGACCCTCACCGTACTGCACGAGTACGCATCGAGTCCTCACGGCTCCGCGCGCCGGTCTCGCGACGCGGCTGCGCGATTTCGCGACGAATCGTCATGAATAATGCGGGCGAAAAGCCCCACCGCCTGCCGAATCTGGGCGCGCGAACCGAGTAACACCACAATATCGCCCGCCATTAACCGAGTCTTCTCCGACGGATCCGTTTGCGTCACCCCAGCACGCGTCCAGGCAATCACCGAAGCGCCCGTGCGTGGGCGGAGAGCAATCTCAGCCAACGTCTTCCCCCGCGCAGGGGAATCGTCGTCGATACGGCAGGTTTCGACTTCCGCATCGGTCAAGGTCCCGCCACGAAGCTGATGTGCGAGTTCGGGTAATTCGCTGCGACGAAGCAAGGCATACCCTTCGCGGCGAACTTGTTCAGCCTTTTGTATCACAAAGTCCTGCGGCAGATTGTAGGTGCGGAGCACCAAGGCAAAGATCTCGATGGAGGTTTCGAATTCCTCCGGCACCACATCATCCGCGCCGAGCTGGTGCAGCTCCTCCAATTCGCGCAGATAGCGAGTCCGCACGACGACATGGAGTTTGGGATTGAGTCCCTTGGCGATCTGCACTGTCCGCCGGGTGATAAACGGATCCGAAACGGCAACCACCAACACCTTCGCGTCCTCGATCCTCATGTGCCGCAGCACATTCGGATTCGTGGCATCACCGTAGTAGACTGGCGCTCCGTGTTTCGCTTCGCGGCTGACGGTATCTCCGTCGAGATCCAAGGCGAGATACGGGATCTCCGTGTCGCCGAGGACGCGTGCGAGATTCCTCCCGTTCAACCCATACCCCGCAATAATGACGTGGTCCTTCATCCGAATCTGCTTCCCTTCGGTCTGCAGGACGTGGGCGGTGGTGCGACTAGGCAGCCAATGACGAAGCCGCTGCCACGCCTCCGCGCGGCGGGCCAGGTGCGGCGACCACTGCATGAGAAAGGGCGTCACGATCATGGAGAGCACCGAGACCGCGAGAAAGACCTGATACGGATCACCCCGCAAGAAACCGTTCTCCTGCCCTTGCTGCGCCAGCAAGAAACTAAACTCTCCAACCTGAGCCAGGGCGATGCCCACCATAATCGCCGAACGTGGGGGGACCCCCGCCAACAAGACCGCTCCGCCCCCGGCGACAAACTTCACCAACAGAATCGTCACTAGTAGTCCGGCCACCGGCAGCGGATGCGCGAATAACACCCGCCAGTCCATGAGGATGCCGATCGACACGAAGAAGAGACTGTTGAAACTGTCGCGGAACGGCAGCACTTCGGCCATGGCCTGATGGCTGTACTCCGATTCGGAAATGACCAACCCGGCGATGAACGCACCCAACGCCAACGAGAGACCGCCGAGCGTGGTGAGCCACGCGATGCCGAGACAGGAGACGATGATTGTCAACAAGAACAGCTCGCGGCTGCGGCTGCGAACGATATGTCCCAACAGCTTGGGGACCAGATACCAGGCAGCTGCAATGACGAGCACGACGACAAGAGCCGACTTCCCCAAGGTGAGCAGAATCGCCAGCCCGCCTCCATCCGACTGGCTGGCAAGAATCGGCGTCAACAACATCATGGGTACGACGGCTAAATCCTGAAAGACGAGAATTCCGATCGTGGCTCGGCCGTGGATCGAGTCGCTGTCTCCCCGTTCGGCCAAGGCCTTCAACACAATCGCCGTGCTGCTCAGAGAGAAGAGGAATCCCCAGAACATCCCCTGCCGCCAGGACAGTCCGACGAGCATCGCCCCGATCCACGCGATCAAGAGCACGCCGCCGACCTGGATCGGTGCGGCCAGAAACATGAGGCGGCGCATGGAGGCCAGTTGCACTAACGAGAATTCGATGCCGATGGTGAAGAGGAGAAAGACGATCCCGATCTCCGCCAACACTTGGACCGTGCCGATGTCCGAGATGAGGTTTAACCCGTGGGGGCCAATGAGTGCGCCGGCAACCAAGAATCCCGCGATCGAGGGAAGCCGGAACTTGTGGAATACAAAGACGACAGCGATCGACACCGTGAAGATCACGAGCAGATTTGCAAGCACGCCGTAGTCAGTCATGACAGAAATTGGTCAGGCGTGAGGAGTGAGGGAGTTAGGCGAGGGAAATTCTTCGAACGTTTCACGCCTCACGTTTCACAGGTTCAAGGCGGAGAATAACCCAGCAGCGAGGAGGGAACAAGGCAAAGCTGCTTGTTCTACAGAAGCCAGCTGAACCATCTGGCCAAGCCCCCCGTCAGTAGCTAGACCCCCCTCGAAAGATGAATAGACGGCTTTGTCTCTGGTGGCATAGCTTGACAGCACTATCGGTGAGTATAATAAAAGAGGTGAACGATGATGCGAGCCCTGTCTGTCCCACCGTCTCAAGGGAGGCGCTCTATGCAACCCACCCGTGTGCTCATGATAGCCGCAACGATTCTGATCCTATCCTCAACGTCGGCATTCTCCGATACGACGATCAAGTTCGACCCGTTCCTGATGCGGGAATGCCCCCAAGCCGATGGGAGCGCCCTCTACACCAACAAGGATTTGCCGGACTGCAAACTGATGACGCTGAAAGAACTGTCGGTCGTGCCCTCGCTGGACGACATGCCAACCTATCGCCCCACCGTGGTCACGGCTCCTCACTACGATATTCCTCCCTACCTCGACCGCACTCAGACCGGGATGACCGGCGGAGGGCAGACCGTCCCCGATTGGGCCAAAGATTGGCACGCCAGCATCGCCTCATCCGGGTCCGTTCAAGCTGAAGTCTGTTCGAAATATGGAGAATGGCTGCATCTCAACGAGAAAACTCGAGGCGGGTTCTGGTTCGGCGCCGACCCGTCCTATGGCGGAGACCTGTCAGGGAGAAATCAGCGCGGGGCGAGCTATTCGTTCTACGACAATGCTCGCTATGTCACACTGTCCAGCATTTTTGGGCGGGGATTTGTGCCGATTGGCTGTCCGTAACGAGTCGGTCCAAGGCGAGAGACTGGTGGGGTGCCAGGCTATCTGAAGGGCTTGGCACCCTTCATTTTTTGTAGAACTCCCGATACCACTGCACAAAACGCGGGATACCTTCTTCGATCGGTGTCGCTGGGGCAAAGCCGACGTCCCGCGTCAGGTCCTCGATGTCCGCATACGTCGCCGGCACGTCGCCCGGCTGAATCGGTAGCAGTTTCTTCACCGCTTTCTTCCCTAATGCGTTCTCCAACATCTCGATAAAGCGCAACAGTTCGACTGACTGATGATTACCGATATTATAGATCCGGGCCGGCGCTGAACTGGTCCCGGGATCCGGTCTGTCACCGGACCAGGCTTGGTTCGGCGTGGCCGGATGATCGAGGGTCCGGATCACTCCTTCGACGATGTCGTCGATATAGGTAAAGTCCCGGCACATCTTCCCGTGGTTAAAGACCTCGATCGGTTTTCCCTCCAGAATCGCCTTCGTAAAGATGAACAGCGCCATATCGGGCCTCCCCCAGGGCCCATAGACCGTAAAAAACCGCAGACCCGTGCAGGGAATCCGATAGAGATGCGCATAACAATGAGCCATGAGCTCATTGGCCTTCTTGCTGGCTGCATAGAGAGAGACCGGATGATCGACGTTGTCATGAATCGAGAACGGCATCTGAGTATTGCCGCCGTAGACGGAACTCGACGAGGCATAGACAAGGTGCTCGACCTTCGCCTGCCGGCAGCCTTCCAATATGTTCAGAAACCCTTCGATGTTGCTGTCCGTATAGGCATGCGGATTCACGAGCGAATAGCGCACACCCGCTTGCGCCGCCAGATGAACCACCTTCGCAATCGACTGCGTGGCAAAGAGCCGGCGCATTTTCACTCGGTCGGCCAGATCGATTTTGGTGAAGGTGAACTGCTTGAAGGGTTTCAGCTTCGCCAGCCTCGCCTTCTTCAGTCGCACGTCGTAGTAGTCGTTGACGTTATCGAGTCCGATCACCCGCTCGCCTCGCTCCAGCAACCTGGTCGCTGTATGAAAGCCGATGAATCCGGCGACACCGGTGACGAGGATCGGGGCTTGCTGCGTTTTGCGCGTGGTCATAGGCGGTCCTTGTCGATTTAGCGAGATGGTGTGGTGCGGCTACTGGCTTTCATAAACGGAGGATCGCCGTGGTCAAGCCGGTAGAGCGACAGGGGCGTCAGGGCTTCCCCAGTCGTCAGCGGTTCCACCAGCCCGTCGGTCGTGCGACGAAACAAATCCAACGCATGACCATAATGATACCCGCATCCATGCTTGACGAGAAGTTCTTTGAGAGTTTCCGGCCGTTCCCAATGGGCCGTCAGCAGCGCTGTGCGGGCGGGATTCCGTTGGCTGAACATGAACGAGAGATGGTCCGGATACCAATCTGCGCCGCCGGTGGCATACGACACGAACAGCTTGGCCTGCGCCGCCGCACACACATCGGCAAGATACGCATTCGTGAGATAGCCGTTTTCTCCCACGTCGAGCCATTTCCCAGGATGAGACAAGGGCGCGTGGGCCGCATGGCCACGGACTTCGAGCAGTTGTTGTTGCGAGGCAAACACCAGCGGGATCGGCCCATGCTTTTGCGCGAGTGACTGGATCACTCCGTCCTTGAGGGGGGACTTGCCGCTATTCGTCGGCCCGCTGTCCGCATGCACGAGCACGTTATAGCCACGATCGGCGATGAGATAGCAGTTGCGCGGCATCTCCAGATCGCAGGGATCTTCGCCGTAGAACGGCACGGAGTACACGGCTCCTCCTTCGAACGCCCAACTTTCTCCATGCGCCAATTCGATCACGCGGCTAAATCCCAGTTCTCGCAAGAGCGATAGATAATCGTAGGAGAGCGTATGCCGATTCCTTCGGCTCGGCACGATGATCGGCGTGTCTTTGGGCAGGTGCAAGAGCGTGCGCGGATCCACATGATCGTCGTGATCATGGGTCAAAAAGACGGCAGCCGGTTTGGGCAGCAACGATCCCCAGAGCGACGGGACGGAGGATTCCGCAAACCAAGGAAGCAGCCAGGGATCGAACAACAGCATCTGGTCCCGTTGCCGATACAACAGCGCGGCATGGCCGAGATGGACCGTGTCTTTATCCTGTAGCGTCTCGAACCAGCAGGATCTGACAGAGGAGGTGCGCGAGCTGATCAAGCACTCATGTTGTTGGAGGGATTCGATCAGTCGCGTGAGCACGCGTTCTCCATCTCGCCCCGAGGTCGCCACCACCGTTTTGAATTCGTCGGTCTGATGCGTGCCGTCCAGGAACCCCAGTACCTTTCCCACCAGCGGCCCCAACTGTCGCTGGTCGAACCCGATCGGAATCGCCTGCCGCTTCACGGAATGGAAGATCCGGAGCCCGCCGTTGGTGACCGTGGCGGATTTGGTGGGATCGGTCGGAAACTCCCATTGAAACGTACCGTCCGGCTTCCGCCCACAACGAATATGCTGCTGCAGATTGGGGCGGGCGCTGATCACCTCCGCATAGGCATCCTCCAATCGCCGTTGACGATCAGGATCGTCAAGCGGGGCCCGCTTGGAAAAGACATCGCTGATGGCCGTATCGATCGCGCTGGAGAGGAGGCCATGGGCTTCACTGAGACTCGCGACGACTTCGGGGGCCACCCCTGCAACAAAGGGAAAGGGCCCAGGAGGGTCCGCGCTCTCCAATTGAACCCAGGCCCAGGGCGCGAGACTGAGATACTGTTTTTTGGGCAGACTGTCCCAGATCTTCATACTCGTAAGGCGTGAGGCGTAAGGCGTAAGGGGATCGCCCTTCCGTCTTTGACCTCGTCATTTTTAACCATCGTCTCACCCCTCACGCCTTACCCCTTACGTGTGAATTCTAGTTTGCTGATCGTAGGTTCGTACAACGCTTGAATGACAGTCCCGTCGGGGTCGGAAAAGTAAAAGGAATAGCTGCCGTCGCGATGCTGCTTCGGCGGTTTTACGACCCGCCCGCCCAGCTGCGGCAGACGCGGTTCGACCTCCCGATACATCCGGTCGACTGCTTCAGGACTCTCAAGGATCACGCCGACGTGATCCAACGATTGCCCCCCCAAGGGCTGATACGCGGTGAGCTCGGACGCCGGGATCTGGTGTAAGGCGAAATTATCCGATCCGGAGCTGAAATACACATTGTCGGGGTCGGGCTCCCACACCACCTTCATCCCCAGCAACTGCTCATAGAACGTGCGAGAACGCGCGAGATTCGTGACGCGCAACGCCACATGGCGTAATCCTCGATGGAGCGGAGTACTCATAGTCATCCTCAATCGTGTCCGTATAGTAGGGAGCCACCTCGGCTCCGTCAATTGAAAATCCCTAGCACGATGCTGAAAAAGTCGCTCTTCTGGCCATTTTGAGCATCCTGCGGGAGCCTTCTACTGTTGTGCCACATTTGCGGACCATCGAAGTTCTCGCGCACCCACAGAGTTTTTCCGCAGCCTGCTAGAATGCGGAGTGAGGCCCGACTCGCCTGATCAGGCCGGTGGCTGCGCTTTCACTTCCGGCTATGGTACGATCCTCACGCTTCCGATCTTGAGCAAGGAGCCCGCCACGATGTCTGCCCGACCATTGATGGTTTCGACTGTGCTCTGTGCCCTGCTCAACATGTCCCCGCTCTTCGCAGCCGACCAACCGCCTCAGGTCCTGTTTATGCCATCGACGGGCAAAGACGGTGCGCCGATGGTCGAGGTCCCGGCCAGCTCGTTTCCCATGGGTGTTCCACAAGGCGATCGGGATGGCGGACGCGATGAATATCCACGCCATGACGTGTTTGTGGACACCTTCTTTATCGACACATTCGAAGTGACAAACGGCCGCTATCTGGAGTTCGTCAAAGGCTCAGGCCATCGTGTCCCACAGAACTCGAAAAATCCGACGCGAAACCTCTGGCAAGGAGATGCCATCACTGACTCACTGGCCGATCGACCCGTGATCAATGTGGATTGGTTTGACGCCGAGGCCTATTGCGCCTGGGCGGGCAAACGACTCCCGACCGAAGCCGAATGGGAAAAGGCGGCAAAGGGCACCGCCGATCGACGATTCCCCTGGGGCAATGTCGAGCCCACGGTCAAACATCTCAACTTCAATCAAAAATGGATCGGCGAGAAGACCCTCATGCCCGTCGGGAGCTATGAAGCCGGTAAGAGCCCGTTCGGCGCCTACGACATGGCCGGCAACGTCTGGGAATGGGTCAACGACTGGTACGACGCCCGGTATTACGAGAAGAGCTCGGCGAAGAATCCCAAAGGCCCGGACATCGGCACAAAGAAAATCGTTCGGGGAGCAGGATGGCAGAACGAGACCCCCACAGTCCGCATCTTTACCCGCGTGGACAGCGATCCGACGATTCGGAACGAATCGACCGGTTTCCGTTGCGCAGCCGATGCGGCAAGTAAAAAGTAAAAAGTCAAAAGGAAAAAGTGGGCGCAAATAAAGAAGCGAACAGGAGAAATCCTGATGGCCGACGGGACATACAAGAGCGGACTTTTTCTTTTGCTTTAGGCATCATTCATCTGTGCCAACAGCTCGATGGCAAGCCCAGCATCGGAAAGACCCTTGCCCTACAACTTCTTCGATCTGGAACGTCTGTTGGAGCAAATGTCGAAGAGGCGCAGGCGGGACAGAGTAGAGCCGATTTCATCAGCAAGTATTCCATCGCACTGAAAGAAATTCGGGAAACTCGTTACTGGCTCCGCCTCATAACGGAAGCTAAAATCATAGACCCCACCGCCATGAGTCCCCTAATCGAGGAAGCTGCTGAACTCTGCAACATTTTTGGAGCCATCGTCTCTCGAGCAAAGCAAAACACATGAAACTTTTTACTTTTTCATTTTTACTTTTGCCTTCAAGGCCACAATGACAGCAGCGCAAGGGTTTAGTGGCCTGTGCATCGCGGCATTCGAAAGCCGTATGGCAACGGAGATGACCCGGCTGATCGAACACTATGGCGGCCAACCCCTCGTAGCTCCTGCCCTCCGAGAAATTCCCATCCAGGACAATCCCGCTGCGTTGCGCTTCGGCACCAGACTGATCGACGGACAGGTCGATATCCTCATCCTCATGACGGGCATCGGCACAACCATCCTCTTCGAAATTCTACGTTCGCGCCATCCCATGTCGTCGATCATGACGGGACTCAAGCAGACGGCCATCATTGCTCGTGGCCCCAAGCCGGTCGCAGCACTCAAGACCCTTGGCATCACACCGACTCTCACAGTGCCGGAACCGAACACCTGGATAGAGGTGGTCTCGACACTCGACGAGTACCGTCCTGTCAAGGGTCTCCGCGTCGCCGTGCAGGAATATGGCACGTCAAATCCAGATCTCTTGGAGGCCCTGAGACAACGTGGTGCAGAGGTCTTTCCCGTGCCCATTTACCGTTGGGCGCTCCCGGAAAACACAGGCCCGTTGAAACAGGTGCTCGGCGAGATCATCGCGGGGAACATTCAGGTGATGTTGGTAACCAACGCCGCGCAGATCGATCATGTCATGCAATTACTCCAGCAGGAAGGCACAACCGCGCAGTTCAAAGAGGCGTGCAAAAAGATGGTCGTCGCGTCAATCGGCCCCACCGCCAGCGAACGCCTCCGCCACTACGACCTCCCCATCGACTTCGAACCTTCCCACTCCAAGATGGGCGTGCTTGTCAAAGAGACCAGCGAGCAGGCTCACTCGATCCTCATCTCAAAACGCGGCTAGCGTGTGTACGCTCAGCCAGCTATAATCGGCCTTCATTATGGGAAATAAGGACGCGCGTCGATATCCAGTCATATCACTGGGCGCCGAACACTTGGTGATAGGACATCTTTTGCGGCGAAACATTCTCACGTATAAGACTCCTCCAAATAATGAAGGCTATGACCTGATCTGTATTCACCCTAACCCACGAGACCCACGAAGAAACAATGCGCTGATTCGTATTCAGGTTAAGAGCCGCTACCAGACTGATTGCGATCGAGCCTTCCCATTGAAAGAAAAATCCTTCGGCGCGTTCGATTATCTGATCATTGCCTTTTTGAACAACGGCTATTACTACAAGAAGCACTCTGTTCGCGAGGGATTCAAGGAGCCCGTTTTCTATACTCTCCCCCTCGAATTCCTCAAGAAACACCACCAAACAGCCAAGTCGGGATGGGAAAGAGTGCTTACGAAGGGTCTAGATGATGAGATGGAGCCGTACAAGAATGAGCGAGGGTTTGAGATCATTGCTACCAAATTAGGTATTCCCTATCCTGGGACGGAGAGCAACTAGCTCTGTAATGCACACGCGCCGAATCGGCAGAGTCTCCATTCACTCATTCATCCACCACTCAATCGAGCGTGCAGGGCTTGATTCGAACATTGCCGGAAAAGCAGCTTTACTTCTGAACGAGGGAAAAGGGTTTTGGGCGCCTTTTCCCTCACTTACTCTCTCTCCAGAAGGGCGGCGAGCCTGCCCTCAACTGCGCGCGTCCAACGAGCACATTCCGATCGTGCGCGTTGCGCGAGCACGAAGGGCTGGCCGTCGCCCTTCTGCCCTTGTCGCTTCGGGAGGCATGAGCGCGTCAGCCCTGCGCACCCGCTACTTCTTTCACGTCCCGCGCGCAACGGAACCCCATCCAATTCATCTTGGTGTTGGGATCGGTGCCGTTGCGTTGTGCGGCCCGCACGCTCGGCGTGCTGTCGATCCAGCCGCCGCCACGGAAGCTCCGCTGCGTTCCCTTCTCCGGTCCCTTGGGATTCTTGTCTGGCGCAGTCGCGTAGTACTTGGGGTCGTACCAGTCGGCCACCCACTCGGCCACGTTACCGGACATCTGGAAGAGGCCGTACGGGCTCACAGAATTGTCGTACTTGTCCACGGAAATGATCGGTGGATAGAGCAAGAGCCGTTCGGGACGATCGCGCACCGGACCTGACAAACCGGTCCGACCGAAGTTCGCACGCGACAGGCCGGCCGGCTGATTTCCCCAGGGATAAATCCGCCCATCCTCCCCGCGTGCCGCCTTCTCCCACTCGGCTTCGGTCGGGAGTCGTTTGCCCTCCCACGTGCAGTAGGCATCGGCATCGGCCCACGACACGTGCATCACAGGATGGTTGATCATCGTCTCCTGGAAGTTGCCGCCGTCATACTGCCAGTCGATCAGCGGCGCCAAACCCTTGGCGAGGATGAACTTCAGATATTGCACGGTGGTCACTTCGAACTTATCGATCTCGTATGCATCCACGTAGACCTTCCGCTGCGGGAACTCCGCCTGATAGGCGTTGTGGTCTATCTTCCTATCGCTCCCCATGGTGAATGAGCCAGCCGGGATGAGGACCATCTCGTCGTGAGCCGGCAACTTCACCCGCTCGGCGGCAAGTTTCTTTCCTTCGGGGGTCCATTCCCGGACGACGTCGGCCACGTCCAACGCGTGAACCGATCCGCCCATTGCAATCAATCCTGCCATCACAGCGCCCGCGATGATTCCGAATACTTTCACAATCTAGCCTCCTTGCTGCGTTACATGCCAGGCCCGGTCTGCCCGGGTATCTCTTGCTTGTCGAAGTCTTCAAGCGGCTGAAAACTAACCGGCAGGTTGAAGAGGTAGTCCGAGACCGACCGCAGCTTCACATGCTGGTACTCCACAATCCAACTCCCGTCTTTCCTCGCCAGCTTCATCGGAAAATGAATATCCGTGGCGACCCACTGATAGTACACCTCGACCTGCTCCCCTTGCTTCGTTGTGACTTCGTATAGGATCGTCGGATGCCCCTCTCGCACTTCCGTGCCGATCTCCTGCCGCGATACTTCTCCGTCCAGCTTTTCACTCACCATGAGATCCTGCTCCGGACTATAGGGCATCGTTTTGAAATGTTTCATCCGCGAGAGCAGCAACCAGACAACCTGCTTGTCCTTGCGCACGATGCTCACGTTGACCGGCCCCATCGACTGGTGTTCGATGCGCCACATCGTATCGCGGTAATAAATATTCGCTTTGTGCGTTCGGCCATCGATCTTCGTCACTTGATCGGCAGTAAACTCCAGCGCCCAGGCAGGCAAGCCAACGAGCAACAGGCTACCAGCACACAAAAGGACGAGACAGGTCTGACGCATCGCGGGCGATCCTACCATAGAGCTATGTTCGCTTTCCTCTGGCAGTATGCTGAAAAAGTCTGCCAGCCTGTCTTGTTCATATGGTCTATTCGGTCGGTCTGTCTGGTCGATTTGGTTTGTATAGTTCATCGAGTTGGTCTTGTTCAACCAAACAAACGAGACAGACCGAACAGACCAGACAGACCAGGCTTGTCCCAGACGTGTGAGCCATCGAAGTCCTGCTGTGCCAAAATTTTTTCCACAGCCTGCTTGATCGGTTACGAGAGGACAAGCACACCGGCTCCCGAATAGCTTCCGGCTTTCAATTCTTGCAACGCACGGTTGGCTTCGGCGAGGGGAAACGACAGGGTATGGGGTTTGATGGGAATCGCAGCCGCCTCGCGCAGGAGATCGAGGCCGTCCTGCTTCGTATTGGCCGTGACGCTTCGAATGACCCGCTCTCCAAAGACCTCGCGATCGTAGTCGAGCGAGGGAATCGGCGTCATGTGAATACCGGCGAGGGCGAGCGTGCCGCCGCGTTCCAATACGCGCAAGGCCGGCGGGACCAATTCTCCGGCCGGTGCAAAGATAATCGAGCCGTGGAGCTTGTCCGGTGGCCTCTCGGTCGCCCCGCCCACCCATGCGGCGCCCAATTCACGTGCAAGACGTCGATGCTCCGGTTTCAACGAGCTGACATAGACCTGACAGCCCCAATGACGAGCAATCTGGATGGCAATGTGAGCGGACGCTCCAAACCCATAGAGACCGAGCCGTTGGCCCGGCTGGATTCCACTCAGACGCAATGCGCGGTAGCCGATGATCCCGGCACAGAGGAGAGGTGCCGCTTCTTCATCACTGAAGACCGGTGGAATCGGATAGGCAAATGCTGCCGGGACGAGCGCATACTCTGCGTATCCGCCATGGACCTGATAGCCGGTAAACTTGGCGCGCTCGCACAGGTTCTCGCGCCCGCTCGTGCAAAACTCGCAGATGCCGCACGTGTGCTGCAGCCAGGCGATCCCGACTCGCTCGCCGACCGTCCGCTCACTCACGCCGGCACCAACCTGACTCACGACCCCGACGGCTTGGTGGCCGGGAATGAGTGGAAGCGAAGGGTTGGCCAACTCACCTTCGATGACGTGAAGATCCGTCCGGCAGATCCCGCAGATGGTGATGCAAACCAAGACCTCCCCAGGGCCCGGCTCTGGCATTGGAAGCTCGCAAAGCTGTAGCGGGGAGGTTCCCACGTCCGCTGTGCGCGCCAGGACCATCGCCTTCATCATTGATTGCTCTCAGGAAGATGAACCGATGTCGGGTGCCTCTCGGCAGGGACATTCTTGCAGCATCCTGCCTGGACCGCTCGAATCGGCAGGACGAAACGAACCACAGTGCGATAGCAAGCCAAAACTATGCAGGATGCTCAAAAAGGCCGTCCTTGTCGTTCGTGAAAGGTGAAAGGTAAAAGGTGAAAGGTTTCAAGAGGAAGAGCCTTCGGCAATCCTACGTTTTACCTTTCACTTTTCACGTCTCACGCGTACCGATCCTCATATGCTGGCGGGCTTTTTCAACAGCCTGTTAGGATTTCGCCTTGATACATTCAATATCGAGTCGAATCTGGACCTCATCGCCAACGACGAGCCCGCCGCTATCCAACGTCTTGTTCCAGACCATACCGAAGTCTTTGCGGTTGAGTTTCCCCTCCGCGCTGAAGCCGGCCCTGGTATTGCCCCAGGGGTCCTTCGTCGCCCCGTTATACTGGCCCACCA
>Ga0137415_10004559_pt1 | contig 13697 bp, 13 predicted proteins | sample CZODoug3_1_1_16f_FD_183082 | JGI IMG/M metagenome (GOLD analysis project Ga0137415, IMG submission 183082) | Vadose zone soil fungal communities from Angelo Coast Range Reserve, California, USA - CZODoug3_1_1_16fungal (Hybrid Assembly) | ecosystem: Environmental > Terrestrial > Soil > Vadose... | reverse complement strand
GGACACAGACGGAAACCAAGGAGCGGCAATTTGAGTTCAGGCGGACCTCTGCGGAGCCGCCGGGACACTCGAGGACATGCAACCAAGACGGTTCGGGACCGTGAGGCCCCGGGTTCAAAAACCGGGCCCCCGACTTTCTCCGACCTGGTGTTCCTCATTTGAACTCGCCCGACGATCACTGGTTATCGATTTCGCCTGTGGCTAGCCATGGAAGACCTGAATCAGAGACGCACGGGGCAGGACCGTGGGGCCCTCGGATCCACGCCGCGGTAATCAATTCCTCGCGATTCCCGATTCAGAGTAAAGGCGTCATATCTCCTGACGTCGGAAGACGAGCCAGCTAGCAGCCAGCGCGACCACCACAAAACCGGCGTTAACGATGATTGGCCACTCCCACCCCGTCGCTGTTTGCTGCAGGGCGAGGTCGCTTGCCAGTTCATTCAGGCCAAACGGAGTGAAGTGCCCGACGTTAGGCAGCGTGGAGACGACGCCTGCGACGACAAGAGCGACTATTCCGATGCCGGCGGCCGTGATTGAGGATCGCACCAAAGTGCTGCCTAAGAAGGTCACGGCGGCGATCTCGAGTAGGCCCAGCAGAATAACGAGGCACGCTGTTCCGAATCCAAGCACCGTAAGGGGTGCAAAAAGCAGGTCGGTATACAAGTAAGCCGCCAGTCCGCAGATGACGACAGCGGCCGCAATGGTCACGGCGATGCCGCTGAACTTCGCGGCGAGGAATGCAAAGCGGCTCACCGGCTTGACCAGGACGAAAGCTGCTGTGCCGGATTCCTTCTCTCCGGCGACGCTGCCCATGGCGAGCAGGATTGCAGCGAGCACCCCGACCTGACTCAGGTTCTTGATCAGCTGGGCGACCGCGTCCTTGATGGTTGGCGTGGGCACGTGAATGTCGATCGAGCTGGCGGCCAGCTTGACGATGTCCGGCGTGTATTTGGCGAGCACCGGCGACGCGAGCCCAAAGAGCAAGAAGATCACGGCCACCACGGGGAGCCGACCGGTGCGCCATTGCTCCGCGATCTCCTTATTGAGCAGCACGGCAAAGCCTCTCATTCCCGGGTTTCGGGTGGCCCCTGGCTCGGAACCAGTCGTAGGAAAATGTCCTCCAGGCTGGGCCGGATCCGCTCGAAACGGGCGACGTGAACGCCGCTCGAGGCGAGGATCCGCATGATCTCGGGCCCGGCCCGTGAGGCATCGTTCACGGCCACCCGAAGTACCGCTCCGTCGCGCCCGATGCCGCCGACCAAGGCCGACTGACCGAGGACGGTCACTAAATCCGCCCCGGCGGCGGCCTGGCCCGGTTCGAGCTCGATCGCGAACACCGGCTCCGCAAACCTCGTTTGGAGCTCCGTCATCGTCGCGTCTGCAACCAGGCGTCCCCGGTCGATGATGCCGACCCGGTCGCAGACTTTTTCAACGTCCTCGAGGATGTGGCTGGACATGAAGACGGTGACCTGGCCGCGTAGGTCCGCCAGGAGGTCGAGGACGTCGTGCCGGCCGGCCGGGTCCAGCGAGCTGGCGGGCTCGTCGAGGAACAGGACCTGGGGGCGGTTCATCAGCGCCTGAGCCAGATTCAGCCGCTGGCGCATTCCCCCCGAGTAGCCGGCGACGCGGCGGCCGGCGGCTTCGACGAGGCCTGTTTTCCCCAGCACTTCATCGACGCGTGACTTGAGATCGGATCCCCGAAAGCTGAAGAGTCGACCTACGAACTCGAGAAGCTCGCGGCCTTTCATCCAGCCATAGAGCCTCGACTCCTGGTCCTGGTGGCTGATGAGCTGCCGAAACCGAATGTCGCCGCGGGCGGGATCGAGCCCTGCCACGACCGCTCGACCGGAGCTGGGCCATGCCAGGCCGGTCAGCAGCCGGATCGTCGTCGTTTTGCCGGCGCCGTTCGGACCCAAGAAGCCGAACAGCGATCCTGCCGGCACTTCCAGATCCAGATGGTCGAGGGCAGTGATCTCGCCGTAGCGCTTGACGAGGCCGTGGCAGACGATCGCCGCTTCCACTTCCCTAGTTCTGCTTCCGGCCGGCCAACAGGTACACGATGGGTCCGATGCTGCCGACCAGAACGATGATGAGCGCCCAGACCAGCTTGTTGTCCCCGATGACCCGCCGCTCGGGCTTGAAAAGGTCGACCAACGAGAAGACGACCAATCCGAGCTCGATGACGACGAGGGGGAGGAGGACCAGCAGCACGCTTGTGGAGAGCTGTATCGCCAGGGGCAGAGAGCTCATTAACAGAAACGTACGATTTCGCTCGGGGCCTCGTAGTACCTAAGGCGCGCGGGGCGGCCGTGCTGAAACCCCTTGGCCCCTGTAGTAGTTCATGTAGCAAACCGTCGGAAAAACGCTTCAAATCTGGACGGAGCGGCTGGCTGCGCTAGAACTTTCGAACTGAAACCGATGGTTTCGGCGATTTCTGGACGGAAGTTCGCAGAGTTCGGGACCCTGAGGCCCCGGGTTCAAATCCCGGGCCCCCGACTTTTTCCGAACAAAGATTCCTTATTTGAACTGACCCAATAGACTCTCAGTCCACAGAGGCCGTTTCGAGAACCAACGCCTCAGGCGTCCCCACCAGGCCCGGCGAGTTCGCGGCACTTGTCCAGATCGTGTTGCGCAGAAAGCCCAGAAACGTCTGCGCCTGATCCACAGTCTCGAAGTCGAGGTCGATCACGACGTACCTCTCGTTGTCGACCGGCCGCTGGATGCGCTGCGCTTGCACGCCGGCATTGCGCCGCGCTTCGCGGAACCGGTTGAAAGCGGTCGTCCATGTCTCGAAATCCGTGATCGGGTGCTCTATGTGCAAGGTCGCCATTTCGTTCTCCTATGTTGTCGTGGTGTTGATTCAAGGTAGGCCGTCGACTCATCGTTCGCCATCCCAGATTGGTGGGATCTTCGCGACAGCACCGGTCCGTCTCCCGATGTTGGAAAGCTAGGATTTGACCGGTGGTGGAATGACCGCAGAGTTGCGTGCGATCGACCGGATCATGCGGATCTGTGCGACCGCGGCTCTGGACGACCGGTCGCTTCGGGTGGCAATCCTGAACGAAATCAGGCCGGTAGTCGCTTTCGACGCGTTTGTATGGCTTCTCACCGACCCGCAGACAGAGGTCGGATGTTCCCCTCTGGCCGATGTACCCTGCCTGCCCGAATTGCCGCGGCTGATCATGCTCAAGTACCTAACGCCATTCAATCGCTGGACACGACTGAAGGGTCCGGTCGCACGTTTGCACGAGAGCAGTGGGGCGCGCTTGGAACGCAGCCTCGTATGGAACTCGCTGCTCAGCCGGTACGGGGTGACGGACGTGGCGTCCGTAGTTTTTCGCAACCGTCAGGGTTGCTGGGGTTTCTTGGATCTTTGGCGGATCAACTCTTCGGAGCCCTTCGCCGAATCGGAGGCCGGTTTTCTCACCTCGATAGCGAAACCCGTGACCGAGGCACTGCAGCTGTCACGGGCCGACACTTTCAAGCTGGCATCTCCCACCGTCCCTGGAGCCGGGCCGGCAGTCCTGATCCTGTCACCGGAGTTGGAGGTGCGGGCGCAGACGGCTGAGACGGACGAGTACCTGCGGTTGTTGATCCCACCCGACCACGAGCGGCAGCCGATCCCGGCTGCGGCTTACAACGTGGGCGCACAGCTCCTTGCCGTGGAGGCTGGGGTCGATCAGCATCCGCCCTGGGCGCGTGTGCACCTGTCGCACGGCGTGTGGCTCACGCTGCGAGCCGCACGGCTTGGCGTCCCGGAGCGTGCGGGCAACCCGGAAATAGCGGTCACCATCGAAAAGAGCTCACCAACGGAGCGACTGGACCTCTTCTCGAGATCCTGCGCGCTGAGCGCCAGAGAAGCCGAGCTTCTCGGGCATCTGATTCTGGGCGCCGACACCCACCTGACCGCTCAGAGGATGTTTGTGTCAGAGAACACCGTCCAGGATCACCTCAAGTCCATCTTCGCGAAGACCATGACCAGCAACCGCCGAACCCTTATGGCTCGGGCGGTCGGTCAATAGGCGCGCCTCAGGTACGGCTCGGAGCAGCGTGGGGCCGTGGTCGGCGACGTCTGAAGTAGCCTCACCAAGGAAGTTTCGAGTCCGGCCGAGCGGTTCAAATAGCGTCCCGTCCCCCCGACCAAAACTCGAGATGCTCGCCAACAAGCAGCGACGCAGCGACGTTCTCGATTGGCTTTGCCACGTGCGCGACCTTATCCAGCCGGCGGCAGTTTCAAGCGCCTTAGCAGCAGTGCGTTGACCGCGACCAGCAGACTCGAACCTGACATCGATAGGGCGGCAATCTCGGGGCGCAGAACAAGTCCAAAAGCGGGCTCGAAAACGCCTGCTGCGATCGGAATCGCGATCGAGTTGTAGCCAACCGCCCATCCGAGGTTTTGGCGCTCCTTGCGGAGGGTCGCCCGGCCGATGGTGATGGCCGTCGCGACGTCGAACGGATCTGACCGCATGAGCACTATGTCGGCGGTTTCGATCGCCACGTCTGTGCCGGCGCCGATCGCGATTCCGAGGTCCGCCTGAGCCAGCGCCGGCGCGTCGTTTACGCCGTCGCCGACCATCGCCACCCTCTTGCCGGCTCGCTGCAGCTCGGCGATCTTGCTTGCCTTGTCTGCGGGAAGGACCTCGGCCAACACCTCGCGGATGCCGAGCTCGCGGCCGATGCGTTCCGCGGTAGCCCGGTTGTCACCCGTCAGCATCACGACCTCGATGCCTTCTCGCTGGAGCGCCTCTATTGCCTTCTTGGACGAGGGACGCGGAGCGTCACTGATACCGATCACCGCCGAGGCGCGGCCGTCCACCGCGACCAAAACTACGGTCCGCCCCTCCGCAGCCATCCTGTCGCGCTCATTTGTCAGTCCGTTGAGGCTGATGCTCTCCCGCGCCAGCAACCTCGCGTTTCCCACCGCCACGCGATGACCATCGACCATGGCCACCGCTCCGTGCCCGGGAACGTTCTCAAATTCAGTCGCCGGGAACTGGGCCGCACCCGCCTGCTCCGCGCGGCGAACGATCGCCTCCGCCAGCGGGTGCTCGGAGTCCCGCTCCACCGCGGCCGCCAGCGCCAAGACTTCTTTCTCGGACAACCGGTCCGTGTGCAGCTCGGTGACCTCGGGCTCGCCTTTGGTCAGCGTTCCCGTCTTGTCCATGACGACGACCTGGATCCGAGCGGCGTCCTCGATCGCGGTGGCGTTCTTGAACAGGATTCCGCGCTTGGCGCCGAGCCCGGTGCCAACCATGATCGCCGTCGGCGTCGCCAGCCCGAGAGCATCGGGGCACGTGATGACGACCACGGTGATGGCGAAGAGGATGGCCTGGCTGAAGCTGCGGCCCGCGATCAACCAAACGACAAGCGTCAGCGTCCCACCGATCAGCGCGACCAGCACGAGCCAGAAGGCTGCCCTATCGGCAAGCCGCTGACCGGGCGCTTTGGAGCCCTGCGCCTCCCGAACGAGCTTCACGATCTGGGCCAGAGCGGTGTCTGAGCCGACCTTTGTCGCGCGCGCCCGCAGCGTTCCGTTCTTGTTGATCGAGCCGCCGATCAGCTCAGCCCCCGTCGTTTTCGGAACGGGGAGGCTCTCGCCGGTCACGACCGACTCATCCAAGTCGCTCATCCCCTCCTCGACCACGGCGTCCACGGGAACCTTGGCGCCGGGTTTGATGAGAAGGAGGTCCCCGACCTGCACGTCTGCCGTGGGCACCTCGACTTGCGCGCCATCTCTGATAACGATCGCTTGCGGCGGGGAGAGATTCAGAAGGGCGCGGACCGCGTCGTTGGCGCCGCCCCGCGCTCGCGCTTCCAACCAGTGGCCCAGGAGCACAAAGGAGATCAGCACCGTCGTCGCCTCGTAGAACACGTCGCCTCCGCCGCGGAGAGTAATGACTACCGAGTAAGTCCAGCCGGCCACGATGGCTGTTGAGACAAGAACCATCATGTCCAGAGTCCGCGCGCGCAGGGCGCTAACTGCGCCCTCGAAAAAGAACGCACCTGAATAGGCGATCACAGGCAGGCTGAGGAGCAGCTGGAAGATGTCGTCACGCAGACCGAACGGAGCCGGCACGCCGAAATGGAGGACCTGGCGACCGATTGGAGACCAGAGCAGGATCGGCACCGACAGCACGGCCGCGACAAGAAAACGGTTGCGCATGTCCTGGACGGCCCCCGCGTCCATCGACATTCCGGCGTGCCCAGCGTGGCCCATTGCCGCGGCCGGGGCGTCCATCATCATGTCGTGGCCCTTCACGAGGTCACCATGAAGGGCATCAGCTCCATCGGCATGGTCACGAACGGACGCATCATGTCGCGATCCTCGTGCTCGAGGATGTGACAGTGGTACATGTAGCGGCCGCTGTGGTTCGTGAAACGGACGGCCAACTCAACAATCTCGTGGGGGTTCACGCGAATGGTGTCTTTCAGGCCGCGCTCGTTGTCGTCGATCGTGTGGTCGAGCGTGTCGTCGGGATCGCGCTCAACCACCACCGCCGCAGTCAACGCGAAGTCCTGAGTACCCCCCTCGGGGATCTCGTAGCGAATCGGACGGCGGGAAAGGATCTGAAACGGGTCGAGGTGAAGGTGGATCGGATGCGTGTCCCCAGTCAGGTTGATGAGCTGCCAGATCTCGTACTGGCCGAGCATCGGGAAGAAGGTCGTCGCGTCTTCGAAGTGTGCAGCAACGACGCGGTACCGCTCCGCTCTACCGTTGTCGGTGACCGTCACGACGGGTCCGTGATCGTCCTGGGCGACGGGCGCGAGCTCGCGCATGGTCAGCATATTTGGCCCGCCCACGAGCTCTCGTTCGACCAGCGCGATGGCCCGACGCGGCGCGCCCCCAAGATCTTGCGACGAAGGCACTCCGTAGTCCGTTGTGAGAACCTGCGGGATGGTGCGGCGCGTAGCTTGTCCCGCAACCACTCGGAAACGCATCACATACGGATACGCGAGAAGCCCATCCAGGTCGGCAGCCGTCTCAGCGTTCGCGGCGGGGAACGGTGAGCCGTCGAACGGCGCCTTTGCCGTGTTGAGCAGCGTCAGCTCGCTGCCGGGCTCGAGATCGGAGAAGTCCACAAGCACGTCGGCTCGCTCTGCCGAAGCGAGCACCAATCCGTCCGATGGCACATGAACGGGCCCTCGAAGCAGCCCATGGTCGGTGCCGATCTGCGTGATGCGGTCGAGTTCAGGCGCCCCATCCTTGAACAAGACGAGTCGATATGTGCGCGCGTTGGAACCATTGAGCATGCGTAAGCGATAGAGGGCCGGGCTCACTTCGAGTACTGGCCACACCTTGCCGTTGACCACCGTGAAAGGTGGAAAGGCCTCCATCACGCCCGGATCGGTCTTGTGCAGAAGGCGGCCGCTGAGGCCTCCGTTCTCTTCCAGGTCGAAGTTGCGATCCTGGATCAATATCGGGACCTCGAACGGCGGACCTTCGGGCAGTCCAAGCTCGCGCTCACGCTTGTCGCGAATGATCCACATGCCGGCCAGGCCGGCGTAGACGTCGAACCTGGTGACCCCCATCACGTGGTCGTGGTACCAGAGCAGGGCCGCCCGCTGGTCCGTTGGGTAGTGGAAAACGGCGCTTTGACCAGGCGCGAGGAGATTCTCTGCCCAGCCGTCGTAAACCGCAGGCGTGAGCCCGCCATGAAGATGCACGACCGCGTGCCCAGATAGGGCGGCGGCGTTGAGGTCTGGCGCTCCCCCGCTCAGCCCAGGGACGCACTGCACCGGCACGCCGTTTGCGTCGGCATGCCCGGGCGCAGTGGTCACAACGACCGGAAGCGGGCCAATCAGCTCGTTATGCCACTCGACGGTGACGGGATGGCCGCGCTCCGCCTCGATCGTCGGGCCCGGGACCGTTCCGTCATAGCCCCAAATCGTCGATTCGGGCATATCTCGGTGGAAACGATGCTGAGCTGCCCGCATGCGGACGACCAGGCGGCCTTCATTCTCGGCCGCGACCAGGCGCCTCGGCACGGGCAGTCGGTCTACGAACGGGAGAAGTCGTGGCCCCAGTCGGATATCACTGGGAGCATCGCCCGCAGAGGTCCGGATCATTGATTACCTCCTGAGAGTTGTGTCACGAACCAGGGTCGACGCCCGCGGGGTGACCCGGCAATCTCAGTTCGGGTGATTTGCCTCAGCAGTCCGCGTCGGTTGGGACGCGCCGCAACTCGACCAACTCGAGTCCCATCGACTCGATCTTCGACAGGACCCCGTGGAGGGCAGCCTGGTCTGAAACGGCGCCGCTGAGAACCGTGTCCTGACCGTCGACTTCGGATCGCAGGCCGGGAAACGCGCTGAGCATGGTTGGTCCCAGGTGGCCTCGAATTCGGATGGCGTAGTTCACAGATCTGGCTTAATCGTCGCTTGAGCCGAGCCGCGCTCCATCACCCAAAGCGGGTGATATTGGGGAGATGTCCCTCATCCAAAACGGGTGATCTTCTAAGTGGGATGATTGAGCAACCGTGAGTCCGACGCTCCGGTCTGACCGCAGAGCCGACCCTCACCTCCGCGATGCCGACGGCGGAATCGTTTCCCGCCCCGAGCTGGTCGACAGGCTGCAACGGGCGCGGCGCGTGACTCAAGTCTCGGCGTCGCCCGGCAGCGGAAAAACCACCCTTGTTCAATCTTGGATTCGCGAGTCGGGAATCGCAGACAGCGCCGCGTGGGTGTCGGTCGTTGGCGAGCGGCGGCACGCGCAACAATTCTGGATTTCAGTCTCGGACGCTCTGCGCAGCACGGGGCCTGGATCCCAAGTCGTGGGGACGTTGACCGGGGCACCGGACCTCAGTGGCTGGACCGTCGTGGAGCGCCTGATTGGCGACCTCGGCCAGCTCGAGAAGCAGGTGTGGCTTGTGATCGACGATCTCCATGAGCTGGCGTCCGACGAGGCCTTCCGTCAGCTCGAGCTCTTCATTCTTCGTGCCCCGGGGACAGTGCGCCTGGTGCTCCTCACGCGCCATGACCTGCGGATCGGTCTGCACCGGATCCGCCTGGCGGGCGACCTGACCGAGATCCGCGCCGCGGATTTGCGTTTTACGCCAATGGAGGCGCGAATGCTGTTTCAGAGAGCGGGCGTGGAGCTGTCTGATCCGGCGCTGGACCAGCTGGTGAGCCGAACGGAAGGCTGGGCGGCGGGTCTTCGACTGGCAGCGCTGTCGCTACGCGACCACCGGGATCCAGCACGGTTCGCAGCCGAGTTCTCCGGCACCGAACGCACGGTGAGCGAATACCTGCTGGCCGAGGTGCTCGACCACCAGTCCGATGACGTGCGGCGCCTGCTGTTACGGACGTCGATCCTCGAGCGGGTCAACGGGGCGCTCGCCGACCTCTTGACTGGCGGCTCCGGAGGTGAGCGCATCCTGCACGAGCTCGAGGACGCAAACGCCTTTGTTACGGCAATCGACTCGCAGCGGACGTGGTTTCGTTCCCACCGTCTGTTTGCGGACCTGCTCGAGCTCGAGCTTCGCCGAACCGAGCCAGGAGAGATGCTGGGGCTGCACGCGGCTGCCGCCGGCTGGTTCGCGCACCATGGACATCCGCTCGAAGCGATCCACCACGCCCAGGCCGCGGAAGAATGGGACACGGCGGCAGTGGCGCTCTTCAACGAGTGGTTGGAGCTCTATTTCTTCGGGCGCGTCGCAACCGCCCACCAACTCCTGTCCCGTTTTCCCGCCTCGGTTCCTGGCGTAGCGGCTGAGCTCGCCACAATGAGGGCAGTCGACGACTTCGATCAGGGTCTGCTGAACGAAGCGGTGGGTCAGCTGAACATTGCGGTGGAAGCTCTGGCTGCGGTGCCAGATGACCGGCGGGCCAAGGTCAGTGCGTACGTGTCCGTGATGCAGATGGTTCTCGCTCGGAGGCGCGGCGACTACCCCGTCGTCATTGAAGAGTCAAAAAGACTCCTCGATCAGGTTGGCCCCAATCCGTCGACGTTTCTCGGCCAGGGCCTTCGCGTGATGGCGCTCTTCAGTGTGGGGGTCGCAGAGATCTGGTCCAATCACGAAGACGAGGCGGACCAGCATCTCGAACAGGCCGTGGCGCTGGCGCAGCTTATGAACAGCCCATATCTCGAGATCATCGCTCTGGGGCACTGGGGATTGCTCGAAGCGCTGTACTCGTTACCCCTTGCCCAGGAGCGCTTCAAGCGGGCAGTCGACCTCGGCGAGGGGCACGGCTGGACCGAAGGGTCCGTGATGACGATGACGTACGTCGGTCTGGCTTACACGCTGATCTGGCAGGGCGAGGTCGATGAAGCGGAGCGATGGCTGGAGCGAGCGCAACGCGTTCACGAGCGCGATCGTGAACCGACGACTGCATTGGTTGAGCAACTCACTCATGGCTTCGTCGAGACTCTCAGAGGACGCAACGATGCGGCTTTGGCCGCCTTCCGCGCAGCGGAACGACACTCGCAGTCGGTTGCTACGGAGCATACGGTGTCGGCGCATGGTCGCGCGGTTGTGCTGAACGCGTGGCTGACAATGGGCAAAACCAAGGAGGTTGAGAAGGGCCTCGGCGAACTGGACGACGCTGTTCGCGGCACTGGAGACATCCGCATCGTTGCGGCGGCACTGGATCTGGCGCAGAACCACCCAGAAAGCGCGCAAGCGGAGGTGGAGCCAATCATCGATGGGTCGGCGCCAATGACGTGGGCAATGTGGAACATTAGCGCCCTGCTCCTGGACGCTATCGCGCGAGATGCACAGCAGGACGTCGAGGGCGCGCATCGTGCCCTCGAGCTGAGCCTCGATGTGGCCGAGCCAAACACTGCGCTGTTGCCGTTCCTTCTTTACCCTGCACCTGAGCTGTTGAGGGGGCACGCTCGAACGCGGACGTCACATGCGGTGCTGATATCTAAGATCTTGAATTTCCAGGGGCGGCGCCTGAAACCGGCTGCGAGAGAACTAGAAGCGCTTTCCGAGCCATTGAGCGAAGGCGAGCGCCGCATCCTGCGGTATCTCCCGACCAACCTCTCAGTGCGGGAAATCGCTGACCAGACGTACCTGTCGGCAAACACCGTCAAGACGCACATGCGACATGTCTTTGCCAAGCTGGACGTACATCGCCGCACTGAGGCAGTCGACCGTGCTCGAGAGTTCGGACTTCTTGCCCCATCTGCCTTGCGCGGCAGCGCTCGCCATCCCCAGTCCGGCCCTTGACATGACTTCTGATGACGATTGGGGGCGGACTCGCGCGAAGTCCCCAAATCACCCGAATTGTGATTGCCGGGTCACCCCGCTGGCGACGATCCTGATTCGTGACACATCTCTCCGGAGGTAATCACGAACATGACTCTCAACCGGGCGCTGACAATCGACCGAACGCAAGTCGGCACCAACGGCTTTCTACGGGCCACAGTCGCGGTGGCACTGCAGCGCCGCCGGCACGAGGAACAGGACGCATTCGTCCGCTGGCGCCAGGACATGGTGATGGTGCTCGACGTCGCCATCGGACAGTGTGAGCGGCGGAACCTGACTGCGCCGGTCAACATGCGTGCATCAGACCTTCGGCCGCCTGACCTGGTGATGGCGCTGATCGAGGAGCTCCAAGTCACACACAACTTCGAGGTCCGTTTCCCTAGCAACAACCAGCACGCACTAGACATGCTCCTCGCTCTCCAACACTTTTACCTGGCCTATGCCGACGTAGACGACGCGGCGAGAGAGGTTCTGGGCGTGAGCGCCGCTGGCGCAGTCGCATGACAGGCGCCGGCGTCGTCTTCCTGACGACGTTCCTCGCGGCCGTGGTCGAGGCGATCGAGATGGTCACGATCGTCGTCGGCGTCGGGGCGACGCGAGGATACCGCTACACGCTGATCGGCGCCGCCGGAGGTCTGGTGGTGCTGGCCATCGCGATCGCGGTTGGAGGCATCGCCCTCGCTGCGATTCCGATCGGCCCACTGCGGCTCGTGATCGGCAGCCTGCTTCTGCTGTTCGGCCTGCAGTGGTACCGCAAGGGAATCGTCCGCGTCGCGGCTCGCGGCTTCGCCGGGTATCACCCCCAAGAGCTGCAGGAAGAAGAAGGACCTCCTGAGTCCGGGTTCGACTGGACGGCGTGGTTCTTGGCCTTCAAGGGGGTGACACTGGAAGGTCTCGAGATCGCGATCATCGTCGTCTCGTTTGGCGCGAGCGCCGGTCAGCTGGGGCCATCGATCCTCGGCGGAGCGGCGGCGATCGTGGTCATCGGCGCCACGGGCTTTGCGATCAAGGGACCGCTGGAGCGGATCCCGCGCAGCTTCCTGCAGCTGGTGGTCGGCACGCTGCTCACGTCGTTCGGCACGTTCTGGGCCCTCGAGGGTCTCGGCGTGACCTGGCCGCAGAGCGACGGCGACATCGTCCTGCTGCTGGTCTTCTACGCGCTCTCGGCGGCGATTTTCATCGGGCTGGAGCGCCGCGCGAGACCGCGGTTGCTGGCGGTGGCGCAGTCGTGAACATGGTGGTGCGGGTCGCCGGCGCGGTCGGGAAATTCATCTATGGCTACATCTTCGGCGACGACTGGATGGTCGCCGTCGTGATGATCCTGGCGCTCGTTGCCACGGGATTATTGCTGCGCGCCGGTGTCAACGCATGGTGGTTGGTGCCTGTGCTGGCGGTCGCGATGACCGGCTTCAGCCTGTGGCGCCGGCGAGCAACGATAGCGCGCACGGCCTGAGGTCGGAATCATCTCCCCCAGCGACATCAGCATGCTTCTGCAAAGGTCGCTGTCGGGTCGCTCCCAAGTGCGCGTGTAAGAATGCGTCCCCCGACCCATGGCGCGTGTTGAGGCAGACACGAGTCGACGCTTCGATGAGCTTGCCGCCCCAGAGCATCCGAGTGCGCGATAGTGGTCCCCTGGCTCTCGATGCACAGATGGAGTCGATTCTCGAAACGGTCTCGCGAAGAGCTCAGACGGCGTTTGAAGTTCTGACTATTAGAAAGGGGGAATGGAGAGTGAAATGCTGACAGGAGAGGACCTTCGCTACTTCCAGAAGCGACTCGAGTCGGAACGCGAGGCCATCAAGTCCCGCATGGCGGAGCGAAGCCGCGACAGCCAGGAGACCGTGCGGGAAGAGTCGGGCGTCGGTGACTCAGGAGACAATGCGACGCGTCTCAACGATCTTGAGGTCGAGGCGGATGAAGGCGAGGTCGATCTCGTCACGCTGGCGCAGATCCAAAGAGCCCTTGGTCGGATTGAGGATGGCACTTACGGGGTGAGCGAATTGTCCGGAAAGCCGATTCCGAAGGAGCGACTCGAAGCAGTGCCCTATGCGACGACGCTCGTCGAGGAGGCGTCGCCCGAGCCCGCCTGACAACTATTGCCGCCGAGCGCGCCGTGGAGACCGTCACCGAGAGGCGTGCGCATAAGGCCACTTTCGAGGCCTTCATGTAGTAATTGGGGCGCTTGAAATGGCTCGAAATAGCTCCAGCTGGGTCATCGACGCGCGTCAATCGAGTTCAAATCCGCCGAAAAAGGTCTCGGTGGACGAATTTCGGGACCGTGAGGCCCCGGGTTCAAATCCCCGGGTCCCCGACCATTTTTTGAACGCTGAATCAGCGAATCCGGTGGTTCTCAGGCGGTCGCCGTGGCACAGGGAGGGCACAGTATTTTCTTGGAACTATGTGGCGGCAGCCCCGTCCAAGTGGATTTCGAACCGCCGATTGAACTCGCTCACGGTTATCGCAAGGCGGATCTATCAGCACGCGCAG
>Ga0137415_10004557_pt1 | contig 13698 bp, 8 predicted proteins | sample CZODoug3_1_1_16f_FD_183082 | JGI IMG/M metagenome (GOLD analysis project Ga0137415, IMG submission 183082) | Vadose zone soil fungal communities from Angelo Coast Range Reserve, California, USA - CZODoug3_1_1_16fungal (Hybrid Assembly) | ecosystem: Environmental > Terrestrial > Soil > Vadose... | reverse complement strand
AAGGTCGGGGTCGCGAGTTCGAGTCTCGTTTCCCGCTCCAATCTTCGCGCCGATTTATCAGCCACTTGTCGGCACAGGTAGGCGTTGTCGAGAACGCCTTGGTAGCAAAGTTCTTTTGCTACCTTTGCTACCGGGCTCCGCCTGACGGCTGGATAAGCCGCCGCGGCTTGCCGTCTATCCATTCGCGGCGCTATGCACGCCATATCCGTGTCGCCACTGACCTTGTCGCGGATGACGAAGTGAAACTGCGACGGAGCCGCGGGACGGGCTACGGGGCGGCGTGGGTTTAGACTGAAGCTGCTGTGACTATCCAGGATTCGCAAATACGCACCAAAACGAATTAAGGACAGGCCGTAGTTTTTTTGTTATGCCGTAATGTGAATCATGGATAGTCAAAAGAGCATGCCGATAAACAAAGTCCCGCAGGTCTGGCCCAAGGGCACGGCCGGGACTCCCGCGCGAGCTGTGCTGTACGCCCTTTCCCTGGTTGCCGCCGCGACCGCCCGGGGCGAGACCGATGCGAGCTTCCGCTTGAGCGCCGGGCTTGAGGATCTGCCCGCCTATTTTCCGGCTTATCTCGCCAACGGTTACGTCTCGACCCTGAGTGCGCCGCGGGGTACCGAGGCCACGCGGGCCTATCTGGTGGCGTTCATGGACTACGCTGCGGGAGATATCTCGCGCCCGGCGGCCGTTCCCGGGTGGACCGAGATCGACTTCAGCTCGAGTCCAGCTGGGCCGGGTCAGGCGTGGCTCAACAAAGCCCCTTTGAACGAAGGCCGCTTCAGGGACTACCGTCAGACCCTCGACTTGCACGACGCCACCTTGACGACGAGCTATCGCTACCTCGACCGCGGTCGCGAAACCGCCATCGAGGTCACCACGCTGGTCAGTCAGGCCTCGCCGCACCTGGCGGCGAGTCGCTTCAAGATCACGCCCGAGTACGACGGCGTGGTGCAGTTGTCGTTTGCGCTGACGCTGTGGGCGCCCCCGGCTCCGCGCTTTGCGCTCGCGCAGATGAGCGGGCCAGAGATGGAGGCGGCTATCGCGGCGAACGGGTTGTCGCTCGAGCCGCGAGCCCCGGCCACGCCCGACCGCGAGGCGGTCTGGTATCCCGGCTACACGGCCGTGCGCGCGAGCGATGGCGATAGTGGCTCGCTGTCACTGTGGCTCGACGGCGAGGCCGAGCAGGGCCTGCCCATGGCGGTGGCGGCTGCGGTGGCCCTCCCGGAGGCGGGGCGTGCGGGATCGGTAACAATTGACCATGACCGCTATCGGCTCGCCCTTCATGTCAGCATGGATGTCGAGCGGGGCCGGACGTACGTCTTCACCAAATTCGTCGCCATGTCGCGCGCCGGATGGGGTGGCAACGCTGCGGATGATCTGGTTGTGGCCAAAGATGCCCGGAGCCGGGGGTTCGATCACCTGTTGAGCGAACATCGCGCGGCCTGGGATGCGCTGTGGCAACCGGACATCCTGATCGAGGGGGATGCGAAGGCTCAGCAGGTTGTCCACTCGGAGCTGTATTACCTGCTGGCGAGCGCGACCGCCGGTACGGCGTGGCCGGTCGGCCCCTGCGGGCTTACCACCTGTTATGCCGGTCACGTGTTCTGGGACGCCGACACGTGGGTATTTCCGGCGTTGCTGTTGCTGCACCCCCAACGCGCAAAACCCATGGTCGCGTTCCGGGAGCACACCCTCGAAGCGGCACGGCAGCGGGCGCGGGAGCGCGGCTTCGACGGAGCCATGTACCCCTGGGAATCAGATCCCGAGAACGGCAGCGAACAGACTCCGCACATGGCCTACGTCCTGGGAGAAACCGAGATTCACGTGAACGCGGACGTCGCGATCGCGCAGTGGCAATACTATCTGGCCACGCACGACCGCGAGTGGTTGCGAGCGCATGGCTGGCCGGTGATCCGGGAGGTGGCGCGCTTCTGGGCCAGCCGCGCCACCTATGACCCGCGTGCGCATCGCTACGAGATCGCGCATGTCAATTCCGTTGCCGAGTCGAACACGGACATTCCGAACGATACCTTCACCAATGTATCGGCCGCCAAGGCCCTGAGCATCGCCGCCGCTGCCGCAGGCGTGCTCGGTGAGCGCCCCGATCCGCGCTGGAGCCGCATCGCCCGGGGGCTGTATATCCCGCTCGCACCGGGCGGGGAGCATCACCTGCCGTTCGACCCCGCCGTGATGGCCGACCGCAGCGACGAGGACTTCGGAGGCGGCCCGATCGCGCTGTTGTTCCTGCCCTCGCTGGACCTCGCCATGGGCGCGGAGTTGCGGCGCCATGATTATGAGTACGGCATTCGCCCGAGTTCGGTCGCGCGGGTCGCTGCGGCCAGCATGGGCATTGCACCGCGGTCGATCGCCGCCGCCACGATCGGTGATAGGGCCGATGCCGCGGCCTGGTTCGCCACCAATTTCACCGGAGGCACGCTCAAGCCGCCGTTCAACGTGCGCACCGAAACGGCCGGCAACAATGTCGGGTATTTCCTTACGGGCTCCGGGGGATACCTGCAGAGCCTGATTTACGGATTCAGCGGCCTGCGCATCCGCGAGGCCGGGCTCATCGAAGCGTATGCGCCCGTCCTGCCGCCGGGCTGGAATTCGCTCACCTTGCGCAACCTGAGCTTCCGCGGCCAACGCCTGGATATCCGCATCGCGCGCGATGCCGCCGGCATGGTGCGGCTGACGCGCCAGGTGCATTGACGCACGGCGCGTGCAATCGGCACCCGGCAGGTCCAGCCGGCCGGGAGGCCTCAGCGGGCTCCAGAATCAGCCGCCGCGCGCTCGTCGGCGACCAGTACCTCGGCCTTCAGTCGCGTTCCGCCGGGCAGTAAGTGATGCGTCTCGCAGGTGGAGCGATAGTCGACATTGCGAGTCGCAAACAGAGGCAGGACCTTCTGCTTGATCTGTCCGATGAGCTCGCAGTCTGCGGCCGCATCGACCGGATCGTGCTCGTAGAGGCCGGTCAGGAGATCCACCCTCTGCCAGTGTACCGGCACCGCCGGCCCACCCTCCTTGCCGGCTGGCTGCAGCACGTTCATCTTGATACTCACACCGGCAAACGGGTCCGGCCCCGCAAGACGCGTGCAGCCATAGCCGCGCACCCGAAGGTCGGGACGTGCTCCCAGTTTGATCAGAACTCTCCTCATCCTGTCCTGCAGTCCGTCGCAGGAGTACTTGGTGGTAAAGCCCTGATAAGCGAAGTTAAGCTCCTTCGGCGCCCATACGGCAGACTCGCGGCCTGAGGCTGCAGACTCATCCGCCTGGGGGTTCGCCGACGCGGATGCGCATGTCAACACGGCCACTGCCGCGAGGGCCCCAAACTGCCCGTGAACGGACCGTTTGCCCGGATTCTTGAAGCGCATGTCTACCTCCGCCGCGGTTGCCCGCCCGCACTAGCCTTTCGGTTGTCGGGCGCCACTGGTGTTCCAGAACGGTACGTTCCGGGCGCTGGAGTCACGGCCGCTTGCGTAGGGATCCGCGGCAGCGCGCCGACGCGTGCGTGCAGTTTGCGCTCTACGGGTCGGTGCTGCGCCGCCTGATCAGCCCCGCGATACAACGCTGGGGCTCACCACATGGGGCCCAGCACGATGTAGCGCCGCAGCGTCGCCGGGAACTGATCCGGGCGCGAAGCTCAGCCGATGCAGGCTCCGCACCGTACCCGCCTCGTTGCTAATTCGCAACAAGGCTTGTTATGGCTAATCATTCGCATTACAGTTTCGCAAGGTGCCAGGTCCGCGACGACCATACGTCCAGCCCGCACCTTCATACGCGACTGCAGGTCCGATTCGCTTTACATATCGGGGAGGGGGATCTCCATGAGAGTGAAAAGCAACAAAGCGCTCCGCAGGAGTGCCCGGTTGGCTCGACGAGCGCCCAGTTCACCCGTAGTTGCGCTGCCCGCGGCTACGTCATCCCCGCGACGGCCGTGGCTGCGAGTGGGCGCCGCAAACGGCGTTGCGGCCGCGGTGGCCGGGATTCTTTACGGTTCCGGCGGCGCGGCCTACGCGCAGGAGCAGGCGGAGGCGGGGGCCTCAGCTGCCGGGGCGTTGCAGGAAGTCGTGGTGACTGCCACTGCGCAGGGCGTGAAGAAACTCGACGCCAGCTACAACATCGTGTCGGCGTCCCAGGCCGATATTGCCATGGCGAATCCCGCGAGTACCGCGGAAATCTACAAACTCTCCCCTGGCGTCTGGCCGGAAGCATCCGGCGGGCAAACCGGCGTCAATATCGACGTAGCCGGTTTCCCCTTGGGCGGCGGCGATTCTCCGTACTTCACGACCATGGTTCAGGGCACGCCCCTGTACGGCTCCCCCTTCCTGTCCTTCATGGACAACAGCTCTTTGATGCGGATGGACGACACCGTCGAGCGCGTCGAGATCGTCCAGGGCGGAACCTCCGCGCTCTTCGGCCCGGGCCAGCCGGGTGCGACGGCGAACTTCATCCTGCGGACCGGCTCGGCGAAGCCGACAGGGTCCCTGGGCGTGACCTACGGCTTCGAGGGAGGGGGGGGGTCGATGGAACGCGTGGATGTGTTCCAGAGCGGCAAGCTGACCGAGGGATGGTACGGCAGCATCGGCGGCTTTTACCGCAAATCCGACGGAGTGCGAGATCCGCAATATCCGTCCGACATCGGCGGGCAGCTGACGGCTACCTTGAAGCATGATCTCGACAATGGCTCGGTCATGTTCTGGGCCAGAACCATGCACGACAAGAATCAGTGGGTCGCCGATTTTCCCTACACCGTCGTCAACGGCTCAATTCAAACGTATCCCGGCTTTAATCAGCTCAACTCCACCTGGAACAGCAAGCAGCTGCAGAATATCTCGATACCGGATCCCGGCTGCAACTGCTTACGGAACGACGACATCAGCGATGGTCGTGGCGGCGACCTGAGCTATTTCGGTTCGGAGCTCAAGGAGGCATTCGGCAACGGCTGGTCCATCAGCAACAACTTCATCTTCGACGGCGGGTATCTGAATACGCACGCGATGATCAACAACGGGAACCCCACGACGCTGGGGGCCTACATTTTAAGCCGGACCTCAGACCCGAAGACCTGGCCGACGGCATTGACCGGGGTGCCCGTCCAGGCCGTCTATCCAGACGGTCTGGCAGCGGATCCCAACCAAAGCGTGATCCTGCAGCAAACCTGGCTGGTGCAGAAAAAACTCACGAGCGCCATCGATGAATTCCGTCTAAACAAGGAGTTATTCGGCGGCAATACTCTGACCCTTGGGGTGTATTTGGCCCACTACACCATGAACGACAACTGGTCGTTGGGCGCCAACGCGCTGACGACCAATGTGCCAAACGCGAGCCCGATCATCCTGTCGGCCGTCGACGCAGCTGGAAATCAATATCAGGTGAGCAGCCCGCAGGGCATCGCGAATGCCAACGGGGGCTACCAAATCCTCCAGAACGGCCGCGCCACGAATATTGCCGGGTATCTGTCCGACTCATGGAGGATCGATCGTTGGTTGCTCGATGCCGGGGCTCGCCTCGAGCACATCAACCTGACTCAGGAGACGAGCAACTTAGCGCGGGTTCAGATGGGGACGGTGTTCGACCTGTGGGACAACTCGGTGTCCTTGCCCGATGGTACGTTCTCGCACGGCAGTAGAACCAACACCAGGCCGACGTTTTCCGCGGGCGCAAATTACGAGTTCAGCGACCATATGAGCGCCTACGTGCGCGTCAACAATGGCGTGCTTCTCAGGATCTTCGACGATGTCCGTTGTAACGTCAACGACGGCAAGAACGGTTGTCCCAATCTAGTGCCCCTGCAAACCGTGCAGAACTACGAGTTCGGTTTCAAGATTCAGAATCAATGGACGTACGTCGACGCATCGGTTTACGACAAGGAGTTCCAGGGAATTGCGTATACGCCCACGGATCTCGGCGGCGCGCCGATCGGCCCGGCTACCACCTTTGGATCGACATCCAGGGGAGGGCGACTCGTCGGCAGCGTGAATCCGTTCGCGACCAGTGATAACAAACTGCTGAGCGCCTTCAAGATCACGGTCAACGGCATCTACGAAAATGCTCACTACAAGGACTTTCAGGGCTGCTTCACGTACATCGACATCAACAACAATAAGGTCTGCGGCGCGATCAACGGTAACCAGCTTGCGCGTTTGCCGAAGTATCAGTACCGGGTGACACCGGGCGACACGCAGGTGTTCAGCTGGGGCACACTGACCGAGCAAATGACGTACGAGTACATTGGCAAACGGTTCCAGGACGAGTCGAATCTGACACCGTTGCCCGCTTATTGGGACCTGGCTGCAGGCATCGATGCCAGGGTCGGGGAGAGCTGGGAGGTTCGGCTGCTCGGCTCAAATCTCACCAACGAGATCGGGCTGACCGAGGGTAACGCCCGATTCGGCGGCAACACGGTGCAGAACAACGTGGGTATGGGTCGTTCGATCCTTGGCCGCGAAGTCAACCTGACAGCCAAGTACTTCTGGTAGCGCGACTGAGACGAGCTCCCCTCACGGCGACGTTAGGGGAGCCCTTGCCCTTCATATTCGCGGGTGATTCAGGCTTTGGTGGACCCTGTGTCCGGGACCACATCGAAAGCGACCGTCAGGCGCGGCTGCTCGCTCTTAAAGGGCAGTGTGCCGTGCCAGAAATACGACGGAAACAGCACCAGCAGGCCGAGTTCCGGCCGCACCGACAGCTCGGCCGGGAGCGCTGGCGTCGTGAGCATGCCCGGTGCGCCAAAGCTCAAGGTTCCCTCGGCCGTGTGTCCCGCGGTCATGCTGTCCGGCAGCTGGATGTAGCACGCCGAGGAAATCCATCCCCGGGGATGGACGTGGCTGGTGTGGAAGCCGTCCCGGTGCAGACGCACCGACCAACCGCCGTTGAACCGCGTCGGCCCCCGATTGCGACGCCGTAAGGCATCTTGTCCCTGGCCGATGCGCTCGCGGTAACGCGCGATTGGCGCGGCAAAGGCGTGAAAGAGCGCCTGAATGACGGGATCCTGACTGCGGGAAATATCCTGAGTGGTCTCGGTTCCCAGCCGCAACGACTGGTAGAGCAGTCGATGGCCGTGCGGGTTGTGCAGAGCAGTCAAGCGCGAGGCGAGCTCCCTCAGGTAGCTCCCGAGGTCAGGCCACCCCGGAGGCGCTTCGAGGAGCGTCGACAAGACCATCTTGTCGTAGTCGCAGAAAGACTCGTAGCGGGCATCGTTCAACAGCCGCAGTGCGGTCGCCTGCATGGCAATGAGGTATTGATCGTCGGGCATGGCCTGCAGCAGGGTGGCGCACTCGGTCAGCGCTTTGGCTCCGTCTCCGACACCGAGATATGCCGCGCACAGGAGTTTGCGGGCCGTGTGGTTGTTGGGCTGCGCTCGCATGGCGCGTTGCGCGAGTGCCAGGGCGGTGGCCGGCTCAAACTCCAGCGCCGCCAGGCCCGCGCGAATCACCAGGCCGGGTTGGGACTCGGGGCGGGCGGCCCGCTCGGCCAAGCACGCAAAGGCGCCGCGCGCATCACCCGCCCCCTGCAACAGGGCGGCCTTGGTGCCCCGCAGTGCATCGTCATGGGGGAATTTCTCGAGCGCGCTCTGCAGACCCGCTGTGGCCTCCGCGATATTACCGGTGCGCATCCAGATAAGTTGGGCCAGCCGGTCGTGAGCTTCGGCACGGCGCGGGTCCAAGCGGACGCATTCGCGCAGGGCGAGCTCGGCTTCGTCCAATCGCTCCAGACTGAGGAGGCTGACGGCATGGGTGTAGTGCAGCGCCGCCGTGGGTCGGTTGCGCAGCAGCGCCTGACGCGCCACGCGCTCGGCTTCCGCCGGCTGTTGGGCCGCATTCAATGCGACAGCCAGGGTATGGGTTGCGACGGGGTTGTCCGGAGCGCGTGCCACCAGGTCACGATAGAAAGCCATCGCGTCGCTTTGACGACCCAGAGCGGCGTATGCAGCAACGTGCAGCGCGGACAATTCGATATCGGCCTTACCGCTATTGCACCAGGGTGTGGCAACCTCGAGCGCCACGGCCGGCTGGCCCCTGTCCAGGTAGTGGCGGGCCAGTAAGAGCGCTGCCCGGGGATGCGGCGCGGCGCCTTGGATTGCACGCTGCAACACGGGTACCGCCTCGGCGCTGCGACCCGAGAGGAGCAACAACTCCGCCAGAGTGGTCAGTGTGGGAGTCGATTGGGGGTCGATCTCGAGGGCGCGCCGTAGCAGGGACTCCGCTTGCGCGATGTCGCCCAAAGCCTGCTTGGCGCCAGCCAGAAGCCGCAGCCCTTCCACGTAAGTGGGATTTGCGGCCACCAGCGATTCCAATTGCGCGTGCGCTGCGCCGTACTGACCGGATTGCAGCAGGCCGCCGATGCGGCGCATGGACTCAGCCAGCATTACCGACATGGAATCCCTCTGAGACGCTGATCCTGTCAGCGTAGCTCACGTATCCGGATGTTGCGCACCGCGAGCGCCCCGGGGTGATCGCCTTGCAGGCCGATCAGCCCCGTCGTCGCGAGGCCGTAGTTGGGGTACTCCGCAAATTTGCTCGCCTCAACCCGGCTCTTCCAGTCGGCACTCTTGAGCTCATAGTCGACCACTTTGCGGCCATTGAGCCAATGCACTACGTCATTGCCTTTTACGACGAGGCGCGTCTTGTTCCATTGATCGAACGGCAGCACGATCCCGGCCGGCGCGCCGTAGAGCGCGTAGGCGGCCGCGGCGGCGGTAAGCCGGCTTTTGCCGTCCGGCGCATTCGCGTCATCGAGGAGCTGATATTCCGGACCACTCCAGTAGACGTGATCGTAGTCGCGCGTCCCCCGGTAAAAGATACCGCTGTTGCCACCCTTCCCAATCTTCCACTCGAGTTCGAGCTCGAAATTTCCGAAGCTGTCGTTCGTTACCAGATCGTCGACCGGTCCGTCTTTGGACAGCACCCCGCGGGTAACGTGCCAGCCCGCCGGCAATCCGGGCTCTTTCCAGCCGCGCCAGTCGGGTGCGCTGTGGTCCTGCAAGAGCGAACGCCAGGGCCCCGGTCCGGAGGCGAGGCTGGCCGGATTTGCCGCAGCGAACAGCGCTGCCCCGCAAGGAAGTGCCAGCAGGGTGGCGTACAGATGAGTTCTGTTCATGGTTCACACCCGCTTGGGATTGCCTTTTACGGCAGGTTCAGCTTCCTGAGCAGCGCGGGCGGAGGCCCGTCGAAACGCGCCAGCGGCACATTGCCTATGTAACCCAGGTCCTTACGGCCCACGGGGGTTGAGTAGAACCCGCCGGCGGTCAAATCGCGATAGAGCGCGAAGAAGCGCGCCGCATCGCGCCGTTCAGTCACCGCGCGTGATTCGTCACAGATGTCATCGCAAATGCCGTTTTGTGCAGTGGTGTCGAGATCCGAAAACCCCGTCCCATGGCGTCGCGCGGCCTCGGCGTCCAACCAGATGAAACCGCCCAGCACGATGGGGCGGTCTCGCTGGCTGGCAGGATACGGTGCACTCACCCACTCATCAATGAACTCGACCACTCCGACGGCCGAGGCGCTGGGCGAGTGGTCGTCGGCGGGAATAATGATGTCCGCCAGGATGCCCGCGAGTCGCCGCTGCGGTGCTGTCAGGGTCAGCGGCCACAGCTCGCCGGGGCGGTAGACCGTCAGAAGATCTGGATCGGTCCCGTAGCCTCGCGCCGTCAGCTCCGAGTCGGCTCGCCCCGCAGCTTTTCCGAGTAGCGGCCAGGCCGCGCTCGCTGCCAGCACCCACTTGATTGTGGTCCGCCGATCCATCACAGCTCCCTGCGCCGCATCCGCGCGAGGATATGGTCCGCCGCGCGCCACGCCAGAGCCATTATCGTGAGGGTCGGATTCTTATCCGCGTTCGAAGCGAACACGGCGCCGTCGGTGACGAAAAGGTTCGGCACGTCCCAAGTCTGGCACCAGGGATTGGTAACCGAAGTCCTGGGATCGGATCCCATGATTGCGCCGCCGACTTCGTGGATGATTGACCCGCCGGGAGCTATGGCCCTGGCGCCGTCCGTCTGCACTACACCGTGCGTTTGGCCGTCCATTGCTTCAATGATATTCGCGAAGGTCCTTTGCATATGGGCGGCCTGGCGCAGCTCGTGCTCCGACCAGCGCCAATGGAAGCGAAGCACCGGGATCCCCCACTTGTCTTTGACGCTCGGATCGATCTCGCAATAGGAGTGATCATTGGGGATCATTTCGCCGCGCCCGTCGAAATAGACGAAGGATCCGTAATAGCGGCGCACGTCCTGCTTGAACTTCACCCCGTAGCTGCCGCCGGTCAGCCATTCGATTCCGGCCGCAGTGCCGTAGTCCGGCATCCGCTTGCCGCCGCCGAATTCGATGTGGTAGCCGCGCGCGAAGCCCAGCTTGCCGGCGCGCTGATCCCGGTAGAGCCACCAGGGAACATACAGCTGCTGACCGTCGGCGGCGTCTTCGTTGAGCGGCGGCAGACTCTCGAGCAGCGGGATCTGCCCGCTCACGGTGCTGCCAACCGTGTCCATCAGGTATCGCCCGAGCCTGCCGCTCGAGTTGGCGAGTCCCTGTGGGAACTGCGCGCTTTTGGAGTTGAGCAGAATACGGACCGATTCGCAGGCACTCGCCGCCAGAATCACTACCCTTGCGGTTGCCTGCTGCTGCCTTCCGGTTATCCGATCAACGAAGCTCACCCCGTTCGCTCGGCCGTCGCGCCCGAGCGTGACTTCGTAAACCATCGCCTCGGTCGTGATATCGAGGTTGCCGCTTGCCAGCGCGGGCGGCAAATGTACCGTGGTCGACTGATAGTTCGCGCGGATCGAGCAGCCGCGCCCGCACGGTGTCGCCCAGATACAGGTCGCGCGGCTGCGCATGTCCTCAGCGAGGATCTTTTGTGCCATCACATTACCCGGATGCAGGCGCGCCGGGGAACGCCTGAAATCAAGCGGCCGGGTAAGAACCGCCCGGTGGCCGGGTATCGCAGGTATGCCGAGTCGCTTCGCTCGCTGGGCGATCAACAGGTCACTGACCAGCGGCTTGGGCGGCGGCAGCAGGCATCCCGGTGAGGAAGCCGGCGTGTTCTCCAGGCCCTCGTTGCTGCCGTATACGCCAATCAGCAACTCGACCTTGTCGTAATACGGCGCGATGTCCGCGTAGCCCAGGGGCCAATCGAACCCGAGCCCATCCCGGCTATGGGGCTTGAAGTCGTACGGACCGTAGCGCAGCGAAATTCGCCCCCAGTGATTGGTGCGACCACCCAGCATGCGCGCCCGCCACCATTCGAAGCGACCCGCAGCCTCTTCGCTCGCGCGCACATAAGGCTCTCCGGGTACGTCCCAGCCGCCGTCCACCGTCGCGTCGTAGAAGCCAAAAGGCTTTTGCGGTGTACCAACCGCCGCAAGCGGCGCCAGGTCCGGCGTCTGGAACATGGGCGTCTCGGTTGCGGGGGAATAGCTGCGGCCGGCCTCCAGCATCAGAACCTTCGCACCCTCCATACAGAGCGCATAGGCTGACTGCCCGCCGGCGGCCCCGGAGCCGACCACGATGACATCGTAGGCGTCCCCTTGCGATTTCGCCGTCACGAAGGGCATGCCGATACCACTCGATCAGCTCAGGATCGATAGGCTTCGCGGCCAATGCCCTGCACCGATATCCCCTGGGCGGCAAGCACCTCATGCTGGAGGGCGTACATCGCCGCGGCCGCCTCGTCAATCGCTCGCGTAAAGGCGAGTGACCCAGCGAGAATCGGCGCCAGCCGTGCCTTGTCCTGTACGCGGGCCTTGGGATATTCATGTTCCACGACCAGGAAGGTCTTTTCCGGGTCGATGCTGAGCAGCTCCCGCGCGGCGAGCTGATGGTCCAACCAGTCTACCGATCGATTCTGAAGATACGCGAGCGGATCATGGCGAGCAGTGCCCGGCAGCTCGTGCTCGCAAAAGACAGTTTGCTTTTTCCAGGCATTCTGCTGCTCAACCGGATCGGTGCTCGGCCGGTCCCCGTGCCAGTCCCCGCGCTGCATCGTCTGGCCACCGTAGCCCCATGCTGAGATACCCCGCGAGTCGATGACCTGGCCCTTGACATGAAAGCCGGTGATCAGAAAGTTGTAGCCTGTGTCCTTCAGATACTGAAACACGGAGCGCGAGTCCTGTCCCATCAAGATCGCATGCGAGGGGTCATAGTGGATGCGGAATTGATCACCGACGCCGTGCCGTTGACAGATGCGGTGCAACGCAATCCACGGACCCGGGGCATAGGCAATGTTGTTATGCCACGTATCGGTGATATTCCACCCCGGCATGGGGCACTGTTCGACCCGAAAAATCAGCCCGCGGGCTTTGGCCTCCTTTAGCAGCGGCACGAACACCTGTTCAAACATCACCAGATTGGCGTCCATTCCTAACCGGGGGTTTCGACCTACAAAGCCCGTGACGGCATCCGTGTCGAGCAGTACTGCGGCATCAAAGACACGCAGCATCAGTTCGTGCTTCTTGCTCCGCACTGATTCATCTGCGGCGAGCATGTTGTCGAAGTAGGCGAGATCCGACAGGCCGACGCCCGTGGCTTGCATTGCCCTGCGGACGCGCGTTGCGCGTTCAGCATTGAAGGGCCGGCGCAAATCCAGGGTGTTGGCCACAGGATCAAGAAGTGCCGCGGCCGGCACATCGCTTTCCGTCGGGTGCAGGGCCGCGGAGAGTTCAATATTCGGGCAACCGATCTGCCTGGCAAAATCCAACCACTCCTCGATAGCGAGATCTGGGTCGGCGTCGCGCCGCTCCCGGGGAGTCAATTCCTGTAACGCTGCCGTGAGTATGCTGAGCCTCATCGCTCTCGGCCTGAACTCTCTGTGTTCGGTCAAGATGGCGTGCTCCGGAGTAGCCAAGCGCTCAATGCCGCCGGCAAAACACTAGTGCGGATTGGCATACGCGACGGTCTCATTGCGAAACGTCGACGCGAACAGCACAAACACCACGGCCGCAAAGGCGGCCGGGTACAGCCATATGGACCGCCAGTCATGCGCGCCGCCGACGGAGTACAGGTCGTCAGTGAGGCCGGCAGCCCAGAACCCCACGAGCATGCCAACACCGTAGGTCGCTAAAGTTATCAGACCCTGGGCGGCGGCTTTGTGCTGTGCGCCGGCCTTGGAGTCGGTGTAAATCTGGCCGGAGACAAAAAAGAAGTCGTAGCATGCGCCATGCAGCGCGATACCCATGAGCAGCATGAATCCAAGCTCATGCGCATTGCCAAAAGCAAACAATAGATACCGGCAGACCCAGGCGAGCATGCCCAGCAGCAGGGTGGTTTTCATGCCGAAGGTCTTGAGGAATACCGGGATCAAAAACATGAACACCACTTCCGACATCTGACCGATGGTCTGCTTGCCGGTAGCGTTGGCGACCTGACTCTCGGTTAGAAACTGATTGGCGTTCTGATAGTAGAACGCCAGGGGAATACAGATCAGGATCGACGATACGAAGAACACGACAAAGTTCTTGTGCCGCAATAGACCCAGTGCATCAAGGCCCAGGAAGTCCCTCAGGCGAGCCTGCTGCTCGGGCTTCGGCAGGGGCGGGGTGCGCGGCAGTGTGAAGCTGTAGATGCCGAGCGCGAATGACGCAATTGAGCACATCAGAAAAGTATTGCCAAGCAAGCCTTGTGCCATGCCCGTACGCGAATCCCAGGCGAACAGGTAACTGATCACCAAGCCGGCGACGATCCAACCGATCGTGCCCCACACACGAAC